>ENA-ORXT01000069-ORXT01000069.1-marine-metagenome-genome-assembly--contig:-NODE-69-length-154665-cov-22.148970_pt1 | contig 154665 bp, 135 predicted proteins | sample MGYA00237868_ERZ511482 | MGnify/ENA metagenome assembly ERZ511482 | reverse complement strand
GAGGACGGCGTCACCTTCGATGTCAATGAGACCATCACCGAGCTCAAAGACAACAACGACGGGACGTTCACCTTCACCAACGAAGATGGCACCGTCACCACCATCAGTGCGGCCAACCTCGAAACGCTGACCACGATCACCAACACGGTGACCGGGAATCGGATTGCCACCTACGCCGACGAGGACGGCGTCACCTTCGATGTCAATGAGACCATCACCGAGCTCAAAGACAACAACGACGGGACGTTCACCTTCACGCACGAAGATGGCACCGTGACCACTATCAGCGGCGCCAGCTTGGAGACGCTCACCAGTGTGACAAACGTGCTGACCGCCGGGCACCTCATCGGTACCTACACCGACGAGGACGGCTCCACCGTTGACCTGTTGGAGACCGTGACCACCCTGGTGGACAACAACGACGGGACCTTCAGCTTCACCAATGAGGACGGCACGGTGATCACTGTCAGCGGCTCAGCACTGGAGACGCTCACGACCGTAACCAACATCATCGACGGCAATCGGATTGGGACCTACACCGATGAAGATGGGAATACCTTTGACATCGACGAGACCATCACCAAGCTGGTTGGAAACGCCGATGGGTCGTTCACCTTCACCCATGAGGATGGGAGCACAGCCACGCTCGACGTTGGCGACTTCGAAACGCTGACCCAGGTCACCAACGTGATCAATGGCAACCGGATCGCCACCTATGTGGACGAAGCGGGCAACAGCGTCGACATCGACGAGACCGTCACCACCCTTGTGGGTAACGCCGATGGCACCTTCACCTTCACCAACGAAGACGGCACGGTGACCACGATCAACGGCTCTGCGCTGGAGACATTGACAACGGTCACCAATGTGGTGACCGGCAACCGGATTGCCACCTACACCGACGAAAATGGTGCGCCATTTGACGTCAACGAGACCATCACCAAACTGGTGGACAACAACGACGGCACCTTCACCTTCACCCACGAAGGCGGAACCACAACCACGTTGAGTCTGGCCAGTTTGGAAACCCTCACTGCGGTCACCAACGTGCTGGCGTCGGGCAATCTGATCGGTACCTACACCGATGAGGATGGCAACTCGATCAACCTCAACGAGACCGTGACCACCCTGGTGGACAACAACAACGGAACCTGGACCTTCACCAGCGAAAACGGCACCGTCACCACGCTGGACATCAAGGACCTGGAGACGCTGACGAGCATCACCAACACGTTGGCCACCGGTAACCGCATTGGTACCTACACCGATGAAGATGGCGGAACCGTCGACCTTCGAGAGACCATCACCGACCTTGAGGACAACGGGAATGGAACCTTCAGTTTCACCCACGAAGACGGCAGTCAAACCACCCTCGATGCGGCGAGTCTGGAAACGCTCACCAGCGTGACCAACGTGCTTGCCCTCGGCAACCAGATCGGTACCTACACCGATGAAGATGGCAACACGGTTGACCTTCGGGAGACCATCACCAGCCTGGTGGACAACGGCAACGGCACCATCACCTTCACCCAGGAAGGCGGCGTGACCACGACTATCGACATCGGGGCGATGGAAAACGTCACCACCCTCGCCAGCACCATTACCGGCAACCAGATTGGGGTGTACACCAACGAGGCGGGCACACCGGTGGTCATCAACGAGACCGTCACGGCGATGGTCGACAACGGCGACGGGTCGTTCACCTTCACGCATGAAGGTGGCGGTCAGACCACGATCACCGGCGCCAGCCTGGAGACGCTCACGGCGTTCACCAGCAGCGTGGCCGGTCATCAGATAGGCGTCTACACCGACGAAAACGGGCTGGTGACACCGATCTTTGAAACGGTGACCAGCATCGTCGACAACGGCAACAACAGCTTCACTTACACCGACGAGAACGGCACACCGACCACCGTGACCTTCACCGACACCGACACCAACACTGATCTGTTGGCATCGATCAGCTGTGCGGTTGGTCAACAGCTGCAGTGGAACGGCAGTGCCTGGACCTGCGTCAACCCGCCATCCGCCACCGGCAACAAGGTCATCATCTATGAAGAGACCTACGCGGCCGGCAGCGATAACGGCGTCAATCAGTCGTGGGCTCGCAACATGAAGATCGGCCGCAATGCCGTAGGTCAGTGGCAGGCCGCGTTCTTCACTCCTCACCCGGATGGCACCAACTACGCGGTGAACATCCTGACTCAGGAGGAATCGAACCTGGGAGACAGCGTCCTGCCGTGGATCAACGTCGGAACCAAGACGCCCAACGGCTTCTCGTTCTCGCTGGTAACCGGTGACAACGGTCTGGCCGCCGACCCGTACGTCGACACGCCCTTCACCGTGTCGGTCAATGGCCCTGTCGTGGTGCTTGGGCCCTAACCAATGACCAGCTGATCTTCGGTCACGTCAACGGTGATCTCGGCGTCTTCTTCGTAGTTGCCTTCCAGGAGGCGGATGGCGAGGGGGTCGGCGAGTTGACGCTGGATGACCCGTTTCAGCGGGCGAGCCCCATAGGCCGGATCGTGTCCCAACTCGGCCAGCTTCTGGCGAGCTGCGGGAGTTACCGTCAGGGCCAGCTTGCGGTCCGCCATGCGCGCTTCCAGACCGCGCAGTTGGATATCCACAATCGTGACCAGGTCGTCAAGGGTCAGCGAGTCGAAACGCACTATCTCGTCAATGCGGTTGATGAACTCCGGCTTGAAGAAGTCGGCAGGGTCACCGGGCAGGTTGCTGGTCATGATCAACACCGTGTTGGTGAAGTCCACGGTCCGCCCCTGGCCGTCGGTCAACCGACCATCGTCGAGTAGCTGCAGCAGCACGTTGAACACATCGTTGTGGGCCTTCTCCACTTCGTCGAGCAGGATCACTGAATATGGTCGACGACGAACCGACTCGGTGAGTTGGCCACCTTCGTCGTAGCCCACGTAGCCGGGTGGCGCACCAATGAGACGGCTCACCGAGTGCTTCTCCATGTACTCGCTCATGTCAATGCGGATCATCGCCCGCTCATCGTCGAACATGAAGTCGGCCAGTGACCGTGCAAGCTCGGTCTTGCCCACCCCGGTGGGTCCGAGGAACAGGAACGAACCAATGGGCCGGTTTGGGTCCGACAGGCCGGCCCGGCTGCGGCGGATGGCGTTGGCCACCACCTCCACGGGCCGTTCCTGGCCGACCACGCGTTGGTGCAGCACCTCTTCGAGCCGCACCAGCTTCTGCATTTCGCCTTCCATGAGACGACTGACCGGCACGCCGGTCCAGCGGCTCACCACGTCCGCGATGTCCACCTCGTCCACTTCCTCTTTGAGCATCTTGCGCTCAGATTGAAGGTCGTTGAGGCGGGCGGTCGCTTCTTCGGTGGCCTTCTCCAGCTCGGGCATGGTGCCGTAGCGGATGGCTGAAGCGCCCGCCAGGTCGCCCGCTCGTTCCATGTTCTCGGCTTCGGCCCGGGCGGTGTCGGCCTGTTCGGTCAGCTCCTGAATGGCGGTGATGGCATCTTTTTCAGACTGCCACTGCGCCTGCATGCCGGCATGTTCCTCCTGGAGGTTGGCCAGTTCTTCGTCCACCGCTTCCACCCGATCGTGGGATGCGGCGTCGGTCTCCTTGGCGAGCGCAACCCGCTCGATCTCCAGCTGGCGGATCCGGCGAATGACCTGGTCGATTTCGTCCGGCACAGAGTCAATTTCGATTCGGAGTTTGGAGCCCGCTTCGTCCACCAGGTCGATGGCCTTGTCCGGTAGGAATCGTCCGGTCACGTAGCGGTCCGAAAGGACTGCCGCGGCCACCAGTGCACTGTCCTGGATACGGACACCGTGGTGGACTTCGTAGCGCTCTTTCAGTCCGCGAAGGATGCCGACGGTGGCTTCGACCGACGGTGGCTCAACCAACACCTGCTGGAAGCGGCGCTCAAGCGCGGCGTCCTTCTCGATGTTGCTTCGGAACTCGTCCAAGGTTGTGGCGCCGATCATCCGCAGCTCGCCGCGGGCCAGCATGGGCTTGAGCATGTTGCCTGCGTCCATGGCGCCTTCGGCACCGCCGGCGCCCACCATGGTGTGGAGCTCATCAATGAAGGTAATCACCTGGCCGTCAGCGTCGACGATCTCTTTCAGAACGGCTTGGAGTCGCTCCTCAAACTCGCCGCGGTACTTGGCGCCGGCCACCATCGAACTCAGGTCCAGGCTGATCAACTTCTTGTTCTTCAGACCTTCCGGAACGTCGCCTTCAACGATCCGACGGGCCAGACCTTCGACGATGGCGGTCTTGCCCACGCCTGGTTCGCCGATCAGCACGGGGTTGTTTTTGGTTCGGCGGCTGAGCACTTGAATGGTCCGACGGATCTCTTCGTCGCGACCAATCACCGGGTCGAGCTTCCCGTCGCCCGCGGCGGCGGTCAGGTCGCGGCCGTACTTGGACAGCGCTTTGAAGGTGTCCTCTGGCGTCTGGGTCGTGACGCGATGTGAGCCGCGGACGTCTTTGATGGCATCCAGCAGGACGTCGTGGGGTACGCCAACCCGCTGGTTCATGGCCAGGAGAAGGTGTTCGGTACTCAGGTATTCATCGGTCAGGCCTTTGCGCTCGTCGTCGGCGCGTTCCATCACCTGTTTGAGTTCGCGAGTCAGCTGCGGATCGTCGTTGCCATAGGAGCTGGGCAGCTTGTCGAGAGCTTCGTTGACCTGATTTCGCAACGTCAACGGCGACACGCCCACCTTCTGGAGGACGGGAAGCACGACGCCTTCGGGCTGACCCAACAGCGCGGCCAGCAGGTGGTCGGAGGTCATTTGGGGGTTGCTTCGGGAGCGAGTCATCTCGGCACCCGCGTTGAACGCCTCGGTGGTCTTGAGCGTCCAGCGTTTGGGATCCATGCAGTGTCACTTTCGGAGGAGGTTCACAGGTACTGGGGGAGTGGGGCCGTCAGCGGAGTGAGGCATTCAGCAGACAAGGGTCGAGGACAGAAATCGAGGAATGGAAGTCGTGGAACTCGGGACATGCATCAGCTTCCCACCGGCAAAAAATATTCCCAAATGATCGCCAAATCCGTCAATGGCCAACCGGATGGTGCCGCCCGACCGAAAGGGCACTCCCTGTAGGAACAATCGCACCGCGCAGTGGGTGTGGCAGGGGGCCGGTGCGCCGCATTCGACGAACACCGTTTGTGAACGTCCCGACGTGACCCCAGAACCGGGGATGGTTTCAGCGATATGTGCCACTTTGGGTGAGCCCACCCATGGAAACCATGCCGAGTATGGGTCACTATCCGCACCGGATGCGACGCTCGACGCCGGGCGGCGAACATCGGCACTACACATAAGGGCATGCAGTTGACGGAAATAGAATGAAATGTCACAATAGGCGTATGGCGCTTGTTGGACTTCACCCGTACCAGACCGAACGGCTTGCCCGATCCCTGCGCCAGGTCCGTAACAGCGCCGATGATCTGGCAGCGGAGCTTCAGGTTGCGGTCCAACTCTCGGGATTGACCGCTCCGACAGTGGCCGCCGGTTTGCACGATCTCGGGGTCGCTTCATCGAGGGCGGGCTGGGTGCTGTCAGATCGCTCGCAGCGCTTGACCACCTTTGGGCTGGGGCTCGGGGCATCCCGGGTGTTTGTCGCCGCGCGTCGGTCCCGGCCTCCTGAACCGAGAGCGGGTTTCGCGCCAACCGGAGGCGGTTCCATTGGCCGGAAGGGTCGCTATGTCGCCCCCCGCCGCAAGGTGCACCACGGTGGTGACCATCTCTATCGCTCCAGTAACCGGTCGGAGAACCCTCTGCCCAACCTCGACTCCCGTGGGGAGACAACCGACTCCCGTCTGGAGACAACCAGCGGTGAGTGGCGCGCGGGCGTGCAGGCCCGGGTGCTCAGGGCTCAGGCCGATGGTCAGGTCGGCATGTCCACGGCCGGAAGTCGAACCTTTCGACCTGGTGGTGTCGATGTCCACACATCGGGTGAGGCGATCGCCGGAGCCACATGGAGCGCGGAAGTGAACGGCGATATAGACCTGCGGAATCGACGGGCGGTTGTCGGCGGTGCCGTCTCCGGGTTCGCAGGGGTCGAAGCCACGGGAACGGTCACCGCGGGATCCGGGCCGGTGACTGCAGCCGCTACGGGGCGGGTGGCGGCTGGCATTGAGGGTGAGATCGGGGCCTCGGCCATCGTGGATCTCAAGAAGGGTGAGCTTCGTGCCAAAGGTGGCGTTGACGTTCAGCTGGCCGTCTCGGCCAGCATCGATACCGAGGTGGCTCTGGGCGACAGCGTCACCGCCGCGGCGGAGGTGGAGGCAATGGCGGGCCTGGCCTTTGTCGCACACGGCGAAACCAACATCTCCATGGATGAGATCTCAGCATCCTGGGAAGTCGGAGCGGCGCTCGGGATCGGTGGCAGCTTCGACGTCGATGTTTCCTTCAGCCCCGAAGGGATCGTTGACGACATCGGCAACATCGTGCAGGACGTTGACCTTGGCGGGTTGTTGGATCGTGGCGTGGACATGATCCCCTTCGGCTGATGAGTAGGGCACGCAACCACATGGATGACAACCCCGCAGAGACCCTGAAGGTCGGGACCTTCAGTGCAGACTTTCCGCCGCCACCGCGGGCCAGTCTTCGGTTGCCACCCGACTGGTTGGTCAACCCGTTCTCGGAGTTGGCGCTGATGGCGCACGCCCCAACCGAGGTGGAAGGATTTCGATCCAACGTCTTTGTCAGTCATCGTCGCGTTCCGGCGAAGTCGGCAAACAAGGTGGTGCTTGAGGCCCGCCGGGAGATTGAGGCGGCCGGGGTGGATCTGACCTCCAGCATGTCGCTGGGGATCAACCTGTTGGATCTCAACCTGTTGGCCGGGGATCCCCGCACCATCCAGATGCCCAACCGGGTGTTTGAATTCGAGCGGTCCAGCCCCGACGGTGCCATGCGGAGTTTCCATGTGCAGTTGGTGGCCGTCACCGAGACACGGAACCCCAGGGTTTCGTATCTGCATCAGGTCACCGGTTCCACCAGCCACCGCGCTGACCTCAACGAGATGCGGCGGATTGTTCACTCGGCGGAGTTTCGGGCCGACCCCTTCAGCTGACCGCAAATTCCAACGGTGCGGGCACCAAAACTGCCGCTAGCCTCGCGTGCGGAGGGTTGCCCGAGCGGACGAAGGGGGTGGCCTCGAAAGTCACTGTGGCGTTTACGTCACCATGGGTTCAAATCCCATACCCTCCGCCACAGAAACCCCCGGCCCTGGTCGGGGGTTTCGTGCATTCTGTGGTCGGTGATGGGTCAGCCGCGCTTGTCATGAAAGAAGTCCTGAAGCAGCGCGATCGACTCGTGTTCGCGGACTCGCCAGGTCACCGCAAACTGATGGTTGAGTCGGGGATCGGCGCCCACGTTGTACAGCGACGCGCAGGCGCCCCCCTTGGCGTCGGGAGCGGCAAACACCACCCGCTCAATCCGGGCCAGCCACGCCGCACCGGCGCACATCACGCACGGTTCGAGCGTGGTGTAAAGCGTGGCGTTGTTGAGTCGACTTGTCCCCTTCGCCGCGCAGGCATCACGAATGGCCAGCACTTCGGCATGAGCGGTGGGATCGTTCAACACTTGACGCTCGTTGTGGCGGCTGGCGATGACGTCGCCGCCCATCACAATGACCGCGCCAATGGGAATATCGCCATGTTCCTCAGCCCGCGCTGCTTCGGCCAGTGCCAGGTCCATGTAGACCTCGTCGGCGAGCGGTGGAATCTCGTTGTCGAGTGCGTCATCGGCATGGGCGGGAGTCACCGAGTCATCATCGCACAGCCCCCCGGCCCGGGGGTCTACGCGGTCAACGCCTGCGGCCGGTCGAAGAGCCAGCCCTGACCAAGGTCGATGCCGAGCTGACCCAACACCGCAGCTTCGGCCCGGGTTTCGACGTGCTCAGCAATCGTGCGAATTCCATACGCGGCCGCCACTGAGTCAATGGCGCCGATGAGGGCCCGGGCTCGACGGTCCGTGTCGACTTCCCGCACCAGCGATCCATCGATTTTCAGGAAGTCGATATCGAGTTCGCCCAGGTGAGCCAGTGAACTCTGGCCGCTGCCAAAGTCGTCCAGAGCGACCCAACAGCCCAGTGAGTGCAGCCGATCGACGAATGCCTGCACCGCATCCAGGTGGTGAATTGCCGCGGTCTCGGTGAGTTCGAAGCACAGGAGGTCAGGCGGGATGGCGCTGGAGAGGATCAGCGCTTCACACTGGCCGGCAAACCCCTGGGTCTCACAGGACTGCGGGGACAGGTTGATGAACCAGCGCGGGTTACGGGTTCGCCCAACACGGCGGGAGGGTCCGCAACCCGTTGGATTGGCGGTGTGTAACAGGTGGTGGAGGACCCAGAGATCGATTTGGTCAATCAGCCCGAAGTGCTCCGCAATGGGAATGAAGATGTCGGGCCCGATGCCGGCTTGGGGGTCGCGCAGTCGGAGCAGTACCTCCGAAGGTTTTGCGGACTCGGTCCATCGGTTGCCCAACGACTCCATCCGTTGGGACAACAGACGAAAGCCTTGATTCTCCAGCGCGTCCTCCAGGAGCTCGACCACCTGGGACTCACGAAGGTGCCGCTGCTGGATCAGGTCGGTCGTGTCGGCGACCTGCACCCGGCATCCGCCCTGGGCGCGGGCGCTCATCAGCGCGATGTCGGCCAACGCAATCAGCTGTGCGCTCTGCGGCGCGCCCGGGGTGGTGAACGGGGCGAATGCCGCCAGATGGTCCATCGAGGCCACCCCAATGCTGGCGTCGACCTGCACCCGATGCGAATTGATCTGCAACGGCGGTCGGCGGACTGCGTCCAGAATCCGTGCTGCGGTAGCAGCCTGGTCGGCGGCGCCGAGTTCCTCGATGATGATCACAAATCGCGCGCCACCAAGCCGACCGACAAAGCCGTTGTGGCCAACGGCGTTGACCAGTCGCTCGGCGATCGTGCGCAGGACCGCGTCTCCGCCGTCGTACCCATGGGTCTGGTTCAGACGGCGCAGTTGGTCAACACCAACAATGGCCAATGAAAACTGACCATCGACCTGCTGGGTTCGCGCCGCAATCTGTTGCCGGACATCGGCACCGAGTGGGAGTTGGGTGAGGGGATCGAAGTGCCCCGTGCGTTGGACCACTGGACGTGGTTGCCTTTTCTCCGCCCGAAGAAGACAGTATTCAGCGTAGAGGCATGTCGGCGCAGGAGCGTGAGCAATATGACTCCCGAATTTCTCGGCGGCAGCCGTAACCCCAACCGATTGCGGGCCGAAGTGCGGTGTGTCGCAGAGGCCGAATTTTGTGTCCGCTCGCCGAAGCCTCGGTTGATCTCTTGATCCAGCCCTGGAACCGAACTGAAAAACCCCCGAACCGAGGGTCCGATGGTTTCCGATGTCCTGAGATATCACAAGAGCGGAGGGAGTGGGATTCGAACCCACGGTGAGTTTCCCCACACACGCTTTCCAAGCGTGCCGATTCGGCCGCTCTCGCATCCCTCCTGAATGTTTGAAGCATCGTTACGGTCGACCTGCAGGCCGACGAGCCGCGATGCCCTCAAACAAGATTCGTTGAAGTATCCTAGGGGCGCTCGTTCTGGAATGTGACGGTCGGGTCCTGTGCAACTTTGGTCTGTGAACCGAGTCAGGGCCGGAAGGCAGCAGCTCTCAGCGGAACCCTTGGTGTGCCGCAGATCGCCTGGCCGTCACTTTCGAGAACGAACACATGGTGCTTGCTGTGTCGGTGGCCACAAACCACAATGGCGTCCAACGAGTGGCCGCCGAATGAGAATGGCACTGATCCCAGTAGTTGGTAGCGATCGCGCAGCGGGGTCGAGCGCAGATCCGGCGTTGGGCGAACGGAGAGACAGCCATGCCCAACGAGTCGAACATGAGCGCTGCCACCCGGGCATCGGCTGAGCGCCGGCTACGCGAGCTTGGACGCACCTATCCCGACGCCGCCGTCTATGCGGTGAACGATCGCGGAACGCAGTTCGTCCCGATTCCCGCTCATTTGCAGAGCAATTTCGCCTGGGTGCTGTCGGCCGACTCGCCCATTGAGTTGATGGCGGTCCCATTCCGTCAGAACGGTGTGGACCTCTTCACCCGCTGCCGTCACGATGGCGCCGCATCGGGTCCGGTCCGGTTGGCCGATGAACCGGACTCGACGGTTGAATTGCATCTCTTTGACTTTGGGTCCTATGTGATTGGCGTGGTGGTCGATCCAAGTGCCGCCGTTGATATCTCAAGAGGGGCTTCGGTGGCTCCGCCGCCGGTCACCGATCCGCTGGACAGCACGGCCCCGCACCACCCAGGACCACCGCCGCCGGCACAACCAGTGCCGGCCGCAGCACCGGCTTCACCGTCGGTTGCCCCGGCGCCCCGTCTGGCGCCACCCCCGAAGCCGCCGGGACGTCCATCGTCGGCGCCCGCCGTCGACGCATCAACGGTGGACGAGGAAGACGCCGCAGAACCTCGGCTGCTCGCCGCCGACATTTACCCCGAAGGTGATCCCGCCCGGGCCGAGATGCAGGCGTACCTGGACTCCGAACCCGTCGTCCCGGTGGACGTGGTTCCGCCCCAGGCGTGGGAGCCTGAAGTCAGTACCGCCACCCCGGCGGACATGGACTTCACCCGTTCGGACCTGGTGTCGTTCGAAGATCCAACCAGCACGGCGCCCGTCGATGTCGTACCGGCTGATCAGGCGGTGCCGCCCGCTGTGAGCGCCGGCGCTGCTGCGGTTGCGGGTTCGGTGGCGGCTGCTCCGGTGGTGGACGCATTCGCACCGGTTGACGTCCCACCCCCGCAGGAGTTTGCCACCGGTTCCATTCCCCAGGTGATGGGACTCAAGGTCACCGCCGACCGTCGCATTGTCGCGGTGGACAACGCAACCGCGACCGGTCTTGGTTGGACTCCCGAAGACATGCTGGGCCAGACGATCGATGCGTTCATCGACGCCGATGACGTTGTCGACGGTGCTGCGTCCTGGCGCGAGGTCGTTGGGGTGCCCGGAGCCGTGCGCGAGATCACCAATCGATGGATGCTGGGATCGGGCGAGTGGATCTGGGCCGAACAGGTCGACACCAACCGGCTCGAAGATCCGACCTTCGGCGCCATGTCAGTCGAACTCCGCGACGTCACGAACCGCATACTCGTTGGTGCCGATGACGAGCACGAGGACGAGGATGGTTCGGCCATTCCCGCCGCCGCCTTTGCCGTCGCGGTCGCCGCGCCTGCCCCCGAAGACGCCACTGAAGCCGCACCGGCCCCGGACGCCCCCCTGGTCGCCGAGTCGGAACCATCCGTAGCGCCCGCTTCCACCGCAACAAGTATCGACGCCGGGCGCGATGAGGCCTATCAGCGGGCGATCACCAGGTCGACCACCGGCTACATCGAGGTTGACGGCGATGGCAAGCGGCTGGCGGGAAATGCTGACTGGTTTGGCGAGACCGGCCTGCCCGAAGGCTCAACGCTTGGCGATTTTCGCAATGCCATGTCGCAGCGCAGCGAGTTTCAGGAGTTGGTCGAAGGAGCGCTCGAAGGTCGAAGAGGCGGCGCGATGCAGGCCAAGCTTCCGTTTGGCCGCCGCGTGGACGTTGGCGTTTATGCCCTGACCGGACCGGCCGGTCAACCTTCGGTCCTCGTGACCGCCGACCACGTCACCGGCGCCTCCGCTCGCGTGAACGACGACCAGGCCTCGATGATCTCGGCACCGGTTGCCCCCTCGCGGATGACGCCGCCTCCGCTCAAGCATCCCGAACCGGCCGGCCGAGATGACGTCACCCTGCCGCCTGCCGCGCCGCCGCAGCCCGCACCGTCCACCGTCCAGCCGGCGCCGCCCGCGCCCGGTACCCAACCCGTCGCCGCTGACCCTGCGACACATCGTCGCCTCACCCAGCGGGATCCTAACGCCGACGGCGGCCCCGAAGAATTGCCGGTTCCCGAAGACTCAAAGCGTCGCTTTGGCATGGGGTCTCTGCTTGGCCTTCTGGTTGCGGTCGCAAGCGCGGCCTTCATGCGCCTTTGGCGCCTGGCCGACGTTCCGGCCGGCTTGCACGGGCCTGAAGCGGTCGCGGGACTCGAGGCCGATCGAATTCTCAATGAAGGCTGGATCGGTGTGCATTCGCCGGCCGGCCTCGGTGCGCCGGCCGCGCCGTACTACGCGCAGGCCGTGGGTGTGGGGCTGTTTGAAAACTCGATCTTCGGGGTTCGCATCATCCCGGCCCTGATTGGCATCCTCACTGTCGCCGTGCTCTGGTTTGTGGCTCGCCGGCACTTCGGAGCCGGGGTGGCGTTCGCGTCGGCGATTGCTCTGGCATTCACCAACCTGCATCTCCATTTCTCCCGCACTGGCTTCAACGATGTGTGGTGGCCGTTGCTGGGTCTGCTGGCGGTCTCGTCGCTTGCGGCGGCGCTGGAGAGGGGTTCGGTCTGGCGCTTCATCGTGGCCGGTCTGTGGGCGGCGGCGGGCGTCTACTTCACCCAATTCCACTGGCTGTTCATGGTTGTCCTGGCTGTCGCTGTGCTTCTCTGGCTCATTTGGCGCAGTCCGCGTCGGTCGTCATCGGGCGTGATGAACGCATTGGTTTACGGCGCAACGATGATCGCCGCGTCGGTCCCCATGCTTCTGATCGTGTTGGACCGTGACGAGTTGACGTTCTTCCCAACCGGCCTTCGTTCCACGCCAGAGTGGCAGTTCGGTTCGATTCTCGATCGGATTGGTCAGTTCTTCCGCTGGTATGCGGGGTCGTGGGATACCTTGTTGTTCGATCCAGTCAGTACCCCACCGGAGGGTGTCTACGCCAGCCCCGGCTTCTGGCGATTTGATGGAACCGGGATCCAATCGTCGCTCGGCGTGGTGATCCTGCTGGGCGCGGTGGTCGGTGCGATCCTGTTGCTCGTGCGGGCGATACGTGACCGCTCGTCGTTTGCCTGGTTGATCGCCGCAGTCCTGATCGGTGCGCCAATCGGTCAGGCGCTGGCCAATGATCTGCAGGTCTCTCACCTCTCGGTCCTGACGCCTTTCATCGCCATCCTGTTTGGTCTGACGGTTGGATCGCTGCTCGATTTCCTCAACGACACAGTTGGCGGTTGGGCGGCTGCGGCAATCGGGGGTCTGGTCCTGCTGGTTGTTGGCGCAACGTCGATCATGGGCTATTTCGATGACACCGTGATCGAAGATGCGGTTGGTTGGGCGTCGCAGAACGACCCCTACAACCCGGACAACTTCGAATCCGACCCTGACCATCTGTGGCAGTTTCAGTCTGACCTGGCCGGCGGCCTCGGCGTTGTGAAAGATCTGCGCAGCGACGATGGCGAGCTCCCGTATGTGAATCTCCTGTCGGAGAAATACGACCTCGACTACGAGGCGGTGGCCTATCTTCTCCCGGATCTGGATGGCGGCGACGACACGCTCGACCTTGGGCCCGACCTCAGCCGCGATCAGGTGTTTGTGGTGCTGGGTGCGGACATGCCCGCACAACTGGCCGAGGTGCAACAGCGCTACCCGGGCGGTCTGGTGACCAGCATTGACGAAGGTGATCAGCCATGGGCCGTCTATCGAATCGCCGGTCGCTGATAAGCCGGGTCCCAAAGGGACTTCGCACTCTGGACCCGCTGAACTCCTAAGCTCAGACGCTGATGGCATACGAAGCGCTCTATCGCCGGTATAGACCGGGCCGATTCGACGACATGATTGGGCAGACCCACGTCTTTGCCACGCTCAAGAATTCGCTCACCGATGACCGCGTGGGTCACGCGTATCTGTTCAGCGGTCCCCGCGGCACGGGCAAGACCAGTACGGCGAGAATTCTGGCCAAGGCGCTCAATTGCACCAACCTCCAGGCCGGAGAGCCGTGTGACGAATGCGATTCGTGTTTGGCCTTCGCCAGCAACTCCTCCTATGACCTCTATGAGTTGGATGCGGCATCCAACAATGGCGTGGATGCCATGCGCGACCTGATTCAGAAAGTGGCGCTGGGGTCACCGGGCCGCAAGAAGGTCTACATCCTCGATGAGGCCCACATGCTGTCCGCCGGTGCGGAGAACGCACTGCTGAAGACGCTGGAAGAGCCGCCGGACCACGTGATCTTTGTGCTCTGTACCACCGAGCCCAACAAGGTCATCCCCACCATTCGCAGCCGCACCCAGCACCTGGAGTTCCGGCTCTACCCGGCTGAGGAGCTTGCGGACCTGGCCCGGGAGGTGGCAGCCGACGCGGGTCTCAACGTTGACGACGCGGGTATCGAGTTTGCGGTGAAAGCGGCCCGCGGGTCCGCGCGAGACATGCTGTCAGCGCTGGATCAGGTCGCGGCTGCCGGGGGAGTGCCCGACGACGACGACCAGCTGAGTGCGGTCATGCGGGCTCTTGCCGAACAAGACACCGGCGCCGCGTTGGTGGCGGTGAACGAAGCCACCCGACTGGGCCGTGACCCCGAAGTGATCGGCCGCGGGTTGCTGGCCGAACTCCGCAACGCGTTCCTCGCCAGCATGCAGGCGGATCTTTCTCACATGAGCGAAGCTGACGTCGAAGCGGCCCGCCACCGAGCTGAGCAGTTTGGTCCGGCCGCCATCACTCGAGCGGTCGAAGCCATTGGCCGAGCCGTGGTCGACATGCGTCAGGCCCCGGACCCTCGGGTTGATCTGGAAGTGGCGTTGGTGCGTTTGACGCGACCGGAGCTCGATACCGACCCGGCGGCGCTGGTGGCCCGCATCGAGCAACTCGAAGCCGGCGGGGGAACAAGACCGTCAGCATCGCCGCCCAACGCGCCAGCGCCAGCGCCAGCACCGGCGACGGTCGTCGCTCCGCCGTCCGACTCAACCGCCAACGCCCCTGCGGATGCGGAACCCCGGGTGTCGGCATCCCGGGCCGAGCTCGCGGTGGCGTCGGTGACTGCAGAACACGCGCCTGCGCCATCTGGTGGCGGCGGTGACCGGCCCGCCGATGTGGCGCGTCGCATGCTGCCACCGCGTCCCGGTCAACGCGCCGCCCCGCCCGCAGCCGCTCCCGAGCCCGAAGCCAGCGCGGAACCAGCAGGGGATGCGCCCGCCACCTCATCCACATCCAAGCCCACCCTGGGTGCCCGACGGCGGGCCGCCGCCAACCAGTCCGTGACTCCTGCCGCTCCTGTCGCCCCGCCACCGGTGGCCGACGTTGATCGGTCCTCGGCACCCACAGACAATGTGAAGCCTCCCGCATCCGAACCGCCAGCCGCTCCACCCACCGCCCAGGTGCCGCCGTCAGAACCACCTCCGGGTCCGGTCGATCAGGCTCCCGCCCCCAAGCCGCCACCCGCGGCACCAGTCGGCGGCGCTCCAACTTTGGACGCGGTGAACGCCGCATGGTCCGAGTCAATTCTTCCCACGCTGCCGAACAATGCGAAAGCTCGGTTCAGCGCCGGTCACTTCAGTTCCGGACCCGATGGTGGCTTGCAGTTTGCGCTGCCCAACGACGTTCATCGGCAGCGGTGCGAGGACGTCCGAGACGGCTTTGATACCGCGCTGACCGGCCACTTCGGACAACCGGTGCCGGTCACGCTGGTGGTTGAAGACGCGCCGGCGTTCAGCGAGACCGGGGCTAATGCGCCATCATCGGCAGCACAACTTGAAGACGAGGAGAGCGTTGACCTGACCGGACTGGTCGATGCCAAAGACGCCGGCGGATCAGACATTCTCGAACGGATTGAGGAGGCGTTCCCCGGATCCGAGATACTGCAACCACCGCCGGAAACCTGAGTTGGAAGAGAGATCGAAATGACTGATACCCCTATGGGCGACATGCCTGGAATGCCGGACATGAGTTCGCTTCTGGAACAAGCCCAAGCCATGTCCGAAAAGCTGATGGCCCAACAGGAAGAAGTTGCCGAGGTCGTCGTCGAAGGCCAATCCGGCGGCGGCGCCGTCAAGATCGAAATGTCGGGCGCCGGCGAATTCATCTCGGTGAAGATCAGCCCGGACGCAGTGGATCCCACCGACGTGGAGATGCTTGAAGATCTGGTGCTGGCGGCGTTGAACAACGCGGCCGAGCAGGTGGCCGAACATCAGCCCGACCTGGACAGCCTGGGCCTTGGCGGCATGGGTGGTCTGGGAGGACTCCTGGGCGGTGGATCCTGAGCGCGGTTTACAGCGAACCGGTTCAAGATCTCATCGATGAACTTGGTCGACTCCCCGGCATTGGTCCAAAGTCTGCGCAGCGCATTGCGTTTCATTTGCTGAAGTTGCCCGAAACCGACGCGGTTCGGCTGGCCGATTCAATTCGCGAAGCCAAGCGCAAGGTTCGATTCTGTGAACGGTGCTTCAACCTCACCGAGAACATTGAGTGCGACATCTGCATGGTGGATGAGCGCGCCATTCCGGTGGTGTGTGTCGTGGAGGACCCTCGCGATGTTGTTGCGGTGGAGAAGACCCGCCATTTCCACGGCCGGTACCACGTGCTCCAAGGATGCATCAATCCCATTGAAGGCATCGGGCCCGACCAGCTTCGCATCGCCGAACTGTTGAAGCGGGTTGACCACGAGAACCTCACTGAGGTCATCGTGTGCACCAATCCCACCATCGAAGGCGAAGCAACGGCCATGTATCTGGCGCGGCTGTTGAGTCCGTTGGGGGTCACGGTGAGTCGGCTGGCGAGCGGTCTCCCGGTGGGCGGTGATCTGGAGTACGCCGACGAGGTAACGCTGGGGCGGGCAATCGAAGGCCGCATAGCCATCACGCCCAACTGAAGGCCGAAATCACGCTCGTGCAAAGAGGGGGAGGCGGGTCAAAAGCAGTGAAGTGCCATGTCACAGTCACCGACCGCGTTGGGCAGGGTTCAGACGGATGGGTCTGTGAAATGGCACTTCGCTTCGAATTCCGGGAGGATGCGTTCCCGGATCCGATATTGCAGTTAGATTACAATTGTTACGAAACGAAGGCAAGGGATTTCTCATGGCGCTCACCCCCGAAGGGATTGCGGCTCAGACATTCACCGAGGTTGAACGCGGGTTTGACCCCACCGAGGTGCGCACTTTTCTGACCGATGTGGCTCACCAGCTGCGACTCACCAATGACCTGCTTGGTCCGCAACACGACCGGTTGAAACAGCAGATCGACCGCCTCGAAGCGCTGGGCCAATCCGGTTCTGGGGGAGCGCCGTGGGTGCCGTCGCCGGCTCCACCAATACCCGCTCCGGCCCCAGTACCTCCACCGTCGCCCCCGGTGGCCCCACCGGCAGTGACGATCTCCCGCAGCACGCCGGTCGGCGCGGAGGCGGCGCCAACGGCTGTGGGACCAATGCCCAGCGCGTCCCTGCTCGATGCCACCACGGAGAAACTCGAGGAAGCGAGCTCGTTGTTGGACGGGGTTCTCGACGGCGTGCTTGACGACGTTATGGGGAAAGTGAAGCCGGACACCGGCGAGTAACCTCACGCCAGTACGCGCCTCGCCTCCAAGGGCTGAGGCCAGGGAGGAACCCATGTCTGCATCCGCTTCGCCCATCGTCATCTTGTCCGGGGCGCGCACGCCCGTTGGTCGTTTGTCCGGCGGATTCGCCACGCTGAGCGCCGCCGATCTTGGGGGCGTGGCCATTGCCGGTGCGCTGGAACGCGGCAGTGTCGCACCCGACCAGGTCGACTACGTGATCATGGGTCACGTGCTCCAGGCCGGCGCCGGTCAGATCACGGCTCGGCAGGCCGCTGACAAAGCTGGTATCCCGCTGTCAACTCCGGCCAACACGATCAACAAGGTGTGTCTTTCCGGTATGAACGCCATCTACCTGGCGGCTCAGATGGTGGCCGCCGGCGACGCCGAGATCGTGGTTGCCGGAGGCATGGAGTCCATGACCAACGCCCCGTATCTTCTGCCCGAAGGTCGGGCCGGCTTCCGCTACGGGGACAAGACCGTGCGTGATTCTCTGGCCTACGACGGCCTTTGGTGTGCCTTCGATCAGTGCGTCATGGGTGAGGCCACTGACCGCTACCTGGAAAGTCTGGATGTGTCACGAGACCGTCAGGACGAAGTGGCAAGCGCATCGCACGCCCGAGCGGCGGCTGCGCAGAAGGACGGCCTTCTGGCCGAAGAGATCGTGCCCGTTTCGGTCCCGCAGCGGCGCGGTGATCCGGTGGTCATCGCCGACGACGAAGGCATTCGCAGTGACACCAGCACCGACTCGCTGGCCAAGCTGCGCCCCGCTTTCACCGAGTCTGGCAACATCACCGCCGGCAACGCGTCGCAGATTTCTGACGGTGCGTCGGCCATGGTCATCACCACCGCGGCCAAAGCCAAAGAGCTCGGTGTTGAACCACTGGCGGAGATGCTTGGCTATGGCCAGGTGGCCGGTCCACTGTCATTGCTGCATCAGCCGTCCAACGCCATTCGCGCCGCCGCATCCGACGCGGGGGTGGCGGTCCAGGACATCGATTTGTTCGAGATCAACGAGGCATTTGCCGCCGTGTCGGTTGCGTCCATGGATGACCTGGGCATTTCGTCTGACAAGGTCAATGTCAACGGCGGAGCCATCGCGCTTGGGCATCCTCTGGGCGCCAGCGGAAACCGAATCACCCTGGCGCTGCTCATGGAACTGAAACGACGCGGCGGCGGCCTGGGTGCCGCCGGTCTGTGCGGCGGTGGTGGCCAGGGCGATGCCATCGTTGTCAAAGTCTGAGTGCGCCCAAGCAAAGAAACGAGAACACCATGTTGCTGACCGAAATCGATCACGTGGCCATTGCGGTCAAAGACCTGGAAGCGGCGATCGCCTACTACCGGGAAGCTTTCGGCGCAGAAGTTCACCATCGGGAAACGGTGGAGAGCGACGGGGTGGAGGAGGCGCTGCTGAAGGTGGCCGACTCCTACATCCAACTCACCCGTGCCACCCGACCCGAATCGCCCATCGCCAAGTTCATCGAGAAGCGGGGCGAAGGACTCCACCACGTGGGCTACCGGGTTGACGACTGTGCGGCCGCGCTCGCATCAATGGTTGCGGCCGGTGCCACGCCCATCGATCAGTCGCCCCGACCTGGTTCCCGGGGAACGACGGTGGCTTTCGTCCATCCCAAAGGATCCTTTGGAACCCTCATCGAGCTGGTGCAGGAGTAGGCAATGCGCGTCCATCTGATTGACGGCACCTATGAGTTGTTTCGCTATCACTTTGCCATGCCGTCACACCTGACGCGCGAGGGGCTGGAAGTGGCGGCCACCCGCGGCGTCATTGGATCGATGCTCAATCTCGTTGGCGATGGTGCAACCCACATTGGCATCGCCACCGACCACGTCATCGAGTCCTTCCGCAACGACCTCTACGACGGTTACAAAACTGGCGAAGGCATTGACCCCGAACTCAAAGAACAGTTTCCACTGATCGAGGAAGGTCTGGCGCTGGCCGGGTTCACGGTCTGGCCCATGGTCGAAGTGGAAGCCGACGATGCTCTGGGCGCCGGAGCCACCATGGCGGCGGCCGACTCCCGAGTTCAGCAGGTCATGATCTGCACCCCCGACAAAGACCTGGGCCAATGCGTGACCGAGGATGGCCGTGTCGTTCAATTTGATCGCCGCAAAGAACTGGTGATCGACCACGCGGGGGTCGTGGAGAAGTTTGGGGTCCCACCGGAGTCAATTCCGGACTATCTCGGCCTGGTCGGCGATACAGCAGACGGATTCCCCGGGCTTCCCGGGTGGGGGGCCAAGTCGTCGGCCACCGTGCTGGCCCGCTACGGCCACATCGAAGACATCCCAACCGAGCCCGGAAAATGGGACATCACCGTCCGCGGCGCTGCCAAACTTGCCACCACCCTTCGAGACAATCTTGAGGACGCTCTCTTGTTTCGCCGCATCGCGACGCTGGAGACTGACGTTCCCGGTCTGGGCACTGTCGACGATCTTGCATGGACCGGACCCCAACCCGGTTTTGGTGAGTTCTGCGAACGCATCGACGGCCAGCGTCTGCACGAGCGAGCTGACAAGCTGGCAGCGGCAAAGCTGAGCTGACTTCGCCTGTGTCTGCATTTGGCCGTCGGACGCTGGCACCGATGAAGGCGACCAGTGGTGACCTGCCCCACGGCGATGGATGGGTCTACGAGCTGAAGTGGGATGGCATGCGCATCGTGGCCTTCATCGATGCCGAGGGGGTGCGACTCCAGAGCACCAACCTGCTGGACGTCACAGCCAGCTTCCCGGAATTGGACGCCCTTTCTGGCGATCTGCCGGCGCTCGACAGTCTGATTCTCGACGGCGAAGTGGTGGCGCTCGACGCCGCCGGTGCGCCGAGCTTTTCTCAACTTCAACAACGCATGCACATCAAGGACCGAGCCGAAGCCAACATTCGAGCAGCGCGGGTTCCGGTGCTGTTCGTCATCTTCGACATCCTTCATGTAAACGGGGAAGACACGCTTTCGCTGCCGTGGTCAGATCGACGAACGCTGCTGGAACAGGTGGTTGATGAAGGACCGTCCTGGCGAACGACCAGCGTGTACGACGGCGACGGTGAGGCGCTCTTGTCAACGGTGACCGATATGGGCATGGAAGGACTGATCGCCAAGCAGACAAACTCGACCTATCAGGAGGGCAAACGCACGCGGGCGTGGCGCAAGATCAAGCCGCGCCACCGGCAGGAACTGGTGGTCGGTGGATGGATCTCGGGCGAAGGTACGCGCGCCGGTCGCATCGGATCATTTGACGTGGGCTACTGGGACGACGAAGGCTTCCGCTACGCAGGTCGGGTTGGCAGCGGTCTTACCGATGCGTTGATTGGTGAATGGGCTGCGTTGTTGGACGGAACTGAACGTCGGGACTCTCCGTTCATCGACCCGGTCTCACCCAAGGCAGGTCGAGAACGAACCTTTGTCGAGCCGAAGTTTGTCATCGAGGTGGCGTTCGGTGAATGGAGTCCCGCCGGCCACCTGCGCCACCCAAGTTATGTGGGTCGCCGGATCGACAAAGACCCCCGAGCGGTTACGCGGGAGACGTAGGCGGAGGTGTCCGGACACCAATGAGCAACAGGCTGGCGATGGCGCCGCTGGCCAGGGCGGTCCAATGGGCAGCCGAGTGGCCGTGCTGGTCAATGATCCACCCCATGAGTGGCGGTCCCACAAGCCCGCCGAAACCGGCGGCCGTGTAGATGGCACCCAGAATGCCGCCAAGTCCCACGGTGCCAAAGAGCTCTGCAACCACCGCCGGTGAGAGGGCAATGAAACCGCCGTAGGAGACGCCGATCACCAGCGCGTAGATGACCAACATTGTGTAACTGGTTCCCGCCATCAGCCAGATGATGAAGCTGGCGCCCAGGACCACAAACGACAGGCGGTACAGGGCGATGATGCCGAGCCGGCCGGCGGTCGCGCCAAAGCCGAGCCGACCGGCAATCGAGGCCATGCCAATCACCCCGAGCAACAGCCCGGCGGAGCCGTCGATGCTTTTGGAATCCATATAGTCGGCCATGAACACGAACGGGGTAAAGAGCGAGATGGAGATGAAGAAGCTCGAAATCCAGAGATAGGCGAAATCGGTTCTCCCGCGGAGGGCGTCGCGAATCGGTCTGGGAGTCTCCGCCGAAGACGGTGGCCGGAACGCGCCGATGGCGGCCACGAGCAACAGGGCGCCCGTTGTGATGGACAGGGTGCGGTAGGTCCAGCGCCACCCCTTGGCGTCGATGAGTCGTTCGGTGATTGGAACCATCACCAGAGTTCCAAAGCCGATCCCGGAGACCGCCAGCCCCAGCGCCAACGTACGGCGGGCTTCGAACCAGCCACCGACCGCTGCGACCATCGGTACGTACCCGCACGCAACGCCGAGACCCACGCCCAGACCGTAGGTCAGGTAGCCAAGCTCGAGGCTCGATACGTGCGACGTCGCGTACAGGCCGGTGGTCATGGCGGCGGCGCCAAAGAGCAGCACCGGCCTCGGTCCAATCCGATCGGCGATCCGACCGCTGAAGATGCCAAGAGTGAAGTACGCAAACGTCGTGATGGCGAAGAAGAGGGCGGTCTGGGCCCGGTCGGTGCCGAACTCTTTGGCCATGGGGCCAAAGAACTCACCGAAGCTGTAGGCGACACCAAACACCGTGAACATGGACAAAAACGCGGCGCTCAGGACCACCCATGCCCGAGCAGAGTCCATGTCGTGAAGCGGCTCACGCGTGGTCGGTTCTGTCACCGCGCAACGTTAGCGACCGCGGCGCAGAGGGCTAACGTTTGGTATGAGCGCCACCGACGATTCCCCCGCCATCGAAGAGTTCAGCATCCCGGCTGCCCCGGACCAGATCGATGATTTGCAGCAACGGTTGGCCATGACTCGCTGGCCCGAGTCCGAGGCGGTCGATGACTGGAGCCAGGGCATCCCGCTTGGCTATGTACAGGAACTCTGCGAGTACTGGCGGACCGAATACAACTGGCCCGAGCGGGCGGCGCTTCTCAACCAGTGGCCCCAATTCCAAACCATGATCGACGGGCTGAACGTGCACTTCATTCACGCCCGTTCGCCGCACGACGATGCGATGCCGCTCATCATGTCGCACGGCTGGCCGGGGTCGATTGTTGAGTTCCAAAAGGTGATCGGCCCGCTGACCAATCCCACTGCCCATGGCGGGGATGCGGCGGACGCGTTCCATGTGGTGGCGCCGTCGCTCCCCGGCTTCGGTTTCTCTGACAAGCCCACCTCAGCAGGTTGTGGCGTGGGCACGATCGCCGACATGTGGGCGGCACTCATGGCCCGGCTCGGATACGAGCGCTACGGCGCACAGGGGGGCGACTGGGGTTCAGCGGTGTCCACCGCACTCGCCGGTCAGGACGCTGAACACTGCGCTGGCGTGCATCTCAACATGCCGGTTGGTCGTCCCGATCCCGAGACAATGAATGACCTCACCGGGATCGAACAGCAGGCCATAGCGTCGATGACGCACTACATGGAGAACGAAGCCGGGTACTCGACCCAGCAGCGAACCAAGCCGCAGACGCTGGGCTACGGCCTCGTCGACTCTCCGGCTGCGCAGGCGGCGTGGATCATCGAGAAGTTCCACGGCTGGACCGACAACAACGGCCATCCTGAAGACGCAATCAGCCGGGATGAATTGCTGGACAACGTGATGATGTACTGGCTGCCGGGGACTGGGGCGTCCTCGGCTCGCATCTACTGGGAGTCCTTCGGCTCCTTCGGCGCCGGTGAGGTGGAGATTCCCATGGGAGCATCGTTGTTCCCCAAAGAGATCGTTCGCACGTCACAACGCTGGGCCCAGAAGCATTACAAGAACATCGTCTACTGGAACCACACCGATCGCGGCGGGCACTTCGCGGCCTTTGAAGTGCCGGACATCTTCGTGGAAGAAGTCCGGAGGTTCTTCCGGCTCGTTCGCTGATCGGCTACTGGTCCCCGCCGCCTTCGATCACATAGTTGGGCCTTTCTCGGGTGGGATCTTCGGCGAGGGCGGCGAGGGCGCCGTCCACCGATGTGGTGCTGCGAATGATGGCCCGGTTGACGTCGCCAACGAGGTGCGCCTCGGTGGCCACGTTGAGCCACGCCACGATGCCATCCCAGTACCCATCAGTGGCCAGAAGGACCACGGCCTTACCGACCGCCGGTCCCCGGTCACGACCCTGCCGGTGCAGTCCAAGCTGGGTCCACGTGGCAGCTTCGAAGAGTTCGTCGGCAGTTCCCAAACCGCCGGGAAGGCAGAGAAACGCGTCGCTCAGGTGATACATCGTCTTCTTGCGCTCATGCATGTCGGCTACGACCCGACGCTCGGTCACCTCACCATCAGGTATCTCGTTGGCGAACAGACCTCTTGGAATGACACCAATCACTTCGCCGCCGGCGCCCATGGCACCTCGGGCAACGGCGCCCATGAGCCCGCTTCTACCGCCCCCATACACAACACCAATCTTGTATTCGGCGAGCCGACGCCCAACCGTTTCGGCCATGTCGATCAGTGATTGGTCCGCCAGGTCGCTTGAGCCGCAAAAGACGGCGACGCGCTGTATCTGCATTACCCGACGCTAGCGGTTTGCCTGCGGCTGGAGCCACTAACGTCTGGGGGGTGCCGTCTTCTGAAATGACTTCCAAACTGGCCGATCTTGCGGCTCGAAACGCCGAGGCCCATGCCCCCGGTTCGGACCGTTCGGTCGAGCGTCAACGAGCCAAAGGCAAGATGCTGGCCCGCGAGCGCATCAACTATCTGTTGGACGACGGATCTTTCAACGAACTGGACCTGTTGGTCAAACATCGAGCCCACACCGCGGGATTGGATTCGCAGCCGTACACCGATGGCGTCATCACCGGGTGGGGCACCGTCGATGGTCGCAAGGTCTTTGTCTTCGCCCAGGACTTCACGGTCATGGGCGGGGCCCTTGGCGAAGTGTTTGCCGAAAAGATCCAGAAGGTCATGGACATGGCGCTATCGGTTGGCGCTCCCCTGATCGGTCTCAACGACGGCGCCGGCGCTCGAATCCAGGAAGGCGTGGTCAGCCTCTACAACTACGGTCGGATTTTCCGCAAGAACGTGCAGGCTTCGGGTGTGATCCCGCAAATCAGCGTGATCCTTGGACCGTGCGCCGGCGGTGCGGTGTACAGCCCCGCCATGACCGACTTCATTTTCATGGTTCGGGAAACCTCGCACATGTTCATCACCGGTCCGGACGTGGTCAAGACCGTCACCGGCGAAGAGGTCACCTTGGAAGAGCTTGGTGGCGCTACGAGCCACGCCTCCAAGTCCGGCGTTGCCACCTTTGTTGGCGACTCCGAAGAGGAAGTCCTGGACAAGGTCAAGACGCTGCTGGGCCATCTACCCGCCAACAACCGGGAGCTCCCTCCCGTCTACGCCACCGACTCCGCGTCCGAGCCGATCCCTGAACTGCGCGACATCCTGCCGGAGTCGCCCAATCAGCCGTATGACATGAAAGAAGTGATCGGCCTGGTCGTGGACGACGGTGACTTCCTGGAGTACTTCGCCCATTGGGCCGGTTCCATCGTCTGCGGGTTCGGCCGCATTGGTGGGCGCACGGTCGGCATCGTCGGAAATCAGCCCATGGTTTTGGCGGGCGTGCTGGATATCGACTCGTCGTCCAAAGCCGCTCGGTTCATTCGTTTTTGCGATGCATTTTCCATCCCCATCGTCACCTTCGAAGACGTCCCGGGATTCATGCCCGGGGTTGAGCAGGAGTACGGCGGCATCATCCGCCACGGTGCCAAGCTCCTCTATGCCTACTGCGAGGCGACCGTGCCGCGCATTTGCGTGATCACCCGCAAGGCGTATGGCGGTGCCTACGTGGTGATGGACTCGAAGGGCGTCGGGTCTGATCTGGTCTATGCCTGGCCGTCGGCCGAGTTGGCAGTCATGGGTCCACAGGGCGCGGTCGAGATCGTCAAGCGCCGGGAACTGGCGGCCATCGAGGACGAGACTGAGCGAGCCGCCGTCAAAGATGCGATGGTGGCTGACTACACCGAGCAGTACGCAAACCCCTACACCGCAGCCGAGCGGGGCATCGTCGACGAAGTGATTGACCCGGCCGATACCCGAATCCGAATTCTGGCCGGGTTGGAGTTGCTGGATTCCAAACGAGAGACGCTGACGCCGCGCAAGCACGGAAATGTGCCGCTGTGACCGAGCCCAACGTCGTTGGGGGTCCACCGCCATCCTCGGGGGAAATGGCGGCGATTACTGCGGCGCTCGGAGCATTTGTGGCGGCCCAACGGACCGCCGGAAGCGGCCAAAGCTGCGGTCCTGACGCCGCCGATCGCGCTCGGACCTGGCGTTTCGCTGATCGTTGGTGGTGAGCGGCCCAGATTGTTGGTGGTTCAGCCGTCGGCGACTTCGGTGCGGTCCTGCTGCCAATCCCGGGCGGCGGTGATGGCCCGTCGGGCCTGACTCAGCACTTCGGGGCCGTCAAATCCGTGGGCCGGGTAACAGGCCACGCCCGCCCAGGCGGTGGTGTTCTCCAAACGCTCGTTGATTCGTCGACGAATCCGCTCGACGGTCCAGATGGCGCCGTTCTCCGGGGTGTCCTCGAGGATCATGGCGAAGCGGCCATCGGCGAGTCGACACAGTGTGTCCGCATCCCGAAGGGTGGTCTGGGCGATTTCGGCTACGACCTCGGGGTCGGCATGGGTGGGCGCGCCGCTCGGCGTTCCTTCAATCACATCCATCAGAATGAGGGCCAGAGGGCGCAGGTGCCGTCGGGCGGCGGCCACGCGCCCATTCAGCGCATGGATGAAGTAGCTCTCGCCAAGCAACCCGGTGCGTGAATCGATGAGGTCGTCCGGGGTTTCCTCTGCGTCATCGTTGGGGCCGCTTACTGCCGCGCCGATCCGAGCCAGTCCCGCTGATTCTCGGGCGGGGCGGTCCGGGGCGGTGCTACTGGACGGCGGCTTATTGAGGTCGCGGGACGAGTCGGATTGAACGACCGCTCCGGGGGCGGCCGTGTCGACCTTCGGCGGCTCAACCCGGGGGCCAGATGCGGACGGGGAGTGAGTGGTGGCCGAGGGCGGGCTCCGTCGTTCTTCGAGTTTGGTGTGGCTTGCGTTGCCTTTTGCCGTATCGGTGACCGGTGCAGCCCGTTCGGCTTTGGCCAGCGCCACCAGCAGCTTCCGTCGAGCGATGAGGAGCCATGCGCACAGTCCCGCAAGCACCAATGCGATCGATCCGGCGGCGATGGCAAGCGCAGTTGAAGACGACACAGCTCCCACAATACCCATGGACAGTCCAGCGATGCCCAGTGTCAGCGCAAGAACAATTGCCGGTCCCTCATGGGTCAGCGCGTCAGCGGTGGCGGGCGGAGCGGCAAGGCGGGGAGAAGACGAAGACATCATCGTGCCCCCTGCGTCGGACGCAGCGGGTGGTTGTTGATTGTCCGTATGGCTCATTCGTTGGAAATCAGCGCTGCTCGCTGAGGCTCGTCTCGTAGCTCTTCCACGTGGTGGAGGTACGCCGAACGACTGATTGCCACCACGCCGAGGGTTTCCAGATGCGGCGTTTGCCACTGGACGTCAAGCAAACCGGCACCGGTTGCCTTGAGCCGTTCGACAAGGCTGACGAGGGCGACCTTCGACGCGTCGGTCGCCTCGTGGAACATGGATTCGCCGCAGAACAGGCCCCCAATGCCCACGCCATACAATCCGCCCACCAGCTGTCCGGCGTCATCCCAGGTTTCCACGCTGTGCGCCCAGCCAAGGCGGTGCAGGGCGCTGTAAGCCTCAATGATCTCCGGGCTGATCCAGCCCCCGTCCCGACCCGGATGTGCGCAAGCGGCAATGACGTCGCCGAAACGAGTGTTCACCGTGACCCGGTAGCGACGACACGATCGCCGCAGGCTTCGGGTGACCCGCAACTCGTTCAATCGAAGAACGCCACGGGGGTTGGGACTCCACCAGGCGATGTTGTTGGTCGGTGGCTTTGCCCGGGGTCCTCGCAGTCGAGAGGTACCGGGGTGGTCGATCGGCATGGGGAAGATGCCGGAGCGGTAGGCCTTCAGCAGGGTTCCCGGCGCAAGATCCGCGCCAATGCCAACCACCTCATCTTCGCTGCGGGCGTCGATCGGCGGAAAGTTCCAGGGGCTGGGGGGAGGTTCCACCGGCGCCTGGGCCCTCGCCACCGTGAGGGCGGCTCCCCCAGCCTCGGGTGCGGTTTCGCTTTGCATGGCGTTTCCGGGCACAAGTCAAAGAGTACTGCGGGTTGTGACTCGCGGAACACCGGGCCGCAGCGCTAGCGTCCACGACCATGGTTCTGCAGACGGCTGTGCCCCGGGAAGTAACCGCTCGTCGTCGCGAACTTCTTGAAGCACACGTGGCCCGACTGGCTCAACGAGCCGGCGTTTCCACGGCGGTCGTCGATGATCTGCGGGTGCCGGAGTGGGCCACCGAAGCGCTTCCGCTGGGTGTGACCTGGAGCGTCACCACCACGGAGCCGAGCACCCTGCCGAACCTCGCCATGGTGGCCGCCGACTGTCTCCGAACCGAGTCCCATCTGGTCGCGGCAGCCGTGCGGACTTCCGGTCCCAGCCAGCGGCTGGTGTTCTCCGAAATTGAACTGGTCTCCGGACGGTTCGGTCGCCCCGTGGACCTTGCGGCTACCGCAACGACCAGTGGCGGACCCCATGATGTCACGGCGACGCTTTGGCAGCGCGGGCTGACAGTGATCGATGTTGATCGGGTTCCGGTCCCGTCCCGATCATGGCAATGGCACCTGGTGGCCGGCATTGCACGAGTCACGCCGCGGGCGCGATCGGTCGATCTGCAGGAGTGATCAGCCGGTACCGCGCAGTGCCGCAATCGGTTCGATGCGAGCGGCGCGTAGTGACGGGTACAAGCCTGAGAGCAGGCCAATCACGGCGCCAAGCCCCACGGCGGCGAATGGAAGCCAGCTCGCCAGAATTGGTGTCCAGTCCTGGTAGGCGGCCACCACCACGATGGTGATGAGGCCGAGGGTGGCGCCAATGAGGCCACCGAGGAGTCCGGTTGCGGTGCTCTCCAGCAGGAACTGCGAAGCAATGTGCCGCTTCGCCGCCCCCAGGGAGCGTCGAAGCCCAATTTCAGATCGGCGCTCCAACACTGACACCAGAGTCACGTTGGCGATCCCCAGGGCGCCAACCAGCAGCGATACGCCACCGAGGATCAGCAGGAGCGAACGAATGCTGTCCTCAATCGATTCGCCAACGGTTGTCTCCGGCGGGACCCGAGTTCGGATTCGGGTGAAATCGACCGGGTCAAGGGTGAGCGATACCGCCTGTCCCACCTGCCGCGCCGCACCAAGCTGGGTATCAATGATCACTTCGCGGGGGGCGGCAAGATCAAACATCTGGCGCGCCGTCAAGTCCGGGATGATGACCGCAGAAAGCATGTCGGGCTCTCGAACCACATCATCGATGATGCCGAGAACCGAGAATGGAAGCTCGCCAATAAAGACCGTCGGGAGATTGTCCACGCGGGTGATCTCCAGTCGTTCGGCCGCAGCTGGACCCAGAATTGCCACCGGGTCCGCGCGGTCATTGTGGCCGTGGTCAAACCACCTGCCCTCGCGGAGGGTTCCTTTCACGGCGTCGAGCAATCCCGGTGACCCGGCCAGTACGTCGAGGTTGAATCCAGCACCATTGCGACTGTTGGTCACCGGCAGGGCGCGGACGAGGCTGGCTCCGGTGTCGACCGAGCTCTTGGTGCCGGCGGCGTTTACTCCGTTGATGCGAAGGAGTCGGCGTTCTGCATCGAAGGGAATGGTGCTGGGCGTGTTGTTTCCGAACCCAAAGCCTCCGCCCCCATCGGGTTGCGCAGTGACGACGGTGGCGTCGAGTTCGCTGAAGATCTCGCTGACCTGACCGCCGGCCGTCTCGGTGATTCCAAGGGTGGCGACGAGGGCCGCAATACCCAGCACCGTGCCCAACGCGGTGAGCGCCAAGCGACCCGGACGGGCCAACAACCCGGCCACCGATTCCGCAAGGAGGTCCCGAAGGCTGAACTGCGGCTTGGAGATCTTGTTGTCCGCCGGGTCGAACATTGGGAATGATGTTGGATCCACAATCTGGTCAGGTGGGGCTGACATCAGACGAGCTCCTCCCGAAGCTCGCCATCAGTGATCCTCACCACGCGTTGGGCCCGGGCGCTCACGTCGGGGTCGTGGGTGATGACCGCCAGTGTGAGGCCCTGCGAATGCAGCTCATCAAAAAGGGACATGACCTGTTCAGAGGTCTGCGAGTCCAAGTTTCCGGTTGGCTCATCGGCCAGCAGGATGCTGGGCGAAGAAACGAGAGCGCGGGCGATAGCGCAGCGTTGCTTCTCGCCGCCGGAGAGCGTGGTGGGGGTGAAGTCGAGACGATGGCCCAGGCCCACCTGTTCCAGTGCCTCCCGGGCTCGTTTGGTCCGGTCCTTGCGCGGGCTGCCGTTGTAGATCTGGGCGAGCGCCACGTTCTCCACCACGGTGCGATGTTGCATGAGGTGGAACGCCTGGAAGACAAATCCGATCTTGCGGCCGCGCAGGCCGGTTCGCTGGGCGTCGCTCAGCGCGCCGGTGTCGATTCCGTCGAGCATGTAGATCCCATCAGTGGCGCGGTCCAGCAGTCCCATGATGTGCAGCAGCGTGGACTTGCCCGAGCCGGACGGACCAGTGATCGAGATGTAGTCGCCCCGCTCGATGCGAAGTGCGGTGGGCTTGAGTGCTTCCACTGGCGGAGTGCCGGCAAAGATTCGGTTGATGCCGGCCAGCTGCATGACCGGTGGGCTGTGCCGGACCACCGGAAGCGGAACATCGAGTTGCGTCATGGAGGTCAGCCCTCGCCGTCCGCAGGTGCCTCTTCTTCGGCCTCGGACTCGTCGGCCTCGGACTCGTCGGCCGGAGACTCGGTGGCCGGTTGGTCCTCAGGTCCCTCTTCGCCGGCGTCCTGATCGTTGGACAACACCCGCTCCTCATCGATGATGACCAGGTCGCCAAAGGTGAGCTCGCCGGAGTTGACCGGAATGACTTCGATGTAGCCGCCAAGATCGGGTTGCAGACCCAAGGTCACTTCGACCGATTCAACCTGTCCGGGTGTGCGCTCAACCTGCACCCGGACCGTGCCGTCGAAGTCGGTGGCAATGGCGTTGCGCGGAACCGCCAGTACTTCACCTTCGGTCCGGCCGATGGGGATGACGGTCCGGAAACTGCCGATATTTACCAGTTGCTCCTCGTCGTAGTCACCTTCGAGCGTTGCTTCAAACTCGTAGCGACCGTTTTCATTGGGAGCGTCATCAAGCGAGGTGATTGAACCGGGAAGGACCAGATCAAGACCCGGGTCGTCCACGATGATGTCCTGACCCTGCTCCATCTCCTGTCGTTGCGAGTCCGAAACGTTTCCTTCGACCAGCAGGGTGTCGCCGGCGACCGTGACAACGTCAAGCCCCGAGCTCACTGGTTGGGTGCGTTCGACCAGGACCCGGGCGATGTTGCGGGGGAGGTTGTCCACGAACAGGAACTCAGACTCGGGCAGGTAGGCGCCGAACTTGGCGTTGACCTCGTCCAGGGCCTCCTGGGCTTTATCGCGATCTTCGATGGCCCGTGCAATGGCCTCTTCCTGGAAGGTCGTGTCCGGCGTGAGGGCCTTCAGCTGCTCGGCGTAGAGCGCTTCGGTGATCTCCCACTGTCGGCGGTCCGCTTCAAGCTGTTCGGCGGCATCCGCCGCACCGGTGGACTCGCGGATGACGGTGGCCGTGTTCTCACGCGCCTTGAGCAGGGCGTTCCACGCATCGTCGGCGGCCTTCTGCAGGATCTCAATCTCTTCGATGGTTGGGATGTCGGTGCCGCCGGGGACCACCCGGGCGAGGGCCTCATTCAGCGTCCTCACGGCCTCGGCATGGAAGTCTTCGGCTGGCTCTTCGGCGCTTTGGGCCGCCAGAATCTCCGCGTCATACTCCTGCCAGTTGCGAGCGCGCTCCTGCTGGGCTTCCCATGCCTTGATCGAGTTCTCGCGCTGGAGCAGTCGGCTCAGCCGTTGAGCTTCGGTCTCGCCCTCCTCGGCGGTTTCGAGAGATTCCCGGGCGGTTTCGATGGCCTTCTCGGCCGCTTCAAGCGCGGCTTCGGCCGTTTCCAGTTCGGTCTTTTCGGTCTCGGTGAGTTCTGGTGGCTCGTAACCCTTTTCCTCATACAACGCGGCGATGGCGTCGCGGGTGAGATCATCGAATTCCTGATCTGGGGTTTCGCTGAAGAAGCCAAGAGCTGACAGAGCAGTCTCGAGTTGCAGGATGTCGCGGCCTTCGGTGCCGCGACCCGCCCGGATGGTTCCGGTCGATGGGAATTCGCCTTCCAGAACGAACACTGGTCGTTCCGAGATCTCCAGAAGAAGGTCGCCGTTGTCCAGGGAGTTGCCCCGTTCTGGTACGCGCCCGGTCACGACTGGGAACGACGATGCCTGGGGATCGGTCTTGACTTTGAGCCCGGCACTGTTGTCAAAGGAGACGTTGACCCGGGTCACGATGTCGTCAGACAACTCCCGAGCCTCCACCGGAACCGCTATCAGCGATTGCGGCGGTGGAGCGCTGGCCTCAGCGAGGTCCGCCGGATTCTTGATTTGCTGAGCGACCAGCCACGTGCCGATTGCCGACAGAAGCGCGACTGCCACAACGACGCCGAGCGCCAACTTTCTACTTACCACGGTTCCCTCGATTTTTTGGGCTGAGCCCAGCTGTGCCCGGGTTTATCCGGGCCTCCTGACAACAAAGTATCGCTTTCACCTGAAGTGATCTGGACGGGCGGTACCCCGAGCGGGGTAATGCCCGTCAAATTGTTGCAGATCAGCCTTCGCTGGCCGCGGCTTGCCGCTCCAGAAACACAGTGATGGCTGCTTGATTTTCTTGGACAAAGCGCTCCTCGTACTCGACCTCCACCTGGCGCATGAGCTCGTTGATGTCTGCGGAGCAGGCGAAGTCGGCGGTGGCCACGCTGATTTCGTAGGCACTGATGCGATCGATTTCGGCTTGCAGTTCCGGCGTGATCGTCGGAGCGCTCGGTTGGAAGTCTGAGAAGTACTCCTCACGTTCTTCGTCGCTCATGGCGTCGAGCGTGGCTTCGTCGACGTCAAGACCGACGGGCGGGCCACCAAAGTTGTAGATCTGCTGGTAGATCGGTTCCATCTGTTCCTGCACCGCAGTGAAAGTGTCATTGCGGTCGGCGAAGGAGTGGCTCTTGTCCGCCATGCATCTCACCCACTCATCGGTGGAGGCAAGAATTCGAGGATCGGCCTGGACTCGTTCGTAGAAGTCCTCGTACATGTTGCCAAATTCTTCTTCGAAGGCATCAAGGAGTTGGCCCTCTTCGCCGCGGCCGAAGTCCTCCTGGCCGACATATTGGCATCCTGATGGCTCAAAGTTGTTGAGCGCTTCGTCTATTTCCTGATCGGTGTAGGCCTCGCCGGTATCCGGGTTGAGGGGCTGACCGGTCATCTCATCGATCAGATCGAAGACGGAGGGCTCCTGACCGTAGAGGGCCTCACGGTAGGCTTCCTGGGCGGCTTCGGGAAGTGAAGTCACGTAGTCGGCGTTGGGATCCACGTAGGCGTCTTCGGTGACCCGGTCGAAGTTGCCGATCATCGCAATCTCATCTTCGATGAAGGTGCTGATGCCGTAGCCGTACTTTTCGGCGAACTCCTGGGTGCCCCATTCAACGTCTGGATCACCGATCGGGCCGAACGCTTCCACCTCTCCGAAGTCGACCGGGGTGTATTCGAAGCCAAGATCCTGCATGCACGCCTGGATGTCGAACTGGCGGTCCTGTTCAATCTGTTCGAAGTCAATGTCGTTGTCAAAGGAACCGAAGTCCACGCCAAGAGCGTCCATGATGGGTGATTCCCACTCGTCTTCACCCTCATCGGACGTGGTGACGGTTGCGGTGCCGTCCCCCTCCTCCGGGGTCTCGGTGCCTTCCTCAACGACTGCGTCCGCCGCTTCCACCGCAGTGCTGCTGCTGCCACATGCTGTGACCACCAGCACAAAGGCCGCCAGCACAATAATGAAATATTTCCGCATCTTTCGAAACTCCTGGGTTTGTGGGGGACAGGACGCTCATGCCCGCAACTACGTATGTCAATGGGTTGGGACCGGTGGCCACACCGCGTCAACCAACAGCGTCCTCTATTGGGCCCGGCTTTACAAGGCGCGCCTCTCAGGCAACCCTCAGGAGCTGAGGGCGTTGCGACGCGGGTTGTGGACGGCGTCAGCCGGTTTTGGTGATGACCACCGAGGTGATGAGGTCGCCGGGGTCCGGGTCAGAGTCCGGGTCCCGCATGCGTATGGCTCGCAATGCGTCGTCGCCATCGGTGAGCTGGCCGAACACGGTGTAGTCCGACGCGGGAAGTGAGGCCCGGTCGAAGGTGATGAAGAATTGGCTGCCGTTGGTGTTGAGACCGGCGTTGGCCATGGCAATGATGCCCCGGTCGCCAAATTCGACACCCGGCGTGTACTCGTTGACGAACTGGTAGCCGGGACCCCCGCTGCCTACTCCGGTGGGGTCGCCGCCCTGGGCCATGAAGTCTTCGATTACCCGATGGAATGTCACATCGTTGTAGAAGCCGTCGGTGGCCAGATTGATGAAGTTGTTGACCGTGATGGGGGCGTTGGCGGCAAACAGGTCAAACGACATCTGGCCATTCTCGGTGACGATGGTCGCCTGATAGGTGCCAGCGGGGTCGATGGTCATTGGTGGCGCTTCGGCGTAGATCCCGTTGCGCTGCTGCGGTGGCAGCGCACCGGCATCCATCGCCCAGGCCGAGGTGTTGGGCCCCAGCTCGCCACTGTTCGACTCGACACTGTTCGACTCGCCACTGTCCGACTCGTCACTGTCCGACGCCGCAGTTTCTGGCTCGGGGGCGGCCGCGGTTTCTGGTTCGGCGGTGGCGTCAACCTCGTAGCCGAAGTTTGCTTCGCTCTCGGTTGCAACATTCACCGGTGGCTCATCGCTGCCGCAGGCACTGAACAGAAGCGCCAACCCGAAGAAAACAGCGTTCCGCATGCGGAGCGGGCGAGGGCGGGGAACGGGAACAGGGGTCATGAGTCAGACTCCGAATTGTCGGTTTCGATGGAGATGGAGGTGATGAGGTCGCCCTCGGTGAGGGCGGAGAGGGGGTCCGCCGAGCCGGTCAATTCGCCAAACACGGTGAAGTCCTGCTGGTTGGCGAACGTGGTGGCGTTGCGGGTGACCATGAACTGGCTGCCATGGATGTTGCCAATGGAATTTCGGGCCACGCGAAGTTGGCCGGTTGCCACCGCGGGTGCGGTGGCATTTGCTTCTTCATTGAGGAAGTATCCCGGCCCGTCAGGGTTGGCGCCGTTCGGCCCGCCGGCCAGCGCCTGGCCGGCACCAACGGCGTGGAACGAAAGACCGTCGTAGTAGCCGTCGTTGGCCAGATTCACAAAGTTGTTGACGGTGTTGGGCATTGCATCGTCCAACAAGGTGAACGACAACGTGTCGCCATTCGCCAAGGTCAGCACTGCGGTGTAGGTGGCTTCGGTGTCGATAAGCCGCGGTGGTGGTCCGTCGTAGATGTCCACGCGGGCCGCGGGGTCAAGATCGCCGGCGCCCGCACTCCATGCGGCGAAGCGGCTCTCGGCAGCCGCCGCGTCGGAGGTGAGGGTGACGGCTTCGGTCTCATCGCCGCCGCGAGTGGCGAAGTAGATGATGGCGAGTAACACAATGGCGACCAGAGCCAGGATGCCGAAGCGCTTGTAGCTGCGCTTCTGCTCGACCTTCTCCTCAACGACCGCCGCTTCTTCTGCTGCCTTTTCGCGATTGGCCCGCTGCCGTACGCGTTTTGATGTTGCCATGGCCGATCACGGTAGCGTCGCCGCTAACCTGTTTGGCCGTGGCTCTGTATGTGCAGAAGTTTGGCGGCACCTCGGTTGCAGATCCGGAGCGGATCCGTGAGGTGGCCGACCAGGTGAAGAGAACCGTGGGTCGCGGCGACCAGGTCGTATTGGTGGTCAGCGCCATGGGTAAAGAGACCGATGAGTTGCTGCGGTTGGCTGACGACGTGTCCAAGACGCTCCCCGGCCGAGAGATGGACATGCTGATCACCGGCGGCGAACGCAAAGCGTGCGCCCTGGTGGCGATGGCCTTGCACGACATGGGCATCGAAGCCGACTCGTTCACCGGAAGCCAGGCCGGCTTCATCACCGACAGCACCCATCGCAACGCTCGCATCAGCGAGATTCGACCCCACCGCATTGTCGAGGCGCTGAAGGCGGGCAAAGTTGCGGTCGTTGCCGGAAGCCAGGGCGTCTCGCCAGAGAACAATGTGACGTTCCTTGGCCGAGGTGGCTCCGATACAACCGCCGTTGCGTTGGCGCACGCCTTGAAAGCCGACGCCTGCGAGCTCTACACCGACGTGTCCGGCGTGTTCACCACCGACCCTCGGGTTGTCCAGAACGCCCGAAAGATGCCCACCATCTCCTTCGATGAACTGATGGAGATGACTGCGGCGGGCTGCCCAAAGCCTGCCATGCGATCAGTTGAAGTAGCCCGTGCCTATGCCGTGCCGTTGCACGTGCGATCAGCGTTTACGTGGGAGCCTGGAACCTGGGTGACCGACGAGGAGAACCCCAACATGGAACAAGCAGTTGTCTCGGCGGTCGTGCACGACCTTTCCGAAGCCAAGGTCACCATCCAAGGGGTGCCCGACAAGCCCGGCATTGCTGCCAAGCTCTTTCGGGCCCAAGCCGACATCGACGTGAACGTTGACATGATTGTTCAGAATGCATCGGACGCCGGGGTCACCGACATATCGTTCACCGTTCCGGCCGGCGATATGGCAAAGGCCGCCGCTGCCGCCCAGACCCTGGCCGACCAGATTGGCGCGTCCGCTGTACTCACCGATGACGGCGTGGCCAAAGTGAGCCTGGTCGGCGCCGGAATGAAGTCCAACCCCGGCGTGGCCGCCACCATGTTCGAAACGCTGGCCGTCAACGAGATCAACATGGAGATGATCTCCACCTCGGCCATCCGCATCAGCTGCGTGGTCCGCAACAGTGAAGCCGAACGCGCCGTGCAAGTTCTCCACGACGCCTTCGATCTTCATCTCTGAATAACCCGGCGGTGCGGCTTGCGCCGTCCGATAGCGTCGTGGGCTATGGATATAGGAATTGTTGGAGCCACCGGTCAGGTTGGCGGCGTGATGCGCCGCATTCTTGCCGAGCGCTCATTCCCGGTTGGAAATCTTCGCCTGTTTGCTTCGGCTCGTTCGGCGGGTCAGGTCATCGAATGGGAAGGTCGCAAGATCACCATCGAAGAGGCGATGACCGCAGACTTCACCGATCTTGACGTGGCCCTGATGAGTGCTGGCGGGGCGACTTCCAAAGAGCTTTCGCCCAGGATCGCGGCGCAGGGTGTGATCGTTATCGACAACAGCTCGGCCTTCCGCATGGACCCCGACGTGCCGCTTGTGGTGGCACCCGAAGTCAACCTGCATGCGTTGGACAACATTGCCAAGGGGATTGTGGCCAACCCCAACTGCACCACCATGGCTGCCATGCCGGTTCTCAAGCCGCTGCATGAGGCCGCTGGTCTGCAGTCCATGGTTGTATCCAGCTATCAGGCGGCCTCCGGGGCCGGCCTGGCTGGCGTCAACGAGCTTGACGAGCAGATCAACAAGGTTGGCGGCGAAGCCGCTCGACTCACTCATGATGGGCGGGCGGTCGACTTCCCCGACAATCAGGTGAAGTTCTCCGGCGAACCGCTGGCGTTCAACGCCGTGCCCAAGTGCGGTGACTACGCCGACGATGGCACCTTCGAGACGTCCGAAGAGCAGAAGCTACGCGATGAGAGCCGCAAGATTCTGGAGATCCCGGATCTGAAAGTCGCCGCCACATGTGTGCGCGTGCCGGTCTACACCGGTCACTCGTTGGTCGTGAACGCCTCGTTCGCCCAGCCACTCTCGGTCCAACAGGCCCAGGACATCCTTGGTGGTGCGCCGGGGGTCACGGTGATGGAGATCCCAACGCCGCTCAAGGCGGCGGGCATCGATGAGACCCTTGTTGGTCGACTCCGGCCTGATCCAACCAGCCCCAACGGTCTCTCAATGTTTCTGTCCAGCGACAACCTTCGCAAAGGCGCGGCACTCAACACGGTGCAGATCGCCGAAGCGCTCCTCGCTCGCCAGAGCTGAACCGGGCGAACCAGTGAGTTCGCTGGAGACCCTCGCGCTCGAGGTCTCGTTTCACATGAAGTATCGCAAGACGACCGCGTCCGGCCGAATTGGCGGCCGACCGCTGGAGTTGGAAGTCGAGCGACCATTGGTCCGCGGCCCCCGGATCGAGGGCACTTTCGGCGACCAACACCTTTGGTTGACCTCTTCGGGCCGCCAGACCAACCGGTCGTTCAACGGCACTCTGGGAGATGGCGAAGTAGACCTTGTCCTGGTGCGGGACCGCCGCCGCTTCGACATTCGCGGCGTGATTGGTGATGTGCCCGTTCGGCTGCGCATTCGCAAGCGGGTGCTGGGCCCCTTCGCCCTGGCCGTAAGTCACCGAGGTGATGGCAACGAGATCTCCTTCGATTCCAGCGGACTGGTCGACCTGGTGGGTCGGGTCGTCCACCCGGAATTCGGGGTGGCCGCGGCGGTGATGGTTGAACCGATGATCAGGGCGTGGAAGTCGGCCTTCCACTGAGCGGTCAGGACTTCAGGCCCGGCATGACCTGTTCCACGAACCGGAGGGCGTCATCTGGAGTCTCCGGGTTGCCAAAGTCCATGACATAGTGCTGCACGCCAAGCTCTTTCCAGTGAGCCAGTTCCTCGTGCAGCTGCGCGGACTCCGCATCGGTGGTTGGGAGCGGCCGCTCCAGAGTGGTGCTCACGGTGATGCTGTTTGGATCGCGGCCAGCGTCGGCGGCCGAGGACCGCACGATGTCCACTCGGCGCCGCCAGTCAGCGTCTTCTCCCCGGGCCGAGCCATTCCACATATCGGCGATGCGACCCACCAGAGGCAGGCCCACCTTCTCGCCGGACGCACCGATGCATACCGGTGGCACGACCGCCGGTAGCGGGGGAGCGGAGGCGCCGTTGATGGAGAAGTGTTCGCCAGCGAAGCTTGGCTCGTCTTCGGTCCACATCAGGCGGCAGATGGCGATCATCTCTTCGAGCTGGGCGAAGCGCACCGACGGTTTGGGGAAGGGGTAGTCGTACGCCGCGTACTCGTCTTCGCGCCAGCCGGCACCAATGCCAAGAATGAAACGCCCCCCGGAGAACTCCTGCAGGGTCGCTGCCATTTTGGCGGTCAGGGCCGGCGGCCGATAGCCGTGGCCCAGCACATGGTGGCAGAGCATCACATCCGGGAACCTGGCGGCCAACCATGTGAGTGTGGTCCACGCCTCCATGAACGGATCGGTCTTGGCATCAAACCCATAGAAGTGGTCAGCGATCCACAACACGTCGAAGTGCGGAAGCACCGCAGGAAGAATGTGCTTCTCCTGGTACATCACGATTGGTTTGTGATCGCTCCAGCGATTGCCAATGACCGGCGAAAGCCAGCCGAAGGTCACGTGGTCAGATCCAATGGGGTGTGCCATCGGCCCAAGCTACCCGGGCGGAGGCGTTCGAAGCCTGACCGAACGTCGAGCGGGGGGACCGACCCTGCCGACCTTGCACCTGCGAGAAGCTGCCAGACTCGGCGGTATGGAGATAGCGGCGTTTCAGGAACTGATGGACGACTTGTATGGCGAGGCCGATCGGGAGCGGGGCATGCCCAGCACCGTGGCCTGGTTGTGCGAAGAGGTCGGTGAGCTGGCGCAGGCGGTTCGCAAAGGCACGCCCGACCAACAGCTGCATGAGCTGGGCGATGTGCTGGCCTGGCTCAGTTCTCTGGCCAACCAGCTGGGGTTGTCGTTGGAAGATGCCGCGCAACGATATGTGGACACCCCGCCGTAGTACCTGACCGTTGGCTTTTCCGTACGGGCAAAGGCCGGTCTCAATCGGTTCTCAATCGGTTTGGTTGTGGCGGCTTTTCATGGCCACCAGGACCACGCCGACGATCAGCGCAATCAGTGCCACCGGAATCAGGATCCAGTTGATCAGGTCACCAAGCTTCCAAAGCGGAAGCCAGCCGATGATCCCGGCGAGCACCAGTCCGACGACTCCGCCGCCGACCAGCTCCCAGCCGGAGAGTCCTTTGACATCGGATAAGGCCATGTCAGGTGTTCTTGAAGTTCTTGTAGATCAGAAACACGCCGCCGACGAACGCAAGAATGGCGACCAAGCCGAAGCTGATGCCGATCAAGCCGCCGATGACGGGAATGCCGTCCAAAATCGCCCGAAGAATCCAAGCGGCCACGGCGAGGCCGATCAGTGGCCAGCCAGTGCTCTTATTGTCCATTGTCGTGCTCCCGTTCCGCTATGCCCTTGTGGCATCGCCGGTGATGCGTTCTGTCGTCAACGGTAGCTCAGGGTCAGCTATTCCAAAGGGTCGCTAACCTCTGCTGGGCTGCAGAGCCCATGTCAGGCTTCGGGTCATGAGTTTGGCGACCGGTCGAATGGCCAACCGGTCAATGCCGGGCGGCACCGGGAGCATAAGCATGTTTCTTGCCCACCACGGAAGCGACGCGGTGGCCGCAGCAAACATCAGTCCGTAGGCCGGCAGCACCGACAGCGGCAGCGGTGGCGACGCCAGAAACAGCGTGGCTTCCTCGCTCCATGGCGTGCCATGAAGTTCGGGTCGGTAACGCTCAAGGTCGTTGGCCAGCTCCGCAACGGAGCGGGGGGCGTCCTCCATGCCGAGCGCCAGGCCGACCCGCGCCATGCCGTCCACGTACTCGTCGGCCTGCGACGGACTCACCGACGCAGTTCCGTACTGCTGGAAGGCCCGCAGGAAACTGTCCACTTCGGTGATGTGTACCCAACGGAGCAGGTGAGGGTCCGACGCCGCGTAGGGCTCGCCGTCCGGCATCACCCCTTCCACCCGGGTATGAACCTTCCGAACGATGTCCACCGCTTGTTGGGCTTCGGTCCCACTCCCAAAAATTGTTGCGCCCAAAAATGCGCTGGTTCGTTGCAAGCGGCCAAGGGGGTCCTGGCGAAACGCCGAATGCTGCGACACCGCATACATCGCCTTGGGATGCAGGGACTGCAGCAGAATCGAACGGATGCCGCCAATGAACGCGGCCGCGTCCGCCTGGACGATACGTACTGCGTGACCTTCCCGGAAGAATCCGGGATCGTCCGGATCCCACTCCCGCGGTGAAGGCTCCTGACCGCCGGCCACAATGTCTCGAACCACGCCCTGGACCCGGTCACGGGCGGTGCGGATGGGACGCTCCAAGGGGTTGATCAGCCGCATATTCGCCGGGTTGGACATGAATCCAAGGTACCCGGCCGACGGTTCTGCGCTCCGGTCGGGCAAGCTGGAATGTGTGAGCTCCCCTCATTGGCCGGATGGTCCGCCTGAAGTGAATCCCGAGATTGCTCGTCGGCTGGCGGCATCAGGCCGGGTGCAGGACATCCCAGCCGGCCCGCGCTCCAAATATCCGCCGATCCGGCCCAGCATCATTTTCTGGGGTCTGGTCATCCTCACCCTGCTGGCGGGGCTGTGGCTGTGGAGCTTTCAGGACAACGGCTGGGTGCGCATCGATGCTTCGGACCGCTTTGCTTTCACCGGCTTCGAACGCAACGAGAAGTTCGCCATCTTCTGCTTTGCGGTCCTGGGATGGGTTGTCTCGCTCACGTTCCACGAATTCGGCCATGCGCTCGCCGCATGGCTGGGCGGTGACCACACCGTGGAGAAGAAGGGTTACCTGAACCTCGACCCCCGCAAGTACACCGACATTGGTCTTTCGTTGGTCATGCCCGTGATCATCATGATGCTGGGGTTTCTGGCGTTGCCTGGCGGTGCGGTGTGGATTCAGAGGAACCTGATTCGGAGCCGGGCGTGGTTGAGTTTCATGTCGGCCGCAGGTCCGCTGTCAAATGTGATCTTCGCGGCTCTGACGATGTTTCCGGTTGCCACCGGGCTGGTGACGATAGAGGAGAACACGGCGTTGGCGGTTGGCCTGGCGTTTGTGAGCTTCCTGCAGATCAGCGCTGCGGTCCTCAATCTGATTCCGGTTCCCGGCCTGGACGGCTACGGCATTATCGAACCCTGGCTGTCGGATGACTTGCAGAAATCGCTCGGCCGCTACCGGGCATCCGGTATGTGGATTCTGATGGGGGCGCTGTTCTTCATTCCTGCGGCCCGCGACTTCTTCTGGGACGACCTGGTCATCCCGCTCTACGAAGGTCTCGGTGGTCCCGATGGGGCCATCGGCGAAGGGTTCAGCGCCTTTCGCTTCTGGTCCTAGCCCCCGGACTGCTCTACTCCGGGATCTTGCCGCCGGCTTCGAGGTTTTCGATGGCGGCATCGAGCGATTCGAGCACGGGCACGATGCGGTCAAATCCCGTGGTCTGAAGCAGGCGAATCAGCGCAGGGTTGTCGCAGGCAACGACGACCACGCCGCCGTTGTCCCGTGCTCGCCGGATTCCGCCAATCAGCGCCCCCAGACCGGCGGAGTCCATGAACGGCACGCCGCTCAGATTGACAACCAAACCCTTTGCCTCAGCCAGTTCGGACAGGGCTTCTCGGAAGCCGCTGACGCTGTAGGCATCAATGTCGCCGTCCAACTGAAGAACAACGTAGGACGGTTCGCCGTCAGCATTTTCTGGACCATTGATGGTCGTGATCTCGGGCATGTCTGTCTCTTTCTGTCCGTGACTTGAGGGTCACGAATATGTTGCCGTCACAGCACGGGATGTCGTGTCGGTGAAGAACGAAACGTCTGCGCTCGGGTTTCATTCCCCATGGAGCTTGAAACCGTCAACCCCGAAGCACCATGCAGACGCGATGGTAGCGGCCCATGGCGCTAGCCTGTCGCTCGTGAGGCATGTGCTTTTGGCCACCGATGTTGAGTGGATCTTCGATGAGGTGGCGGCGGCAATTGCGGGCAATGGCACCATTGTCAGTCGGGTACGCACCGGCGCCGACGTGATTCCCGCCATGGCGGAGCTGGAACCTGACCTGGTGATGCTGGATATGCAGACCGGCACCAAAGGCGGCGTGGCAACGTGCATGGATGTGCGAGCGGACCAGGAAGCCGAGCGGCTGCCGGCCAGCAGAATCATGCTGCTCCTTGACCGCGACGCCGACCGCTGGCTGGCCAAACAGGCGGGTGCCGACGGTTGGATGATCAAGCCCATCGACGCCATGCGGCTTCGGCGGGCGTGCACCGCCATGACCAACGGCGAGCCGTGGTTCGAAGGTCAAACCCACAGCGTGGTCGCCGACGCCTGATTTGCACCCAAGCGGCCTGTGGCTACTTGCTCGTGCGGCTGTCCGATTGGCTCGAGGTATGACGCCGATCCTGGCGAACCGAAGCCATCACTCGCAGTGCGGTCGCAGAGAACACCGAAAGCGCGAACACTTGCGAACGGCTCGTTGCGGCACATGCAATCGGCTTCATTCATTAGCAAGCGAGCCAGGTTTGTGAACACGACCTGCGTTCACCTCGCCACCGGGGTCAGCTGCGGTAGGCGTCTTTGCGATGCGCGACGCGATATATCTCTACGGTCCCGACGCCGCCGTGGTCATCACGCGGGCCGTCGTCGGGCTCGCGGATCGCGTAGATGACCCGGTAATGGCCACGGCGAGCGGACCGCAGGCCAGCAAACGGTTCGCCGAGTGGCTTGCCCACCCGGTGAGGATTCTCCGCGATCGAAACATAGATGGTTTCGAGCGCAGCTGCGACGAGCTTCTCGGGGAGCTTGCCGAGTTGGCGGATCGCCTCTGGCATCATCTCAATCTGATACATCACCCAGCAACAGAGCCTTCGCCTCGTCGTAGCTCAGTGCTACGCCACGGCCTCCAGCACCTTCCTCAACGGCGCGCTGAAGCGATTGCACCACGTCGTGATCAGACAAGATCGCAACGGTCTCGCGAAGGCCTTCAAGCTCGTCGGCTGAGATCATGTGGAATGACGGTCGCCCGTTTCGGGTCACCGTGATGAGGTCATGTTGCTTCTCGACCCGGTCTGCGAGTGCGGAGAGCTGGGCCTTGACTTCCGCAATTGGCAAAGTATCCATAGGTCACAATTGTGACCTACGAGGGCCGTCAGCACAACCGTCGTTCTGGCTTATCGAAATTTCGTCCCGGTATGTATGAATCGAGGCTTCGAGATGCCCATTGATATGTGAGAACCTTGTCCAACCTTTCGCCCGACAGCGCCAGGCCAAACAGCTTTGGTAGTGAGGTCGGCGCTGGCCAGAGGGTGACGGGACGCCAGGGAGAGCCCATGCATTCGCTTCATGACCTGCATCAGGCTCGCTACGACGGCGAGGTCCGGCGAGCCAGCCTTCTGCTCGGCTCGGCCACCCGGTCCCAATCAACTGCGCAGGAGATGGCGCACGATGTGGTGGCTGATGCGTTCTGCGAGGTGATCCGGCGCTGGGACTCCATTGAGAATCCCGAGGCGTATCTCAGCCGCACTGTTCTGCACGGTTGCCAACGAGCAGCCAAGCGTCGGCGTCGGGAACCGGCGGCCACGGCCGCAGAACTTGAACAGTCCCGCCTTGGTCTCTCCGCCAGGCTGGACCTGGACCAACCCGACGAACTACTGGACGCGGTGCAGCAGCTTCCGTGGAAGCAACGGGCCGTGGTGGTCATGAAGTTCTACGAAGACCTGACCGAGCGAGAGATCGCCGAACGCATGGACATTCGACCCGGGTCGGTGGGACCCACCCTCAATCGGGCGATGAAGAAACTCCGGGCGGCCGTGGGTGAACCGGAACGCTTGCCAGCGTCAGACCAGAAGGCCGAGGAGCAGTCATGACCACCGAACGGGAAAACGAGCTGCGTGACTCCCTCCAGCAGGCGGCGAGACGAGTGGAAGTCCAGGCGCCCTCGCTCGCGGAACTTCAGCACCGGGCGGCCGCAACGGCGGTTCCATCGAGTCCCGCACGCGCTGGATGGATGCGACCGCAAATGCTGGCGCCGCTCGCGCTTGGCGTCGCTTTGATCGGCGTGGTCGTTGGTATCGCCATGCTCGGGCCTTCGGACCCTGACGCGTCGGTGGTTACGGTCAACGAACCTGAGGCAACAGCTACGCCGCAACCGACAGCTGTACCTCAGTCAGCACTGCCGGAACCGACAGCCGAGCCGGAACTGAGCCCAACCACCGGAGAACCTGATCCTCCGCCGACAGCTGTACCTCAGTCACCAGTGCCGGAACCGGCAACCGCCGATGACAGTGAGCACCACATCTTTGTTCATGGCGCATACATCGTCACCGGTTCGGACGCGGGGTGGCGCCAACAGGTACCCGATAGAAACGATGCCGCGACGGCGGGGGTCGTGAGCCTTGACTCGGGTGAATCCCTTTCCACTGATGGTTGGGGCGAGGCCGAGCTGTGCTCGCTTGACCCTCAGGTGGGCCCCGTGAAACCCACCGTGAGCCTGGGGACGTTCCACCCTGGCGTGGCCGTCTCCGGCGTGGACTTTGATCCTCGGCCCCGGCCGTTCGTGGAGGTGGCGCCCGAGCCCGCCCACATCGACGCGGTCCGATCGGTTTTGCAGGAGCAGGACCACCCCGATCCGGTGGGAGCAGCAATCGACCCGCAGGTGCTTCGCTTCGATCTGGAAGGTGACGGAGTGGATGAAGTGCTGATTCTGGCCAACGGAGGCGAACGCCAGGCCTACTTGTCAACGATTGGCACCTACTCGGTCGGTGTTCTGCGGCGCCTGATTGATGGAGTGGTGCAGAACAAACTGCTCCACGCCACGGTCACGACCGGAAACGAACCGTATCTTGAGGACCGCCCTGAGGTTCCAGAGATATCCGAGGACCTGGTCTCGGTGGTCAATCCTCTCCGGCGTTTGATTGACATCGTGGACCTGAATGGCGACGGTCATATGGAGATTGTTGCTGAGGTCGTGTACTTCGAGTCGAGCGTCTACTCGATTCTGGAGTTCGACACGTCCACGGTCGGGCCTTACTCGTGGACCTTGGGCTGTGGGCCGTAGGTCAACGGCGAACATAGTTCGAAGGTCAAAACCATGAGGCAACCGTCAATGGTGGTGTCAGGGGGCGTCGTTGTCGCCATCCTGATCGAGCCACAGTTGGTGCAGCCGGGCGGAGACCCAAGGGCGCTCGATCGTTGCATCTTCTGCGACCTTGATGACGGTGTCGTACACATCGTCGTTTGAAACGCTACTCAGGTCGAGCCCGTTGGCTGCCAGGAAGGCCGCCGACAGAAGCCACCCGGCGCGCTTGTTGCCGTCGACAAGTGGATGGAAGCGGCGGATCTGCGATCTCCCTCGCAATGATCCTCTTTGCCGAAGCGACGTCCAGATGGACGATCAACTATCGACCGAGCTTTTCGAGTGCGACGGCGTGGGCCGTTGCGATCTTGCCAGCTCCTGCTTCGAGTGCCGCCGCGTTGTCCACTGAGGAGGCCGGGTCAAGTCCTACCCGACTGAACCAGGCAACGGTGTGTTCAATCGCTATCACCGCCTGCGGCCCAGCCCCGTATTTTTCGTACACCTGCGCCCAAGGGTTTTCGTCACGCTTCGTATAGTTGATCAGTCGGCTTGCCGACCATTCGCCGAACCTCGCAAGCACCCACGCGACTGTTGCTCGATCCTCAGCGCCGAGGCCCGGATCCCCGTCGGGTACCTGCTCGATGATGTGGCTCGTTGGATCCGCAATCTGCTTGTACTCGTCGGTGACCTTGGCGAGCGCTGGTCCATGTGGGAGGGCAATCACGGGTTCATGGAACGCTGGACGGTTCCATAGAGCGGCGCTGGCCGCGTCGGTCAGATAGAGCAGCTTCTGGAGTTGCAGCTTGTCTTTGTGGCGACCGGCTTCTGCCTCTGCTTGGAGAATTGCCAACGCAAAGGCGGAAGCGGAGTTGTCGACGTCGGCCTTTGTGAGCATTGTGGTGGTCTCCCTGCTTCCTCTTCAAAACTACACCGTTGCCCAGACAGACCCGTGGCGGAACGGCAGCGGAGCTATCAACGTCCTGAGCGGATTGAGGAGTGTTCTTGCCGCGCTGGCCTTCACCGCCGCGGCGGGTGGATTGATTGGGTGGTCAGCCTTTGACGGAGCGGTAGTGGTCCAGGAAGGTGTCCAGCGGCACTTTGGCGATTGCCTCGCCAACAAGGTCCAGGGGCAGCTGATCCAGGTTCTTGAACCGAACGCAGGACTTGCCCATGTCCAGTTTCTTGCCGGTCGCTTTGTACTCCTCGGTGAACCACCCGACCAGATCCGGGTCCGAATACAGACCGGACATGTAGACCGCCATGTGGTTCTTCTGGGACGCCAACGCCGCAAACATCAGTGGCTTCTTGTTGTAGGTGTCCGGGAACGTTTCAAGGGGCACGTCATAGGAGATCATCCCCCACGCCATGGTCTCCTCATACCCATCCGGGAGGTTGGCCAGGATGACCTCCCGTACGGTTTGAATCGCCTCGCGACGCTCGGGCGGGAGCTCTTCCAGATACTGCTCAACGGTTGTTGCTTTCGAAGCGGCCATGGTGTCGATAATAGGACCGGGCAATGACACCGAACCGTTAGTGTCCCGCCATGGCTCACTTCATCACTCGGGAGGCCGTGGCGGCCGACGTCGCCTCCATCGTTGCCCTGCTGCCACGACTGGCCGACTACACCCTTCCTCCCAACCGAACCTCAGAGATGTTCTGGAGCAGCGACGCCAAGCTGGTGAAGCGCTGGGCCGATGGTGGCGAGCCCGACGTCTTCATTCGAGTCGCCGTGGACGCCGAATCCTCTGACGCTGACCAGGCCGTGGTGGGCGTGGCGATTGTCACCATCAAGCCGGACCACTTCAGCGGCGAACCCAACGGCCATCTGGAAGTTCTCTGTGTGGCCCCTGCCGCCGACGGATCAGGCACCGGAAAGAAGTTGCTGGCCGAAGCGGAGGTCGAAGCAAAGGCCCGCGGTGCGCAAACGATGAGCCTTCACGTTCTTGGTAACAACCAACGGGCCCGCCACGTGTACGAATCGGTCGGCTACGACGAAGAGATGATTCGGGCCATCAAGTTTCTCTAGGCGGGCCGCCGGTCAGAAACAGGCATCGGACGGTGAATACTCAAGCCCGCCGGTCGCGGTGTTGAACGTGACGGCGGCGTGCTCAAATTTCTGGCCGGGCGGGTCGAGCGTCGGGGTCTGGATCGGCATGCCAAGGCAGCCGTCCGGTCCGTCCTGGGCCATCCACAGTTCGAGCGCAACTCTCGGCATCCAGAAGTACGTGCCGTCGAGCGCATCGCTGATCAGGGCGCTCTGGTCGGTGAGGTCAATGCGCCAGTAGGTCTGGTCCTTGCGAGCAGCGCTGCTCGGATAACCGATCCGGCCGCTGACGATGGGAACGGGAACCACGTCCAAGGTCAAACCTCGGACGGACTCGTATTCCAACCATGCCGAGCCGGTGAGCACCTGGACGTTCTGGGGGTCGGTGGCGAGTATGGCGCCAAACTCTTTGCCGTCGTGAGCCAGACGTTGGGTGACGCCGTCCCCGTACAAATGCAGTGGTTCAACCGGGCACACATCAGCCGGAACATTTTGTTCCCACTCGGCGGCGAACCTGTTGGCGTAGCGTCCCAACGTGACGATTGAACCCTGGTCATAGGCTCCGGGAGCGACAACGCACGACGATGAGGTGTTGTTGTTCAAGCGCAAGATCGGAAGCTCGCAGTTCCAACCAACCGTTGAGCCCTCCTGAGGAACCGCAGTGGCGTTGGGTCCGTACTGCTCCCGGCATGCTGCGGGCAGGTCCGGGGGGAATTGTTGACTGTTGTCCGACGAGCGGCAGGTCCAACCGTCGGCGGTCTGTTCTCCAAAGAGCGGCATTCCGTCGGGCGCTGAAAGAAAACAGTGCCGGGTGACATCAAGCTCGCCTCGCACCGTCTGGGTCACCGGTTGCGCTACGGGTTGCAGGGACGCCGCGGTTGGGAGAGCGGCGGTGGGTGCAACAGTGGGGGTTGTCCTGGCCGCCGCCACCGCAGTCTCGAGCGCTGGTTCGTTCTGATCGCCGCCCCGCTGCGTCACGCCAAACGCGGCGGTCGCCAGCAGCACCAGCGCGGCGGCCAACAGCAGTAGTCGGTTCGGTCCTGATGGCGCCCCCTCCATGTGGGCCGCTGGTCCTGGACGGGTTGGACCCGCCGGTGTGGGGGCCTGAGCGGCGACGGCGATTTCAGCCGGAGTCGCTGCGTCCGGCGTTTCCAGTTGCTTCAGTGCATCGGCCAGCAGCCGCAGCGTGTTGCCGCGGTAGTTGCGTCCCGAGCGCCGACGAAACGAGTCGTAGCTGACGCTGGGCGTGAAGGCGCGGCCGGCGTCGGTGGACCGGGCCTGGACCGATCGCCAGCGGTCGGCGTAGCCCAACAGCGCCTGCGCAGCGTCGGCGAATGACTGGTCCTCCATCGACTCGATGGCGTGACTTATGGCATCACGGACTGCCGCATAGCGTCCGGTTCGATCGTTGGGATGATCGGTGACCCGGAGCGCCAATCGGTGCAGAGCGGGAAGCTCTGCAGCGTAGAACGCCTCGACGCTGGAGATGGTCGCCAACTCATCAAGATCAGCCAGCAGCGCCCGGTCAAAGTCGGCGGCAGAACCGCCGGCGAGGTCGTCTGAAACTGGGTCGTCGTCCATGGGTCACTTCCCGTCAGTGAGTCCGCGGCGGCGCATGAACAACCCCATGCGCAAGTGTTGCCCGCGCATCAACCGTAGTGCGGCGGCCGTGGCCAAACCGCCGGTTTTGTTGGCGGCGGCATCACGGGGTCGGTTGGTGTCAACCATTATCGCGGCCCACGCGTCGTACCGGTGAGACATACTGGAGGTTCAAAGGCGTGAAAGAAAGCGGTGGGCGCGGCGGTGGGAAGCGGTGACAGGAGACTCTGAGGCAGACCGTGGCGCAACGCGCATCGGGTTTGTTGTGGCGCTCGTCGTTGTGCTCATTGTTCTTGTGTTTCTGCTGGTTCGGTGTGGCGGATCTGACAACGAGCCCGACGAACCCGGCCAGACCGACACCGCAAAGCCGGTCCCGATCGAAACCGGAAAGTTCGGACCGTGGGTGGTGGGCGATACCCACGTTCACCTGGCCGGCGACTCCGGGGTGCTGGCCAACAATCGCTGCCGCCCGCACGAGGACACCGGCCTGGTGGATGTCATGGACTCTTTGGAGCTGTGCACGTCGCGTCTGGTCGACGCCACGCGGGAGATTGCGACAACCAATGGTCTTGAGTGGGCCATCCTCACCGAACACGGACCCTGGTTGGGTTCGGCTCAGGCCTTCCAATGCGATGAGGCGTGGGTGAGCGGGTTTGCCCAGGTTGCGCTGGTCGCCATCAACGCGCTCGAGGCGTCGTCGTGTCTGGGCCACCTGGCGACCGGATACAGCCACAACGCAGCCCGGTCGTCATGGCAGCAGATGGCGGCCGAACTGAGCAGGGCGTCGGAGACCGAGACCCAAATACTGCTGGGTCAGGAAATGGGAACCGCCGTGGTCATCTCGGCGTTGTGCGCGGAGAGCATTGCCGACGTCCCCCGCGCAACCCGCTTCGGGCCTGGACACCTTGGGGTCTTCAATCTGGGCGGGATAAACGAACCGATCGACAACCGCATCAGCGACTGCCGTGAGGATGGGTACCTGCGCTCGCTGCAAGCTCGTGGCCTGGTTGGTGCCATCAACCATCCCGACAATGGCGACGGCGGCAGTGATTGGCATTGCTGGGCCAACAGCGACCGTCATCCGGGCGGGGCTCCCTGTGATGACGGCGTTGATTCGTTTACCCGTTCGGTGCTCCCGATCCCGGCGGCCGAAGGTCTGCCGCCAGAACCAGCGCTTGTCTCCATTGGCATGGCCACCGATGCGCACGGTCCTTCGGACCGCACCATCGACCGCGTCATGGATCTGCTGGCTCAGGGCATCGGCCTTGGCTTCACAGGCGGGTCGGACTCTCATGCCATTGCCCGGGAGATGGACCTCTCTCAAGGGCCAGCCAATGATGGAAAGGTCGGCCTGGCCGCCCGCACCTACGCCCTGGTTCCGGGCGGATTGAATCGTATTCAGATACCCAACGACCCAACCCACCCGGTGCTCTTCGCACTCCAAACCAACGCAACGGTCTCCACGCTCGGCCCACTGCTGGTCACCCAGGTTGAAGCTGCGCTTCCCGGCGGAACCGCGGCAATTGGCGAGGGTGGCACCGTGGACGTGGCGCTGTCATGGCCGGCCGACGTCACCTGGCCGCACCTCCTGGTCAATTCCAAAGGCTACGAAGTCACCGAAGGCGAGTTTGTTCCCCGTGCCGAAGTAGCCAGCCACGAACCAACTTCGATTGACCTTTTCCTGGTTCCGGTCGACCCGACGTGTGGCGCAGGGTGCGGGTTGGTGGAGGAGATACCGGTCACCATCGATGGGGACACCTTTGCCGTTGAGCATCCTCTGGCCGTGGTCGATGAGCTGCAAAGCAGCGTGGCCGATGGATTGCTGGTGTTCAGCATGTCGATGCCAGATTCGCCAACCGATCGTTGGGCGCTGGTGGCATCGGGCAACTACGCCGAGATCCCGCTGGAGGGCGACGACTCCTATGTGGCCGACTCCTGGGTATCGCCGGTTTGGATCGACGGGTCGCCTTTGGCCGCGGCATTCAAGACCGACGACAGCGAATGGAGTCCGGACACGCTTCGCCTGGCTGCGGCATCAACGGGAGAGTTTCAGGCCGAGACCATGTCGGTCTCCATCGAAAACCAGGAGGGCGAACCCGTTGAAAATGCAGCGGTTCATCTCTTCTATCGGGACGGTGACCAGCTGGTGCCGCTTCCCGCTCGATCGTCGGCGGTGGCTGCCTCATCGCGCTATGCGCCCATGATCACCGGGCCCGATGGCGTGCTCAACATTGCGGCAACGAGCGCCTCCTATGTCATGAAGGCAACCGCCCCTCGGTGCGAGGGGACCGGGAACTTCATCGAGATTGATCTTGTGGACGAACCGGTGGCGGTGCCAGTCACGCTCAACTGCCTCACCGATGACGCATTGCCGGTGGTGTTTGAGCCCATCATTCCCGGCGCAACCGGCACCGTTGACGTTGAAGTGATCTGTTTTGATGACACCGGCGAGTCGATGGGCAGCGGGTTGCAGAGCATCCGGGTGAACGAAACGACAGAGCTGCTTCGGGTTCCAATCGGATGGGACTGCTCCGCAGTGCAACAGACCACGGGTCCGCCCGTGAACGGTCAGGAACCCATTGCACTGACCCCCCTGACTGAGCGAATGGATGTGGGGGCCTTTGGGGCGAGATTCTCGACCTTTGCCACCGTCGATCCCCAACGGGCGAGCTTTGTGATCGAGAATGTGCCGGTTGATCCGTTCCGGCCAAGCGGGCCGATCGATGTGATCGTGATGTGTGAGAGCGACACCGAACCTCGCATCTTGTCGGTGCCGCAGGAGAAGCCCGCGGTGGTTGACAGCCTCCTTGTCGGTGAGGAATGTGGGGTGTTCTACGACGGCGATCGGCTGGCGCCCTGGTCCTCGCGGCTGCATCAGGTGGTGGCGGTCGGTGACCCGGCCGGGGTCCGTCACGAGGAGCCGGAAGCTGGCGTGCAACAAGCGGGTCAGGTGCATGGCGATGTGCTTTTCACCGCGGTGACCTTCCACATTGATCCGGAGGCAACACATTGGGAGGACAGTCATCGCCCGCTTCCAAAGAACCCGACCGTGATCATTCCGGAGCCAATCGACCCTCGGCCCGAACCCGAACCCGATCCTGCGCCGCAGCCGGTGCCTGATCCCGACCCGGTGCCGCCGCCCGTGCCTCAACCGGATCCTGATCCACAACCGGATCCTGATCCACAACCGGGCCCGACCTGTCCGGACACCTTCACTCTGGAACGCAGCGCGGCGGGCGTGATCTGTGTTCGCCTGGTGGACGCCCAGCGAGTGGAGGAGGTCTCTCAACGCTGCCCTGATGGCTTTGAGCAGGTGGAAAGCGAGCAGGTGGAAACACGGTGCGAGCGCCAACTGCAGGTCATCCAGACGCCGCAGTTCTCTCGCCAGCTGTCCTGCCCGAAAGGGGCGATCCGAGAAGGCGATCGGTGCTTCGAGACCGTTCAGGAGAGGTTTGATACAAAGCCGGTGGATGGCCCGGTGACCTGGGTGTGTCCGGCCGGTTCGATTGCGCGGGGCGGCGAAGGTCCCGAACTCATCTGCGAACGAACCCGGATTGAGTTTGACCCTTGTCTGAGGGACATCCTCAGTTGTGATCGGCTGCCAGATCTCACCACTGAGGATCCGCTCTTTTTTGGCCCTCGGGTGCAGACAACCCCAACTGAACGAGTCAAACCGGTGACGGTCCAGTCACAGGTATGTCCCGAAGGCAGTCAGGGTGACCCTCAGACGGGGTGTTTCGACGTTGAGACCGTCCAGCGCGAAGTTGATCCCATAGTCACGTTGGCGGAACTGGAGTGCTCTGACGGCCTCAAGTTGAATGGCGATCAGTGCATCGGACTTGTCACCGAGGTGACAGAACCGATTGTCGATGTTGACGTTCTCTGGGTTTGCCCGCCCGGCACCGACGGCGCGCCAACCGACGATCGTCCATTCTGCGTCGAAACGCGTTCCGCCCAGTAGCGCCCGCCCCCGAACCCCGGTCCAGGGCGAGGGGGCACCGAATGCCGCCGGATTTCCCGGAATTTCAGGGATTTCCCACTGGTTTCCCATGGTCTGCACGGGCGTTGAACCGACCCTTCGCACCCTGATCGAGATGGTTTTCCCAAACACCAAAGGGGAAGACCATGCGCTCAGCAAAAACCAAGCATCAAGCCGGCAGGCAAATCCGGACAGCCGGCAGCGAAGACGCCTTCGCAGAGCTCTACCGCACCAGCGAAGACATCTTCGCCGAGCTCTACCGCAACCACTATCCCCGATGTGTGGTCGCGGCCCAGCGAATTCTCAAGCGACGGGATCTGGCCGAAGAAGCCTGCCAGGAGGCCTTTTTGAAGTACCTGGACAGAAGCTGCTCGCCGCAGCCGGGCCGCGAAGGTGCCTATGTGCGACGAATGGTCGTGAACCAGGCGTTGGGCATGCTCCGACGTCAGGGCGTTGAAGAGCGCCATTTGGACCGAACTGTGCGCAACGCGGACTCCGCCGAAAGTGAAGCGCTCAAGCGAGTGGACAGCGAAGCAATCACCCAGCTGCTGGACCGTCTGCCGGCCCGACAGCGCCACGTAATTGTGCAACAGCATGTGGTGGGCATGTCCGTGCAGGAAGTGGCTACCAGGCTGGGCATCTCCTGCGGGGCCACCAAGACCCACGGCCACCGGGCCCGAGGCTCACTGCGGACCTCACTGACCGACGCGTAATAATGATTGTTCCGGCTCGCTGGCGCTCGCCGAAAGCGCTTGCCGGTTACCGGCTGACGTGCAGCGGCAGCCCAAGGGCGCCGTGGGCGGCTTCGAGCAGGCCTTCGCTCATGGTGGGATGCGGGTGAATGGTGGCCGACACTTCCTCGACGGTGGCCGCCATCTCGATGGCCAGGGTCATCTCGCCAATCAACTCCGAAACATGCGGGCCGGCCAGGTGCGCACCCAGCACGGTGCCTGCGGCATCAGCCACCAGTTCCATGTGCCCGGTGGTGGCCCCAAGAGTCTGCGCCCGAGATGATGCGCCCAGGGGAAAGACAAACTTGGTGACCTCGGCGCCGGCCGCCGTGGCTTCGGCGGTGGTCATGCCCACGGTTGCGATCTCCGGATCGGAGAACACCACCGCCGGGATGGCCGCTGGATCAAAGGCCGCGGACTCGCCCGCAGCGGTGCGGGCGGCAACTTCGGCTTCGGCGGTGGCCTTGTGCGCCAGCGCGGGACCGGCCGTAATGTCGCCAATGGCCAGAATGCGACGGGCGGCGCGACGACCGGGATCAACGGCGATGCGACCGTCGGCTTCGGGGGTCACCCCGACAATGTTGAGACCGAGGTCATCGGTGTTGGGAGTTCGACCCACGCACACGATCACCTTGTCCGCAGCCACCACGCCGGCTCCCGACGACCCCTCGGTGACAAGCCCCTGATCGCTCAGATGGCGAGCGAAGGTGGTGGTGAGAACGGTCACGCCAAGCTGTTTCAGTCGCCGACCAACTACTCGGGAGAGTCGGGCATCAAGTCCAGGGAGCAGTGAGTCGCCGGCTTCCACAATGGTGACCTGGGACCCGAGCTTTGCCCACGCGGTGCCGAGCTCCACGCCGATATAGCCACCGCCAACGACGGCGATGGTCTCTGGGACCCGATCGAAGTCAAACAAGGCACCGGTGGAGCTGACGACGCGCGCATCGGAGAACGGTAGGTCTGACAGCTCGATGGGGCGCGATCCGGTGGCGACAATCGCCTCCTGAAACTCCACGTGTTCAACGTGGGAGTCGTCCATGATGGCCACCCGATTGGGGCGACTGAATCGGGCGGTTCCGTTCACAACGTTGACACCTGCGGCCGTGAGGAGTTGCCCGACTCCGGAAGTGAGGCCTCCGACGACGGCGGCCATGTGCTCCTTCACTTCAGCGAGGTCAACCTGAGCAGTGAGATGCACGCCGGTGCCGGCCGCCGACGTTGGCAGGTGGGCAAGCTCGGCCGCATGAATCAGGACCTTGGAGGGAATGCAACCCACGTTGAGACAGGTGCCACCAACCGCGGCTCGCTCCACCAGGGTGACTGCTCGGCCAAGCTGCGCGGCGCGCAACGCAGCGGCGTATCCGCCGGGACCGCCCCCAATGACCAGGACATCGGCGGCGGTGGAAACTTCACCAACGACCATTGTTCAGAGCACCAGCGAGATTGGGTTGGCGAGGCTCGCCCCAACATGATCCCTGAACGCCGATGCCAGGTCCCCGTCGATCAGTCGGTGGTCGGCGGTAAGGACGATGGGTAGTACCGGTCGGGGAACAACGGCATCGTCGACAACCCACGGGCGGGGTTCGATGGCGCCGAAGCCCACGATGCCGGTCTCGCCGGGACGGATGATTGGGAAGGCGTAGTGGCCACCGTGAGAGCCATAGTTGGTAACGGTGAATGTTCCACCGCTCAGATCCTCATTGCTGATGCGACGGCTGCGAGCTGCGGTCGAGAGGCGAGCAATTTCATCAGCCATCTGTTGGACGTTGAGCCGATCGGCGTTCTTGACCACCGCCACAATCAGGCCGTGTTCGCTGGCCACCGCAACGCCGATGTTGATGTCCGGGTGAACCGTGATGGTTTCGGCGTCCAGGTCCAGCGTGGCGTTCATGAGCGGGTACGCCTTGAGGGCTCGGGCGACGGCCATCATCAGCAACGTGAGCGGTTTGACGTTGGCCCCGGCGTCTCCCAGCGCGGTCTTGATGCCCTGTCGAGCTTCAAGCAACGCAGTGGCGTCTATCTCGCTCATCGCCGCCATGTGCGGAATGGTTGACCAACTGAGGTCCATGGCTTTGGCGGTTGCTCGTCGCACGCCGCGCAATGGCTGGACCCCTGGTTCGGCCTGGCCAAGCGTGGGGGCGGGCGAGGCCGGTCTGGCAATCGGGGCGGTGGAGGCGATCGTGGTGGGGATGGGCGGGGCTTGTGGCGGGTGGGGGGGTCCCTGATCCAGGTCTTCGGCCAGGATGCGACCGCCGGGTCCGGTGCCGGCAATCGAGCCCAGGTCGATGCCGCGGGACGCCGCCAGCTTTCGCGTTGACGGTGAGGCCTTGGGCCGCAACGTGGGTGCGGAGGGCCCGGCAATGGGTGCGGTTGCCGGCGGAGGAGCAGCGTTGGTCACTTCCGGTGCAACTTCTGGTGGCGGAGGGGTGACCGCAACCGGTTTGGGTAGCGCGGGTGCTGCGCCGTCGCTGTTGTCTATGCGCAGGAGCAGGTCGCCAACAGTGAGCATGTCACCAACTGCGGCTCCCTGATGCGTGAGGGTTCCCGCGGCGGGTGAGGGAAGTTCAACCGACGATTTGTCGGTCAGAATCTCCACGACGGGTTGGTTTCGGGCCACCGGCTCACCGACCTTCACCAACCATTGAAGAATCTCGGCTTCGTGCAAACCTTCGCCCACATCAGGCAGATGGAACTCGACGGTCACGGAGCGACCTGCAACGTTCGACGCACCGCGGCAACGATCCGCTCGGTGTCGGGGACGTAATTGTCTTCGAGCATGCCCAGCGGGTACGGCACGTCGTACCCGGAGACTCGGGCGATCGGGGCCTCAAGGTCATAGAAGCAGTGCTCCTGCGCGGTGGTGATGATCTCGGAGGCGAAACCGCAGGTTTCGGGAGCTTCCTGCACGACGACGGCCCGCCCGCAGTGGGCAACGGCTTCGGCCACCGCCTCCACGTCGAAGGGGACGATGGTCCGGAGGTCCAGGACGCCAACCGAGTACCCCTCCTGCGCAAGCTGGTCGGCGGCGCGGTTGGCCAGTTCGACCATGTAGCTCCACGCGATGATCACCAGGTCATCGCCGGCCCGGGACATGCGAGCGCGACCGATCGGGACGGTGTGGTCGCCTTCGGGCACGGGTCCGCGAACCATGCGGTAACCCCGAAGCGGCTCCAGAAACATGACCGGGTTGGGGTCACGAATCGAGGAGGCCAACAGTCCCATGGCATCGCCCGCAGTGGCAGGAGTAACGATCTTGAGGCCGGGGCAGTTGGCCAGCTGGGACTCCAGCGACTCGGAGTGGAGCTCGGGCGTGCGCACGCCTCCGCCGAATGGGGCCCGGATGGTGATGGGCGCGTCGAACCGGCCGTTGCTGCGATAGCGCAGGCGAGCGACCTGCCCCACGATCTGGTGCATGGCCTGATACGCGAATCCCAGGAACTGGATCTCGGCCACGGGTACCAGGCCCGCAGCCGCCAACCCGACCGCCGAGCCGATAATGGAAGCTTCGGCCAGCGGCATGTCGACCACCCGGTCGTCGCCAAACTTGAGCTGCAGATCCTCGGTGGCTCGGAAGACGCCGCCGTTGTGGCCGATGTCCTGGCCAAAGACGACGACCCGTTCGTCGCGGGCCATCTCTGCATGAAGCGTCTTGTTGATGGCCTCCAGCATCGTCATTTCCGACGTTCCAGTCATTTCCAACGTTCCAGTCATTTCGGACGTCCCGGCTGCATCGGTCGTCATGCCTGCACTTCCCGGGCGGCAAGGTCGGCGAGCATGTCGCGACGCTGTCGTTCCATGCGCGGTGATGTCTCGGTCCACACGTTGTCGAAGTAGGCATCGGGATGCAGCGGCGTGGCTTCGGCTCGCTCCCACGCCAGATCGAACCGGTCTTCGGCAACCTGAATGGCGGCCGCGTGTTTGTCTGGGTCCCAAAGCCCCAGGTCGGTCAACTTCCCGGCAAAGCGAGCCACTGGATCCTTCTCCAGCTCGGCCGCAATGCGTTCTTCGGGCACATATCGGGTTGGGTCGTCAGCGGTCGTGTGGGGTCCGAGTCGATAGGTCTCGGCCTCGATCAGGGTGGGGCCGCCCCCGGTGGCCGCACGGGCTCGAGCGTCGGCGACCGCAGCCCGCACCGCCAGTGGATCGCCACCGTCAACCCGGACGCCGGGCATGCCAAATGCGGCAGCTTTGTGGGCAAACGATTCGGCCGCGGTCTGAAGATGAAGCGGCGTGGAGATGGCCCACCCGTTGTTGATCAGGACGAAGATGACCGGCGCTTTCCGCACCCCGGCCAGGTTGGCCGCCTCATAAAAGTCTCCTTCGGAGCTGGAGCCATCACCAAAGAAGGTGAGGGCGACGCCCGGTTCGCCTTTGATCTTCATTCCCCATGCCATACCCACGGCGTGCGGGATTTGGCACGCCAGGCTGATCTGAAACGGGAAGACATGGGCATCGCCATAGTCGCCGCCCGCGGGGTGGCCCATGTTGTACAGCGCAATGCGGTCCACGATGTCCGGATCAAATCGGCTCAGTGCCGTCTGTTCCCGATACTGCGGAAATATCCAGTCGGTGGCGGGGTCAAGGGCACTGGCCGCACCCGCAGCAACCGCTTCGGAACCATCGGTGGGGGCCATTGTTCCGGCTCGGCCCTGTCGTTGCAGGTTGAAGAGGCGGGTTGAGTAGATGCGACCTTCGATCATGTGCTGCATGAGGTCCAACAGCTCAGCTTCAGTCGGAGGCACGTAGTTCGTGAACGTCGTGTCGGCCAGGTCAGGAGAGGAGCCGGTGGTCATACTCTGATTGTTTCACGAATCGGCACGGTCAGTACAGGGTGCGGTTCTGGCGGTCTTCGAGTTCGGCGTCGTAGGTGGCACCGTCGAAATCGCCTCCGGTAACTGCGATCATCACATCACCGACCGTCGGCAGCGTGGCCGGATCGATGAACTGCTCGGGGTCCCACAATGTTGAGCGCTTGATGGCGCGGGCGCATTGAAAGTAGACGGCGTGGGTGGTGACCACAACCACCGACTTTGGCGCCTTGCTCGCCACCGTACAGCTCGCCAGCACTTCGGGGTCGGTAACGACGACTGCGGTCCCGTTGACCCGAACACACAGGTTGGTTCCGGGGAGAAGAAACATCAGGGCGACTCGCCCGTCTACGACAATGTTGCGCAGGCTGTCGATGCGATTGTTGCCGCGGCGGTCCGGGATGTGGATTGTCTGCTCATCGACCACGGTGACGACGGCGGGCTGGTCGCCACGGGGTGAGCAGTCGGCCCCGCCGGGCCCAACGGTTGCCATCGCCATGAACGGCGACGCTTCAATCAGCCGGCGGTACTCGTTGGTGATGACGCCGGTCTCTTTGAGAAGTGATCCCGCATTGGTCGTGTTTGCCGTGTCGTACAGCGCCTCCAACTGAGCAAGCGATGCAATCTGATGATCGGTCATGGCTCCATCCAATCAAAACCACACGGGCGAGAGGCGCGAAATGCGACACTGGGGTCCATGGCCACTCTGTATGACAAGATCACGCCCGAAATTTCTGCGTTCATTGCCAAGCAGCAGATGTTCTTCGTGGCAACTGCGCCGTCGAGCGGCGGAAGTATCAATATGTCACCAAAGGGACTTGATTCGTTCGTCGTGCTCGGACCCAACGAGGTGGCGTGGCTCGATCTGATGGGCAGTGGCGTGGAGACGTTGGCGCATCTCAAAGACGACGGTCGGATCACCATGATGTTCTGCGGCTTCACCGGCGCGCCCAATATTGTCCGGCTGTACGGAACTGGTGAGGCGGTCCGCCCGGGCGATCCGCAATTTGACGAGTTGCGCGCCCACTTTGGCGATTTCAACGCGGTGCGCTCAGTGGTGAGAGTCGATGTCACCCGCACGTCGGACTCGTGCGGCTTTGGCGTTCCGTTGATGGAGTTCAAAGGTGACCGACGGGCGCTGATTGCGTGGGGTGACAAGAAGACGCCGGACGAGCTGGCCGCATACGAGCGGAAGAAATTGGCGACAAGTATCGACGGCCTTCCCGGCATCACCGACCACGCCTGAGCAGAATCTGGGATTTGGCAAATGGCGGACGGGAACATCTACGACGATCCCGATTTCCACGCCGGCTACGTCACGCTGGATCGGCAGGTCCGGGGTCTGGCCGGCGCAGCTGAATGGCCGGTTCTGCAGACGATGGTCCCTCCGCTCGGCGGCGCGCGGGTGGTGGACCTGGGCTGCGGTTTTGGGTGGTTCAGTCGGTGGGCGGTCGAACAGGGCGCGGTAGCGGTCCTCGGCGTTGATGTCTCAACTCGCATGCTTGAGCGGGCTCGGGCTGATACCGACATGGCGGCGGTGACCTATCAACAGCACGATCTCCAGCAGCTCACGCTTGCTCCCGACTCCGCCGACCTCGTGTTCAGCTCGCTGGCGCTGCACTACGTGAAGGATATTGTTCGACTGCTCTCAGTTGCCAGTACCGCGCTGGCACCGGGCGGCTCATTGGTCTTTTCCGTTGAGCATCCGATCTTCAGTGCGCCGACATCCCAGGGCTTTGAGACGAGCGCCGCCGGAGATCAGGTCTGGCCGCTCAACGACTATCTGGTCGAAGGAGAACGGAATCGCACGTGGTTTGTTGATGGGGTGGTCAAGCACCATCGCACCTTCGCCACCTGGCTGAACGCGGTGATCGCGGCTGGATGTTCGGTTGAGCGCGTGGTCGAATGGGGTCCCAGTCCGGCTGACATTGAGGAGCGTCCTGAGCTGGCTCAGGATCTGCACCGTCCGTGGTTTCTCCTGATTGGCGCGACCAAGCTCCCAGCCCAAACCGGCTGATCTATCCCGGGTGGATTTGCGCGGCGAGCGCCCCGATCCCTGCCATGTCAGACACCGGTGCGTCCTCCTGGGTGAGGTGATGGACGATGGGCGCATCGATCTCCGCGGTCGCGGCCTGGATGACGCCGCGTTCCCACTCCACCCGTTGCTGGTGGTCCAGCAGGTTGCGGGCCACCGATCCGAATCGGAGGTTCACATCGTCAGGGGCCACGCCCAGATCCGGCGTGAGGCGATTGAAGATGACGCCGTCCACGGTGTGTTTGGTCTCTCGTAGCGCCGCACCGAGCCGGCTGGCCTCGCGGGCCGGTTCGGGTCGGGCCGAGGTGACAAGCACAAATCCCGTCTCCGGGGACTTGAGCAGCTTCGCCACATCGCCGGCCCGCGCGCCGAAGTCCTCTTCCATGCCGTCGAAGGCCTGAAGGAAGGCCACGCTGTCGTCAATGACCGTCTGGCCAACCACCTTCGCCGCCTGCCGGAGAAACATGGCGATGGCCGCAGCTGCGGGTTTGAACACACCGGGCGGGCTGATCACCCAGCGAAGCCGGCTGGTCATGAAGTTGTGCAGCCGTTCGGGTCGGGCCACGAACTCCAACGAGTTGTTGGACGGAGGGGTGTCCACGATGATCAGGTCGTAGTCATCGGCCGCCAGGTCGTACAGCTTTTCCACCGCCATGAACTCGGTGCTGCCGGCCAACGCCGAGATGATGTTCTGGTAGTAGCGATTGTTGAGGATTCGCGTGGCCTGATTGTCGCTACGGGCGTAACGGGTGACCAGTTCATCGAACATGGCCCGGGTGTCCAGCATGATCGCCCACAGCTCGCCGCTCCAGTCACCAGCGACCGGGCGCGGCGCATTGCTGAGCCCATCCAATCCCATAGCGTCCGCCAGTCTCCGAGCGGGATCGATCGTCACCACAGCAACCTTCTGGCCGGCCATCGCCGCGGCCGCGCCGAGCGCCGCCGAAACGGTCGTCTTGCCAACACCGCCGGCGCCCACACACAACAGGACCCGTCGGCTCGCAAGCAGTTCGGCCAGCTGGCCTTCGGCGCTCACCGAGGCTCCCCAAACCCTGCGCCCAGCAGGTCAGCCAGCTCCTGCAGCGGTCCGGCCGTCATCTCCTGAACCAGCAGTTCCGGCAACGCAATGGTGGGCAGCGGGAGGTCGGTGGTCATCAGCTGAATCTGGTCCTGTTGTTCGCGCTGACGCATGTCTCGCAGACGGGCGGCTTCGGCCAACGCTGCTGCCTGAGAGGACTTGGTGGCCGCGGCGCTCAGCGTTCGGTCCAGGCCGTCCCAGACGGGAAGGGTTTTGTTGACGACCACCGGGCTCAGCTTCAGTCCCAGATCCTCTTCAAGGGTGTAGGCGGTCTCGATGGTCTCCTGCACCGGGGTGTATTCCGGCAGCGTTACCAGCAGGACCTGGCTTCGGGCATGGTCGCCAAACATGTCAACCACGCTCTTTGACTGGTGATGCAGCGGGCCGGAATCAATGCTGGCCAGGAGTCCCAGCGGCGAGCGGAGGAACGAGACAGCGTGACCGGCCGCTGGTGCATCGACGATCACCACCTTGTTCGGGTCGTCATCGCTGATCGACCGGACTTTGGCCAGCTGCAACACGCTGCGAAGCCCGGGGGTGAGTGAGGTCAGCGTGTCCAATAGTGTTCCTGCGCCGCGAAGAAGTTTCAGGACGCGACCCATTCCCTGATCGGTCAGGTATTCGACGGCGGCATCTTCAGCAGCCAGGGACCGAACAGCCAGTGACTCGTTGTTCTTTGATGCGGCCTGAACCACAGTTGGCTGGAAGCCAATCTCGGTCAGGCCAAAGCAGCGTCCCAGGTCATTGCGATCTTCGACATCGACAAGCTCGGTTGGATGACCGCATGCAGAGGACAGGAGTCCAAGGGCCGCCGCGATGGTCGTCTTGCCGACCCCACCTTTGCCGGCCACAACAATGACGCGCGCCTGATCGAAGAAGCCGCGTGCGGCCGGGGTGGGCGATGACATAACCGAAGCGTACCGAAGCTGCGGTACCTCGGCCGGGCCCAACACGGTGGCGTTGGTCATAGCGCCGAGTGTCAGCGAGGGCGAACAATTTGTGCTGCGTGCAAACGTTTCGACCGAGTGTCAGCGAGGGCGAACAATAAACACTGAACAGTGGCAAAGCGGGTGAACTGCGAGAGACTGCGGACGTGACATTTTTGCGGCGCGGATTTGGCGCCACTCTCGTTCTGCTGGCCGCTTTGATGACGATCGGCCCGACCACGGGCGCTCTTGCGCAAACGAACTCGACTGAGGAGTCTTCGGTCACCGTCATCCAGATGGTCGGATTGCTCGACCCAATCCTGGCCGACTTCGTGATCGACGCCATCAACCGGGCCGACGCGGACCCCCGCAGCCGCGCCGTCGTACTGCAGGTCAACAGCACCGGTTCGGTGGTGGACCAGGAGAAGCTGATTGGTGTGGCCGAGGCCATCGCCGACGCGAACCTGCCAGTCACGGCCTGGGTCGGCGGAAGCGGCGGCGCACGCGCCACCAACGAAGTAGCGCAACTTCTGGGGCTTGTTGACCGTGTTGCGGTCGCGCCCGGGGCCCGCCTGGGTGAACTGGGCGAGCCGGCCCTTGGCCAGCGATTCCCCAATCCCTGGGGCGACCTGTCTGACCGTCTCACCAATCAGACCGTCAACCACGATGAGTCGCTTGAGGTTGGTATCTCCATGAACTCGGCGCCGGTTGTTGGCGAGTTCATCGTGCAGCTGTCTGACCAGTTCGATGTTCCGGTCACATTGAACGAGAACGGGGGATCACAGCTCGAATCATTTGTGCGCTTCGAGCGACTGTCGGTTCTGAAACGATGGATGCACAGCGTGGCCAGCCCGCCGGTGGCGTATCTGCTGTTCGTGATTGGCATGGCGCTGCTTCTGTTTGAGTTCTACACCGCCGGCGTGGGCCTGGCGGGCATGATCGGCGCCGGTTGTTTCCTTCTGGGGGCCTACGGACTGGGCGTGCTTCCCACTCGCACGTGGGCGATTGTCCTTTTGGTGCTGTCCATGCTGGCGTTTGGGGTTGATGTCCAAACCGGGGTGCCGCGTTTTTGGACGGTGGCGGGGTCCATACTTTTCATTGTCGGAACGTTCGGCTTGTACACCGGTGGCGTGTCGCTCTCCTGGATTGCAATCCTGGTGGGCATCGTCGGCATCCTCACCGCGGTCATCACGGGTATGCCAACCATGGTCCGAACCCGCTTCTCGACCCCAACCATCGGTCGCGAGTGGATGGTGGGAGAATTTGGGCACGCCGTCGAAGCCGTGTCGCCCGATGGTGTGGTCCGGGTCAAAGACGCATTGTGGAAAGCCCGGACAAATCGGGCAACCCCCATCGGCGTTGGCGACGTGGTCCGGGTCGCCGGGATCGACGGATTGTGGCTCGAAGTGGAGCCCGAGGATGGCGCGGCCCGCGACTATCGCGAGCGCGGCTGATCCACGGTCCCGAAGATTCTCGACAGACTATGGACTGATCGTTCGGTCCGTTGGACCGGCTGCACCCGCGTTGGGTCGCCCATCGAACCTCAGCGGTGGTTCCCCCGTACGGCTGGTAGGCCCTGAGCGCGGGAACGAAATTGATGCAATGTCCATAACTTTCCCTTGTACGCGGGGAGCCCTTTTTACTAGCCTTACCGCTTAAGGGGGATTCACATGGCCGCGACGGCAGTGAAATCGACGTCAGTGAAATCGACGTCAGGGAAATCGACATCAGGAAAATCATTGGCGACGCCCAAGGGGCGCCGCGCAAAACCATCCAGTGAGTGGCAGGTTCGCGCCGAATGCCGGGGCCCGCACGCCACGGTCTTTTTTCCGCCGCAGCAGTTTGAGCGCAAGGCTGAACGACTGGTGCGTGAGAGCCGCGCCAAGGAAATCTGCCGAACCTGCTCGGTGGCGTCGGCGTGTCTGGAGTACGCCATCGCCATTCGTGAGCCGCACGGCATTTGGGGCGGGTTCAACGAATCAGAACGGCGCGCCATGTTGCCTCCCAAGCCGGTGGCGGTGAAAGTGAACGGTCGCCAACCGAAGGTGCCGGTCAGCGCAGGCAACTAGCCGCCGTTTCGAACTGGCCGCCCCGCACGCTGGCCATCACGTCAGATCGGGCATGCGGGGACCGGCAATGCGCACGTCTTCACGGCGGCGGGTGATGCCATTGGTGTCCATGTGGGCCAGCAGCGGCAAGGCAAACTTTCGGGATGTACCCAGGTGTTCGCGGATCTCGGCCACGGTGACCCCACCCGGCTTTGCCTGCAGCATCTGCCCCACTTCCCGGATCGCCCTGTCCACGGCGTTGGACGAGAAGAACAACCCATCCGCCTCGATGACCAGGCCCCGCCGCACCATCTCCCGCACGTCACCGCGCTGGTCGGCGGTGGGCGCCGGCGGTCGAAACGGCGCGGCCTTGAGCTCGCTCAGGAAGTCATGGTCGACCAGCGTGTCGACGGCGTCGGCTTCTCGGAGCCGTCCCGCGTCCACGGTGGTATCACTCAGCGATTGCGCCAGCGCCCGGTGCTGGTCGGAGAGTTGCGCCAGCTCCAGTCCCAACGGACCCGCGTCTGCCAGCTGCTGGCGAATGCTGGCTTCGGTCTCATCGAGCACGTCGGGGTCAACCACCCACCGGTCGATGGTTGCGGTTCGTTTTTCGCCGGTGAGCAGCATCAGTTCTTCGGCATCGACCCACCCGCGTTCCCGAATGACCCGGTCCGCTGTCTTATCCGGCGCCGCCACCGAAGCTTTGGTTTGCGGGTCCACATCGAGCACTTCGCCGCCGCCGATAGTTTCGCTTCGGCCGCTCTCCCGAAGGATGAAACGATCGCCCGGGAGCAGGGGGAGTTGTCGAGGCAGACGTATCCGGACAAAGCCCGTGTCGCCGGGTTGGAGCGCATTGGGGCCAAGCACCCGCATGACGACGGCGTGTTCACCGGCGCCCAGATAGACCACGTGCGCGCCCCGGCGAGACACGGGATGATCCAACGAGTCCAGCACTCGCAGCGATGCGTCAAACACCGAGGTTCGGTGCCATTGGGTATCGACGGTCAATGCGTTGCCCCGCTGCACATCATGGTGGGCGACGCCCGAGAGGTTGAGGGCCACTCGGTTCCCCGGCCCGATCTTGGTGCGGTTCTCGTGAAGGTTCTGGATGCCGCGAATCCGCACCGCGTCCCGTTGTGGGTCAAGGATCATTTCATCGTCAACTCGAACGCGGCCACCGGTGAGCGTCCCTGTCACCACCGTGCCGGCGCCTTTGGCGGCAAAGGCTCGGTCGATCCACAAACGAGGCCGCTTGTTGTCCGCAGCCTGCGGCGTGGTGTCGACCAGCACGTCCAGCGCCGCCAGCAGGTCAGCGATGCCGTTCCCGCTGATGCTGTCCACGCCCACGATGGGCGCATCCTGAAGGAACGTACCGGCGATGTGTTCCTCAATGTCCATGCGGGCCAGCGCCTGGGTGTCCTGGTCCACCAGGTCAATCTGGGTCAGCGCAATGACACCCCCACCGGTGCCCAGCAGCTCCAGAATGCGCAGATGTTCCTCTGATTGCGGCATCCACCCTTCCGGCGCGGCGACCACAAACAGGCACGCATCCACGGCGCCCACCCCGGCCAGCATGTTCTTCAGAAAGCGGATGTGGCCGGGCACGTCCACCAGCGAGATGGTTCGTCCGGACGGGAGTTTGGTTGCGGCGAATCCGAGGTCGATGGTGAGCCCGCGCTCCTTCTCTTCGGCAAATCGATCGGGGTCGGTGCCGGTGAGGGCTCGGACCAGGGTGGACTTGCCGTGGTCAACATGGCCGGCGGTGGAGATGACGTGAGTGGCGCTCACGTCATCGGTCCCGGCAGTGAGCCGACGATCGCGGCCACAACAGCGTCGTCGGTGGGGTCAACCGTGCGCAGGTCCAGCAGGGTTGCGTTGTCGGCAACCCGGGCCACCACCGGCGGCTGATCGTGTCCGCTGTGACGAAGTGCGTCCATGTGGTTGCCTTCGACGATGATTCCCGCCGACGGAATCTCGATGCCGGGAAGCGTGCCACCGCCGGGAACCGAAGCCATCTGGGCAACTGCTCCCCGGCCGGCGGCCTTCACCACCGCCGCGGCCCGAGATCGAAGTTCGTCCACCGGGGTGGTCGCCAGTCGCCAGAACGCAATGGCGTCACCATTGCGATCCAGGTACGCAAGGGCCAGCTGCTGAATCTCGCTGAGGACCAGACCGCCGGGCCGGAGGGCCCGATTCAGAGGATGACGTCGGCACCGCTCCACCAGATCCGCACGGCCGGCAATGATCCCGGCCTGGGGCCCACCCATGAGCTTGTCTCCGGAGAAGGTGATCACGTCGGCGCCCGCGGCCAACGTCTGGCGCGCTGCTGGTTCGTCAGCCAGCCACGATGGTGGGCCGTCCGTCAACCACGGGCATGCGGCGTCGATCAGGCCCGATCCAATGTCGGCAATGACGGGTACGTCCAGCGTCGCCAGCTCGCTGGTGTCCACCGACTCGGTGAAACCAATGATCTTGTAATTGGACTGGTGGACCTGCAGGGCCAGCGCAACGTCCGGGCCCATCACCCGCTCAAAGTCGGCCAGCCGGGTGCGATTGGTCGTGCCCACTTCGACCAACCTGGCCCCGGACTGTTCCATTACTTCGGGGACTCGAAAGCCGCCGCCGATTTCCACCAACTCGCCGCGAGATACCGCAACGCCCTGGCCGTCGGCCAGAGCCGCCAGCACCAGCATCACCGCCGATGCACAGTTGTTGACGATGATGGCGGCTTCGGCACCCACCAGCCTCGCCATGAGTGCGGCCGCGTGGTCGTGGCGCGACCCACGATCTCCTCGCGCCAGGTTGAGCTCCAGGTTGGTGTAACGGAGTGGCGCCACATCGTCGACGATCACTTCGTCTCGGCGAGGGGCGCGACCCATGTTGGTGTGGAGCAGCACCCCGGTGGCATTGATGACGGGTTGAAGAAGCGTCTGTGCCAGATCGGCCGCGCGCTGAGCCGCCACCTCGCCAACATGGGTGCCATCGCCGTGGGCGTCGGCAATGACCGAGCGCGCAATGTCCACCAACAGCGGGTGGGGGAGGCCGCTTTCGGTCAGCGATCGGGCCAGGTTGTCCACAGAAGGTGGGCGCATCGGGCCAAGCCTACGGTGCATCCCCCGCCTACGGCCGAGTCCATCGGCCCTGGTGTCGATCCATCGAAATCACGTGATATCCAAACCGAGAGCGACATCGGCGCAGATACCTCTAGGCTGAATGGCGGTGTTTGGCCTAATCTTTGTCCTGCTGATTGTGGTGCCCTTGGCGGAGCTGTTCGTCATCGCGCAGGTCGCGGGCGGGATCGGCTGGCTACCCACCATTGGCATCGTCCTGGCCGTCAGTTTGATCGGTGCCTGGCTGGTTCGCCGGGAGGGCTCGGGCATCTGGCCCAGGATCCGCAACCGTCTGTCTGGGGCCAACAATCCAACGCCCGAACTGGTGGACGGCGGATTGGTCATCTTTGGCGCCACCCTGCTGCTCACGCCTGGATTCGTGACCGACGCCGTTGGCCTTGCCATGATGATTCCCCCTATCCGCGCCGTTGCTCGCAAGGCGGTGCTGAAACGTATCGAAGGCAAGGTCCAGGTGGCCAGGGCCGACATGACCCGCGGCCTGTTCACCAACATGACCGCTACCCGGATGAGCGACTTCAACGTTGGCAATCCAACCAGCCAGAACACGACAAAGAACGGATTTCCTCCGGGGTTCCAACCCGGGGCCGGTAACCGGGCCGGGACCACCGGCGAGGTCATCGATGTGAACCTTCATCGAGAAACCGAAACGCAACCACAACAAATCGCGGCAACCAACCCGGTTGGCACGGAGGCAAACGATGAGTGAAGAAGTTCTCGAAGAAGAGAATGTTCGCGAAGAGATCGTGCCGGGCGTCGCCCGAGCGCTCAGTCCCATGGTGCGGCGCATCCTGGCGACCAACCCCAGCGTGCGGACGGGTCTGGGGACCAACACCTACCTGGTCGGTATTGACGAGATTGCGGTGATTGATCCGGGCCCGCTCGACGAAGAACACCTGCGGTCGATCACCGGCTGCGGTGGTGACCTCATCCGGTGGATCATGCTCACCAACACCGACCCGCATCACGCGGAAGCTGCGGTCGAACTCAAGAAGCGCACGGGCGCCAAGCTCATGTCGTTTGAGGACTACAAGGGCATGGACGCCAAGCTGGCCGACGGCGAGCAGGTTGTTGGCACCGAGTTCCGGCTCACGGTCCGACACCTCCCGGGGCCAACCGCCAACAACATTGGCCTCATGCTTGAGGAAGAACGGGCGTTGTTCTCTGGCGATCTCATCGTCGAAGGCACCACCATGGCCATCCTCCCCGAGCAGGGCGGAGACATGGCACAGTACCTGGCATCTCTGGAGTCGCTCAGCAAGTACCGGTTGAAGAAGATCATTCCCGCTCACGGCTATGTCATGGAGAATCCCAAAGAGGTCATTGCGGAGTACATCACCCACCGCACTGCCCGCGAGAAGCAGGTGCTCAAAGCCGTCAAGGGCGGCGCCAAGCGGGTGGAGAACGTGGTGGATGTGGTCTACGGCGATATCGAACTGGGCGAGGAGCGCCGCGAACTGGCCGAAAGTACCGTCCACGCGCACCTGCTGAAGCTGCGTAAAGACGGCGCGGTCAAAGGCAAGAAGAACTGGCAACTCGTCTAGCGGCTTCACCGGCGCGGCGGCGAGCACCGGAGTGAAGGCGCCCTAGCGTTGACGCTATGAACGACTCTCCGAAACAGGATCTTGAGAAGGCGGCCTGGGTCTCGCCCTCGGCGCAGCTGTTTGGTCCGGTCATCCTCGGCGAGGGTGCTTCGGTGTGGCCCAATGTGGTGGCCCGGGCGGAGATGGCCCACATTGAGATTGGGCGCAGGACCAACATCCAGGATTTCGTGATGATGCATGTGGGGTTCAACCTTCCCACCATCGTCGGTGACTTCTGCTCAATCACCCACCACGTCACCTTGCACGGGTGCACCATTGGCGACGCGTGCCTGATCGGTATCGGCGCCACGGTCATGGATGGGGCCGTCATCGGCAGTGGATCCATCGTGGCCGGCGGCGCCTTCATCCCCGAAGGCAAGGAGTACCCACCCAACTCGATCATCCTGGGCGCACCGGCCAAAGTGAAGAACGAGCGGGACAACAGCCGGGCCAACCGGTTCAATGCGCACCTCTACCATCGCAATGCGTTGGCCTATGCACGGGGCGACCATCGGGCGTGGACCGGATCCGAGTTTGAGGCGTGGGCGACCGAACTTCAGCAAAGTATCCAGACCGACGCTGACCTTGACTGATACCTATGCCCTATGAAGGCGCCTGCCCGAAAGCTGACGCATGAATGAAACGCGCGTGCTCCAGCTTGACCGCCAGCCAACGATGGCATGGCTGAACTACGCGGTGAAGGCCGCCATCTTTGCGGCGTTTGCCATTGCCATTTTCTTTCCGCCCGAAGTGGTGGAGGGCAAAGCGATGGGATTCCGCGCTCCGCTGTTTCTGGCGCCTGCGGTTCTGGTTCCGTTGCTGGCGAAGCTTCGAAATTGGGAGCCGTACCCGCACACCGCAGACGCGCTGCTGACCTTGCCGTTTCTGGTGGACACGTTGGGCAACCTGCTGGGTTTCTATGACCGGTGGCCCACGACCGACGATGTGTTGCACCTGCTCAACTGGATCTTCCTGGTGGGGGCGTATCACGCGTTCCGCTTTCGGAATGTGTTTACGCGGCGGGATGCGGTGCTGCTGGGCTACGGGTTCGGTGCCATCGCCATTGTCTGGTGGGAAATCATGGAATGGGCGGTGTCCGAAGATGGCTTCGGCGGCGCGGGCGGGTTGGCTCTCACCTATGAGGACACCATTGGTGACCTGTTCCTGTCCAGCACCGGCGGCTTGGTGGGTTCAGTGCTGGGCCTGATATGGCTGGGCCCCAAAGCGGCCGATGTCATCCGCAGCTCCGACGGCTCATAGAGCGAACGGAGCGCTACGCGGGCTTGCGGCCAAGAGTCACTGGCTTCTCGCCGACCTCAAGTCGCACGGTGCACGCACTCATGTCCAATGGCGGCGAGGCTTCAAGTACGACCTTGTCGGCCAGTCGACGAAGCACATGCGCCGCGGGACCGTCACCGAGTGATGCTGGGCTGCCGGTGTCACCGCCGACCGCCACGGCGTTCTCGATGGGGATTTGCGCCAACAGGGGAACGTTGAGTTCGGCAGCCAGATTCTCACCGCCACCGGATCCAAAGATGGCGTGGCTCTCGCCATCGGGGGAGACGAAAGCGGTCATGTTCTCCACCACGCCAATCACTCGCAGGTAGTTGTTGCGCCCCATGTTGGCGGCCCGCACCGCCACCTTCTGGGCGGCAAGCGCGGGCGTGGTGACGACGATCATTTCCGCACGAGGCAACATCTTGGCCAGCCCCATCTGGACGTCGCCGGTGCCGGGTGGCATATCGATGAGCAGGTAGTCGAGGTGGCCCCACTGGACGTCTTCAAGGAAGTGCTGAACGGCTCGGTTGAGGATGAGGCCACGCCACATGAGCGCGGTCTCTTCTGATTCCACCAGAAAGCCCATCGACACGACTTTGAGGAGGCCGGTGCCCACGATCTTTTCGTTGGGAATGATCTTGGGGCGAGGGGCTGTTTCGGTTGCGTCGTCGTCGTCGGTGTCTTCGTCTGCGTCAACCGTCTGCTCGGGGGTTGATCCGGGCACCGCCTGGAGCTTGCCGTCCACGCCGAGCATGCGCGGGATGGAGTAGCCCCAGATGTCGGCGTCAAGCACGCCAATGGTGAACCCGAGGTTGGCCATCGCCGCGGCCAGGTTGGTGGTGACCGAACTCTTGCCCACGCCACCTTTGCCCGATGCAATCATCAACACTTTCGTGTCGTCGGGGATCGCGGTGTCCGGAGGTGAGTCGGCGACTTTGCGTCGGGCTTTGGCCATGGTTGCGGCCTTTTCGGCCTGGGTGAGAACGGTCCAGTCGACCTTGGCATCAATGATGCCGGGAAGTCCGATCACGTGAGCTTTGATGTCGTCTCGAATCTGGGCGCGAAGCGGGCAGCCCAGTGTCGTCAGCGCCAGCTTGACGTGTGCGGTTCCGCTGGCATCGATGGTGACGCCTTTGGCCATGCCGAGTTCCACAATGTCGGCGCCCAACTCGGGGTCCATAACGCCACGGAGCACATCCATGACCTGATCCGGGGTGGCGGCGGGGGAGCCGGTGTTCTCCTGCGTCATACCGCGATCCTATCTTCGGCCCCGGAGTTGATGGTTTGCGCCGGAGTTGTCCATGTCACAGGGAGATTTCTCCGTCATAGAGAGATTTCTTCGAGGCGGAATATCGCAATCATGCCGCGGCACACTGCATCCATGAGTACTCCATCCATGAGTGATGATGCGACCAGTGCGCTTGACGCGGTGGTGGACCTGCTGGACCTCGAAACCATCGAGGTCAATATCTTCCGCGGGGTAAGTCCACCGGATCGGGAGACCCGAGTGTTTGGGGGGCAGGTGGCCGGGCAGGCATTGGTTGCTGCGGCCCGAACCATCCCTGAGTTTCAGGTGCACTCGTTGCACGCGTACTTTTTGCGACCCGGTGATCCGTCGATCCCCATCCTCTACGAGGTGGACCGGATTCGTGATGGACGTTCCTTTGGGACGCGTCGGGTTGTTGCCATCCAGCACGGCAAGGCGATCTTCAACCTGCAGGCGTCGTTCCAGAAATCCGAACCCGGACCGGAGCATCAGTTGGCGATGCCCGAGGTCCCGGGGCCCGATGAGTTGCCATCCCGGGCCGATCTGCTGGCCGAATTTCCCGACCGTTTCATGCCGCGACACAAGGTCCCGCACGCGTTTGAGATGCGGTACGTGGATGGTCAACCGCACGTGAATCGGAGTCACACGCGACCAGAGAACCTGGTGTGGCTCAAGAGCAATGGCGACCCGGGCGACGACCCGCTGGTGCACACCGTGCTGCTGACCTATGCGTCGGACATGACGCTGATGGACACCGCCACGCTGCCGCACGGCATGAAGTTCGATGACCCCACCACCATCATGGCCAGCCTGGATCACGCCATGTGGTTCCACCGTCCCTTCCGGGTGGACGAATGGCTGCTGTACGCGCAGCAGTCACAATCGGCCAGCGGGGCTCGAGGTATCGCCACCGGCCACGTCTACACCCAGTCCGGTGACCTGGTGGCTTCGGTCATGCAAGAGGGCCTGATGCGCCGCATATAAGTTCGCGGTCATGGATATTTCCCAGGTGCGTCAGGATCTACTGGATGAACAGCAGGCGCTCGACGAGGTCTGCGCAACGCTCACTGAGAAGCAGTGGCAGCTGGACACGCCCAGCCAAGGTTGGACGTGTGCGGATCAAATTGGACACCTGACCTACTTCGATCACACGGCGTCACTGGCCATCACCGACCCCACCGAATTTGCCCGCGCCGCCGCTGAGCTTGTCGGCGCCGCCGACGGTGACGCGCTCACCCTGGCCAAATACCGGGCAATGTCGGGCGCCGAACTTATGGATGCCTGGCGAGCCGGCCGCCAGCGGTTGGCTGATGCCGGCGCCACCCTCAGCAACAGCGCACGGGTCGACTGGTACGGGCCTTCCATGGGATCAAAGTCGTTCCTGACCGCGCGGTTGATGGAGGTATGGGCCCACGGGCAGGACATTGTTGACACGGTCAACGCCAACGGCGGACGTGTGCAACGAGCGTCGTCGGACCGGCTCCGCCACATTGCGCGGCTCGGGTTCATCACCCACGGCTGGTCGTTCATCAACCGGGGAATGGACGCTCCCGCTCAACCGGTCCGGGTCGTGTTGACCGCGCCGTCAGGAGCCGAATGGGATCTGGGACCCGAAGGAGCCCGCAGCAGCATTACCGGTCCGGCCGAGGACTTCTGCCTGGTTGTCACCCAGCGGCGGCACGTGGACGCCACCGACCTGGTGCTCGCCGGTGACCCGGCACGAGATTGGATGGTTCACGCTCAGGCGTTTGCCGGAGCGCCATCGTTTGGCCCCCCGGCGCAGTAGCGGGCGTCGGTTGTGGACTCGTCCGCCGACTAACTTCGCGGGCACATGATCGGAACCATTCTTTCCACCAAAGTTGACACGTCGTCGGCGGACTGGCACGCCAACGTGGCGGCCATGCAGGCGCTCTGGGACCAGGTGGCTGAACAGATGGCCATGGTTCCCGGTGTCGGCGGCCAGCGCTATGTGGACCGACACCGGCGCCGGGGCAAGATGTTGGTGCGGGAGCGGGTGGAGCTGCTTGTTGATCCCGGTTCCCCGCTGTTGGAGCTCAGCCCGTTGGCCGGCTGGGGCACCCAGGACGCGGTGGGTGTGGGCCTCTTCAACGGTATCGGTGTGGTCGAAGGCGTTGAGTGTCTCATCACCGGCAGCGACATGACCTACAAGGGCGGCTCGTCCAACCCCACCACGTTCCAGAAGTCGTCCCGGATGTACGAGATGGCCGAGCAGAACCGGCTCCCGGTCATCACCCTGAACGAATCCGCCGGCGCGGACCTGCCTCGACAGGTCGACCTGTTTGTCCACGGAGGCGCGGGTTTCAAGAACCTCACCCAACTGTCCCGAGCCGGGATACCCACCATCTGTGTGGCTTTCGGGCCGAACACCGCGGGCGGGGCGTACGTGCCCGGTATGTCCGACTACACCGTCTTCGTCAAAGACCGTGGCACCGCCTACCTGGGTGGTCCACCGCTGGTCAGGATGGCCATCGATGAAGTGGTTGATGAAGAGACACTGGGCGGCGCCGAGATGCATTCTCGCACCAGCGGTCTCAGTGATTACCTGGCTATGGATGAGGTGGATGCGTTGCGCATCACCCGTCAGATCATGCGGCACCTGCGGTGGGAAAAGCTGGGGCCCGGTCCCACCCTCCCGGCCGACCCTCCGTTGTATGACCCGGCCGAGTTGATCGGCTGCGCCCGCGCTGACATTCGGATCCCGTTTGAGATCAAAGAGGTCTTCGCTCGCATCTTTGACGGCAGCCGGTTCGAGGAGTTCAAACCGTTGTACGGCGAGAAGCTCGTCTGCGGTTGGGCCTCCATCTGCGGGTTCCCCGTCGGCGTCCTTGGCAACAACGGGATCCTCTTTTCTGAAGAAGCTTCCAAAGGCGCACAGTTCATTCAGCTGTGTAACAAGACCAACACCCCGCTGGTGTTCATGCACAACATCACCGGCTTTATGGTCGGCTCCAAAGCCGAGCAGGGCGGCATCATTCGCAACGGCGCCAAGCTGATCAACGCGGTCTCCAACTCCACCGTGCCGCATTTCAATCTGATGGTCGGTGCCAGCTACGGGGCTGGCAACTACGGCATGGCGGGCAAGGCCTACGACCCTCGCTTCATCTTCACCTGGCCCAACCACCGCATTGCGGTGATGGGCCCCAATGTGCTCGCCGGGGTGATGGACATCGTGAGTCGCGGCTCGGCCGAGCGGCGCGGAGTGGAGCCGGATGAAGCGAAGCTGGCGGCGCAATACGCGGCGCTTGAAGGCCAGATCGAGACCGAGTCCACTGCGCTGTTCTCCACCGGACGGTTGTGGGATGACGGCATCATCCACCCGGCTGACAGCCGCACGGTCCTGGGCATCGCCCTTTCTGCCGCCCACAGCAATGTGATTGAAGGGGCCACCGAGTACGGGGTGTGGAGACACTGAGATGAGCGCTCCAACCGTCAAACCAATCACCCGTTTACTCATCGCCAATCGCGGCGAGATCGCCGTGCGCATCGCTCGCAGCGCCCACCAGTTGGGAATCTCCACGGTCGGCGTCTATTCGGAACCGGACATCAACAGCTTGCACACCGACACCGTTGACCAGGCGGTGGCGCTCGGTGGATCGACCGCCGCCGATTCGTACCTGCGCGGCGACGCCATCATTGCCGCCGCGGTCCGCACCGGCTGTGACGCCATCCACCCCGGCTACGGGTTCCTGGCCGAGAACGCGGAGTTTGCACAAGCAGTGTTGGATGCGGACCTCATCTGGGTTGGTCCCACTCCCCAACAGATTGCGTTGCTTGGTGACAAGGTCGCGGCCAAGGCCGCGGCGGTGGCGGCTGGCGTTCCAACAACCGAGGCCATTGTCGCGGCGCCCGGCGCGGTGCCCACCAATGTGCCGATGCCGGCGTTGGTGAAAGCCGCGGCTGGCGGCGGCGGACGCGGCATGCGCATTGTTCGATCGCCCGCCGATCTTGACTCGGCAATCGAAGCGGCTGCCCGGGAGGCGAAGGCCGCCTTTGGTGATGGCACGGTGTTCATCGAACCGTACGTGGAGCATGGTCGCCATATCGAAGTGCAGATCATGGGAGATCAGCACGGCAACGTCGTGCACTTCGGGGTGCGCGAATGTTCGATTCAGCGGCGAAATCAGAAGATCGTTGAAGAAGCGCCGTCGGCGGGAATCAGCGCCGCCATGCAAGAGCGTTTGATTGCCGCCGCCCTCGCCCTGGCCGTGCACGTGGGTTACCAGAACGCGGGAACGGTGGAGTTTTTGGTCGGCGAAGATGAGTCGATCACATTCCTGGAGGTCAACACCCGACTGCAGGTGGAGCATCCGGCCACCGAGCTTGCCACCGGTACCGACCTGGTTGAGCTGCAACTGCAGGTGGCGTCCGGAATGGCGTTCTCCGAACAGATGGTGACCGAGCATGCGCGCACCCACCGCCACGCCATTGAAGTCCGGGTGGTGGCCGAAGATCCGGCCACTGGATGGATGCCCTCCACGGGTCAGATCACCGAGTTTCACATCCCGGCGACCGTGACTGCCTCCGGTGCTTCGGGCGTGCGGGTGGATACGGGTTTCGGCTCCGGGGCCGAGGTCACGCCGTACTACGACAGCCTGCTGGCCAAGGTCATCAGTGTTGCTCCCACCCGCGGGCAGGCCGTGGCCCAGTTGCGCCGGACGCTTCAGCAAAGCCGCATCGTGGGAGTGGCCACCAACATCAATGCGCTGATTGCGATTCTGGGCGAACCGGACTTCCTTGCCGCGCGGACGCCAACGTCCTACCTCTCAACTCATGAGGACCTGCTGAGTAGCGCGGGGCCCGAAGGCGCGGATCGGACTGCTCATCTGGCTGCGCTGTCCATGGCGGCCGATCAGGCCGCGCGGTCGAACGCTCCGGTGCTGGGATTCGCTCCATCGGGGTGGCGAAATTTGCGCACCACCGGCCAGCGTCAAACGTGGATGATGGGCGACACGGCATGGCCGGTCGAGCTGGTTCGTTGCGGACCCGACCACGCCATGCTGCACATGGGACCGTTTCCCTCGCCAACCGAAGATGGCACCCTTTCGCCCGATGAGCGAACGGCGGTTTCGGTGCGGCTCCTCCACGCCAATGATGATGGCGTCGCCGTCGAGGTGGACGGTGTCCGGCATGGCATCACGGTGCAGTTGACCTCTGCCGGTGACCCAAACGACCCGGCCGCTGTGAGCGCGGTGACTTCCGGTGCTGCTGGCTCGCTGGCGTGGGTACGGCCGCCCCGCTTTGTGGAACATGCCGCGGAGCAGATGGGCAGCGGCCCGGTATGCCCCTTGCCCGGCACCGTGATTGCGGTCCACGTGGAAGCTGGTCAAGTGGTGGCGGACGGCGAACTTCTCATGGTGGTGGAAGCCATGAAGATGGAGCATCAGATCACCGCAGTCGGGTCGGCCACGGTCACCGAGGTCCGATTTGGCGTTGGCGATCGTGTGGACTCCGGGGATCTGTTGGTGGTGCTCGACAGTGACGCCCAGGACTCCGCGTGAGTACCGATCCCATCAGGATTGCCAATTGCTCAGGCTTCTTTGGCGACCGCCCAAGCGGTGCGCTGGAGATGGTTGAGGGCGGTCCCATCGACGTATTGACCGGTGATTGGCTCGCCGAGCTGACGATGTTGATTCTCAGTCGCATCCGGACCAGACGACCCGGCGCCGGGTACGCGGGCACCTTTGTGAAGCAGATGGAACAGGTCATGGGAACGTGCCTGGACAAGGGCATCAAGGTCGTCTCCAACGCCGGTGGTTTGGACCCGGACGGATGCGCCGAAGCGGTGGCGCAGGTGGCCCAGAAGCTGGGCCTTTCGCCCACCATCGCCTATGTCAACGGTGATGACCTCATGCCCCGGGTGGGCGAGCTGCTGGCCAGCGGCGCGTTGACCGCATTCGATGACGGCAACATCGGAGGTCCCCTTGGCGAGGGCGACAACTTCGTGACCGCCAACGCCTACCTGGGGTGCTGGGGCATTGTTGATGCGCTCTCCCGCGGCGCCGACATTGTGATCACGGGCCGGGTGACCGACGCCGCCGTGGTGTGTGGTCCGGCCGCGTGGCATCACGGTTGGCAACGCGATGATTTCGATCAACTGGCCGGCGCGGTGGCGGCCGGGCACGTCATCGAATGCAGTGCGCAGGCCACCGGCGGCAACTACTCCTTCTTTCACGAGATTCCGGGTCTGGACGGTGTTGATGATGTGCGGGGCGAAGCCGTGTTCCGGCTGGGATTCCCGTGGGCCGACATTGCCGCTGACGGCTCGTCGATCATCGGCAAACACGACAACACCGGGGGAGCGGTGTCAGTGGGCACGGTCACGTCGCAGTTGCTCTATGAGATTGGTGGCCCCGCCTATCTGGGTCCGGATGTGACGGCCCGGTTCGATTCGATCTCGCTGGAACGGGTGGCCCGGGACCGGGTCCAGATGAGCGGTGTCAGAGGCGAAGAACCGCCCGCCACCTTGAAGGTGGCGATGAACCAGATGGGTGGGTTCCGCAACTCGTTCAGCGTGGCCATAACCGGCATGGACATCGAAGCCAAAGCCGCCTTTGCCAAGAGGGCGTTTTGGGAGGCCTGTCCGTTTGCTCCCGAAGACTACGAGCACGTTGACGATCGCCTCATTCGAACCGAGCACGTGGACCCGGCCAGTCAGGAAGCGGCCACCGCGGTGTGGCGGGTCACGGTCAAAGACGCCGATGAACGCAAGGTTGGTCGGGCGTTCTCCAACGCCATGACCCAGACGGCTCTGGCCAGCATCCCCGGCATGTACGGGCTCTCAGGGAGTCCGAGCGCAGGTCAGCCGTACGGCGTCTACCGCCCGGCCACCATCAACGCGGAGCTGGTGCCCAACTATGTGCACGTCCTGCCAACCAATGCCGCCAAGGCCGCGTCCACCCACCAGGTCTCTTCGGTCGTACCAGCCGCCCACGGCGCAAATATCTCTCACACCTTTGTCGACCAGCACGTGTCAGCGCCTGACGGTCCAACCCAGTTGGTGCCCATCGGCCGGGTGGTCGGTACGCGATCCGGTGACAAAGGCGGCAACGCCAACCTCGGTGTCTTTGCCCGCAATGATCAGGGTTGGGCGTGGTTGGACACCACGCTGACCGTCGAGCGCCTGCAGGAGCTTCTGCCCGAAACCGCCGGCTTGGCCGTTGACCGATTTCGGTTCCCCAACCTCTTCGCGCTCAACTTTGTGATCCACGGGTTGCTGCAGGAAGGGGTGGCATCATCCACCCGCCAGGACGCGCAGGCCAAGGCATTGGGCGAATGGTTGCGCGCCCGGCAGATCGACATTCCGCTCTCAGTAATCGAGGCTCAGGTGCCACGATGGTAAGGACGAACTCATGAAGAACACGGTGATCGATACCTACGGACTGGACGTGCCCATCTTTGCATTCAGCCATTGCCGAGACGTCGTGGCCGCGGTCTCCAAAGCCGGCGGCATGGGGGTGCTTGGAGCGGTGGGGCACACCCCCCGAGCTCTCGAAGTTGACCTGCAGTGGATCGAAGACGAGGTCGGTGACAAGCCGTACGGCGTGGACCTGATTGTCCCGGCCAAGTACGCGGGTTCGGGCGATGGTGGGATGACCATCAGCAACATCCAGGACATGATCCCCGATACCCACCGGGAGTACGTAGAGGACATCCTGACCCGGTTCGACGTACCCGAGCGTGACGAAGAAGGCGGCGGCCAGTTCGCCATGAAGGACGACTCCGCGGCGGCGCCGATGTCGGCCGGTACCGCAGGCCCGCAGCTGGACGTGGCGCTGGCCTTCAAGCCCACGCTCCTGGTGAATGCGCTTGGCCCACCGCCGAAGTTCATGATCGACAAGGTTAAAGACGCAGGCCGCAAAGTCGGCGCCCTGGCCGGCAAGCCCCAGCACGCAGAACGCCATGTAAACGCCGGAGTGGACCTGATCATCGCTCAGGGATACGAGGCCGGTGGCCACACCGGCGAGATCGGTTCGATGGTGCTCATTCCCGAAATCGTGGATGCGGTTGGGGACACGCCGGTCCTTGGTGCCGGTGGGATCGGACGCGGGCGCCAGATGGCCGCCGCCATGGCCCTCGGCGCGCAAGGTGTGTGGTGCGGTTCGGTCTGGCTGACCACCGAAGAAGCCGAGACCCATCCGGTGGTCAAGGAGAAGATGCTTTCGGCCAATTCCAGCGACACCATTCGCTCCCGGTCGCGCACCGGCAAGCATGCTCGACAGCTGAAGTCGGCCTGGACTGACGAGTGGGAAAATCCGGAAACCCCCATGCCGTTGGGGATGCCAATGCAGCCGGTGCTGGTGGACGAGGCGATCTCGCGTATCAATCGCGCCGCGCACCGTGAAGGATCGGGAGCGGCGGATCTGGCCAACTACTTCGTTGGTCAGATCGTGGGCACGATGAACAAGTCCAAGCCCGCCACCCAGGTGGTCTACGACATCGTCGAAGAGTTCATTGACGCCACCCAGAGCCTCGCCCGCCAACTCGAAGACTGATACCAGCCTGGTCGGGTGCTGAGGCGGATCATTCGCCTGGCGGCGCGAGCCTGTGGCGTTGATTGAGGGCCAGGTCGTGGCGGGTCTCACTTCCGTCTGGCCATGTAACGGTGATGGTGGCTGTGGCGTCCGCGTCGGTGGCACCGAAGCCGAAGTGGGCGATGGATGATCGCTGGCCGCCATAGGTGTCGCCGACCCGAATGTCGCGGCGCATTTCGCTGCGCGGTCCACCTGCTCTGACGATGGCACCGACCGCAGGTGCGCCGCCGGGCGTGAGCAGAGGTGCCACCTGAAGCCACGAGTTGGACGCGCCAAGCTCGTTGCGAAACAGGCGCGGGCCGGTGTCGGTGTTGACCACCAGAATGTCAAGATCGCCGTCGCGGTCATGGTCAAACGCAATCAGGGATTTGCCCTGGCCGTCGTCTTTGAACCCAATGCCGCCGGACACTTCGGCAAACGTGCCGTCATCGGCCTGCAGCCAGAGACGCACCGGGTCGGCCTCGAACGGCTTGATGAGCTGCTGGCCCTCTTCGCTGAGCGCGGATCGTGACGGAAAACCGTTCGTCATCGCCACGTCAAGGTCGCCGTCATTGTCGAAGTCTTCGACCGCGGTACCCCAACCCCAGCCCCCCTCGCGCAACCCCGCGCGTCCGGTGGCGTCGGTGAAGCGGGCGTCGTCACCCAGGAACAGGCGATTGCCGGTGCATCCGAAACCGACCGGGGTGCAGTCGCCTTCGCTGTAGATGGCGGTGATGAACCAGTCGAGCATGCCGTCGGCATTGATGTCGACGACGGCGGAACCCATCCCGTTCTCGTCGGTACCAAGGCCGCGATCGGCGGTGACGTCAGCGAATGACCCGTCAGCTTCCTGGGTGAACAGACGGCTTGAGCCCCAGTCCGCCGCCAGGAGCAGATCGGGTCGTGCATCTGCGTTGACGTCGGTGATGGTTGCGGTGAACGCGGCCACGTCGTCCAGTTGCATGCCGTCCAGTTGCGCGCCGGAGAAGTTGCCGGCGCCGTCGTTCACCAGCACCTCGGACAGGCCGCCATTGCCGCCAAAATCGAACCAACGGCTGGTCACCAAATCGAGATCGCCGTCGCGGTCCAGGTCGCCGAAGCTGGCCCCCAAGGTCAACGCCAGGGGATCGGTTGCGGGTTGAAGCTGGGTATCGGTGATGTCAGTGAAGGTGAACCCGCCGTCGTTGCGGTAGAGGCGGTCGGGTCCTTCGAACATGTTGCTGACGTACAGGTCAAGATCCTGGTCGCCGTCAATGTCGGCGAACACGCCCGAGGTGCTGGCGGCGGGGTCGGCGGTGCCAGTGCCGTAAAGCTCGGTGAAACCTGTTCCGCAGTTGTTCATCAGCAGCAGGTTTGGCAGGCCAACACGCGGGAGGTACAGGTCTTCCCAGCCGTCGCCGTTGAGGTCCACCACCGACGCGCCACCAGCCATGATTATCGGCATCACGGCCATGGTTTGGGCGGCCTGTTCCGGGTCATCCATTGTCGATAGGTCGATGGTCACCCAATCCAGCCCCGCCAGCTGTTGTTCATCGGTCTGGTCAGCGAAGGTGAGCGGCGCGTCGCCAGAGTTGGTGGGCACCGTTTGCTCACACTCGGACAGGTCAGCCCGTTCGATCTGCGCAGCCTGATCCGAGTCTGCGCGGCACGCGGTGAGGACGACGAAGACGAGAGCTATGCCTGCCGCTATCGCCCGCCGCATGCTCATCGTGGCGCCAGAGCCAGTATCGGCCAGCACCAGCGATCGCTCCACCGCTGGCGCAGAGTCATCTCGATTCCCATCCACGAAGGATGACGGCTTCTTGCGCGCCCAACGTCGAAGGCGGCGCCGGTGTGAAAGCTCCGGCCTGTCACAGAGCTGCCTTGAAAGACCGCTGTCACATCGTCGTAGCCCGCTCCTCGAAGTCCAGCTCCCAAGTCGTCACCAAAGGTTCCGAAATCCGATGCACTTCCAAACCCCTGAGGTACAGAGTTTGGGGCAATAAGTTCGGGAAGAGGTCGTAAAACTACGCGGTTGGTCGCCACCGGCGCGGCCGACTTCACCGGAGTAAGCGCATCCGTGCCGGCAACACCTATTTCAGTGATGTGTTCTCGCGCGATGCCATGACCGCCGTCGTAGTTGAATACGTTCTGCTCAACCGCCGGGAACGGGGCTGCGAACCCCAACGCCATCAGCAGAATCGCCGCAAAAGCTCCGATCCGATTCACAAGCCGTTCAATGCTGGTGGAGACGAACGACGCCATCATCAAACACCTCTGTCTTATAGGCCCGAAGTGCGCCGTACTGTTTCCAATCGAAGACAACATGCTCGGCACTGATCGCACCGACCGCTCCATCAACTTCGAGCGAGCACGACCCAGATAACAGCAGTCGCAACTGGCCATCGAATTCAAGAACGGTGCTCGATGGCCCAGAAGCCGCCCACGTGAGCCGATGACGGCTATCCATAGGCCGACCAAACCACCGCCCGGGCAGTTCCAACGAAACCTCGCCGTCAGTGCCAATCCATGCGACGACTTCAGACGCTAGATCGCTCATTATCCCCCCACCAGCTAAGCCGAATCAACTCTTGGAATGAAGATTTGGTTTCCGCCGCCAAGTAGCGAACCGCCCCGGCCAAGGGCTGTGCGGCTGCGGCACCCTCATAGATAGTCGTTCTTGGCGGGACTCGAATCGTCGAAACGTCCGTGGCCAAGTTCCCCCACGCAGGGTTGAGAGCCGAATCCATCTGCGCCTGCATTGGGCAAGACGGAGCCGTACGTGACCAGTAGCCGCCGATGGGCCCAGCCTCGCCGCCGTAGACGCGATAGAGCAGGGTGTCTTGCGAGAGCAACACCTCATCGTATGTCCCGCTCCGGAACGTTGCTGCAACGGCCTCATCGAGCGGCCCATTGCCAGCGAAAAAGCGTGTCCCGCTTGGGGCAACACAACACCCTGACGTGAAGTCATAGATTCCGGCCCGGTTTTCCCCGACGCCTGTAGACGCATCTGTGGTCTTGGCGCCGACGAATGAGTGTCCTGTGGATGTTTGGGCCGCGACGCTTGTTTCTGCAATCGAGACGCCGAGCGCGAACGCTGCGGGCGCGGCTGTGAGGATGATCGTGAACGCGCAGATTGCCGCCACGATCGCTTGAGCGACGCGACGGCTTCTTGGATGGCTGTGGGCAACCTGGAGCGCAGCGGAGGGGCGCCAGAACACATCTGTTGCGGGATCAGCCGGTGCTGCGGTCACAGCCCCAGTGTTCCACGCTCGGCTCTGCATACCCGGATCATTGCGCGGTCAGTCTCGGGCCGTGATGTCACGGTCTGTGAGTGTGAGTTGGGCGGAGTGGTAGATGGGAAAGTCATGACACATCTGGAGATATCGAAATCTCCAGAATCCAGGCAGTTTTCGTGGCGTGAATGAAGCGAAGGCGCTTCGCCTTCGCTCGACACGTTAGAACGTCGTTGGAACGAAATCCATGGTGGCTCCGTCGATATCGAGCACCTCAACACCCAATGGGCGGCGGGGCAGCGCACAGCTGATTGCCGGCTATCGCTCGGCCTCGAGGCCGAGGGGCTCCGTGATTATCGAGCAATGCAATGGGGCCGTTCCCGAGTGGTCGGTGGTGATCCGAGGCCGTGATTCCGGGCAGGCGATATGCGTGGCTTCGGACCGCCAAGACCCTCTGCAGCGGCGAGCGAGATTGCGGATTCGAGAGTGGTGTCCAGTACCTGCTTGGTGAGTATTCGGGATCGGCTAACGTTGCATCTCGCTGACGTATCACTCTTCGAGCGACCGCGTCGAGGAAGACCCGCCACGCGTCCTGACGATGCTCCGAGTACCTAGACCTAGAGGAAGAAGCGCATGGCTCAAGAGGGTAACCGACCGATATTTGAGCTTCGGCAATATCAGATCTTCCCCGGACAACTGGACCGTTGGGTGGAGTGGATGGATACCACCGCCATTCCATTCTTGGGAACGATGGGAATGACGATCGTAGGCAGTTGGTCCGTGCGCGAGACCAACTCGTACATCTGGATTCGCCGTTTCGAAAGCGAGACGGACCGACAACGCCTGACCGCATTGCAGTATGAGAACGAGACATGGGTGAACGAAATGCGCCCAACAATCAATGAGATGCTCGACCGTGAAGCAGGGCTAGTCATCACAGAGATGGAAGCCTCTCCGTTGTCTGCCCTTCGTTAGACGCAGAGTCAAGCCGCCTCGACACGGTGGCCGAACGGAACCGTCGTCGATCGTCAACCTAGGACCGGCGCCAGCATCGTCGGCCCTCACTCGGATAGCGCAATCCCGCAACAACGAGCGCATATCAGCAAGCACCAGCACGTTTCCGAACCCACTCCACAACGGCACGTGAGAGCGGCGACGTCCTCCGTAATGCGGTCGCTGTCATTCCCTGTTGATGGCATTCTGGAGTGTGTGATCAACCCATCGCTGATGAGTGAGTGGACAGACGGAACGGTCAGGCTGCGCTCGCCGGTGGCAACCGACAGGCTGATTCTCGTCGCTGGACGCGATCCCGAGTTCGAACGGTTTATGGGAGAAGGTTCTCCAGAACCAGATCCCTTAGCCATTGTGCTGGACACAGCAGGCGAGATCGTTGGCTGGGTTGACTACGACACCGACCGAATCTGGTTGCAGCCCGCTGAAGCGAACATCGGTTACAACACGTTCCCCGAGCATCGCGGTCGAGGGTTCGCCACACGAGCGCTCACTCTCCTGATGGACTTTCTCGCCGAGAATTCCGAGCTCACCACCGCAACACTCCTCATCGACCCGGCCAACGCTCCGTCGCTCGCGATCGCTCAACGGACTGGCTTCGTCCAGCACGGCGACGTCGATGGCCAAATGCTCTTCAAGCGCGATCTCAACTAGCGCATAACAACGAGGCGAAGGAGCCGGGCGAGCCATCCGCTATCGGCACGTTCTGATCGGCCAGGCCCGATCAGAACGCGCGAACCCGCCCACTACCTCACGGCTGTGGGCAGTCACCTGAGTTGGGTCGAGCAGGGGACGCCATCAGACCGGTCGCGCCGAGTTGCTGGGAGTTGTAGGGTGTAATGCGAGCCGTGACTGGCGCTGACAGGTGGACCACCACCGTGGAGCGGCTCGTTACGACGCCGTGTGCCTGGGCAATCATCTCCACCCGAAAGAGGAGCCCATGACCGTCCAGGACCAGTCGACCGTACGCAGCGCTGACACTCGTGAGGCTGACGCGTTCCGAGCCGCCCTTGACGTGATCGGAGCAGTCGAACCGACCGTTGCCGAGCACATCCGAGGAGAGTTGGGGAATCAGCGCAGCCAACTGAAGTTGATCGCGTCCGAGAACTACGCGAGCCCGGCCGTGCTGTTGGCAATGGGCAACTGGTTCTCCGACAAGTACGCCGAGGGAACGCCAGGGCATCGGTTCTACGCCGGCTGCGAATTCGTCGATCAAGTCGAGACGCTGGCGGCCGATCACGCCAAAGCGTTGTTCGATGCCGACTACGCCTACGTTCAACCGCACTCGGGTATCGACGCCAACCTCGTTGCGTTCTGGTCGGTGCTGGCTCAACGGATCGAGACGCCTTTCCTTGCGGGACGCGACCTCCGCCACGTGAACGATCTCACCGCACAGGATTGGGAGTCGCTGCGACAGACCCTCGGGAACCAGCGACTCCTGGGAATGAGCCTCGACGCTGGCGGACACCTCACGCACGGCTTTCGCCCGAACATCTCGGGAAAGATGTTCGACCAACGGAGCTACGGCGTCGACGCCGAGAGCGAGCAGATCGACTACGACGTTGTCGCGTCGATGGCCCGCGAGTTCAAGCCGCTGATCCTTGTGGCGGGGTACTCGGCCTACCCGCGCAAGGTGAACTTTGCGACGATGCGCGAGATCGCCGACGAGGTCGGCGCGACCTTGATGGTCGACATGGCCCACTTCGCCGGACTCGTCGCCGGCAAGGTGTTCACGGGCGATTTCGATCCAATTGCGAACGCTCACATCGTGACGTCGACGACCCACAAGTCGCTTCGCGGTCCTCGCGGTGGCCTGGTTCTCACGAATGACGACGCACTCCCCGAGTTCATCGACAAGGGATGCCCGATGGTCCTCGGCGGGCCGATGAGTCACGTGATGGCAGCCAAGGCGGTTGCGTTCGCCGAAGCGCGCCAACCAGAGTTTCGGGACTACGCGCAGCGCATCGTGGACAATGCTGCAGCACTTGCCGAGGCGATCGGGAAGCGACGCGGACGGATCGTCACCGGCGGCACCGAGAACCATCTCGTGCTCGTCGACGTCCGCGGTTTCGGGCTCACTGGACGCCAAGCAGAGTCGGCGCTCGAACAGTCCGGTGTGATCGTCAACCGGAACTCGATCCCCGGCGACCCGAACGGCGCCTGGTACACGTCAGGCATCCGCCTGGGAACCCCCGCCCTGACGACGCTGGGGATGGACACGAACGACATGGACGAAGTCGCCGACATCATCTGTTCCGTGCTCGATTCAGCCGAGCCGACAACAATCGCAACCGGGAGCTCGAAGGGCGAGCAGTCGCGAGCCAAGTTCGACTTGTCCAGCGACGTCGAATCGAACGCACGGACACGATCCGCCAACATCCTCGCCTCCAACCCGCTCTACCCTCAGGTCGGACTCCTCTGACGGCCTAACCGGAGTCCGAACCAAGGTCGTGATCGTCGCCCGGCTCGAACAGCCCGCGCCGTTTCGGGACGAGCGCATAACGACATCTTCCGAAGACGCTGTCTACTGCTCCAGATCGGCACATGAGATCGGGTCGCGGTCAACGACTCGAATGCCGCCCATATCGGCGCCGCCCGCCGCTCGGTCGGTTGCGGGCCCTCAATTCGGTTCTTCCGTGATTGGCCGGTGCTGTTCGAGCTGGTGCTGCCATGGACCGTGGCGACTGTCTCTGGTGAACTTCGCGGCCGCTTCGGCCGCCTGGTCGGTGGGATCGGAGCCGATGACGTAGTTGGCGATGTCTTGCGCCGCGCTCGCTCCCATTCCGGGCATGACATGTGAGTAGACGTTCAACGTGACGGATGTATTGGTGTGGCCGAGTCGTTCTGACACGACGTTGATTGGTACGCCGGTCGCCAAGGCGATCGTGGCGTGGGTGTGTCGTAGATCGTGGAATCGGATGCGAGGCAGCCCGAGGTGCGAGCTGATGAGCAAGAACCGTTCGGACAGGTAATCGGGTCGGACGGGCGCGAAGTCAGGATTGAGGAACGCGAACCGTTCGGGGTTGACCAAGCCGAGCCGACTAGCGGCGTGGTTCTGCCGCTCACTGTGTTCGACGAGCCGACGCGTCGTCTCGGTGTCCAGGTCGATGAGCCGGCCGTATCCGCTCTTGGGCGAACTCAGGACCATCTCGGTACCGATCCGGGTGCGGGTCTGTCGAATGTAGACACGTTGGTTGGGAACGTCGATGTCGTCCCAGCGAAGCGCTGCGATCCCGCCCCTACGCATCCCGGTGAGTGCCGCGAGGTGCCAGGCCGCTTCGAGATGCTCTCCCTCCACTGCCGCGAGAAATAGGCGGAGTTGGTGTGGCTGCCAGAACCGCATCGGCACCGTCCGCGGCGACCGCCGCGGTGGCGGTGTGGCGACTTCAGCCACATTGCGGGCGATCAGCCCGGCCGAGCAGGCGTCTCGCAGGAGGAGATGCACGATCACGTGAACGTTACGGACGGTATGTGAGCTCAGGCCGCCTCGGCCATCGATTCGACCCTCTTGCAGTAGCCGCGTGTAAAGCCGGTTCAGATGCTCAACCCGCAGACTGGTGAGCCGGACACGACCAAGCGAGGGCAGAACGTGATGGCGAAGATTCGCTTCATAGGCGGCTGCCGTTGACGCCTTCACTCGATCTTGAAGCAACGCCCACCAACCGCCAGTGACCCACTCATCAAGCGTCACGACGCTCGGCTCTGTGTAAGTCCCGGCCCGAAGCTCGGCGATAAAGGCAACCCGACCCGCCTCGGCCTCAGAGCGGGTCGCAAATCCCCCATGCCACTTCTGCCGCCGCTTCCCATCCAGATCACGCCCAATGTCGAGCACGACATACCAACCCGTCTTCGTACCCGATTTCGTCTTCCACTGACGCTTCGCCACATGGCCCTTCACGACACCACCACCAAGAACAACCGACAGCGATCTGATCGGCCCAAACCGCCATGAAGACGACAAGGCGTTAGATCAGCGTTGGAAGAAACGGCCCTGACCACAGAAACAACGTCGATTCGCACCACCTCCTCCCGAACACTCCAGCGCCGAAATCGGCGCAAATGCGGGAGTCTGTAGGAGCGCAAGTCCACGGTCATCTCATCTCATGATTTGGCCACGGGAAAAGGCATGACACAACTGGAGGTCCCCCCTTGGGGGCCTCCGGGGTCACGGTGTGTGAAAAGTAGTAGATGGAATGTGAGATGCTGCGGCGAAAAGTAGTAGGTGAGATTCGGTGCCGGGGATGGCCCTGATCCGGGTCAGGTCGGCGGCTGACGCCTCTCTTCGTTCGTTGTCCTGGCGCCCCGGCTCCTTCGTCGCCGGGTTGCCCTCAAAGAGGCAGACGAGTTGTGTGGGTTCCGGGTCGGTAGCACCTTGGTGCATAGGTGTGAATGATTCCGTTGCGTCCCAAACGACATGTTTGGCCGGTCAGAACTTGGGGCGTGAAATGGGGTGGTTGCCGGGTGTGGTGCCGGGGCCGCTGCCGCCGCGTTTTGGTGCCGAAAAGCTGCTTTGCACTCGACTGTCTGAAATCTCTGTCCGAAAGCCGATGGGCACACCAGCTGGTCGTGTCGCCCATCGGGGGACTGTCGCTTTGTGTGTGTATCCGGGGTGATCGTGGTTATTGGTTGGCAGCGGCCAGGCGGTCGCTGTAGTGGATGGACAGTGTGTTGAGAATACTCTTCCAGCCGTTGATTCGGCCGGTCGGGTTGGCTCGGTTTTTGCGTCGCTCGATCGACACGAGGTAGAGGACTTTGACAGCTGCTTGCTCGGTCGGGAAATGCCCGCGGCGCACAGCGGCTTTGCGGAACCTCGCATTCAAAGACTCGATCGCGTTCGTGCTGTAGACGATTTTGCGGAGTTCGGCTGGGAACTCGAGAAACGGGATGAAATCGGGCCAGGTATCTCGCCACGATTTCACCATCGCCGGATATTTGGTTTCCCATTCATCCGCGAACACTTCGAACGCCTGCTCGGCCGCAGCGAGGCTGGGTGCGCCATAGATCGCTTTGAGTTGTTTGGTGATCTGGCCCCAGTGTTTCTTCGACGCGAACCGCAAACTGTTCCGAACCAGATGCACAACACACAGTTGCACGTCAACGAGCGGCCACACTGCCCGAGCAGAATCCGGGAGGCCTTTCAGGCCGTCGCAGCACAACATCAACACGTCGACAACACCGCGGTTACGTAGCTCGGTGAGCACCCCCAACCAGAACTTTGGTGACTCGCCGCCCGTCGGCCCAACCCACAAACCGAGGATGTCGCGTTCGCCGTCCATGTTGATTCCCATAGCCACATACACGGTCCGGTTCGACACCGTCCCATCGCGGATCTTGATCCGAATTCCATCGACGAGCACAACCGGGTAGACGCTGTCGAGGGGGCGTGATTGCCAGGCTTCCATGTCGCCGACGATCGCGTCGGTGATCCGGCTGATCGTGGAACGGTCGATCGATTGGTCATACACATCGAACAAATGCGCTGCGATATCACCGGTCGTGAGCCCTTTCGCATACAACGAGATCACGGCCGCATCCAAACCGTCGAGACGCCGTTGCCCGACCGGCACGGTGAGCGGGTCGAACGTGCCGTTACGGTCCCGCGGAACCTCCACGCGGACATCGCCGACCTCGGTCCGCACAGTTTTCGGGTAGAACCCGTTGCGCGAGTTCCCCGACCCGCGCCCCTCAACAGCGTGAGGTTCATAACCCAAATGATCGGTGATCTCTGCTTCCAACGCGCCCTGCAACACGCGTTGGATCAGCCCGGTCAACAAGCCGCCATCACCCGTCAACGCGACGCCGTCAGCACGAGCCTGATCCACGAGGCGGTCAGCCACAAGGCCAAGCGACGCGTCAGCCGGTAACACCAGCTCCGCCGAACCAGCCGGCTCGACTCCAATATCGGTATTCAAATTCATCTAAAGATCCTTCCCGGACCACGACACCAAGCCGCGGACCCGATTGGATCACCCCACTTACACACACTCTGCAGCAGTCCCCCCGCCGGGATGCAGCAGGTTCTGCCGGATCGAGCCAGGCGCATGCTGCCATGTCGGCACCAACTGCATCACCCCCGAACGCCCACCAGCCGCCGAAGACGGCACATGATGCCATGTGTACCCAGCAGGGGTGGTCCGACCGCCAGCTCGTGCTACGGCACTACCCGCCCCCGGAATCAACTCGTCGAACTGCGACGCAAACCCAGCATCGACCGACAGTGCATCATCGAGCGCAGCATTCGAACGATTGAAGTGCACACTTCGGCTACTGCCCAACACCGCATCATCGAGCTGAGTTTCAAACGCAACGCTGTATGCATTACTCGTCGGTACAGAGTTTGGGGCAACAGGCTCACTTGACGAACTCCGATTCTGTCGCGTGTCCTGTCGCCGGGTCAATGGTCACGCGATACCCACTGAAGGATCTGGCTGAAACCGAGTGAGCGTCTCCGCCTGTCAGCGCAACGAAGCAATCACTCGACGTCGATGTTGGCAGCTCCGCCCTCCAAATCTCCAAACCACCAGCGTCGTATGCGCGCAGGTTCTGGAACTGACCTGGAAGCTCCAGGCCAGAGTCGGGATCCAGTAGAACGACGAGTAGACCCCCAATGACCGACAAGGCACGGATCGACAAAGACGCATGCGCTTCAACGAAACGCCGAATCAGGTCGTGTGCGTTTTGAGTTGTCATCCCAACGGCCTTCCTGGACCAAAGTTACCAGTCGGAATTCGATCCAGTAGCTCAAACTGAAGAGCACCACCGGGCTGGCCAAAGGCCTCGGTCGCAATCGATGACTGCAGTCGAGTTCCAGCGGGCACAAGTACCTCTTGCACATGAGTCGCAAGGTTGCCGGGTGGTAGCGCCAGGTTGCTGATCGCATCCGCCGACGATGCAGGGGGCGAACTGGTTAGGAAACCACCGACTGTGCTGTCGCCGCTATACACCCGATAGTACGTCACGTCTGTCTGAGTCACGAATGAACGGATCGGAGCGCCAGCGTTGTTGATCGTTGAAGGACGTGGAAGTTCCAGCTGTGCACTACTTGGGGCCTGTCCGCTGGTGCCGCCTTGCCCGCCGTTGCCGCCCGTGCCGCCGGTGTTGGGTCCTTTGGGGGTCCAGAAGTGGAAGGCGCCAGTGAACAGGCCGGCGAGTAGGCAGCCGAAGACGGCGCCGACGCCGACGCTTTCCCAGTTGAGGTTGTTGTTGGTTGCGCCGTTGATGCCGGCGCCGGTTGCGCCTTCGGCCGCGCCCCAGGCGCAACCCACCAGCAACTGGCGTCCGAGCTGGCGGCCGGCCCAGCCGGCGCCGAAGCCGCCCAGGCCGGCGAAGATTCCTCCGAGCAGGATTTCGGTGACAACACAGGATCCGTCAAGGTCCAGTGATGGTTTCCACCAGCCGTTGCCGGACTGGTCGCAGGTCCAGAATGAGAGGAGGCCGCCGAGTAGAGCGCCCAGCAGGATCACGTAGCCGATGGCCAGCTCACCGCTGGGGTCGGTCCAGTTGGTCGGGTTGTTCCCGGCGTAGGCGTACAGGTTCCAACCGGTGGTTCCCGGCGCTCCCGGCTGGACCGGGTCGACACTTGCGAAGCGTCCGGTGTTGGGGTCGTACTGGCGGGCTCGAAGGTGAATCAGCCCGGTTGGGTCGTGCTGTTCGCCCGTGAAACCGAACGCATCGGGGATGGTGCCCCGAGGCGTTCCGAAGGCGGTGAAGTCGAAGCGGTCGCCGACGATGCCAGCACCGTCGGTTTCGAGACGAACAGAGCCAAGGCCGTCGTCAAGCAGCCACTGCGAGCCGTCGCGAACCACCCCGTGGGGGCCGTGGACCCAGTTGTCCGTGCCCGCTGAAATCAGGGTGGGCAGACCGCCGATGGAGTCCCAGAGTTGCGCCTCGCCATTTACGGCTGCCCGTTGATCAAATGCGTCGTAGGTGTAGGTTTCGCTGGCGCCGTTTGCCGATGCGGAGACCATGCGTCCGAAGTCGTTCCAGGCGTAAGTCTCACCTCGGCTGTTGCCCAGCAGATTGCCCGCCGCGTCGTAGGTGTAGGTGGTGCCGTCGCTGTCGGAAACGAGCTGGCCGGCGGCGTCGAAGGTCGAGGTTGTCGTGGCGCCGGTCGTGTCGGTGTGTGAGATCCGGTAGCCGGCCGCATCGTACGCGAACGCCTCTGCGGTGCCATCGGCATAGGTTGCGCTCGTGATGCGGTGCAACGGATCGAGGACATAGCTTTCGACGCCGGCTGCGGAGGTCACCGATGTGCGGTTGCCTTCACCGTCAAGTGAGTAGGTGAACGACTCGATTGCGTTGACCGCATCGGTGTGGGCCACCGCCGTGAGGCGCCCGGCGGCGTCGTAGGTGTGGGCGGTGGTGACGCCGTTTGACCGGGTTTCGCTCAGGACGCGACCGTCGGCATCGTTCACCATCGTCAGGGTTTCGCCGCGCCAGTCTTCGATAGATGACGGGTAGCCGTTGGCGTCGAAGCCGTAGCTCACCGTGCCCTGTGGTTGCGTGAGGGACAGGCGCTGGCCCGCGGCGTTGTAGGAGTAGCTGACTGAGCCGGCCGCGTTGGTCACCGACAACGTCCGACCGGCGGCGTCATAGCCCATGCTGGTGGTGCCGGTTGGGTCGGTCATCGATGTCATCCGACCGGCAAGGTCGTAGCCGAATGTCCGGTTCTCGGTGGGCGAGGACTGGCCGGTGAGTTGACCGGCGGCATCCCATGCATTGGTCACGGTGATGCCACGCGCATCCGTTGTGCTGATTTGTCGGCCGGCCCGGTCATAGGTGGACGTCGCCGTCCGCCCCAGTGCGTCGGCCTCGGAGGTGAGATAGCCGGCGTCGTCGTAGCCCATGGATCGCAACGCGCCGTTTGGATCGGTGACCAAGACCAGTTGACCGGCCAGGTCGTAGCCCATGGTCGCCACACCGCCGAGCGGATCGGTTTCGGTGGTCGGACGACCGACCGCATCGTGGCCGTAAGTGGTGGTGTTGCCCCGCGCGTCGCTGACGCTGGTTCTGCGACCGGCGCCGTCATAGGCGATGGTTCGGGCGTTGCCCAATTCGTCGGTGGTGGACGTCAGCAGTCCCCGCAGGTCGTATCCGAACGACTGGGTGACACCGGCCGCCGAGGTCTGGGACGCGGCCTGGCCGGCCAGGTCATAGACCGTTGACATGACGTCACCCGACGGCATGGTCGTGGAGACCCGTCGATTCATGGCGTCGTAGCCATATGACGTGACCCGGCCAACGGGATCGGTCATCGTCAACAGATTGCCCACCGGGTCATAGGTGTAGGTGGTGACGGCGCCGGTGGGGTCGGTTCGGGCGGTGAGCTGGTTGGCCAGGTCATAGGAAAACGTCGTGGTCTCGCCGTTCGCATTGCTCTGCGAGGCGACGTTGCCGGAGGCGTCGAAGGTGTAGTTGGTGGCGCGCCCCAGGGCGTCGGTGCGGGACACGGCTCGCCGAAGCGCGTCGTAGTTGGATGTTGTGGTCTCGCCTTCGCCATTGGTGATCGAGGCGACCTGTCCGTTGGCATTGAAACCGAACCGGGTCGTAGCGGTCTCGTCGACTCCGAACGGCGTGACAATGGCGGTGCGGCGATGGGCTTCGTTGTACTCGTAGCTGGCGGTTCGTCCCAGTGCATCGACAATCGAGGCCACCCTCGCCGCGCCGTCGTAGTTGTAACTGGTGACACCGCCGTCGGGAGCCGTCTCCGATGTCAGACGATCGAACTCGTAGTCGTAGTTCCACGTCCGGCCCGAGCCGTCCTCCATGCTGGTCATGCGGCCAACACCGTTGTAGGTGTAGGTCATGGTGAACCCGGCGGGATCGGTCTCTGAGGTCAACCGGTTGGCCGCGTCGTAGGTGTACGCCGTGACCCGGCCCAGGGGATCGGTCATCTGGACCAGGTTGCCCACACCGTCCGAGGAAAATTGCGTCACGCCGCCGTCGGCGGCGGTCGTGGTGGCCAGGCGGCCGTTGGCGTCATAGGTATGGCTGGTGGCCCGGCCGAGCGGATCAGAAATGGTCTCCAATAGGCCCGACGTGGTGTAGGTGGCCGACCAGGTTCGACCCAGCGAGTCCGTTCGAGTCAGCTCGTTGCCCGCACCGTCGTAGGTGAAGGACTGGCCAACACCGCGAGCGTCAACCGTGGACACGAGATTGCCACGCTCGTCATAGGTGAACGTCGTGGTCTGGTTGAGGGCATCGGTCATCGTGGCCGGGTAGCCACGATCGTCGTAGGTGAAGAGTGTTGTGTTGCCGTCGGCGTCGGTGAACGACGTCAGATTGTCTTTGGCGTCGTAGCTGCCGCTCCAGGTGTTGCCCTGGGGATCGGTACGGCCGGTGACCTGGCCGCGGTCGTTGAAATCGAATGAAGTGAGGAAGGTCTCGCCGTCGTACACCTCGGCCACCGAGGTCATGTTGCCCGCTTCGTCGCGGGTGGTGATCGTGGTGAGGTTGCCGTCCGGGCTGGTGGTGATCTCGGTGCCGTTGTCGAGGTCTGAGGACACCTCAACGACGTTTCCGGAGGCATCGGTGATGGAGGTGAGGCGGCCTTCGTCGTCGTAGATCATCCGACGCGGCTGGCCGCCGCCGGGTTCCTGAATCTCGTCCAGGTAGTGGCCGGCCAGGTAGCCGAAGGTGGTGACGCTTCCGTTCTGGTCGGCCACGCTGACCAGATCGCCATTGGCGTCGTAGGTGTAGTTGATGGTCCCGCCGGCCAGATCGGTCAGCTGGGTGATTCGGCCATCGGCGTCGCGGGCAAAGGTGATCTGCGGGCCGAGGCTGGACCGGATGCCATCGGCGCCGATCGTGAGCGTGGTGCCGTCCAGAGCGACCTGGCTGACCAGACCGGTGGACCGGTCGATGGTGTATTCGGTGCCGAGCCGGTCGGTGAGGATGAATTGGCGGGGGCTGAAGATGTCGCCTGACCCGAACAATCCGCCTCTCATGTTTCCGTCGACCGGGCTCAGGGAGGGGGTCTCCTGGCCGGGTGCAAGTCTCAGTGAGGACGTTGCACCATCTCGGGGCGTGAATTCGGCGGTGGTCAGAATCGGGAACAGCGCGAACCCGCTGGGGGTGAAATCGAACGACTCCACGCGCCCATCTGGCCAGGTGACCGTGATGTAGCGCGACTCTTCTGATTCGTAGCAGACCTCGGAGAACAGAAAGAATCCACCGCACACGCTGGAGGACCATGGCCCTCGGCCCAGCTGCGTGTTGGTTTGTATGGTGAAGTTGCCAAACGAGAGAGTCCAGCCCGGCCCGAAATCGCCGTCGCTGAAACGGTCCTGAGTGTCGTAGCTACGGATGACCTGCATCGGAATCCCGCCCACGGGAACGTTGAGGTCGAGGTAACTCGTGGTGAACCGGCCGAGCTTGAGCAGGCCTTCTGACACCAGAGACGTTTCGCAGCGACCGAGCCCACCGCTGTCGGTCTGGAACTCGCCGACGACGGTCCAGGTCCCACTGTTGCGGGTGGACGGATCGAACGTGGCCAGAACGGCCGGGGGAGTGCCGGTTCCGGTGCCGATGGTCTCGGCTTCGCCGGGGACACCCGCCGGGTAGACATCCACGCGCCAGGAAGTGATTGCGCCGCCGTCGGTGGCAGCTGCGGTTATGGAGATGGGGGTTGCCCCGGCGATCTCGGTGCCGAACGCGGGTGTCACTGACTGACAATCGATTCCGGCGCCCGGGCTTATGGGGGCGTCGTCGATGACTCGGCCAACGCCCGGCGCCGAAGCACCGGACAGAGTGGTTCCGCCGGAGGTGCCGTTCGTTGGCGTGGTCGATCCGGTTGAGCCGGTGGTGGGATCCGGACGGTCGATCTGAAGTGGGGGAGCGGGTTCGTTCGAGCCGCCAGGGCCCGTTGCGGCGGTAGGCGCCACGCCGTCAGCCTGGGCGGTTGCAACCAATGACAGTTCGGTTATCCCGGTGGGCAACGGGTTGGCAACGATGGCGTTGAACGTCAGACCAGCGACACCGCCGGCGGCAAGATCACCGACGGTCACGTCGACCGATGAGGCAGTGCTGCTGACCGAACCGAGCGACGCCATCACCTCGCCGTCGACCACGCTGATTCCCGGGTCGAGGGCAACGTTCATCGTCGCCCCGGTTGCCAGCACGTTTCCCGTGTTGGTCAGGCGGCCGGTGTAGGTGAGCTTGTCGCCGGGCGTGATGGTTCCGGAACTGTCGTTGTCTTCGGTCAAACGCGAGTCGACCTCGAACGCCAGAACCGAAAATGGCACGGTGATTGGCGTGGTGATGGGGGCCCCGGGATTCACCGTGCCCGCGGGACTGGCGGGCACCACTCCAAGCTGAGACGTTTCCACCGACGCCACAGTCGAAACGGAGCTGGCGGTCGGGGGGAACGGATCGACAAGAGCCGCCTGCCACTCGACTGTTGTCTGCGACGCCGCGTCCATGTCCGGAACGGCCACGGTGAGGGTGTCCGGCTCAGCTTCGATTTGCCCAGCGCCGCCCGTGACCGTCGTAGCGTCAACCGTGGTGTTTGGGTCAATGGATGCGTTGAGTTCCACTTGGGACAACGCGGTATCGCCACTGTTGGTGAGCGTGGCCGTGTAGCTGAGCGTGTCACCGGGGGAGATGACACCGTTGCCGTCTGCGTCGATGGCAAGTTCTTCAAGGATGGTGACCGTGAGGGCCGGTCCGCGGTAGATGTCGATTGGCGCTTCGCCAATCACCGGACCGTATTGGTTTCCGTTCGCATCGGACCAGGTAACCGACGCAGTGTTGTTGGTGAATTCCCGAATGGTGTCAGCAGGAATGGTTGCGACCGCAGCCGAATCGACAACAGCACTCGGCTCGAGGGTCGTCGGCGCGTTGTTGACGGGCAGCTCCTGTTCGCCGAATACGTCGATGATCTCAACGTCTGAGGCGGTCTGGGAGCCGAGATTGACGGTACGGATTGTCCAGTCTGCGGAACCACCTGAGGTGACCACAGTCGGACCCACCTTCTGGATATCGACGATCGGCAGGTCGACCGACGTGCTGTCGACGGTCAGAGATGCGATGACCCGCCCAGCATCGCCGGTACCAGTCGCAATCGCAGCACCCACAACGCGCTGTTGATCGGCGCGTCGTAGGCGGCTGATATAGCTCAAGGTCGATTCGCCGGGAAAGGGCGGTGCCGGTACCTCGATCTCAACGGGCACCAGCAGTTCGATGGCCTCGCCGGGGTCGAGCGGTTCGATATCGAGAATCAGGGTGCTGCCCAGCGAAGACAGGAAGGTGGCTTGCCCACCAACGACGACGCCGGATTGGGCGTGGAGCGACTCCGAAACGTCGCGTCCCAGGCGGTACAGCTCCCGAATGCGCACCGTGCCGTCGGTGGCGGCTGTGGTCCGCACCCGGAAGCCCGATGTTGCCGTGGGGTCGGTCACTATGGCGAGTTCTGCCGGCGTCAGCTCGGCGATGGCCTGGAAGCTCCAGATGGCGATAGCGCCGGGCTCGACCACGGTTCCTGACGGTGTGGGAGCGTAGGTGACGCCACCCGCTTCGACCGGTTCGACCGCCACCGAGAGTCGTGTTGGGTCAAGCTCCCAGTTCTGCCAGTCCGGCGAACCGGTGGCCCGGCGTTCGAAGACGATGTCGAGGCCGTCGATGGTGAGGTCTTGTTCGTCAATGTTCTGGATGCCGGCGATTCCCGGCATCACCAGGCGTGCGCCGGTGTTGGTGGCCGAAAGTTGGAATTGCGCCATGTCCCCGGGCGTGCGTGGTGACTGCTCGGTGCTCAAGGCGACAACCAGTTCCGGCTGGATGACCGCAGACACGATGCCGGTTGGCCGGGCCCCGCACTCGCCGCCCGCGATCGTGGTGTTCACGCCGGACAAGGAAACCGACGCTCCGTAGATGCCGCACTCGTAGGTGTTGTCGGCACCACCGAGATCGACCATCGCTTTGAGTGACGAGATGGCACCCTCATAGGTTGAGTTGGTGCTGGAGATCGAGACGCCGTCGTCCTCGGCGCTGGTCAGGAACAGCAGTGAGCCGAAATACGGTCGGAAATCCAGGTTGGCGCCGGAGGTCCGGATCTCGCCGGTGCTGATGATGGTCACTTCGCCCGATGCGTGGATGAAGTCGACGTCGCAATCGACGTAGTACACGCCGGGGACCAGGTCCTGATCGTGGACTCGCCACCGCCCATCACGGCACTGGGAAGTGGTGTCGAAGTAGCGGCGGCCAATCGTCGTGGCAACTTCCGCTCCCGGTGCGTAGTCCGCCACGTCGAGCTGCAGTGGCGATGGTCGTGCCGGTACTGGTTCGGGGCTGGCAAAACCGTCGGTCGGGGCACATTGCGGATCGAGATCGAAAGAGGTTCCGTACTCCACCTGGCCGGTCGCGGCACTGTCGCACGCGATGACGGCGATGGAGGCATTTGAGTGGACTGTGCCGCTGATCGACGTGCCCGCCCCCTGGAAGGTGATGCCTTCGCCCGCGGTGGTGCCGTCTTCGGCCCACACCGCAATGGACCCGGTCACGATGGTGGGGAGTGCAATCTCGGCGATGTCCGAATCGCCATTGTTGTCGGCCAGGGTGACGGTGATGTCGTACTCACCCGGGGCGTCGAATCGGTGGCTGGCGAAGAACGTGCCTTCTCCGCTTCCCTGCACCCCGATGGCGCCCGGGAGCGTCGTGCCGTCACCCCAGTCCACGGTGACCGCATGGGTGTCAGCCCAACCGGGGTCGGTGAACTCACCTGCGAGAAGCGTGACGCCGCCAACCGATGCGTCGAGGCTCGAGGTGGTCACCGACGGCTCGACGTTGGCGACCTCGACCACCAAGGTGTCGGCGGCGGATTGACCAACCTCGTTGGTCGCGACCACCTCGAAGGTGTAGCGACCGTTGTCGAACGCAACGAACGAAGGCGTTGCGGTGTCTGCTCCAACCACGAACACCGGTGGTCCCTTCCGGTCGGTGTTCGTCCACGCGTACGAGACGTCACCGACGCTTTGGACAACGTCGGAGCAGGTTTCGATCGGTGTTTCGCCAACCTCGTCGCGCAGCACCACCTCAAGGCAGACCTCGGTGGCTCCGTCCAGGAGTTCAACCTGATCAAACGCCAGTGACACAGCCCCGGACGCCGGCAGCGCAATGTTCAGCGAGGAGGACACATCGATCCGGTCGCCGCCGTCGATCTGAAGGGTCGCCGAAATGATTTCGGGGGCGATCGTGGCCGCCAGAATCTCGGGCAAATCGGTGATGTCGATGATCTCAGTGCAACTACCGCCCGTCAGCTCCGCGATGGAGCTGAGGGACTGCACGCCGCCGTCACAGGAGGACCCGGCACCGATGGCGAAGGTATAGAACGCGGCATCGCCGCACGGCAACAGATCAGCGAGCGGATCGGTTTCGGTCGCTTCGCCGTCTGACATGAATGCAATCACCGACGGTCCGGTAAAGCTCTCCTGGGCCAACGAACAGGCGCGTGTTGCTGCTGCCAGGAAGTTTGTTCCCTGCCCCACCTCGGTACTGGTGAACTGGTCGATACCGGATCGGTTGGTTCCAAAGAAGCCGCCCTCAATCGCGAAGACGCTGCGCACGGATTCTTCCAAGTCGGTGACGCCCGAAGCGTCTTCGTCGTCGCTGGGTCGCACCGCCAACTGTGGTCCGTCTGCCGGGCTGAGGTCCGCAGCGGCCGAGGCGCCAGAGAAGACCACCAGTCCGCTTCGAACGCGCGGATCGCCGGCGAGGCGGTTGTTGAGCTCCAGGACCGCGAGCACTTCACAATCGAGAATGCTGCCAACGTCGCCGTCGCCGTTTTCGTCTCCACCGCAGCCGTCGCTGAGCGTGCTGGTTGAGAGGTCCATGACCGAGATGAGATTGAATCTGGTTGGGCTGTCAAATGCTCGAAGGTCGATACCTCCAACCACCGCATCGTTCTGAACCCCGTCCAGGCGAACCTCAACGCTGACCTGGGTGTCGTTGGGTAGGTTTCGGCTGATTCGGCTTGGCGCGAGGGTCGGCGCTCCGAGCGTGCCCGCCGGGGTGACGGCCTCGAGCTCAACGACATCGCCTTCCTGGACGTTGAGGTCGGGGCCAGCGTCGACGAACGAAGTGGGAGGTTGGACCTGAGCCAGGCCGGTGTGATTCCGCGGCGATGGTGCGGCGCCAAGCCACCCCTCTGTTGCGGCGGTGGGTGAGCTGAAGACAGTGGTTGCTGCCATCGCAAAGACCACAAAGACGGTGATGTACCCGGTCATGCGTTTCATGACGCATCCCCGTTCCGAGCAGGACGTCCCCGCAACTGCTGGCGAAGCCCCATCGCGATTGCGCCAGCCGCAAACAGCGCCAGAGCCAACGCAAGCAACGTCATGCTGTCCCTGCCGGTCACCGACAGAGGCGGGGCGGAAACGACTGCAGTCGGCACCGGAAGCGGCGCAGAATCGATGAACGCGGACGAGGCTGGGATCGGCGTTGGGGTTGGTGTTGCTGTCGATCGCGTGACCGATTCACCCAGCACCTGATTGGGTATCGGCGTCGCCGTGGGTACGGGTGTGCTGGTTGGTTGTGCAGTGGCGGTTGGAGCGCCGGCACCGGGCGTTGGTGTCGGGGTGGGGGTTGGCGTGTTGGTTGGTGGGATCGCGGTTGGGGTGCCGGGTCCAGGCGTTGGTGTGGCGGTGGCGGTTGGTTCTGTGGGCGGGGTCGGCGTGCTGGTTGGCGTTGGCGTTCCTGGTGCTGGCTCCACCGGGTTGACCGTGAGCTGTTGGGCTCCAGCCGCACCGAAGCTCACCTCGCAGGTGATGGGTGCCCCAAATGGACCGGCGAAGTCTGCGGACAGCGTCACCGTCTCGGTGAATGAGACGGGTTGGCCGACCACGACGTTTGTTGCTGATGCGGGTTCGAAGGTCACGGTCAGGGAGTCGCACCCGGTGCCTGGCGACGGGGTAATCGTGTTGCCGACCTCGCTGATGGCGTCGGCGACGATCTCGGCGATCTCTGTCGCGTCTGAGGCGAGCGCCCTCGTCGTTCCCCCGGTTCCCGCGGCAAGCGGTTCAAAGCACTCGGCTGCGTCGGTGCTCTCAACCAGTCCAATGAAGGTGATCTCGGCGATGTTCATGGCCGCAACAACGTCGGCAGTCGTGGCCTGATGGACGCCGTCGGCACCGTGGCACAACGAGTCAGTAGTGGCAACCAACACCCGCTTTGATCCCTCGCGCCACCCGCATCCGGCGGCGCCAGCATTGGCAGCTGCGGCAATGGCATCAAGTTGCGCTTCGGGCGGATCGCCGCCGCGGATGAGCGTGAGATCTGCAACTGCAGCCTCGAACGCGGACGCCGATCCAAGCACTGCGAGCCGTTCGACCGCAACGTCATCGGGAAAGCCGAACGGCGCAAGGGGGTAGTCTCCCGCTGCCACGAGGCCGAAGGCCATATCGCGGCCAGTGGTCAGCGCGGTGAGGCCCGAGATGTGCGTGCGCAGTTGGGTCAGGTCGCGTTTGAACGAGGCGGTCCGGTCGGCGACCAGGCAAAGATCGACCACCGGTGAGTCCCCGGAGATGGTGGCAGTCTTGTCGATTGCGTCGCGCTGCCCCGGAGCGAGTGAGATCTCTGCTGTGGATGGATCGACCTGCGCCACTGCAACCGCGCTGAAGAGCATCATTGCCAGAGCTGTCGCCAAAAAGGCAGACCACAGCGTCCTGATCGAAACGTCCGCTCGACGTCGCATCACGAGGCCCTCCCGAACACCCTCACCCGCACGTGTGCGCCGCCAACGTAGTCCACATTGACTTGCGCTGCTTGATGAGAGACTTGCGCTGCTTGATGAGAATTGCGCGTGCGAGCAACGAGATCACGGTCGAAGCGGGCCGAAATCTTCTTAAGATCGCTGGCGGCCGCGCGACTATCATCGGGTTAAAGGCGGGACCCGAGATCAGCGGACTATCGAAACAGTTTGGCAAGGTTCAGTTCGCCATGAAGGACGACGCGGCGGCGCCGATGTCAGCCGGTACGGCGGGCCCGCAGCTGGAAAATCCGGGAACCCCCATGCGGTTGGGGATGGCCATGCAGCCGGTGCTGGTAGACGAAGCGATCTCGCGTGGGCACGATAAACAAGTGAAAGCTGGCCACCCAGGTCGTGTACGACATCGTCGAAGAGTTCATTGACGCCACGCAGAGTCGACAACTCGTTGACTGAGCAGAAGCCGTCGTTGCCTCGGCTGGTTGTAGCGATCCTGCTTGCGGCAACTGTCTTTGGCAGCGCTTGCTCTTCGTCGACGCCGACCCCATTCCCTGCAGTCCCAGCCCTTCCGCCGCGGCCGCCGCCGGTCTCTGCCCCCGACTGGGTGACCGGCGCCATCTGTGCCGCCGAGTGCGATCCAGACGCGCCGGTTGCTGTTGGCGAGTTGATCAACATTTTCGAACGGTTGGAGGCTGCGGTGGGCACTCCGGCCAGCCGCCGGTCGGAGCTGGAGGCCCTGCCTCAATCCTTCTGCCCCGATGGGTGCACGGGCTTTGTTCTGACCCGACCACAGCTCGCCGAAGTTTCTTGGCGGTGGCTCGGTTCGCCCGGCTGGCCACTGATCGAACGCGGCTTCGTTATAAACGAGGTTGCGGTGGCTCAGACGTTATTCGGTCGGCGGTTGGCAGGGGTTGACCTGGAATGCGATACCGACTGTTTCGCCACCAGGCAGGACGTGACGGACCTGGTCACCGCCTTCTGGCGCTCCGGGTGGTTGGCGGGCGTGGTGGTCGGCGAAACGATCCCCCCTGATCTCATTGGTGATGTGCCCTTCTGGAGCAACGCGGCCTGGGAGCCGGCTGATCAGCTCTGTCTCGACCCTGATGGCAAGGCGCGATACGGCTACTACTCCGGGGTGTTGTGCGTCAGCCCGGAGCTTGATCCGCAGTTGCGATATGACGTGGCCGTTCACGAAGTGGGCCACCTGTGGCAGTCGCTCATCGGTCAGTGGAACGCAAGCCTCCAAAAAGAAAGCGACGCTGACTGTTGGGCCCATCTGCATGGCGCGCAATTCACCGGCTATGTCACAACTGGCTGCGAAGACGACGCACAGGCGCAGAGGATCCTGCTGGCCTACGCCGATTCGTTGGGCTTTGCGAGCACCGAGCTCACGGTAGGAGCGGGCTGAAATCCGGTCGAGATCGCTGCGGGCCGCGCGACTACGATCGGGCCCAATGGCGGGCCTCGAGATCAGCGCACTATCGAAACGGTTTGGCGAGGTTCAAGCGGTTGACGATCTGAGTCTGGAGGTTGCCCCGGGTTCGCTGATTGGTTTCCTTGGACCCAACGGGGCGGGAAAGACCACCACGATGCGGTCCATCATGGGAATGGTTCGACCTGACGCCGGCACCATCATGTGGAACGGCGGGGATGTGGGCGATGACGAACGCCGTCGCTTCGGATACATGCCCCAGGAGCGCGGACTCTACGCCCAGATGAAGGCCCGCGATCAGGTCGTCTACTTCGGACAGCTGGCTGGACTGTCCAAGACTCGGGCCGGCGAACGGGCCGATCATTGGCTGGAACGCGTGGGCCTGACCGACCGGGCTGACTCGATGGTGCAGGAGCTTTCGGGCGGTAACCAACAGCGGGTCCAGCTTGCGGTTTCGCTTGTGCATGATCCCGATCTGCTGGTCCTCGATGAACCATTTGGTGGGCTGGATCCGTTGGCTGCCGAGACCATGCGTCGCATCGTTGCCGAGCGCGCTGCCGATGGCGCAAGCGTGTTGTTCTCCAGCCACCAGTTGGATCTGGTCGAAGGCCTGTGTGAGGAGGTGGTGATCGTGTCGAATGGTGCGATGGTCGCCTCCGGAGCCATCGCCGAACTTCGTGCCGCATCACCCATTCGCCTGCTGAAAGTCCGGTGGGCCGAACCCCATCCCGACTGGGTGCCCTTGTCCGGCAAGGTCCGTTCCTTCGACGGTCTGGAAGCCGAAGTTGCGTTGGACGCCGCGGCGGACACATCGGCTCACCTTGCGCATGCGCTGTCCGCGGGAACGGTGACCCAGATCAGCAGCGAGCCTCCCGGACTTGACGAAGTATTCGCCGACGCCATCAGCGCTCAGGTCAACGGCGAGGTGACCGCATGATCTCGACCATCGCCAAACGAGAGCTCGCCACTCGCGGCCGATCCAAGGGCTTTCTCGTCAGCACTGCCATCATGTTCCTGGGCGTCATCGGTGCGTCACTGGCGGTGTCCCTGTTGTCCGGTGGCGACGAAGCGCAGGACGTCACTGTTGGCGTGCTCGGCGAGGGCGTGGCCTATGTGGCTGCGCTCGATATGGACACCGAGGACTTCACCGTTGCCATCGAGGAGTTTGCCACGGTGGACGCGGCCGAAGCGGCCGTCGACGCAGGGGCCGTCGACGTCGCATTCGACGGCGGCACGCTGGTCTGGGAAGGACTACCGAATTCGAGTCTCGACGCTCATCTTCGCAACGTCATACAACAGGTGCAGTTTGCGGACCGGGCTGACAGCCTGGGATTGAGTTCGGGAGATATCGGCCAACTCTTCACCTCGGTGGAGGTGGAGGAACGTCGACTCGATGGCGGCGAGAACGACTTCGCGGTCCGTGCGATTGTTGCTGGCGTCTCCGGACTGGCCACCTTCATGCTGCTGCAGATCTGGGGTGCGTACATGTTGCTGGGGGTCATTGAGGAGAAGCAGTCCCGGGTGGTTGAAGTGCTGTTGTCCCACGTTCGGCCGAGCACCCTGTTGGCCGGGAAGATGCTTGGCCTGGGCATCCTGGCCGCCATCCAGATGCTGATCCTGGTTGCCGGTATCGCGTTGGGCCTGGTCCTGGTTGATGACATTGAGATTCCCGAAGGCGTCTGGGGGGTCGTGCCGTTGTTCGCCGTGATCTTCGTTCTGGGGTTTGCTTTCTACTCGGCCGCATTCGGTGCGGTGGGCTCCATGGTTTCGCGCCAGGAGGACGCGCAGTCGGCCCAACTGCCGGTGATGTTGCCCTTGTTCATTGGCTACGGGGTTGCCGCCGCCAGTTTCGGCAACGCCGACAACATCGCGATCCGCATCCTGTCGTTCATACCATTCACCTCGCCGGTGGTAATGCCGTTCCGGCATGCGTTCACCAACGTGCCCGTGTGGGAGATCCTGCTGAGTCTGGTGATCCTCGCCGCCTCGACCGTTCTCATGATCCGGATCGCCGGCAGCATCTACCGCTATTCGCTGCTGCGCATCGGTAGCCGGGTTGGCTTCAAAGAAGCGCTGCGAGGCAGCCGCGGCGGCTGACTGATCAGGAACGCAGTGCGGGTATCAGGTTGTTCAGCGCAACGGTGAGCTGATCGTCGAGGTGCTGGTCCACGTCACCGAATGGCACCAGCACAATCGAATCGACGTCCGCGTCGATCACGGACTGCAACTTGGACGCCACTTCAGTGGGCGTCTCACCAACGGCGGACCACGCGTCCGGTACCTCCGGTGGAAGTGGCGGCATGTCGGCCAGCGGCCCGCACCAGTAGCCGGCAAAGACTGTGAGCCGATGATGATCGGCGCGTCCGGCCGCCTGGCGTCCTTTGTTGATGAGCGCCCGGGCCGCAGCAATCTCGTTGGGTCCGTGGCCTTCGGAGAGGACGGTGCCACCTGCAACTCGGCCGCTCAGCTCCAGTGACCTGGGACCCACAACTCCGGCGGACACCACCGGCAAGACCTTTGGGGGAAAGATCAGCGGCCAGCCTTTGATCTGGACGTAGCGCCCGTCGATGGCGGGGTCGCCGCCGGCGAGGATGGCCTGGGTGGCCACCAACGTCTCCTCCAGGAGCGTCAGCGGCGAATCAACCCCCTCGCCAATGTCGCGCATCCAGCTCTGCACGCCGTGGCCGATGCCGCACGCCACCCGACCCGGATACAACCGCGCCAGCGTGGCCCACTCCATGGCGAGCGCCATGGGGTTGCGGAACGGAGCCGGAGCGATGCCATGGCCCACCACCACGTCGGTTCCCGAGGTGGCCTCGAGTACCAGGGTCATCTGGCTGATGCCGCCGGCCCACGGCAGATCTTCGACGATCCACAGTTCGTCCACGTGGCTGGCCAGGTGTTGGGCGTGGGCAGCCACGTGCTCCGGTGCCACATCCCGGCGAATCATCATGCCAATGTTGGTTGTCATTCGTTACTGATGGCTTCCAGGACGTTCATTCGGCCGGCCAGCCAGGCGGGGAACGCACCGGCCAGCATGCCGGTGAAGGCAGCGATCACCAGATAGAAGAGGATCGTGCCCACGGGAAGCGATGTGGTGGTGACCAGGAACTCGGGCATCTTCTGGGTGGCCAGAACGCCAAGGCCGATCCCCAGCACGATCCCGACGACTCCGCCGAATGCGGCGATGATCAGCCCCTCCCAACGGATCATCTGGCGCATCTGACGAGCAGTGGTTCCCACCGCTCGGAGCAGTCCGATCTCCCGGGTTCTTTCAAACACCGCAAGGGCCAGCGCAATGGCAATACCAAGGATGGCGATGGCCGCCGACAGCAGGAGCAGAAGGTTTACCACCGCCAGCGTCTGGTTGATCTGGGCTTCGGCGTCAGCGGCGAATTCGGTCCGGTCTTCCACGGTCAGAATCGGATAGTCGGCGGCCAGCGCCGCTTCCAGATCAGCTCGGGCCGCTTCGGGTGCGACGCCGTCGGCGGTGCTGACCGACATGAACGAAATTTGGTCCGACGGCAGATGTTTATCCCACAGGGAGAAGTCGATTACTCGGCTGCCAAACACAAAGCCGTCTTCGTAGATGCCGGCAACGGTCAACTCCTCTGCCTGGCCGTCAAGGAATACCGCGACAAAGGTGTCGCCCATTTCGAAGCCTCGATCTTCAGCGAAACTGTCCTCGATCCAGATGGCCTGGTCGACGGGAACCGAGGTGTCGAGATCCACGAAGTCTGCATCAATGTGGTTGCGAACCGTGGCGAAATCGGTCCCCAGCACATCGTCGACCGAGATTTCGGTGGCCCCCAGATCAGCTTTGACCTGATCGAAGTCCGCGGGATCCAGGTCGTCATTGCCGAGCGAGGCAAACAGTGAGGGAACGTTGGCCTGAACCGTTGCGGCATCGGTCCCTTCGATCCGTGCAAAACCGGCGAAGTTGAATTGGAACGGCACCGTCAGCGAGGTGGCGTTCTCCGCGTCGACGATGTCGAGGGCCTGGGTGGAGAATGGCAAACCTTGAGGGCCACTCTGTGGACCACGAATCAGCCAGTCGGCCGTGATCGAAGATCCCAGGGCATCGGTGACACTGCTCTTTATGGAGTCACCAATCACGGTCACCGTGGTCACCAGCGCCAGGCCAATCATCATCGCGGTCGCGGTGGTGGCGGTGCGCTGGGGATTGCGTGACGCATTGTCGCGTCCGAGTCGGCCGGTCAGTCCCCGGGAGGCGAACGCGGTACTGATGGCGAACAACACCAGGATGACCGCGACCACTACACCCGCTGGGCCCTGGGAGACGGCATAGATGGCGCCCAGGACCAGAGCGGCGGCGGCGAGCCATGGATACCCGATGGCCTTGGCAATCGGACCTGCGAAGATGCCGCTGACCAGGCCTGCTCCAAGCAGTGTCAGCAGTGCTCCGGCGCCCAGCAGGCCAAAGGTCTTACCCAGACCGAATTCGGCAAACCGCACCACGGTCAGCGCCAACAGGCCAGTCCCGAGCAACCCCAGGCGCGGGATGGCGCTGGCTCCGCCGAAGATCCAATTGAGCCCCAGAAACACCAGGACCCCGCCGATGGTTGTGAGGACCAGAGCCCCCAACCAACCGTCGAAGGCAAACATGCCCACAAAGAACACAACCAGACCAACCACCAGCGATGCGGCGCCGGCCGCGGGCTGGCGGTCACCGGCCAAATCGTCGATGGAAGCGCCGTCGCGCAGGGCAACGATGGGCGTGACCCGACGAGCTTGTATGGACGGGAACAGCGCTGCAAGCATCGTCACCCCGATGCCAACCGCAACGGCGAGGGCAATCGTGAGCGGGTTGACGGGCAGGCCCGTGTCGCCCGGGAACCCAAGCTGGATGAGCCCGAAGCGCAGAAGCCGAGCCAGTCCCCAGCCGGCCGGCAAGCCAATAACGGTGGCGAAGATGCCCAGCAGCAGAGCTTCACCAAGCATCATGGTGGTCACCTGCGAACCAAACGCACCGATCGATCGCAGCAGGCCCAACTCCTTGATTCGCTGACCGAGGGTGATGTTGAAGACATTGAAGATCAGGTACGCACTGACAAAGAGAATGATGCCGGCAAACACCAGCAGGATGGTGCGGAAAATGCTGGCGATCTGCCCAAAGTTCCCCGCTACTTCTGCTTCTACTTCTGCTTGATTTCGCGCCACCAGATTGACGTCGTCTCGGGCGGACAGGATGGGTTTCAGGTCGCTGATCAGGTCTTCGGCTGAACCGTTGGCCACCAGGGTGAGGTCGTCGTAGCCCTCGCCTCCGTTGAGGAGCTCCAGCGCGGTGGCCTCATCGAAGGCCAGGATGATGGCGCCGACGGTCGCACTGCTTTCGGGGTCGGCGTAGGAGAAGGTGCCCGCCAGCTCAAACTCCTGGGAGCCGCCGGGGGTCAACACCTGGTAGCGGTCACCGATGGTGAAATTCCTGGACTCGAACGCCAGGATGTCCATCACAAACTGGTCGGGACCGACCGGCTCGGATCCGTCCAGCACGAACAGTCGCGGATTGGGTGTACGGCTCTCCCAGTTCAGGCCGATGTTGGGCGCGCCGCCCGCGGTGAGCGCGGGTTCGCCGTCGGCATCAATGGCCACGACGCCAAACTCGGCGATCCGGGGCTGCGCGGCGGCGACCGAATCCAAAGCCTGGACTTGATCCAGGACTTCCAGGGGGACGGTGGCGTTGGACAGCCCATCGCCAAAGGGACTGTCGCTTTGAATCGACACGTCGTACCCGGACTCGATATTGCCTGCGAGTTCGTCGAAGGTATCGCGCAGTCCATCGGTGAAGATGAACACTGCGGTCACGGCGGCGACGCCAAAGAGAATGGCCAGCGCGGTGAGCAGATAGCGCAGCGGTCGCTGCACCAGGTTCTTTCGAACAAGGGTGGCCAGCATGATCAGCGACCGATCCGGCGGATGACATCCAGGACGGTGTCGGGTGTGGGGTTTGCCAGCTCGTCGACGATTTTTCCGTCGGCCAGAAAGAGCACGTCGTCGGCGAAGCTGGCGCCCACGGCATCGTGGGTCACCATCACGATGGTCTGGCCAAAGTCCCGGACCGCGCGTCCCATGAATTCCAGAATTTCGGTGCCGGTGACCGAGTCAAGGTTGCCGGTGGGTTCGTCGGCAAAGATGATGTCGGGGCGGGCGGTGAGAGCCCGGGCCACGGCCACCCGCTGTTGCTGGCCGCCCGAGAGTTCGTCCGGCTTGTGGTCCATTCGATCACCGAGACCAACGGCGCCCACCACTTCGTTGAACCAGGACGAGTCCAGATCCAGGCTGGCCAGCCGCAGTGGCAGTTCGATGTTCTCCTGTGCGGTCAAGGTGGGGATCAGGTTGAACGCCTGAAAGATGAAGCCCACATGGGTCCGGCGCAGCAGTGTCAGCTCCCGTTCGCTCAGCGTTGACAGGTCGGTGTCGCCAACGATTATCTGGCCGCTGGTGAGGGTGTCCAACCCGGCCAGCACGTGCATGAGCGTCGACTTGCCGGAGCCCGATGGTCCCATAACGGCGGTGAATCGCCCCCGCGGGAACGCAACAGTCACATCATCGAGTGCTCGAACCTCGGTGTCGCCCTCGCCGTAGATCTTGCTGGCGTTGATGGCTTGGGCCGCCAGTTCTGACTTACCGGTCGACGAAATGGTTTCAACGATGTTGGACTCTGCTGAAGGGTTCACGCGGGCGCCTCCCGAGGCGTGCTCGGCAGCGGATGGGTAACCCGCCACATCTCCCCCCGAGGGTAGGCGGGGCTTTGTCCTTCGCTGCTTCCAATTCGGCGGTACTTTCCCTGCTCTACACTCCCGACATGGCTCAACTCCTGATGCATTCGGTGGCCCAGAAATGACCGATACCGGAAAGTCCGGCACCGTTGATCGGCTGGTGGCCGCCCGCCGATCACATTCACCGCTGGACACGCTGGCTCCCAACGATCCGGCCGACATCAATGAGGCCTATGAAATCGCTGATGGGGTGGCCAAGGCGCTCGGTCAGCCCGTTGTGGGGTGGAAGATTGGGTGCACGTCAGAGTTTGCCCAGCAGGCGTTGGGGATTGACGGCCCGATCTCGGGTCGGGTCCACGCGCGGCAGGACTCGGGGTCCCACTTTGATCTGGCGAGCTTCACCGGTGCTCAGATTGAAGGCGAGATGGCCTTCACCATGGCAACCGATCTTGCCGCCGCTGACGCGCCGTTCTCCCAAGCCGATATCACCGCGGCGGTGTCAACGCTTCATCCGGCAATCGAAGTGGTGGGCGGGCGGATGGCCAACTTCATGAGTCAGCCGATCCTGACGACCATCGCCGATTCGGGTGCCAATGCGGGGTTGATTCTGGGAGCGCCGGTGACCGACTGGGACCCCGATGATCTGCCGGCAACGCCGGGAACGATGACCGTTGACGGCGAACAGACCGGTGCCGGAACCGGCGCCGATGTCCTGGGGCATCCGCTGGCTGCGCTGACCTGGCTGGCCAATCACCTGGCCGAACGGGGCCTTGGTTTGCACGCGGGCGACGTGGTGACAACCGGGACGTGCACCCAGATTGCGGCCGCCGTGCCGGGAGCCACCGCCACCGTCTCCTTTGGGGTCTTTGGGACGGCGTCGGTTACCTTCCACGACTCGAGTATCAGTTCTGAGTCGCCCGGGGAATAATCCCCTCCGCAATGCGGGTTGACCGCCGACAATGATGAAGATGTTGTCGAAACCCACCACCGCCCTGGGGCTTGTTCTCCTGGGCTTCGGCATACTCGCCGCCGCCTGTGGAGGCGGAACCGGCGTTGCTACCGCAGCCAGTCTCGATCAAAAGGCCACCGAACAAGGAACGCCATCGGGAGAGGCCGAAGAGTCAGACTCGCGTAGTCCCGAGGATGAGGCCGCAGCAAACATCGGCTCACTCGTTATCGCCGATGATCCGCTCGATACCCAGGTTCTCAACACCGCCGACGGCACCGTCACCACGGTGCGCCAGCAGGTGACCGGAGACCGACCGGTGCTGCTGTGGTTCTGGTCCCCGCATTGACCAACCTGCCGGGCCGAAGGGCCCGACGTGGAGCAGTTCGCTCGCGACAATCAGGATCTGATTCAAGTCATCGGCCTTGGAACCCAGGACGACTTTGCCTACACCCAGAACTTCCGAGACCACACCGGCGTGACGACCCCCACGATGCTGTGGGATCCCAACTTCGCCACCTGGCCCCCATTTGGGGTGTCCTACAACTCGCAGATGACACTGCTCAACGCGGACCTGTCCGGCCGCACCGACCTCATCTTTGGCTTCGGCGAAGAGACCCGAGCCGCCATCGCCTCATTCGCCGCGAAGCAGTGATTACTGTTCTTCCTCGCTGGCGCTCGGCTGAAGCGTTCCACGCAGGTTGCAGTGATTACTGTTCTTCCTCGCTGGCGCTCGGCTGAAGCGTTCCACGCAGGTAAGCACGGTTCGGTATCTGCTGTTCGTATTACAAACGTACTATGCTGGCTCCAATGGCGGGTGAGACCAAACCGACAGTTGTGCAAGTTCGCTTATCGGATGAGCAGGTGGGCAACCTCGACCGGCTCGCTGATTTGCTTGGACTCGACCGGTCTTCGCTCCTGCGCTCTGCGCTCGACAACTTCACGATCGAAGCTGAGCGGTTGCTCGCGTCGCAGGCGTATGACGCGGCGTGGGCGAGTGAGTTTGGCCCCGTGGACGAATCACTCATTGCTGAAATGGACGAGTATCTGACCGAATGATGCTCGACGCGGATTTCCTCATCGCCGTCGAGCAGCACGACCACAGGACCCAGGCGGTCAAAGTGTCTGCCCAGCGTCGGGGCAAGAAGCTCCACACGACGGGCCTCGTGGTGGCCCAGGTTTGGAGAGGGGGCGCAAACCAGGCGCGGCTGGCAAGCTTCATCAAAACACTCGTGGTGCACCCGTTCCACGACCCACGTGACTCCAGGCAACCGGCCTACCGCGTTGGCGAGTTACTTGCCGCCAGCCCCACCAGGGACGTGGTGGACGCCCACCTTGTGTTAACGGCGAACCGACTCTTCCTCGACGTTCTGACCGGCGACCCTGACGACCTCGGCCCCATTGCCAAGGCGCTGCCGAACGGTCCAACCATCAAGGCGTGGCCGCCCCGCAAGGCCGGTGGCGTCAAGGCCGGATAGGCGAAGCGATCTGTCGCCAAAGTTGCGGTTCAACGACCCTATTCGGGTGACTTTGTCACGCGGAGGTAGGGGCGTTGTTCGTCCCAGCCGTCGGGAAAGCGGGCGGCGGCATCCTCGTTGGAGAGTCCCGGACTGATGATGACGTCATCGCCTTTCTGCCAGTTCACCGGCGTGGCCACCGGATGGGACGCGGTCAGTTGCAGGGAGTCGACCACGCGAAGGATCTCGTCGAAATTACGTCCCGTGCTGGCGGGGTACGTGAGGGTCAACTTCACCTTGTTGTCCGGAGCAATCACAAACACCGAGCGCACCGTCATGGTGTCGCCTGAGTCCGGGTGCAGCATGTCGTAGAGCGTGGCCACCGACCGGTCGGCGTCGCCGATCATGGGGAAGTTTGGGGCAACGCCCTGGGTCGCTTCGATGTCAGCGCTCCACGCCGCATGGTCGTCGACCGAGTCGCAGGAGAGGCCAATCACCTTGACGCCCCGGGCGGCGAAGTCGTCGGCGAGTTTGGCCGTGTAACCCAGTTCGGTGGTGCACACCGGCGTGAAGTCTTTCGGATGGCTGAACAGGACCGTCCAGCTGTCACCTTTCCACTGGTGAAAGTCGATCTCACCAATGGTGGTGGTCGCCGTGAAATTGGGGGCGGTGTCGCCAAGTCGAATGGCCATGAGTGTGGCCCTCCCATCGTGTAGTCGCTAAAGCGTGTTGTCGCTAAAGATGACCAATGTAGTCGGGATTAAGGGGCGAAGCGTCGCGCAACCGGGGAAGATCCGTCCGCCGGGCCCGTTAGCTTGGATGCTGATGTTGCGCCGAGCCGTTCTCTTGACGATGGTGATGGCGGTTTGCGGGTTGGCGATTCTTGGTTGCTCCAGGGATCGCGACGACCGCACCAGTGAGATGCAGCAGTCCGCGCCGGTCAGCACTGCAACTGTGGCGCCCACCGCAACCATCACCCCGACCCCCACGGCAACGCCGACGCCAACCGCCACCCCAACCCCCACGGCAACGCCCACGCCAACCGCCACTCCCACGCCAACCGCCACCCCCACGCCGACGCCCGCTCCGCCCGAGCCCGTTCAGACGACCATTGAGGCCACCATTGGCGGCACCGACCAGGAACTCGTGGCTTTCGACTCTGATGGCCAGGTGGTGTCGGTGACCTTTGATGAACCTCCGCCCGGACTCTTTGCCGGAAACGAAGGTCTTGTGTCCTGGGCCCCGGAGAGCGCTGGCGTCTTTCGGGTCCCGATGACCATCACCGACAATGACGGTCTTGAGTGGAACGGCGACCTCACGCTGCGGTCCACCTGGCCGTTTCGCCCCGATGCCCTGGTTGGGATGGGTGATTCGGTCCCGTCCGGCCATGGCCTTGACCTGCCGGACTATCTGGAACTTGACCCCTGCTGGCGAGCCGACACCACCTTCCCGGCTCTGGTCTATGAGGGCCTCAAACAGATCGGGCGCATCGATCCCGCCGCCGATCAGTTCGCGCTGGTGGCCTGCAGTGGCTACTTCGTCAACGATTTGTATGAAGATGCCAAGGCGGTCACGGGGGGATTCCTTGAGCCCGACGAGGCGCCCTCATTGAAACGTACCCAGGTGGACTGGGCGGTCCGGGCCAATGCCGAATACGTGACCCTGACCATTGGGGCCAACAACACCGGATTTGTTGGACCGCAACGGCTGTTCTTTTCCAATGCCACGCTCGACCGCCAACAGGTTGAGGCGCGCCTCGAATCCATACGTCGAGAACTGACCGAGGTGCTCGACAGTCTGGTGGAGGCCACCGACTCCACCATCTATGTGACCGACTATTACAACCCGACGGCGGACAATCCGCAGGGGATCGAGGGGTGTCGACGTTCGTGCTTCGCCCAGTATGCGGCTGAAGTCGTTGACGGGATGAACCTCGCCATTCGCGATGTTGCCGAGTCCTATCCCGCCGACCGCGTGATCTTTGTTCCGATCGCCGACGCATTCATTGGACACGCAGCCCCCAACGGCCTGGGCCCCGACGCCCTCCGCGAAGACGGCTTCGGAGTAATCGGCGATTTACTGAACATTCAGTCGGCGTCAATTCAGCCGTACTGCGCCCAAGGTGCAACCACTGGCGACCCGTGGGTCAACGCTATTGATTGCGTTCATCCCGATCAACAAGGTCACATTGAAATGGCTCGCGCCATCCTCCGCGCCATGACGTCCTAGTTCCAGAGACTTTCGGCGTCGGTCGGGGTGGCACCGAGGGTGCGGAGCTCGGCGATGTCCGAATCGCTGACCGCGAATTGTTGAAGCCGCTGCAGCCACTGATCGCGGTATTGCAAGTAGGTGATGTGCTGGCGCTCGGCGTTCTGATACTCGCTCCGGCGCAGGGCATGGATGGTCGATTCGCTCGCCACGGCCATGGCGCTGAGCTGGGCTCGCATTGCGGGCGCCGGGTGAGCGGCGACCGCGGCGCGCATGGGCCGAGCAAGTTGCTCGTGGCCGGCGAACAGGTCGTTGGAAAGATCGAGCTGCAGCCCTTTGTCTGAGACGACCTTCAGGAACTGCTCATGGTTCTCGATCCATGCCCGAACGGTGACCGAATACTCCCGGTGCCATGACGCCAATGCGTCAGCGCTGACTTCGGGTTGGGGAGCCACCGCATCCTGCACTTTGGGAATCGCCAGCGTCTTGTTCCGGCCTTGGCGGCTGATCAGGTGGGCCAGCGCCATGATGGTGAAGCATCCCGCGATGATCGCCAAGGGAATGTAGATGTCCGGGTTGTCCATGCGCAGTTCAGCGTATCTGTGCCAGCTTGTCAGTCCGGGTATCCGAACGGCCCATATGCGGTCCCACTACCCTCGTCGACTCCGGTCGGGATGGGGCAAGGGAGATGGCGGTAAAAGTGGCGCAGCCGGTGGTCGAACCCCCCGAAGACCACCGGCTGCGAACACTGTCGGCTTCATCCGCATCACTGCTCAACGCTGGGCAGTGTCCTGCACTGGGCGACCAGATACTGACGGCAGGAAGCCAAATCCTGTGAGGTCGTTTTCACCACCCCGCATTCTGAAATCTACAGGGCATTTGGGCAGAACCACCCAGACGGACAAGAGGGGCATCAATCCAATGCATGGCGTTCGAGTGGTGCCCGGGCGTGGGTCTACGGGCGTGTGTCAAACGCGCTGGTCAGCGCGGGCCCGGTGCTCGGGTCAGGATGCGGCTGCGGCCGGTGGAGCGATCTTCACCGTGGCGACCGGAGCGGCGATGGCCAGATGCCGGCCGCATGACCAGCACTCGTCCTCGGTCGAGCCTCGCCAGGTCACGTCGCACCGTGGGCACGCCACCTTGACGGGTCGCATCTTGGTGCGACCAATGGTGGTTCGGGTGGCGTTGACCGAACGGGACTCGAAACTGCTCACGGACCAGACAGTACGAAGCCCGCGCGCGGCAAGGGTGGATGGGGTGGTACTGCGTGGGTGTGGTAGCCCAACGGTCATGCCAGGGCCATCGGCGCAGTGAGCGCAAATGTGAGGGGTTCAACCCTCCATCGCTCAGCTGTAGTCGAAGAATCCTCTCCCGCTCTTGCGGCCAAGCATCCCGGCGGCCGTCATCCGGCGGAGCAACGGGGGCGCGGCGTAAAACGGCTCTTTGAACTCTTCGTAGAGAACGTCGGCCACAGCTTCGATGATGTCCAGTCCAATCAGGTCACAAAGCGCCAACGGACCCATGGGGTGGGCGCAACCGTTGACCATGCCGATGTCAATCGCCTCTGCGGTGGCCTGTCCGGTGTCCAGCAGCGAGATCGCTGCGGTGAGGTACGGCACGAGCAGGCGGTTGACCACAAAGCCGGCGCGATCCTCAACGCGGATGGTTGTCTTGCCCAGAATGTTTGTGGCGAAGCTGTCCGCGGCGTTCAGCGTCTCTTCAGAAGCGGTGATGGGCGCCACGATCTCCACCAGCTTTTGCACTGTCGCCGGGTTGAAGAAGTGAAAGCCCACGACCTTGTCGGGCCGCTTGGTGGCGGTCGCCAAATTGATCAACGCAATAGAAGAGGTATTGGACGCCAGAATTGCGTGCTCCGGCAATGCGGCATCGAGTGTGGCGAAGAGTTCACGCTTGAGTTGCTCGTTCTCGATGATCGCTTCGATCGCCATGTCGCAGTCGCCCAATGACGCAACGTCGGTGATGTAGCGGAGGCGACCACTTGCCGCCGCGTGATCATCGGCGGAGATCTTCTCTCGGCTGAGGGCCTTGTCAAGGGACCCTCCAATGCGGCTCTGGGCTTTCTCGGCAAACTCCGCATTGGCTTCGAGGACCACCGTGTCAAGACCACTGCGGGCGCACACCTCAGCGATGCCGGACCCCATGGTGCCGCCGCCACAAACCACTACCTTTTTGATGCTCATGGGCGCCAACTCTATTCGGCGGTCGGGCCGGGTGCCCAATTGCCCACCAGCGCTATGGTGAGCGGTTGGCGGACAGCCGCCAACCGGAGTTTGGCTCGCCAAACCCCCCGCATCCGCGCCCAATACATGAAGAGAAGAACAGGTATCCCCATGGCAATCGAATGCCCCAACGCTGACGGCTCGAGCGAGCGTCGCACCAGTTTCCCCGAACCACCACCCATGTGCATCGACCCGTCCAAGAGCTACACCGCCGCGATGGAAACGTCGATGGGGACCCTCACCATTGCGCTGTACCCCGACAAGGCGCCAAAGACGGTCAACAACTTCGTGGTCCTGGCTCGATACCACTACTACGACGGTCTGATTTTCCACCGCATCATCAATGGTTTCATGTGTCAGGGCGGTTGCCCCGAAGGTTCCGGTCGCGGCAACCCCGGCTACCGCTTCGAAGATGAGCTTCCTGCGCCGGGCGAATACGAGGTTGGTTCGTTGGCCATGGCGAACGCCGGCCCCAACACCAACGGCAGCCAATTCTTCATCATCAGCGGCGCAAGTGGCGTGGGCCTGCCGCCGCAGTACTCCCTCTTTGGCAAAGTGGTTGGCGGCTTGGAAATCGTCGCCGAAATGCAGGGGGTGGCGACCGGGGCGCAGGACCGCCCCAAGACCGACCTGACCATCAACTCGGTCACCATTACCGAGAGCTGACTCCTACTGTTCGACTGAAGCGCTCACACGCGCTCGCCAACTCACAGAACCCGCGGTCCGGCCGTGGGTTCTGTTCGTTTTTGTGGCTCCCCGTTTCGCGGCCGAACGATTGTCTCTGCGGTCTCGGCGGGTGCCGGAAGAACCGGCTACTCGGTCCTCTTGAAGAACCGGACCCGCCAGTCGGATTGGGCGTGACCATCGATGGTCAGGCTGAAGATCCAGGTCCGACCCGCTTCCAGCGGAAACGGCGGGAGGTTGATGGCCAGCGCAACGCCCAGTGGTGAACCGGGGCGGAGGCCGGCCGGACGTCCGGCTTCAAAGTTGCCGGAGATCGAGAGTGGCTTTTCGCCAATCATGGCGGGCTGGCCGTCCTCGTCATGGAGCGCAATGGTCCACTGATGCTTCACGTTGGCCTGATCCCACGGGACGCCGATATGAAGCGCCAACGCCATTGGCTGGGGCTTCGGTCCAACCACGCCCAGCCCGCCGCCGAGAATGAACAACTTGCCCGAGACGGCCTGTGCGGCATCGCACAACAGCATGTTCACATTCAGCATGTTCATATTCAGTGGCATATCGGTCATGGCTCGCACCGTATCGTTGCGGTCCGAATGCGGTGAACGCACGACATACTCACCGGGTGACAATTGCAGCGGTGATTCTGGCGGCCGGCGAAGGCCGCCGCTATCAGGGGGAGACCCACAAGCTCCTGGCCAAGGTGAACGGTCAGCCGCTGGTGGCGTGGGCCATTGAACACGCCCGCCTCGCCGACTTTGACGAGACCATTGTCATCAGCGGAGCGGTCGACCTGGCACGGGTGGTCCCTGACGATGTGACCCTGCTGCTGAATCACGATTGGGAGGATGGGCAAGCCCGGTCCCTGCAGGTCGCGGTGGAATGGGCAGTCGTCGCCGGTCACGACACCATCGTGGTGGGACTGGGAGACCAGCCAATGATCCCGCCCGAGGCGTGGCGGTTGGTGGCGGCGTCTGAATCTCCCATTGCGGTGGCGGACTTCAACGGCCATCAGACCCCGCCGGTCAAACTCAGCCAGGACGTGTGGTCAATGCTGCCCATCGATGGCGACGAAGGCGCAAGAACCCTTATTCGAGGGCGAGCCGAATTGGTGGAAGCGATAACCTGCGACGGGCACCCGATTGACGTGGACACGTTGACCGATCTGCAACGGGTGCAAAGTCGAGCGCGAGTGGAAGGACTTGGAACGTGGACCTGAACAACGAATTTGAAGTACCCGTCGGAATGGATGAGGCCTGGCATGTGCTCAACGACGTGGAGCGCATTGCCCCGTGTTTGCCGGGTGCCCAGCTTCAAGAGATTGAAGGAGACGAGTTTCGCGGCATCGTCAAAGTGAAGGTGGGTCCCATCACTGCCCAGTACAAAGGTGCGGCGCACTTCGTGGAGCAGAACCGCGAAGCCGGCCGGGTGGTTATCAAAGGCGAAGGTCGTGACATCCGCGGTGCCGGAAATGCCAATGCACTGATCACCGCCACCATGGAAGCAGTGAGTGACGATCGAACCCGGGTGAAGATTCACACGGACCTGAAGGTCAGCGGTAAAGTCGCGCAGTTCGGTCGCGGCGTGATGGCCGACATCAGCGCCAGGCTGATCGATCAGTTTGCGGCCAACCTCGAAGACGAGGTTCGCTCCAATCCCACCGCAACACCAGAGCCGGACGCGTCTTCACCTGCCTCGACGGACGAGAAGATCACCCCATCAGATTTGGCCGGGGCCATGGCCACCGCCGCGTCCTCGGTTTCGCGCACACCGGCTGGTGAGAACGCAACTCCCGTCATCGAAACCACCGCCACCGGAGGCGTGTCATCCTCCAGCGTCAGCGGGAGCGGCCCCAAGGCGGACAGCTCCGGCGTGCGAAAGATCGACTCGCCAGACGTTGATGCCGTTGATCTGTTGGACGCCGCGGGCTCCTCAATGATGAAGCGGGCGCTTCCCGTGGCTGGCGGCCTCGCCGTTCTGCTGTTTGTCCGCCGATTCCTGCGGCGCTGATACTTCGGTGCTCGGTCCCGACGCCGAAGAAGCCGAGCTGATTGCGACTCTTCTGGGTCGAACTCCGCAGCTGCCATATGAGGTTGCGGTTCGTCATGATGATGGGACACCTCGTGTGCTGCGCAACGGTCCCATCAAGCTTGACCGCACGCCCATGCCCACGCTGTATTGGCTGGTGTCGCCAACCGACCGTTTGGTGGTGAGTCGCATCGAGTCCAATGGGGGAGTGGACCGCGCCGAAGCCGACATCGGCCTTGAGGCGCTGGCCGAAGTCCACCGTCGGTATGAGACCGAACGCAACGCTCTGGTAGCCCCGGATCACACTGGCCCCCGCCCGTCCGGCGGGGTTGGTGGCACCCGGGTTGGCGTGAAGTGCCTGCATGCGCACTACGCCTACCACCTGGCCGGTGGAGATGATCCGGTTGGCCGGTGGGTGGCCGATCGACTGGCGGAGGGCGAAGGAATCAAGCACGCACGGCCCCTCACGGCGCCGCCGACCGGGGAGAACTCATGACCGATCGACCGGTAGCCGCCATCGACTGCGGGACCAACTCAACCCGACTGCTGATCACCACCGACCGAACCGATGCCCTGGAGCGGTTGATGACCATCACCCGTCTGGGCGCTGGGGTCGACCAGAGCGGTCAGCTCCAGGCCGATGCCATTGAGCGGACCGTCGATTGTCTGCGCCAGTACCGCGCGGTGATGGATCAGCACCAGGTGCAACGCGTTCGGATCACGGCCACCTCTGCCGCCCGCGACGCGGTCAACGGGTCCGCGTTTCTGGACGCCGCGGAAGCCGCCGTCGGTACTCGGCCAGAAATCCTCAGCGGCGAGGAGGAGGGTCGGCTTTCGTTTGCCGGCGCCACCGCTGACTTGGACCCCGCCGATGGGCCATTTCTGGTGTTTGATATTGGTGGCGGTTCCACCGAATTTGCCTACGGAACAAGCACGTGCGAACAGAGCCTTTCGCTGGACATCGGCAGCGTTCGCTTCACGGAGAAGTATCTCCACAGCGACCCGCCTCGGCCCGAAGAGTTGAGTGCTGCGGTCACCGTGTCTGGTCTGCACCTGGACGACGTGGGCCGCGAGATGTCCGCCGCCTACAACGCGGCGACCGTTATTGGTCTGGCCGGAACGGTTTCGACGGCCGCGGCGGTGGAGATTGGGCTGGCTGAGTATGACCGCGCGCAGATCCACCACTTTCGCCTGACCAGAGAGGCCGCGGAGGACGTGTTTCGGACCTTGGCAACCGAGAGCGCCGAGGACCGGGCCTTCAACCCGGGGCTGCATCCGGGCCGGGTGGATGTCATCGTTGGTGGCCTCTGCATACTGGTCAAGATCATGCGACACTTTGAGCTGGACGACATTCTGGTCAGCGAAGCCGACATCCTCGATGGCCTGGCCGCATCCCTGCTCTGATTCGGTTTGCCGGCGTTACGGTCCGGTGGGGGCATCACTCGCCGCTGTCAGTTGTGAGACAATTGTCTGATGCGACGCCGGGCTTCCATGAGCACCACAACCGACACCATGCCGTTCGTGTTGCATGGGCGGCGGGTCACCCTCCGGCCGCTGGTGTCGGCTGACTTTCGCGAGTGGCGTGACGTGCGTCGGGCCAACGTGGAATGGTTGACCAAATGGGAGCCGCGCCGTTCCCCGGGAAAACCAAACGCGGTGGAAGATCGAAGTGCGTTCGTGGTTCGATGCAGTGCGCGCGACCGTGAACGCCAGCTGGGCAGCGGTTACGGGTTCGGAGTGTTTCTGGGGCAGGCCTTCATCGGCGAAATGAACCTCTCGTCAATCCAGCGCGGACCTTTCCAGAGCGGCTACATCGGCTACTGGATCTCTCAAGCCCACGCCGGGCACGGCTATACGCCCGAGGCGTTGGTGACCGTGATGCGATTTGCGTTTGAAGACCTGGGACTCCATCGGGTCCAGATCGCGATCATTCCTCGAAACAGTGCCAGCCGCCGGGTGGTGGAAAAGGTTGGGGTACGCAGTGAGGGGATTGCCCAGCGCTACTTGGAGATCAACGGGGCGTGGGAAGATCACGAGCGATTCGCCATGACATCGGAAGAGTGGAACGTCCGCTCCGCCGATCTGCGCAACCTCTGGCTGACCTCAACAAGAACTTGAGACTTGCGCCGGGGGTATCTGTCCGGGACAGTGTCAGGACACCCTGGAGTGATGCCAGGAGCACCCTGGAGTGAAGGTCAAGAGTTGGTGACTACCAGTCGTCGTCACCCTGGAGTAGTGCTTTACCTTCGTGGCAATCTTCGAGCAACGGGCACCAGGAACAACTGGTGCTCGGTCGCTTTACCGGCGTCGCTGTTGGCGCTTGGAGCTCTCGAATTCGGGTGATTCCGGCAACCGTGCGACCAATGGCGGCATCCAGCACGTCTTCGGTCACCGGTTCTTCAATGAAGCGGCCCTGATCCAGGTAGTACGAGGCGGTCAGCCGGGGCGGGGTGCCAATCTTCAGCGTCTCCAAGAGGGCATAGAACCGCAGATCATCGCGATGCTCGGGCCGGGGCTTCCCGGTCTTGAGATCAATGACCACCTTCCCGGCTCGTTGACCCGTGGCATGACCCAGCGTGAGGTCGACTTTGCCGGATAGGACGGCTCGACTGCCCAGCAGTTCCACGCGGGATTTGCTTTCGGTTACCGGCCGCCACTGCCGCTTCAGCGGGGGAAAGCACTCCATGAATGCCGCCACCTGATCGTTGACGTCGGACCGGAGCTGGGCTCGGTCGGCTTCGTCCAGTTCTCGCAGCCACACGCTGAGGGACCAGTCGTCGCCGGCGATCTTGGCCATGGCCTCGTCGGTCAGGTCCATGGGATTGGGGTTTCCGCGCCAGTTGATGGTGAGCTCAACCGCCTTGTGAACCACCGTGCCGCGAGCCCGTGGAATGGTCCAGTCGAAGTCGTCGGTGGCCTCTTCATAGACGTGTCGTGCCTCACACCCATGGACCATGGTCAAGCGGTGCTTGTTGACAAAGAGCGGCTCGTCCGGGTCAACGTCGCCGATCACCGGCGCCAGCGATTCGGCCAGTTCGTCGTGCAGGCGAGCGCGAAGATCGAAAGAAAAAACTGGTCGCTCATCGCGGCTCGCTCCCAAAACATCGATGACATCGCGCTGCGCGGCGTTCAGCGTGGTGTCGTGGCCGTTAGGCGCTGAGTCGCCCGGCCTGTCAACGATGTCTTCGGGAGTTTCCATTCGCTACCCAACATAGGCCACACCGCTGACGCACCCGCTGGACCGTTCTTTCTGGAGCCTGTGGTTCAGATGACGGCCGATTCTGACGACAGCTTCGGGCGGCGGCACGCGACTTTCTTCGTTAACGTCCGTCTTTGAGAGGAGCCAAGCTGGCGAAGGGAGTGTTCATGACAAAGCAGCGCCGCACGGGGATCCTCCTGGGACTCCTCCTGTTTGCGGTATTGAGTGTCATTGCGTTGGCGTGTGAAGGACCGAGTGTTCAGGACGACCTGACCGAGAAGACGCTGGAGAATCTGACTGATGATGGCCTGGGTGGCCTCGCAGTTGATTTTGACGGCCGAGACGCCACCGTCTCGGGCACCGTCCCAGCCGGTTCCAACATCACCAACCGTGACCAACTGGAAGATTTCATCCGGAGCGAATCCGGTGTTCGAACTGTTGATGTGGAGCAGGTGAACTTTGGTGCTCCGGTGCCGACGGCCACCGCGGTTCCGCAGCCGACAGCAACGCAGGTACCCGCCACCGCGGTGCCACCAACCGCCGTGCCACCAACCGCGGTGCCAGCCGCCGCCGTGCCCGTGGCCTACAACCTGGCGACTGCCACCAGTGATGGTGCATCGATCGTGCTGGAAGGCGAAGTCCTGAACGAGGGCAACCGCCAGACCCTGGTCGATGCCGCAAACGCCGAATACGGCGAGGCAAACGTCACCGACAACCTCACCGTTCGCAGTGGTGACTTTGAGCCCGGCGACGGCGCCGATGCTCGTATCGGCGAACTGGCCGCTCTCATCCCGCTGACCCGGACCAACCTCACCGAAGGCCAGGCCAAGCTCGAGGATCAGGCCTTGTCGGTCACCGGCACCGCGGTTTCGGCTGACGGTAAAGAACAGGTTGAGAGTGCGCGAGATGCGAGCGGACTCGCTGGTAGCGCCAATCTTGAGATTGTGGCTCCAACCTTTGACCTCACCGGTGTGGAGTTCGACTCCGGAACCGCCAACCTCACTGCCGAGTCCACCGTCATCCTTGACGAGGCGGTCGCCACGTTGCAGGACCGGACCGATGTGAACGTCGAGGTTGCGGGTCACACCGACGACCAGGGCGGCGACGAATCCAATCAGGCCCTCAGCCAGGCACGCGCCGAAGCTGTTCAGGCCTACCTCACCAATGGCGGCGTGGCCGCCGATCGACTCACAGCCACCGGGTATGGCGAGTCACAACCAATTGCCAGCAACGACACTGACGAAGGACGACAGGCGAATCGCCGTGTTGAGCTCGTCGTCCAAGAAGGGAACTAAAACCAATGTGGTACCTACTTTCACAAATTTGGCAATGGCTGGTGGTCTCAGCGCTCCTCGGCCTGGTCACTGGTTGGGCCGTCTGGCGATGGGGTCGACGCTCGGTCGCAACGGCAGAGTGGACCGAGAGCCAGGGGGAGCTCACGCGGCTCCGCCAGTCGACGACCGATCTGCGGTCCTCCAATGCGCAGCTCAACCAGAGCTATGCCGAACTCGAAGGCAACTATGCCGGTCTGCAATCGCAGAGCAACGAGTACGCCGGCATGGAGGCCAAATACGCGACCATGCAGAGCGACTACGCGGCGCTTGAAGCCGAGCGCAACGAGTACTCGACCAAAATGTCGACGCTTCAAAGCAGTTACGCCGCTCTTGAAAAGGAGCGCGACGACTACTACCAGAAGTCCACGAAGATGGAGTCCAGCTACGCCGCGCTTGAGAAGGAGCGTGACGACTACTACGCCAAGGTCAGCGCCATCGAAGCCGAGCGCGACGGCTACTACCAGCAGCTGCAGAGCCACGAAGGTTCAACCGCCCGTATTGCTGAACTCGAAGCCGAGGTGTCTCGACTTCAGGGTGAAGCCGGGCGGGTAGCGCAGCTTGACGCCCAGGTTGCTGGTCTTCAGGCGGATGCGGGTCAGGTGGACGGCCTCAAGGCTGAACTTGCCATCGCGACCGCAGCCGCTGCTGGTCTTGCTGCAATGCAGGCCAAGCTCAAAGCTGCCGAAGCAGAAGCCAGCCGCGTTGCTGGTCTTGAGAGTCAGGTATCGGCGCTTCAGGCTGAGGCCGGGCGTACCGCCGATCTTGAGAAGCAGCTGCAGTCCGCGGCGAGCGAAGCCGACCGGGCCGCTGGTCTTGAGAAGGAGCTCGCTGCTGCGAAAGCCGAAGCCGCCCGGATGGAAGGCCTCCAGAAAGAACTGGTGGCCGCCAAAGCCGATGCTGGCAAAGTCGGTGACCTCCAGGCTCAACTCCACGCCGCAAAGGCCGAAGCGGGCAAGGTCGGTGACCTCCAGGCTCAACTTGACGCCGCAAAGGCTGAAGCCGCCAAGGTGAGTGCCCTTGATGCACGCATCAAAGAACTTGAGGCCGCTCAGGGTGCAGCTCAGGCAGATCAGGCCAAGGCTCTCTCAGACTATGAGACCCGAATCAAAGCACTGCAGGGCGAAGCCGACAAGGCCGCGGGCATGCAAGCCGAGCTTGCGAACCTGAAGGCCGACGCGGGCAAGGTAGGCGAGCTCGAAGCGGAGTTGGCCCGGGCCAAGGCCGCCGCCGAGAAGGCGACTGCTGATAAGGCGGCTGCTGAGAAGGCGGCTGCGGACAAGGCGAGTGCTGATCAGGCACGGCTTGCGAGCTTGCAGAGCGACGCCCGTAGGGCTGGCGAGCTCGAAGCGGAGTTGGCCCGGGTCAAGGCTGCTGCTGACAGGGCGATGGCTGAGAAGGCGGCTGCGGACAAGGCTGCGGCTGACGCCAAGTCTGAGGCGGCGCGGCTGGCTCCATACGAGCGTCAACTCAGTGCCGCTCAGGCCAAGGCGGCCGAGGCCGACAAAGCGAAGTCGGAACTGGCTGCTGCCCAACGTTCAGCCGGTCGAGTTGCTGGTTTGGAAGCGGACCTGGCCAAGGCGAAGGCTGCGGCTGACGCGGCCCGGGCCGATGCTGCCAAGGCCAAGTCTGATGGCGCTGCCGCGGCTCGCAAGGCTCGTGAAGATGCCGAAGCCGCGACCGCAGCGCAGGCCAAGTCTGACGCTGATGCGCTGGCTGCGGCTCAATCTGACCTTCGGGCTGCTCGCAGCGCCGCCGGTCGGGTCTCGGGCCTGGAAGCAAATGTTGCCAAGCTCAATGCCGACGCAGAGAAAGCGGCGGCCAGCTTGAAAGAGCTGCGGGCCCTTCGCCGGGACAACAAGCAGATTCCTGATCTCGAAGCCGAGATCGCTCGCTTGAAAGAGAAGGCGAAGAAGGACCGGAAGAAGGCCGCCGACGCCAAGAAGAATTCTTGGATCAAAGGCACCACCAAGCTTGGGACTCCGGGCTCGGACCACACTGACGACCTCAAAAAGATCGACGGCATCGGTCCCGTTCTGGAGAAGACGCTCAACAGCTTCGGTATCCAGTCGTGGGAGCAGGTTGCGGCCATGGGCCCGGCCGAGATCGCCAAGGTTGACGAGGCTCTTTCGATCCCAGGCCGTATCGAACGTGACCAGTGGGTGGCACAAGCCAAGGCCTTCATCAAGAACGGTCACTCGCCGGTAGCGAAGGTCAAGAAGAAGTCAGCTGACAAGGCGGCGAAGAAGGCCGCAAAGAAGGCAGCCAAATCATCCCGATCCGCCGGCGCAGCGGCCAAGGCTTCGGGTGCTTCGGCGACGTCACGGGCCAGTGGCTCCGGGGCTTCGGCAAAGGCGTCAGGCTCTGGTCGCTCTCGGGTGACCGAGTGGTCCACCGGAACAACCAAGCTCGGCACCGCCGGTGCGGGCCACAAGGATGACCTCAAGGTCATCAACGGCATTGGTCCGGTTCTGGAAAAGCATCTCAACAGCTTCGGGATCAAGACCTGGGAGCAGATTGGCTCACTCAAAGCCAATGAGGTCGACAAGGTCGACGACGCCATGTCGTTCCCTGGTCGCATCCAACGTGACGAGTGGATTCCCCAAGCCAAGGACCTCATCAAGCGGTTCCCGTTGACAAATCCCTATCACCGGCCAACCCGCAAGACGTTCCTGAACAACACCGGCGACACCGACGCCTGGAGCTGATCTGGCGTTCCGGTGGCAGCGCAGACCCAAATCTGCGCCGCGACCATCTGAGTATCTGTCATGGCCCCTTCTTCTGAGGGGGCCATTGGCGTTTTCCCCTCAAGTCGGCAAAACCCGGTCAAATGAACGAAGTCTTGAGCAGGAGTCCTAAAGTGAGCGGCGAGATGAACGACAAACCGATCCAGAATCTGCGGGGAAAATGGGCGAAAGGCATCGTGCCGCGCCATTTCACCTGGGTTCTCAAGGATCAGATGGCCATCTGTGAGCGATTGGGCGGCTATGGCGAGAGCCACCGTTCGGTCCGGCGCCAGGAGGAGATCATTTGGGTCTTGAACAGTGAGTTCGATCTTGTTGTTTCGTTGATCCCGGGGCCAAGCAACCTTCACAACTACGAGGAACTGAAGCTGCCGCACCTCCATTGGCCGCTGTCGTCAACCGACGACTTTGAAGTGCGCCTGCCGGACATGTACGCCGAGCTGCGCAACCGCCTCGATCGCGGCGATCAACTCCTGTTCCACCGCGAGGAGATCAACGACCTGATGTGCGGGTTCGTAGGCGGCTACGTTGCGTGGGCCGGCATGGTTCCCGAGTCGCCCAAAGCGGTCAACGCCACCGAGCAATTGCTGAGCCGTCCTTTGGGCCCGTTGGCCCGCACGATGGTGCAGGCGGTGACCGGATGACGGCGGCGCCCTCAACGCCAGCTTCGGCTGACGCCCAAAGGTCCCACGACCCCATCGGCGAAGGCAAGGCTTGACTCCTTCACTATCTGGCGGCGACCCCGTCGTCGACTTTGTTGTCCTCAAGAACCTCCGGCTCATGGTCGTGTGCGGCGCGCTGCCCGAAGAGAAAGAACGAGCGCAGCCCTTCGAGTTCAACATCGAGGTGGAGACCGACCTGGCTGCGGCAGGGGTCACCGACGATTTGGACGACACCATCAACTACGGGTTGTTGACCGACTCGGTTGTAGCCGCCATCACCACCCAGGAATTCACCCTGCTGGAGCGGATGGCGCAGGTGGTGGCTGACGTGGTGCTCGCCGACCTTCGCGCCATCGCCGTCTCGGTTGAGGTCGTCAAGTTGCGGCCGCCAGTGGCGCATCCTCTGGAAGCCAGCGCAGTCCGAATCCACCGTCGCCAGGCCGGCAACGTCACGCGCCGACCCACCGGCAAGCAATGACCCGAGCGTTCCTCGGGCTGGGCTCAAACCTTGGCGACCGCAGGGCGTATCTGCTCGCCGGGGTCCTCGGGATCGAAGATCGGGTTGCGGTCAGCTCGCTCTACGAGAGCGACCCCATTGGTGGTCCTGAGCAGGGAGCATTTCTCAACCTGGTGGTGGAGCTCGACACCGACAAGTCTCCGCGAGATCTCCTGCGCCTGTGTCGCAAGCTCGAAACCGCTGCCGATCGCATTCGCATCGAGCGCTGGGGGCCGCGCACCTTGGATGTGGACGTCCTCTGGGTAGATGGACATCGGGTACTGGAACCGGACTTGATTGTCCCGCACCCTCGGATGCGAGATCGCGCGTTCGTCATGGTGCCCCTTGGCGAACTGGCCCCGGACCTGGTTGAAGGTTGGCGTGACCCCGCCCTGGGTGAAGTTCTCAACGTTGGCGATCTGCCCGGCGTGGACCGGTAGCTGAATCCGCTGCGCTCTCAAGAGCGCGGCGGTAGGTTGGGCCGGTGAACTTTCATCCGCCAAAAATGTATGTGCGAAACGCCGTGGAACGGGCGCTCGCCGAGGACCTTGCGCCGCTGGGCGACATGACGTCGGGCATGATGCCGGACGGTCTCATGACCGACGCCCAGATTGTTGTGCGCGGGGTTGGACATTTGGCTGGCTGCATGTGCGCTACTGAAGCGTTTCGGCAGGTCGATCCTGATATCGAGCTGACCTGGCATGCCGATGACGGCGAAGCGGTCGGACCAATGCAGAAGATTGCTGACGTGCGGGGGCCGCTCAAGACGGTTCTGATGGCGGAACGAACCGCACTCAATTTCATGGGTCATCTGTCCGGCATTGCCTCCCGCGTGGCTCAGTTCATTGACGCCGTCGACGGCCAGATTGGCGTTTGGGACACCCGCAAGACCACCCCTGGTCTTCGTGGTTTGGAGAAGGCGGCGGTTCGGGCCGGCGGTGGCCGCAATCATCGCGGCAACCTTTCGGGGTGGTTGATGTTCAAAGACAACCACCTCACTGGCATGACGATTGGTGAAGCCGTGGCGCGGGCTCGGGACGAGTGGCCGGGGCGCACGCTGCACGTCGAGTGCGACCGCATGGACCAGGTGGAACAAGCCGTGGCCGCGCACGCCGACGCAATCCTTCTGGACAACATGTCCCCCGACGAAGTGCGCGAGTGCATGAAGATCATTGGCGACAAGCGTCCCGATGGTCGGCCGATTGTTGAGGCTTCGGGCGGTATCACGATCGAAACCATCGCCAGCTACGCGGGGACCGGAGTGGACTATGTGTCGTCGGGCTCGCTGACCAATTCGGCGCCGGTCCTCGATATCGGCCTGGACATCGAGGTCCGCTGATGAGCGACAAAACCGGTGGCCCAACCGCAATCCCATACCGGTTCGAACCGACGGCGCAGGCGGCAGAACTGCGCGCCAAATTTGGTGAGATAGAAGACGGAACCGAAACCGGACACCGCGTCACCGTCGCAGGGCGGCTGATGCTCCGTCGGGTCCAGGGCAAGCTGGCTTTTGGCACCTTGCAGGACGCAACCGATCGCATTCAACTTTTTGCTCCGTCCAAAGTCACCGCAGATTACGACGAGTTCTGCAACCGCAACCTGGGTGACTGGCTGGGCGTGACTGGCGAGGTCATGAAGACCCGCAAGGGCGAACTCTCGGTCAAAGTTGAAGAGTGGGTGTTGCTCGCCGAGGCGCGTCGCCCGTTCCCCGACAAGTGGCATGGGATCACCGACCCGGACCTGCGCTACCGCCAGCGGTACGTGGACCTGTGGGTGACCGAAGAGGCCCGCAACAACTTCGTGATGCGATCAAAGATCATTTCGTTGACCCGCCGGTGGCTCGAGGAACGCCGTTTCATGGAAGTGGAAACGCCGGTCTTTCATCCGATTGCGGGCGGCGCGGCCGCTCGTCCATTCGTCACCCACCACAACACCCTCGACATCGACCTGTTCCTGCGCATTGCGCCCGAGTTGTATTTGAAGCGCCTCACCGTTGGCGGCTTGGAACGGGTCTTTGAGATTGCTCGCGTCTTCCGCAACGAGGGCATGTCCACTCGTCACAATCCCGAATTCACCATGCTGGAGCTGTACCAGGCGTACGCCGACTACGGCGACATCATGGAGCTGGTGGAGGAGTTGGTTTCGTACCTCGCGCAGGAGATCCACGGGACCACCACCGTGCCGTATGGCGACCGGGAACTGGACCTGTCTGCGCCGTGGCGGCGAGCCACGATGTTGGAGTTGATCACCGAATATGCCGGTCATGAGCTGACGTTGGAGACACCGGTCGAAGAGCTTCGGGCAATTGCGGAAGGTCATCACATTCCGGTGGAGTTGTACTGGGGCCCGGGCAAGTTGATTCTGGAGATATACGAGAAGACGGTCGAAGGAAACATCTGGGATCCGTGCTTTGTGACCGACTATCCCAAGGAGGTCTCACCACTGTCGCGTGATCATCGCGACAAGCCGGGTTTTGTGGAGCGGTTCGAAGGCATCGTGGCCGGACGGGAACTGTGCAACGCGTTCTCCGAACTCACCGACCCCGTTGACCAGCGCCAGATGTTTGACGCCCAGGAGAAGGACAAAGCGGCCGGTGACGACGAAGCGATGGCCGTGGACCACGACTATCTGCGAGCACTCGAATTCGGACTACCCCCAACCGGCGGACTCGGCATTGGCATGGACCGGCTGGTGATGTTGCTCGCCAACGTGAGCAACATTCGAGACATTGTGCTCTTCCCAACCTTGCGGCCCGAGCAGTTTGGCGGAGACGCCGTCGACACCGCCGCTTCGGACAATGCGGAAACTGCGGACAATGCGGAAACTGCGGACAATGCGGAAGATGCGATTGAAGAACCACCATCTGAGGATTCGCCGCTCACCAATGGCTGATCAGGTGGTGGCTTACGGCCCGCACCCATCACACTATGCAATTCTGACAACCCCAACCGGAGCGTCCAACGGCACGACCGTCGTTCTTCTGCACGGTGGCCGCTGGCGCGACATCTGGCGCCTGGACCTGATGTACCCCATGGCCGCAGCGCTGGCGGCCGACGGCTTCGCGGTGTGGAACGTGGAATACCGCCGTTCCGGCTTCTCCGGCGGTGGTGTACCACAGACGCTCCATGACGTGGCCGCCGCTATCGACTACCTGGTGTCCGCCCCGATGAAGGACGCCGGTGTCAGACCGGACCGGGTGGCGGTGGTCGGCCATTCAGCCGGAGGGCACCTTGCGCTTTGGCAGGCGGGTCGTCCTGAGGCGCAGGTGCGGCCCGCAGTGACGGTGGCGCTGGCGCCGATGACCAGCCCCGCTCAATCGATTCTCGACGGAATCAGCGTGGACGCCACCGTCGATTTCCATGGCGGTCTTCCCCGCGAGGTGCCAGGCGCGTACGCAGCGTCCGAACCAAACCTTGCCGGTCGACATGGGCAGGTGGTTTGCCTGCACGGCGATGCCGACGTCGATGTGCCGCTCAGCCAGTCCACCGTTGTCGCCGCTGCGTCCGGGGTCGAGGTCGTTGTGATTGATGACACCGACCACATGCAGATCATCGACCCAGCAGCCCCGTGCTGGCCCGTTGTCCGCGGCCACATCGGCCGCCAATAGCCAGCCGAAGCGACCGACGACAGAAACCGCAAACACAAACCCAGTGAATCCGGTGGGAATCCTCAATCTTGAATTGTGGTGGTCGATACAGAAAGGCGCAAGCAAGCAAGAACGGCTTGGGTCGATAGTGTCGGAATCCCCCTCCTCCCACACCCGCGGCCCAAGCCGTCTCCTGCTCCTCTTCCCACTGCTTATGGTTGAGTCATGACACCGGAAGAGTTTCGAGTAGCGGGCCATGAGTTGATCGACTGGATTGTTGCGTACCGGCAACAAATTGAAGACGGGCCGGTTCTGGCACCCGTTGAACCGGGTGCCACCAAAGCTCTGTTTCCTTCTTCTCCGCCGACCGACATTGACGCCGACTTCGCCACGTTGCTGGCGGACCTGCAGCATCACGTCGTGCCCGGAGTCACTGCGGTCCAGCACCCGATGCACTTTGGCTGGTTCCCCTCAAACGCCTCCTTGTCATCGGTGCTCGGTGACATTGCGTCGTCGGGCTTGGGCAGCCTGGGAATCTCCTGGGAAAGTTCCCCGGCGTTGACCGAAGTTGAAGAGGTGATGTGCGACTGGATGCGCCAACTCGTCGGATTATCCCCAACCTGGCAGGGCAGCATCCATGACACCGCATCAACCGCATGTCTGGTGGCGCTGCTCATCGCTCGTGAGCGAGCCGCAGATCTGATCCAGAACGCAGGAGGTCTGCAAGCTCTTCCGCAGCCGATGACCGTGTACTCGACCGCTCAGGCGCACTCGTCGGTTGCCAAAGCCGCGCTGCTGGCCGGATTTGGATGGGACAACATTCAGATGGTCGAGACGGACCCGTGGACCCGGGCCATGATCCCGGAGAAACTGGCCGAGGCAATGGCGGCCGATGTAGCTGGCGGAGCGGCCCCCTGCGCAGTCGTGGTCGGAACGGGGACCACGGCAACCACGGCGTTCGATCCGGTGGATCGCATCGTCGCGATTGCGGCCGAACATGGCGCGTTCGTGCACGTGGACGCAGCAATGGCCGGCACGGCCATGCTGGTGCCCGAAAACCGGCACCTCTGGCACGGCGTGGAGGGCGCGGATTCGGTCTGTTGGAATCCGCACAAGTGGATGGGCGTGATCCTGGATACGTCGCTGCTGTATGTGCGTGACACTCAGCTGATGCAGGCGGTGCTGTCCACCAATCCGAGCTACCTGCAATCACCGGCTGACGGTCGAGTGCCGCAGTACCGGGACTGGGGCATTCCGCTGGGCCGACGATTCCGGTCGCTCAAGCTGTGGTTCCAACTGCGGTTGGACGGCGTGGAAGAGGTCCAGGCTCGGGTGCGGCGGGACATGGAGAACGCCCAGTGGCTGGCGCGCCAGATTGAGCTGACTCCAGGGTGGTCGGTGGTGGCGCCGGTGCCGCTGCAGACGGTGTGTGTGCGGCACCACCCGGACGGCTTGAGCGGCGACGCGTTGGAAGATCACACCCAGCGGTGGGTGCGCGCCATCAACGATTCAGGTCAGGCGTTTATGACGCCGTCGAAGCTCGACGGAAGCTGGATGGTGCGAGTCTCGGTGGGGGCCAGCGGTACCGAACGCCAGCATGTAGCGGCGCTGTGGGACCTGATGAAAGCCGCAGTCAGACCCGCCTGAGGCGGTTCTGGCGTTGAAAGTCAGACCGCATCGACGCGGGCCAGAAGGTCATCAGATGCGGCCCGCAAAGCCTGAGCACCCGGGTTCTGGGGTAGGGGCTCCAACGACGCCGCGGCCAGGTCAGCCCAACGGCGAGCTTCGGCCAGTGACTCCTGCAGTCCGGTGCCGGACCGGATCAGCTCTCGGGCCTGGTCGCGTTCGTCGGCGGAGATGCCTTTGGTGAGCAGCGCACGAAGTTCATCGCCTCGAGGCCCGGTCAGTTCCCGCAGGACCGGCAGGGTGTAATTGCCTTCCAGAAGGTCGTTTCCGGTGGGCTTGCCCGCTTCTTCGGTGGTGGCGGTGAGGTCCAGAATGTCGTCCACAATCTGGAAGGCCATGCCGTAGCTCAAGCCAAACTGGCCCAGCGTTTCCACGGTCTGTTCGTTCTGCCCACTGGCAAGCGCGCCGATTCGGCAGGCTGCTTCCAGTAGCGAGGCCGTCTTCCCTTCGATCGAAAGCAGGTAGTCGTCCTCGGTCCGGTCCGCCACGTAGGTGGATTCCAGTTCGCGAATCTGGCCTTCGCACAACCGGCTGATCGTCCTGGCCAAAATCCGCGAGACATCGGTGCCCAGATCAGAAGCAATCTCAGAGGCCCGTCCAAGCAGGTAGTCACCCGAAAGAATGGCGACCATGTTCCCCCAGCGGGAGTTGACGCTTTCCACGCTGCGGCGCGTGGTGGCCTCATCCATGACGTCGTCGTGGTACAGCGACCCCTGGTGGACCAACTCCACCGCGACGCCGCCCATGATGACCTTGTCGCTGGCGGGTTGGGGCACCTTGGAGGTACTGGCAGCGCACGCAATGGCAAAGCCGGGGCGCACCCGCTTTCCGCCGGCCGCAATCAGATGCTGGGCCACCTCGGTCAGGAAATCCAGGTCGGTTTTCACCGAGTTGTGAAGCGCGCATTCAAATCGGTCCAGATCTGCTTCCAATGTGGGAAGGATGCTCAACGAGGCCGACATGCTCACATATGCAGAATACGTGCCGCTGGTCGGGGCAGCGAATCCGACCACAGGAAATTGTATGGCGTTGGTCACGTTCGTTGAATTGCGGCCGATAGCCACAGCAGAACCCTCGCCAAGAGATCGGTTTCGCCGCGTTTTTGGGAGACCAGCGACTCGGCTGCCACTAAAACCTGCTGGGGGTTACACTCGCTCTAGGTCTGCCGGGGCAGGAGGACAATCCCTTGTTTGAAAGATTTACCGACCGTGCACGTCGAGTTGTGGTGTTGGCGCAGGAAGAAGCGCGTCTGCTGAATCACAACTACATCGGCACAGAACACATTTTGCTCGGTCTCATCCATGAGGGTGAGGGCGTGGCGGCCAAGGCGCTGGAGTCGCTGGGCATCTCGCTGGAAGCGGTGCGCAACCAGGTCGAGGAGATTATCGGTCAGGGTGGCGCGTCACCAAGTGGCCACATTCCGTTCACTCCGCGCGCCAAGAAGGTGCTGGAGCTTTCCCTTCGCGAAGCTCTGCAACTGGGCCACAACTACATCGGAACCGAGCACATCCTGCTGGGTTTGATTCGCGAAGGCGAAGGCGTTGCGGCGCAGGTGCTGGTGAAGCTCGGCGCTGACTTGTCGCGGGTCCGTCAGCAGGTCATCCAACTTCTCTCGGGCTACAGCGGCCCCGGCGGTGCCGGAGGCGGCGGAAGCACCGAACGCGGCGACAAGGCCGGTGCCACGTCGGGTGGCAGCAGCGGCGACAACCAGAGCGGCTCGGTCGTGCTGGACCAGTTCGGCCGCAACATGACCCAGCTTGCTCGCGACAACGAACTCGACCCGGTCATTGGCAGGTCGCGTGAAACCGAACGGGTGATGCAGGTTCTCAGCCGGCGCACAAAGAACAACCCGGTCCTCATCGGTGAACCCGGTGTTGGTAAGACCGCCATCGTCGAAGGCCTTGCTCAGATGATCGCGTCGGGCAATGTGCCCGAAACCATCCGGGACAAGCAGCTCTACACGCTGGACCTGGGAGCGCTGGTGGCGGGTAGCCGTTACCGGGGCGATTTCGAGGAACGCCTCAAGAAGGTGCTGAAAGAGATCAAGACCCGCGGTGACATCATTCTGTTTATCGATGAGATCCACACGCTTGTTGGTGCGGGTGCCGCCGAAGGCGCCATCGATGCCGCGTCGATCCTCAAGCCCATGCTGGCTCGTGGTGAGCTGCAGACCATTGGTGCCACCACCTTGGATGAGTACCGCAAGCACCTGGAGAAGGACGCGGCGCTCGAGCGTCGGTTCCAGCCCATCAAGGTTGAAGAGCCATCGGTGGCCCACACCATCGAGATTCTCAAAGGTCTTCGCGAGCGCTACGAAACCCATCACCGGGTGACCATCACCGATCAGGCGCTGGTGGCGGCGGCAAACCTTGCCGATCGCTACATCGCTGATCGTCACCTCCCGGACAAGGCCATCGACCTCATTGATGAGGCTGGCTCCCGTCTGCGTATCAAGCGGATGGAAACGCCCCCGGACTACAAGAAGCTCGAAGAAGACATTGCTCAGGTGGTGGCCGACAAGAAGTCCGCCGTCGAGAGTCAGGACTTTGAGAAGGCCGGCCAGCTTCGGGACCGGGAAAAAGAACTCCTGGAACAGAAGGAACAGGTCGAGCAGGAAATCAAAGCCAGCGGCGTGGACCTCTTCGACGAAGTGGACGAAGAGGCGATTGCCGAAGTCCTCTCGGTATGGACCGGCATCCCGGTCTACAAGCTGACCGAAGAAGAGACCGCCAAGCTCCTGCGCATGGAAGACGAACTGCATCGCCGAGTCATTGGTCAGGAAGACGCCATCAAGGCCGTCTCCCAGGCCATCCGTCGCACCCGCGCCGGGCTCAAGGACCCCAAGCGCCCCAGCGGTTCGTTCATCTTCCTGGGCCCATCGGGCGTGGGCAAGACCGAGCTGGCCAAGACCCTGTCTGAATTCCTGTTCGGTGACGAGCAGGCCCTGATCAGCCTTGACATGTCCGAGTACATGGAGAAGCACACGGTCAGCCGCCTGGTCGGTTCGCCTCCCGGTTACGTCGGCTACGAAGAAGGCGGCCAGCTGACCGAAGCCGTTCGCCGCAAGCCGTTCTCGGTGGTGCTGTTCGACGAGATCGAAAAGGCCCACCCCGACGTGTTCAACACCCTGCTCCAGATCCTGGAGGAGGGTCGTCTGACTGACTCGCAAGGTCGATCGGTTGACTTCCGCAACACGGTGCTGATCATGACGTCCAATTTGGGGACACGGAATCTCCGCAAGGCCAACCTTGGCTTCATGAAGAGCGACGAAGCGGTCACCTACGAACGCATGAAGGAAAAGGTCAATGAGGCACTGAAGGATCACTTCCGGCCCGAGTTCCTGAACCGGATTGACGACGTCATCGTGTTCCACGAGCTCACCAAGCCTGAGGTCACCACGATTGTGGATCTCATGATCAAGCGGGTCACCAGCCAGCTTGAAGCTCAGGGCATGGGACTGGAGCTCAGCGATGCGGCCAAGCTGCTGCTGGCTGACCGAGGGTACGATCCCACGCTGGGTGCTCGACCACTGCGCCGAGCCATTCAGCGCAACATCGAGGACCCGTTGTCCGAGCGTCTCCTGCAGAAGGAGTTCCGCGCCGGCGAGATCATTATCGTGGACGTCGAAGACGATCCCGAGAACGAGGGTCGGGAGCGATTGGTGTTCCGAGCAATCGAAGGTTTCGAACCGCCCGCGGTCGAGGAACTGGCCACCGTCGAGTAGCTGGCGCAACGACCACTGAATGCAGACCGAGGATCGCCGAATACGGCGGTCCTCGGTTCATTTTTGCTCAGCGCGGGAAACGCGCCGTAAAAACGTGGGTTCGCCTCGCTACGGTTAGTCCGTGCCTGCCGTCTCCTTTCGCCTCCGCCGACTCGTCACGGCGAGCGTGCTCGTGGTTTTTGCGCTGATCTTCACCGCATGTGAGGTGGCGCTGGACGTCAACATAGACGTGAACTCCGACGGCGGCGGAACCGTGCGGGTCCGAGCCCTGGTGGACGAAGAAGCGGCGGCGAAATTCCCGACCTTGGCCACCGAATTCCGCGCCGACGATCTGGTGGCTGCCGGCTGGAACGTCAACACCTTTCAGGAGGACGACGACGGCAACTGGGAAGCGCTGGCGTCAAAGCGGTTTGCCAACTCCGAACAGCTTGATCTTGTGCTCAGCGAGATCACCGGCGACAACGGCATGTTCTCCGAATTCCGCATCACTCAGGACTCCGCCTTTGCCGAACGCAGCTACGGGATTGACGGCGTTGTGGATCTGCGACGCGGCGAACGCCTGTTTGGCGACACCGAACTGATGGAGCTACTGGGCGGCGAAGTCTTTGGCCGCCCGTTGGACTTCTACCTCGAAGGCCAAACCCTCTCGGATGCGGTCCCGGTGACGGTCACGGTGTCACTGCCGGGCGAGGCCGCCAACGGCGCCAGCAATCGAGCCAGCTGGCAACCACGCTTCGATGACTCGTCCGAAACCCGAATAGGCCTGACCTCGGTCAGCGACAACTTTCCCGCCCGCCTGTTGCGGTGGATCGCCACGGCGGCTTTTCTGCTCTTCGGACTGTCGATCCTGTTGGGTCTGCTGGGCTATTTCGTTGACCGGCGGAACAAACGGCGGGCTCCAGCCCGCCGACCCGGTTCGGTCATGGCTCGGGTTCCCGGCACCGCCGCAGGGGTGGCTGCTCCCGCTATGGCAGGCGGGCAGCAACAACCGGGTGCACCGCGTCAGTTCCGGCTGGTGTGTATGGATCCACTGGGCGTGCTCTACGACATGGGCGGCCAGCCCGGCGATCTGCTGGTTTCGTTCATCCGCAGCCGCGGATCCAACGTCAAACGCTCCGCTATAGACAAGATTCATCGCGAGGCCATGCTGGGACGCATCTCGTCGGCTGAGTTTTGGGAAGGTGTGGGCATGAAGGGCAAGCCCGATGAGCTGGACGAGGCATACATCGAACTGATCGAGCCGCGGGCAGGCGCCGCGGAGTTCCTGCGGGAAATGCGGCGGCGCGAGGTTCCGGTGACCTGCGTTACCAACGATCATTCAGAGTGGTCCCGGGCGCTCCGCGAACGCGACAACCTGGCGATGGTCTGGCCTTGGATCATCAGCGCCGACACCGGCGTCATGAAGCCGGATCCCGGTATCTATGAAGCGTTGCGTCGCGAAGCCGGCGTTCCGTATGAGGCCTGCCTGCTCATTGACGTGTCCGAGGATCACCTGACTGCGGCGCGAACCTTGGGCATGAGTACGGTTCAGTTCGCCACCCGCCGACCCGGCCCCGGCGACCAGGTCACCCATCCGGTTGTCACCAGCTTCGCCGACTTCTTCCGCCGGGCATAACTCCATCCAACTTGCGGATCGTGTCCGTCGAGCGCGAGTCGGCGCCGACATCTCAGCGTCCTATCGCGCAATCTCGCTTCCGTGCCGAAATCCGTTCTCACAGAACGACCCGGCCAGCTCGGTGTGGGCGGCCGCCAACAGATCTGCTCGGCCCTCAACGCCATGGCTGACTGCTACGTCGGTGGCTGCAAACGATCGACTCGAGAAGGTCCGGTTTCGGCGCCGGATATCCGGTTCCTACTCTTGACAAGTTTCTCAGAAAAGCCCACAGTTCAGTGATCCGGCGACACTCGTTGCCCTCCCGGAAAGTGACCCATCTCATGGGCCGACAACCCATCCCACCGCCTGCCCAACACATGCCGCCGCAGCCCTCACCACTCCTCCAACCGGAGAACCAACCCAGGCACAACAGAAACTTCAACCGCACGGTGCTGATCGTCCTCGTCGCAGCCATTCCGGTCCGGTTGGTCGTCCTGCTCCTGGCTGGAGTCCTCGTCGCTGGATGTGCAGTTTCGGTCTCTGAAAGTTCATCCGTTGGGCCAGCCGAACTCGATGGGGGCATCAGCCCGGTCGTAGCCGACGAGACGTTCGTCGTCACCCGTGACTCCACGTCCCGCGCTGCGTTCCTGGAATCCGAAGGAAGCCCCAGCATTACGAACTCTGCAACCGTGACGGACTTTCAAGCATTGTCGCAGCTCGTAGTTGGGTCCGAGACACTCCGAACCTTCGTTGTCGACACCGTCGCCGCCGATGGGACGGAACAGTCGTGCGCTGGCATGTCCGGGTTGGACGGCAGCGGTCTGGTGTGCGGACCGAACAACCCGTTCGATTCCGAGGTCGATGCCACCGGTCCCCCAACTGACCCCGCCATCCTGGACATCACCCACAGCAACGAAGAGATCGTAACCCTGGGCGTGGTCCTCCCCCCGGGTGAAGCGGTCAGCGTAATGCAGGTCACCGCCGAGAATGGGTGGGTAGGCCAAGCCAACTTCGTCGGCGACGCATCCGGCTACCAAAGCGCGATCGTCTCGTGGGATTCCTCGTTCGGGTCGAGCGACGTCATTTCCTTCTTCGCCGCTGACGGCCGCGAAGTCTGGACGAATCGCTAGCCGTTGACCAGTGCGGAAGCCCAGGACCATGAGCGCCGCTCCTTGCGACCAACCACCGACGCATCCACCACGAACTCGGCACAGAAGCCACGTCACACCTCCGTCTGATCGAAGCGTTCAACGAACCAGCCGAAGTCATCTGAAAGCCAAGTCGCACCGGCGACTAACACCGGCTTGCTGTCGTTCAAACGCTTACGCAACAGTGCTGCTGAAGAGCACCATCGCCATTTGATACGGCTACTCCGATCGGAGCCACCACATAGAGGCGAGCAGCTCTGGCACCAGAGTCTCGCTCAACAGCGCTACCAAAGGGTCGTCGTCGTAGCGATAACGCAGTTCGTAGGTCGAAGCCGCGAACGTGCCGCCAACGGCGACGGCCGTAGATCCCCGTGATGTCATCCACTCAGCGGCCTGCGCCTCGTATCGAGATCCGCAAAAAACGAGCGCTCGATAGTCGAGCGTCTTTGTGAGATAGACGTCCACATGGCTCCAATCACCGATTTCACATCCATCGGCGCGTCGACGAGGACCTTCACGGATCATCAATGCACCCTGGAGCGCCGAGGAGACGCGTTCCTGTGGGGCCAGGAGCCAGGTACCATCGTCGGTGTCGAGCAGACCACCGATCTCAGGAAGCCATATGGGCTGGCGTTCAAGCAGGTCAGCCGAGGCTTCCACCGAGCGCCGAACTGCGTCAACCGGGCTTTTGCCGTTGGTCAAATTGGCGGCAAGTTCAAGAAGGGCGACGATCGTGTGTCGGTAAGTTCTGCATGCAACGCCGCCAGATTCGGTCCCGGCGAGCATCGCGACTGTGTGGTCAGAGCAGTCGGACAAGCTCGAGCGTTCCGAGTTGGTGAGCGCCACCACCTGGCTGATACCGAGATGAGGCTGCACCGCGTCCAGCGTCTCGATCGACTCACCCGTCGCTGAAACAGCGACGACCAGAAGATCATTTGCGGGTGGCCACCCCACCATGGCGGAGGATCGTTGAGCCACGGCATTGAGTCCGAGAGATCGCATTCTGGCCGCGACAACCAGCGATGCAAAGTAGCTCGATCCCATACCCAGCAGCACGATTCGTTTGGGATCAGGTCGAATCGGCCAAGCGATCTCTCCAGAGTCCAACCCGCCGGCAAGACGCTCCAGCAACTCTGGAATGAGGAAGAGGTCGTCTCGGAAGAGGTCGGGGTTCATCGGTCGTCCTTAGGGTGATTTAGCACCGTCGAGGTTTGGAACAGCGCCGGCAATGCCGCGATGGGCACATACATCCATCGAGGTAGATGCAGATCGGCGTACACCATTTCATGAAGCTCCTGGAGCACGCGGAGTGGTCCGAGCAGACGATCATCGAGGAGCGCACTTCGCCCTGCCTCGGCGAGGCCGGATCGGTAGTTGGTGAGCAGCGCCGCGATGGCGTCGTTTACAATCTGTTCGATGCGGTTTGCTGCCTTGTCGACAGGCAAGCCTGAATCGTGGCGGCGTTTGACCGCAACGCGACCAACGTGATCGATCGATTGCATGAGCGCTGCCAGATCGGAAGCGGCGGGAGCGGCCCGCTGTTCCGTGCCGCGTAGTGCGAGCGGGTTCCCGTCGAAGTCAACGAGAAAGTGTTGGCCATCGGCTCGGAGTACCTGACCGACGTGAAGGTCGCCGTGCACGGCTTGCAGCATCGTCGACTCGATGGCGCACAGTTCCTGTACCGCCGCTTCGACCTGCGGTAGGCATGTAGTCAGAGTTGCCTGCGCGTCTCGATCGGTGACGGCCAGGGCGCGTTCAAGTAGTGAGGCTGCATGATCATGCCAAGGAGCGAGGAGCCCCTCGTATATCGGCATCGGTATTGTGGAACTATCGGACACGAGTGCGCAGTGGAGGTCGGCGGCCAGCGTTCCGAGCACCGCTACTGACGCAATGAACGATTCACGCGACTCGATTCCGTCCACCACATCTTGCAGATCGCCGGTGCACCACGTCCATCCGTCGCTCGAGCCAGGTACATACTCAGACGCTGTTGCCAGGACCAGTCCCCTGTCCTCGTGGATCCCGTAAAAGGTCGGCATCTGCTGAAACCCGACCTCGTTCAGGTGCTGCATGACTTGCGCACCCGTCTTGTCGTATGGCATCGGTCGAAGCAGCCACTTCACAATGACCTGTTCGCCGACGATCACACTGCGGTTCGTCTGGTCGACGGTGATGGTGCGTTCAGTTGCGTTCGGCGAGACACAATCGACGAGAGACGCCGCAATGGCAGCCGAACTTCCGCGTGGCGGCGTAGGTGTACTCACGTCACGCTGGACGGAACCCGGTGCGACCTGCCGGTTCGGCGTGCTTCACCATCACATGGTGGCCATGCGTGAATTCGAGCACCGAATCGTGGCCCATGTCTGATCCGAAACCAGATGCGCCCCGCCCTCCATGGGGCATCTCGCTTGCGATTGGCAGATGGTCGTTGATCCAGGTTACTCCGGCCTGGATCTCGTGAGCGACTCGTAAACCGCGGTCGGGCGCTGCGGTCCAGACCGAGGAAGCGAGTCCATACTTTGATGCGTTCGCCAGACGAATGGCGTCGGCTTCGTCGGTGAACGGCAGCACGGCAAGGACCGGTCCGAAGATTTCGTCGACGACAATCTCGGAGTCGGGGCCGACGTTCGTGACGAGTGTCGGTTCATAGAACCATCCCGGTCGATCAAGCGAGGCCCCACCGCGAACCACATCGGCGCCACTTGCTCGTGCTCGCTCGACAAAGCCATGTACCCGCGACCGGTGCGCTTCGGTGATGAGCGGTCCAATGTCGGCGGTCGTGTCGAAGGGATCGCCAAGTTTTACGCTGGCCATGCTTGCCGCAACGGCGTCGATGAGCTCGTCGTATCGGTCGCGTTGCACAAGAACACGGGTGGCAGCGGTGCAGTCCTGGCCCGAGTTATAGGTTCCGGCAAGGGTTGCCGCTGCGGCTGCCTCTTCGATGTTGGCATCGTCGAATACCACGAGCGGCGCCTTGCCTCCGAGTTCGAGCACCACCTGGGTGGGGCCGCCCGAAGCAAGCTCCATGATCCGTCGACCGGTCACCGAGGAGCCCGTCATGGTGATCATGTCAATGTCGGGATTGGTGATCAATGCTTCGCCGACCTCAGCATCGCCAGTGACCACCGAGAATACTCCCTCGGGTAGACCTGCTTCAACCGCCAGCTCGGCAAAACGCAGCGTTGATCTGGGTGTGGTCGGCGCTGGTTTCAAGACGATGCTGCACCCCGCAGCCAGAGCAGCGCCAACCTTCCAAATGGCCATTACCAGCGGGAAGTTCCAAGGGGTTATCGCCGCGACCGTTCCAACAGGGCGACGGAACAGCATCGAGGTGAAGCCTTCGCTAAAGACGCCAGCGGCGGTGCCGTGTAACGAACGCGCCGCCGCAGCGAAGAACCGTATGTTGTCGACGCCGAAGGGAAGCTCGCCATCCCTCATCACCGTCCACGGCTTGCCCGAGTCCTCGACGTCGAGCCGCGACAGCTCGTCGGCATGGTCATGGAGTACATCGGCCAGCCGCAACAGCACCAGCGCCCGCTCCGATGCCAACGTCTTGCCCCACCCGTGTTGAGCAGTTGACGCATGCGCTACGGCTCGGTCTACGTCGGCGATTGTGGAGTCAGCAACCTCAGTGAAGGCTTTGCCCGTCACAGGGCTGATAAGAGTGCGCATCGCTAGAGTCCAGTCTTGCCAAGTAATACGGCAGAATCGGGGTGCCACCAAACCGCAACGGCCTGAGCCGGTCGGTACGAGACCGAACCCACCGAGGCAACGATCAACGGGTTTTCTCGACCAGCAACATCGACATAGCAGTGCGACAAACCGCCATAGAACTGCACGTCGGCGAGCACCCCTTCGACGTGTTCATGCCCGGCGGGATGCTCACCTACCAGGCCCATCTGAAGCCGTTCGGGGCGTAGACAGTGCAGCTCGGTGCTGCCTTTTTCGTTGACGCTCTCAAAGAGATTCGTGGAACCGATGAACTCGGCAACGAATCGACTCGCTGGATGCTCGTACAGTTCGTTCGGCGAAGCGATCTGTTCGACGTGTCCGTCTCGTAGGACCGCAATCCGATCTGCCATCGACATCGCCTCTTCCTGGTCGTGGGTGACCACGATGAAGGTGATGCCGACCTCGCTCTGTAGACGTTTGAGTTCTCGTTGCATCTGCGTGCGAATTTGCTTGTCCAACGCACCCAGTGGCTCATCCAGTAGCAGGACGGACGGACGCTTGACTATCGCTCGCGCAAGCGCAACGCGTTGGCGTTGGCCGCCGGAGAGTTGGGCAGGACGACGCTTGCCGAGGCCACTCAGGCCGACAGTCTCAAGCGCCTCCTGGACTCGCGGCCTGATCTCGGACTTCGACAACTTCTCTCGTTCGAGTCCGTACGACACGTTTCGTTCGACATTGAGATGGGGAAACAACGCGTAGGACTGGAACATCAGGTTCACCGGTCGCCGGTGTGTTGGCATGGCTACCAGGTCAGCACCGTCAAGGGTGACGGTCCCATCGTCGGGCACCTCGAGGCCGGCCAGAATACGAAGCAGCGTTGTCTTTCCGCAGCCGCTTGGTCCAAGCAGCGAGAAGAATTCGTTTCGGGCGATGTCGATAGTGACGTCGTCGAGCGCGACCACCGATCCAAACCGCTTGTGGACCGAACTGACGCTCACCAGCGGCGAGGTTGATGCTTCGGCTGCCTCAACGGGTGACGTGTGGTCGATATGGGAAGTCACGAAGCCTCGATTGTGTCGGTGGGTCGGGTAAGTCGTTGGACGCTCAGAACGGCGAGAACGGACACGATCAGTAAGATCGTGGCGAGCGCATTCACGTCAGGCTTCACGCCGAATCGCACATTCGCATAGATGACCTGTGGCAGTGTCGGGTTGCGCGGCCCGTTGGTGAAGAAGGCGATCACGAACTCATCAATCGACAATGTGAACGACAACAACGCTCCCGCAAGAATGCCCGGAGCCAGCGAGGGCAACGTGATCCGAATAAAAGCGCCAACAGCGGTATCGCCCAGATCACGGGCCGCCTCTTCGAGCGACGGGTCCACGTGGGCCAGCCGGGCACGCACGACCGCTGTCACAAAGGCCATGCAGAATAGTGAATGTGATACGAGCACTGTGAGACGGCCAAGTGGCATCTCGACCATTGTGTAGAACGCAAGCAATCCGACCGCCAGGACGATGTCTGGCATCACGGCCGGGGCCAGGATGGCGGATTCGACGAACGGACTTCTCACGAATCTTTGAATTCCCACTGCGAGTAACGTGCCGAGCACGGTGGAAATAGTTGTGGAGCCGAGAGCCACGATGAGGGTGTTCTTCACGCCCCCGCGTATTTGCTCGTTGCTGACAAGTTCTCCGTACCACTTGGTCGAGAACCCGCCCCAACTGGTGGGTAGACCGCTGCGGTTGAACGAGAGAACGACGAGCACGCCGATCGGCAAAAAAAGGAACGTGTACACCATGAACAGGTGGAACCGCATTGGGCGGCTCATGAGGACGCCTTCATGGCATGGCCTTCATGTTGGTTCCCTCAATCCGGCTGGCGATTCGATTCTGCACGCCGACGATAACGAAGACGATCACCAGCACCACGAGCACAACCGCAGATCCAAAGGGCCAGTTGAATGACTTGAGGAATTGGTCACGGGCGAGGGTGCCGAGCGTTGCGGTCTTGCCGCCGCCGAGAAGCTCAGGGATGACGAAATTGCCAAGGCTCGGGACAAAGACAAAGAGGCATCCAGAAAAAGCACCATTCACAGTGAGCGGCAGAGTGATGGTCCGGAATCGAGTGAGCGGGTCGGCTCCCAGGTTCGTGGAGGCCTCGGCCATCTGAGGGTCGAGACGCTCAATGGCGGCGTACAGCGGCAAGATCATCAGCGGCAAATAGGCGTAGACGAAGCCGAGGACTATCGCTGGCCGATTGTTCATCAGCGCGATGGGGTCATCTATGACCGATGTCGCCCGCAGCAACTGGTTGATCAGCCCTTCGTTGTTCAGCAGGACGACCCACGCATAGGTACGGATCAGGAAGTTCGTCCAGAAGGGGAGCACGACGCAGATCACTGCCACTGTTCGCCACCTGCGGGGGAGCTTTGAGATTGCAAGGGCAGCGGGATACCCGATGAACAGGGCGATGACCGTCGCTATTGCTGAAAGCCCAATGGAGGTGAAGATCACATCTCGAAAGACCGGTTCTCCCAGTCGTTGAACGTTATCGAGGGTAACCGGGGTGTCGACCGCCCCGAACCGCCCGCCTGTGAGGAACGCGTAGACGAGAATGAGGCCGAGCGGAACCACGAGTAGAACGCCCGCATACAAAAGTCCAGGACCGAGCAGTGCCGCTCTCTCAAGCGCCGCTGCCCGGTCTCGCACAGTTCTCATTTCCTACCCATGAGGGGGTATCCGTTCAGCCAGCGCAAGATCAACCGGCGACAACCTCGGTCACGATGTCGGTGTAGGTCTGGTTATCTTCACCGAGATCTCGTAACTGTTCTCCTTCGAGCAAGTCAGCTGAGGACATGCCCAGGTTTGGGAACTGGGCAATCAGTCCGGGGTCGACCAGGGCCATCGCTCCAGGGTTCGGAACCTTGTAGTACACGAGTTCGGCTACCTGGGCGTGATTGGCGGGTTCAAGCACGTGGTTAATAAAGGCGTGCGCAGCTTCGAGGTTCTCAGACGACTTCATGATCACCATGGTGTCAGCCCAGAGGTCACTGCCTTCTTCCGGCACAACGAACTTGATGTCGGGGTTCTCGGCGATGCCATAGTTGCACCACCCGTCCCATGCCTCGACGAGGGCAGCTTCACCGCTTACCAGACGACTGTAGAACGTCACGTCGTCGTAGGCGAGCAGGTTTTCCTTGGCGCTTGCCAGCAAGTCCTGAACTTGGGCAAGTTCATCAGCATCAGTGGTGTTCACCGAGAAGCCGAGCGACTTCTGCGCTGGGAGCATGAGCCAGCGATCCGTTTGCAGCATGGTGACCTTGCCCTTCACGTCATCGGCGGGGTCGAGTAGATCATTCCAGCTTGTGGGAGCGCTTGAGACCAAATCTTCGCGATAGCAGATGCCTGTCGTTCCCCAGGTGTAGGGAATCGAGAAATCGATGCCCACAAGATCGGTTGCCTCGGGTGCGAGGTTGGCCATATTCGGGATGAAGTCGGGATCGATCTGGGCGAGGACGCCCGCTTGATTGAGCTGGTCCGCAAATTGGGAGGATACAAAGGCCACATCGAAGCCGGCGCCATCGCTTTGGATCAGCTTGGCGGTGATCTCTTCATTCGTTGCGTGCAAAGATAGCTCGGCGTCGACACCGGTCGCTTCGGTAAAGCTGGGGATGAGTCCCTCAGGTGTGTAGGCATCCCAGTTGGAGATGACCAGGGATTGCGTGGTCAGATCAGCATCGGTGTCGAGTGCGCCGCCACCGCCGGAGTCTTCGCCGCACGCTGCCCCCACCAACGAGAGTGCGAGAATTCCGACCGCAAGTCTTCTGAGATTCAATCTGTGCATGGGTCCCCTTCCAAAGGCCTGTGTGTCCATAACTTGTTCAGCAATCATCAGAAGCTTCGAAATCTCGCTGGCTTAGTTTACGGAACTAGGTAGTTAGACTAACCTAGATTACCAATTGCGCAAGAGGGGGCCGAGAAGATTGCGAGACTCGCAAGTAGCCCGAGTTCCGGGGAGCGGAGACGCCAGGTCACTCGACAGCATCGACCGGCAAATCGTGGCTGCACTCCAGGCAAACGGCCGCCGCTCCTACTCCGCTATCGCTGATCAGCTCGACATCGCCGAGTCCGTGGTCAGATATCGGGTTCGACGGCTTGAGAAGGCGGAGATCCTTCAAGTTGTCGGCATCGCCGATCCATTGAAACTCGGATTTGACCTCATGGCCATGGTGGGTGTGAAGGTCCAGCCAGGCCAGCTTCACATCGTGGCACGAGCACTCCAGGCACTGCCAGAGGCGAGTTATGTCGCCTCGGTCGCTGGGCGTTTCGACGCGCTGGTTGAACTCGTCTGTCGAGACACGGCGCACTTTCAGAAGATGCTGGTTGACCAAATCCAGATGATCCCCGGCGTTACCTCAACCGAGTCATTTCTGATTCTCGAGATCCACAAGATGGCATACGGCTGGGGTGCGGGGGAGCACTCCGTGCCTTTCGCAGCGATCGATGATGTTCCGAACACAGTTACGAAAGAGGCGCCTCGGAAGAAGGCGTCAGCTAAGAAGGGAAACAAATGAGCACACCACGCACGTTCCTATTCATGCCGGAGAGCGCTTACGGCCCAACGAACAATTGTATCGGGATCGGCAATGTGCTTCAGGCTCGCGGTCATCGTGTCGTGTTCGCTGCCGAGGCTTCGTGGGAAGGCAAGTTGGAGGCCCTGAATTTCGAAGAAGATCTGGTGGATCTTGCGCCCGAGGACCCAGATGCCGATCCAGACGCCGACGCCGGACAGTTTTGGACCGACTACATCAAGGCGACTGCCCCTGAATTCCGCAAGCCGACCATCGAGCAACTCACGACGTTCGTGAAGCCGACTTGGCAGGCATTGATCGACGGTGCCAAGTTCTGCCAGCCTCAACTTGAAGAAATCATCGAGCGCCAAAGTCCCGATGTGATCATCGAAGACAATGTCAACTGCTTCCCAGCGCTCATGACATCGAGTGCCACTTTTGTGCGAATGATGTCGTGCCAGCCTCTCGAAGTAGGCGGTGCGAATGTCCCGCCTACCTTTTCGGGCTACCCAAGCGCTGATCGATCGGGATGGGGTGAGTTCCGAGCCGAGTACGATCGAACCCACCGTGAAATGTGGGCGGACTACGACGAATGGGTCCGTTCCTGTGGTGCACCCGGACTTCCTGAACTTGCATTCTTGCAGCCCTCCGAATCACTTAACCTCTACCTCTATCCAGAGATTGCTGACTATGTGGATGCCCGACCGTTGGGATCTACGTGGCACCGTCTCGACTCATCGGTTCGCACGACCGATGTACCGTTCGAAGTCCCAGAAGCACTCCGTGACGGACCGGGGTCTCTGGTCTATCTGTCGCTTGGGTCGCTGGGATCAGCCGACATTGACCTTATGCGACGACTGGTGGGAGTGCTTGCCGACTCGCCCCATCGCTTCATCGTTTCAAAGGGACCGTTGCACGAGGAACTCGAGTTGCCCGACAACATGTGGGGAGAGCACCAGGTACCGCAGACCAACGTCATTCCACTCTGCGACCTGGTGATAACCCACGGCGGGAACAACACAACCACCGAGAGTTTTCACTTCGGCAAGCCCATGATCCTTCTGCCCCTGTTCTGGGACCAATACGACAACGCACAACGCGTCGACGAACTCGGTTACGGCGTACGCCTCGACACCTACGGCTTTCAAGACGAGCAACTGCTCGCTGCCGTCGAGAATCTACTTTCCAACAGCGACCTGCGAACTCGACTGGCCGGAGCCGGCCAGGCCATTCGGTCCAAAAACGGCGCAGCGAAGGCCGCAGACCTGATCGAGAAGGCTGGACTGTGACTCGTGCCGCCTCTCAGGCGGCGTTATCAGTCGACGATGCGCACGAAGGCTCGTTCTGGCTTGACCGCGCGCGACCCGAACACCTGACCGCCGGCCTCCGTAAAGGACTCGCCAGCCAGACCAGTACCGACCTGCTGATCATTGGTGCTGGCCTGACAGGTCTATGGGCGGCGATCGAAGCCGCTGATCAAGGCCGCGAAGTTCTGCTTGTCGACGCGGGCGAGGTCGGCGGTGGCGCATCCGGACGCTGTGGCGGCTTTATCAACCCGTCCATTACACACGGCATCGTCAACGGCCACCAACGGTGGCCTGACGCCATGCCGGACATACTGCGAATACAACGCTCTCTCTGGCAGGACACGTTGAGCTTCCTGGAGGACCACAACGGAGCAGGCACCGTCGAGCCTGTCGGGAAACTCGTGGTGTGTACCCGACAGCATGAGCGGGACGGCCTCGCCACGATGGCCAGCGTGTTGACCGACTATGGCGAGGAGTGTTCGCTGCTGGATGCGGACCAGGCGCAAGAACTCGTGAACTCACCCACGTACCTGGGTGGTCTGTTCCATGACAGTTCCAATGGATTGTGCGATCCGGTGGAGCTCTCGTGGGTTCTCGCGATGGCGGCATTGGAGCGCGGCGTAAATCTGGTGGAAAACGCTCCCATCGAGAACCTTGAAGACGACGGCCATTTCATACGAGCGACCAGTGGCCGATCGGAAATTTGTGCCCGTCAGGTTCTGTTGGCGACGAACGCATACAAGCCACTTCGCAAGCGGCTACGGGCACGGGTTATCCCGGTCTATGATCATGTCATCGTCACGGCGCCGCTTTCGAACAGCCAACGAAGCGAAACCGGGTGGCGAGACAAGGTGTTCGGGATCACCGACGCTGGCAACCAGTTTCACTATTACCGGCCAACGCCCGACGGCCGAATTCTCTTTGGAGGGTGGGACGCCACCTACCACTTCGGCGGCAGGATCGATCCCCGTTACGAGCAATCCCCCGCAACTCACCGCTTATTGGTGGATCACCTGATCGAGACCTTTCCCCATCTTGCCGACGTCGTAATCACACACAAATGGGGTGGCCCGATCGATTCAACCAGCCGCTTTACTCCCATGTTCGACACGGCCATGGGTGGGAAACTCGGTTGGGCAATCGGCTTCACCGGGCTTGGCGTCGGCGCGAGCCGATTCGGAGCGCAGGTCGCACTCGACCTACTCGCTGGATCCAGCACAGAAAGAACGCTTCTTCCCATTGTTGGCAAGCAGCCATTGCCATTTCCTCCCGAACCGTTTCGTTGGCCCATCATTCAGTTCACCAAACGGGCAATGCAACGCGAAGACGAGTTGGGACGCAAGGGACTGTGGCTCTCGTTGCTTTCCCGCTTCGGCGTCGGTTTCGATAGCTGACGCTCGCGAGATGAGTTTCGATTCCATCTCTTCTCCCCCTGGGCATCGGCGAGTGCCGGCGGCCATTTCCGGCATCCTGATGGCAGTCAACGCGGGGCCAACCTCGGACTCCGGAGGCGGGACATCGATTTCGACCACGGAACCGCTGCACTGACCTGGACCGTCACGACAAGACGGTGCCTGACCCCTTGAGGTCTTTCAGGTCCCTGACGGTGTAGTTGCGTTTCGCTGGCGTTCGACCGAAGTCATACATACGTTTCATCTGCTTGTTCCTTCAATTACGTTCTCGGTATCGCCAGCTTCGGCACTCGCTCGACGGCGGCTCTTCATTTCTTCGTGTGCTTCCATGCTTCCGTCGTGGAACGTGCCGAACCACTTGTCCATCGGCAACAGCAGCATCCCGTAGTTCACCTCGAAGTAGCGATGATGCAGGTTGTGGAAGTAGTCGCCGCCGTGCAAGTCGGTTTCCTTGGTGAGCTTGAAGCGGTCGAACCCTGAGTGCGATGGCGACGGTGAGATCATCAGGTACACCAGGCAGAACGTGGCGATGAACGGCGAGCCGGGGATGACGAGGAACACGAACGGCAACGACAGATAGAGCACGTGCTCACCGGGGTGCATCGAGATACCGGTCCACGGTCCGGTGTTGACGTTGCGATGGTGCAGTGCGTGGAACCAGCCGTAGATCGGGTCGACATGGAGCAGCCGGTGGTTGAGGTAGAAGTGCACACCTTCGATCCAGAAAACGGCGATCGTCATCGCGGCGATCGCCCAGAGCGAGCTGAGTTGTGGAATCGCATCGGTGGCGTAGAGGCGGAACATGATCGCCTCGTACAACGCTGCAATCCCTCCCCCGCTCACGAGCGTCCAGAACATGTTGTCGCGGGTCTGATTGTTGAAGGTGAACGACTTGCGGCTGGCCGCAAGCCAACGCGACTCGTACTTGAACTCGGTGCCCTGCGCTTTGCGGATGTGGAGCCACCAGTGCTGGCCGCCGATGACCACCAGCATCATCACGGCGTTGCGAAGCCAAAGCAGGCCGACATCGTCGATGCTGAGCTTTGCGAACCGGTCGAGCGATGGCGTGAACACGTGGTACATCAACGCTGCCAGGGCAATCCACATGATCGATTGCGGCCACATGTACTGCGTGAGGAACCACTTCACCATGCCCAGGGGCCGTGGCGATGATTGAAACAGCGGCGGCACGACCATGGGTTCGGGGTCGTAGCCCTTGGCCCGCTTCATCGGCGTACGGTTCGAGGAAGGTGTGGTCATGGCACAAACGCTGCTGGAGACTTCGCCGGTGCGCAAGCAACCATTTCGGCCGCACGACATAAGTCGCACTTATGATAGGCCTATGGATCGACTCGAGCCGCTTCCTCCGTTGAACCAGTTGCGCGTGTTCGAGGCCGCAGCCCGACTCTTGTCGTTCACAAAGGCCGCCAAAGAGCTCCACCTGTCGCAGCCCGCGGTCAGCCAGCAGATCAAGGCGCTCGAACGCCACGCTGGACGCCCGTTATTCGTGCGACGGCACCAGTCGCTCGAGCTAACCGAAGCGGGCATCGCGTACCTGCCAATCGTTCAGAGCGCTCTCGAATTATTGGCGACGGGAACCCAGGCCGTATTCGGCCGACGCGACGAGCTGCATCTCACTGTGCAGGTCAACCTGTCGTTCGCCCTCTACTGGCTGACGCCGCGGCTACCCGGGTTCCTCGAGCGGCACCCGGAGATCGTGGTCGACCTGGTCACCGTCATCCATGACCCCGAACGGACGGCGGCGGCTGCCGACGTGGAGATTCGTTTCGCCGAGGACGTCGTGGGCGCTACTTTGCTTCAGCGAGTTGAGGCGTTTCCCGTGTGTGCACCCGAGATGGTCGCAAGCGCGGACTGGCGAACCGACACGTTGTTCGACTGCACGGCAATGTCGGTCGGCTGGCACACCTGGCTGCGCGGCATCGGCGAGCAATTGCCAGAACAGCAACGCGTGCATCTCGCAAGCACCTACGCCGTTGGCTTGTCGGCAGCCGAGCAAGGCAGCGGACTGTCGATGATGCTCGACATCTTCGCCGTCAGTTCACTAACCGACGGGCGCCTCGTCCAGCCGTTCGATCACACCTGCCCTGTGGCCGAGTCATATTGGCTCGTCGAACAACCCGAACGGCACCGCTCTGACGCCGCACGAGCATTCGCCAGCTGGATTCTTGAGCCTGTGGGTGCCCGAAACCCCGACGTGGCTGTTGAACAGCCAAAATCAGCGCCGGCCTCCAGATTGAACTGGATCTCGGTGAGGGGACACAGCCCAGGTCGATGGTGACGCTGCTCTAATCGACGTCATGGCCCTCAATCTGATCGACAACGCGCTCCTCGTGAACGCCACAATCCGTCGTTGGACGACATCGCCAACGATCTCGCCGAGATCGACCCTGTCCATACGCCGGACACCGGCCTCCGCCTTCCCCAACTGCAGCAGCGCCGTGACCAGACCTTCCGCTCGGGTGGTGGCGCGGTCGATGACCTTGATATCCGACCGACTTGACAGTCTCGACAAGTGGCGGCGCACCAAGCTTGCGGCGAAGCGTCACCATCGTGACCCGCACTGCGTTGGTGAACGGATCTGCGTGCTCATCCCAGACCTTTTCCAGGAGCAGTTCCGCACTCACCGGAGCCGGGCTCTGCTTCATCAATACCTCCAACACCCCGAACTCTTTCGGTGTGAGGCCGATCACTCGGTAGGCCCGATGGACCACGCGTTGGTGCGGGTCGAGCCGACAATCGCCGACCTCGAGCACCGGCGCTGCGCTTTGCGCCGGCCGGCGACCCAACGCGTGGATTCTCGCCACGAGCTCTCGGAGATGGAACGGCTTGACCAGATAGTCGTCAGCCCCCAGGCCCAGCCCCGCCACCCGCTCGTCGAGAGAGTCGAACGCGGTCAGCATCAAAATCCGGGCTGACCCAGCCGCGATCGACCGGCACCATCATCGCCGTGCATGCCCGGCAGGTCGCGGTCGAGCACTACAACGTCGTACTCAGTCACTGCCGTCTTCGCGAGGGCATCTTCGCCGCGGTCAGCGACATCTATGGCGAACCCGGAGTTCCGCAGCCCCCGAGCCGTGGCAGCCAACAGCTGAAGATCGTCCTCGACGAGCAAGACGCGCACCACACAAGTATCGCAGGGCGCAGATTCAGCCAACGTAAGGTCGCATCGGTGGCCGTCCAGCTTCAGCAGCGAGCGACGATTCGTCTCGGCCGCCGCCACAGGGCTTCACGAAATCGAACACTTGTTCGGGTGTCGGAGGGGCGATTACAACCCTTAACCCACACCCAACACGGTCGGGTTGGATAGGCCTGGCGGCGGCCTGTCTCCCGAGCGAGTTAGCAGTCCGCAAGTGCTTGAAGCGCACGGCAGATCTCGTCGAGTTCGTCAATCTGGAGCTCAC
>ENA-ORXT01000067-ORXT01000067.1-marine-metagenome-genome-assembly--contig:-NODE-67-length-156060-cov-5.957335_pt1 | contig 156060 bp, 120 predicted proteins | sample MGYA00237868_ERZ511482 | MGnify/ENA metagenome assembly ERZ511482 | reverse complement strand
TGAAGAAAGTTCTACGGTTATGTTTCTTGTATCACAGACTGGTGCTAGGTCATCTATGATTGTAACAAAAGCATTACAAAAACTATTGTTCCCAAAATTATCGACGACCACAAGGGTTACCTCATTCGCTCCAATATCTTGACAAGCAAAACCTAAAGAATCTAACAAAAAGATGGTTTCTATTCCGCAGTCATCAAAAGAGCCACCATCGATAAGATCCGGAGAAGGATTTGCTGTTCCTGCAGCATCCAAACTCACAGTTATATCCTGAGCAATGCAAGTAGGATCTGTGGTATCCGTTAAACATGGATCACAAAATTCCTGAGGATCAAAAACATCAACCATTGAATTGCACATAACTACATTGCCAAAATCGTCGGCAACACTAAAACTTATTTGATTGATTCCTAAATCACCACAATCAAAGGTGAGCGGCAATCCAGTGAAGGTCAATTCTCCACATGGTGGATTAGCTATCCCATCACCAAAGTTTAGACTTATATCAGTTTCATTTAAAGTAACAAATCCTTGGGCGTTAATTGCCAACCCATATGCCTCGCAAAAAACATTAAGTTCGTAAGGATAATTTACGGTAACGGTACTAAGACATGTAGAAGTATTCCCAGACATATCTGTCACAGTCAATACTACCTCATTGTCTCCTATATTATTACAAGAAAAATCTGAGATATTCGCATCTAAAGTCACCTCACCACAATCATCAAAAGAACCTTCGTCTATCATTTGTGGGCTTATTACAGCTACTCCATTGGCATTTAAATCAATGGAAATATTTTGGGTAATACAAGTTGGTAAGGCCGTATCATTTGTACAAGGGTCCTTGCAATTACCAAAATCAATGTTGCTTGATACGCTGTTAGGCATGACATTAATCTGATAACCTCCATTGCCTAAGGTCAAATCTAAATCGGTAATCGGCGTTTGCTTGACCGTATATTGACCTGGCTCTAGGTCAAAGAAAGCATAGAACCCAAGTTCATCCGTCGTACTTTGTTGAACCTCTGTTCCTGCCGCATCACACAAACTCACCACGATGCCAGAAAAAACTGGATCTGAATTAAGGTTAAATTCTGAATCGCAAGCAGTATCCTCAAATACAGTTCCAGTAATAAATTGATATGGGGAACAACAACCAGACTCGATCAAGGCGGCTCCAGTTAAACTTGCTTCAATGGCCATACCCATAGATACATTCGCATCATTTCTTAACCCAGCTCTGAGACTATATCTTCCCGGTGGTAAAACATGAGAAGTAATTGAGGTCGTAGGATTTGTAAAATTGCTTGTGCTATTTGATTGAACATTTATTAATTGTTCAATTAAAGCTCCAGACTCATCATACAGTCCTATGTCAATAAAATTATCAAACAGTGCAGCAACTTCAAGATCTACTTTCGAAGTTTCACAAATGCAGAACTCTCTTTCAAAGGTGTAAGCTATTGGGAATGACATGTTGTTTGAAGTGTTTTCAAAAGGAGATATGTATTGGGCATTTAGCTGACTAGACCAGGCTCCATTCGGACTTAATACAAATCCAGGTTGTGGGTAATTTAAATCAGGATCAGGACCAGAGATCATAACCCATCCACCATCATATTCACCAATAGGAAATAACGATCCATTGTTAAAGTCAACACCTGTACTTAAGTCAACATTCGTTGCTGCACATGCATCGGTACATTCCATAGGCACTTCAACGCAAGGCGCTAAAGCGTCACATAGTTGACCGCATACATAATTTGAGCTAGTACCAGATAAAGTGAAACCATTGAAACTGCCATCATTTCCATTCGAAGTTAAATCCGTAGGACCAGCTATTCCGCTGTTATCGTTCTCTCCGCTTCCTTCTTCAAAATCATAGTGTAGTGCGTTGGGCGTTAAAGAATTTAGATCACATACTTGTTCTGAATCGAGTGCCATGTTCCATATCTTGACATTATCTATGGTTCCTCCAAAGAATTCATCACCTCCAGTTGCCGCACCCCCGATATTAAAGATACCTGAAAATGATAATGATCCAGGTCCTGGAATGGTAGAAACTAAAGCTCCATCTAAATACAAGGAAAATTCACTGCCGCTTCTTACCAAGGTCACCGTGTGACAAACATTGTCCGCTACATCAATTCCAGAATCCCTCCAAGACGCTCCATCATAATAAGCTAGCTCTTCGCCTTTCACAGCTATTTCTGTCTCAAAACTTGTGAATCCTATCATTCTTGGATAGGTCCCTCCACTCTGAGGACCACATTTAAAATCAAGAGAAATGGTATAATCAGAATTTCCTGTCAATGGAGCATCAGCAACCACTTTATCATCTACTCCATCAAAGTGTAAAACGGTGTTGTCGCATACCGAAGAAACTGAAGAATCGGTGCATCCACCACATAATTCATTATTATCAATAACAGTTATAAAACCATCCGTCAATCCATTCCCATATGCGCTCTGAATGATTGAATTATTATTTCCATCTTCATCCGTCCAATTAGGCGTCACAGAACTAAGGACATCTGTCATTGAACCAAAAGCATAGGCCTTATTATCGTAAACTTTCATACCAAGCGGTAATCTCGGATTTTGAAATTGCCCAGCTCCAATCAATTTAACTTCGACATTTGATAAATCATTCTCATAAATGAAATATAAATCACTATTGAGGTCTGTACCTGCAGGTAAAACTAGGTCATCATCATTTGGATAACTATTCTGTCTAGATATAATATGTAATCTTCCTGAATCATCTACATCAAAAGAGGAATCAGCAGTGAATATTCCGCCAAAACCAAAGAACAGCATATAATCTATGAATGGATCTTCCTCATCACTGAAATTTATTTTCAATAATGGGTCGGCTATAAAAATCGCACATGGATCATCAAAGGTTGAAAGTGCTGGCCTGTATTTTCTTGCCGGCAAAAGATATTCAGCTGTAAAAATTGGATTCCTAAAACCTATTCCTTTACTGAACCAATAAATATTGCCACAATCATCAGAAGTTAACTCGTAATCATAACCGTAGGGTTGGCCTATTGCACCATTAAAGATATCTAATTCACAATTTGGATCATCTCCTTCACCTCTTAATGCTTCAATGTAAGTTGAATAAACTACATTAAAGTCAGGATCAAACTTTAATAATATGGGTAAAGGATTATACCCAGTAAATCCATCTTCAATGGCATTTGGGCTAATAAAAGAACCATAGTCACCATCTGCATTATTTACAATGATGACCATCCCGCCATCAATAGTGGAAGTGATTCCTCCATTCAGTTTTTTAATGTATGTAGAAAATTCTAAAGTACCGTTTATCACACTTCCACTTAATCCTACAAGATTTTGATTTGACAAACCCTGTCCACTTGAACCACCATTTGTATTTAATACAAAAACAAATGCTTCTCCAGGACTATTATCAATTTCATTCATCAACGGCAGATCTGATGAACTCGTCTCACCTAAAACATATAAAGAAAACTCATGGAAGTCAACTTTTAATTTCTCCGGATTACCATCCCAAATTTCTTGACTCGTTTCATCACCGCTCCCTCCATAGTATGAACTGTAGGTAATATTTTGTCCTGAAGCATCCATCTTCAATATTAGGATGTCCTTACCTCCATTATAATCTTTATCATACCCTGGCAAGTTGACAGGTCCAGGTAAAGTAGGATTATCCGTGACCCCTACTAAGGTCAAAAATCCATCAGGATCCATATGAATCGCAGCAGGCTCCTCCCACTCATTTAGTAGCGTTGACCAACTTAAAGAGGCATCAGGATTTATAGCCATAACAAAGGTTCTATTTCCCGCTGAGGCAGAACCTATTTCTGGATTAGTACTATAAAAATTACTGCTATTCGTGTAACCCAATACATACTGAATACCAGTTTGGTCGTTTACGTAAATATCAACAATCTCCTCTTCCCCATCACCTCCAAGGTAACTGCTCCATAAGAAATTACTAAAAGATGTTTCTACAATACAGCTATAATTTTCAACCGGTACCTCCCCACATTCTGCAGTTACATTAATTTCACAATCAACTCTATTATCATTTTCATCAAGGGCAAGCATACCAAAACCAATCGTCTCTCCACATGGGATATTATCTGTTTCCAAAATTTCTAATCCGGTTACATAATTCACTCCATTTATATCTAAATCTAAATCACAGTTATCTGAAAAATATGAATTAAAATCTATGGTGGCAAAGCCTGTCGTATTATCTCCTTGAATAGTTATATCCGCAACATCACAGGTAGGTGCTTCTGTATCATTATCACAATCTGAAGAAGTGGAAGAGCTAGAGCAACTATTGTTTGCATCGTAAGGAATAAAAGTAGATCCATAATGTCCAAGGTCTCCTTCTGACCAGGCACCATCTGTACCTGAAGCAACAACGAATCCGCTGTTACTAGCAACCACCCGATACTCAAATTGCTGATTAGGAATAAAACTCTGACTCATAATCGTCATTGTACCCCCTGGGCCCTGTGGCCAAGGCATGGACGGATCTATCGGTGTCCATGCCTCATTGCAATTTTCAGAACTTCTAAAGGCCATATAAAAGGTACCTTCTGTAGCATCAAAACTCACGGAAACATTAGAATCGCCATCTGTTGCTTGAACATTCGTGGGAGCCGCTACTGTGGCTCCTTGTGTAATAGGAAAAAACCTTCCACGCATCTGTCCTGTCTCACTACCAGGACAAACCATCAGATGCAGTTCGTGTCCCGGAGGCGCTACTGGAGAAAATTTATAATTATGATTTTGGCTCCCTTCTGATTGATATTCTCTACATATTGAATAAGGATTAAAAATATCAATGTAATCTTTCATGATGTAGTTTGTTTCCAAGGGAGGAGACAAAGGAGGCATAAAACCGATTTTACTATAGGTGACTGGTGTCTCTACACCATTTACAGTTTCAACCATTCTAATCCTCACAAGCGTACATTCATCATTGCTGGAACACCCGCAATCTGCCGGTTGATTGGAAAAATCTAGATCGACATTAAAATCATCAGTCGTGATAACTAGCTCATTGCAATCAACCCAGGATTGGGCACTTATAGAGATTGCTAGAATACTAAACAAAAGGAAAAAAAGTTGTCTCATTAGGATTGGATTTTATTTATTAGGTGATGTTTAAATTTCTCTACTTCTTCGGTTATGAATATGTTTTGTTTGCCGTCTAGGGTTAGTATTTCCAGACCTTTGATGGCTAGAGCGTATACTCGATAAAAACTTACTTTTTCAATCTTCTTGTATGGAATGTTTAAATTCAGATTGCTCTGAGAAAAGTTGGTAAATGAAAAAAACAATCCATCTTCCAACAGCGACAATTGTCCGTGCAATTGTTTGGTTCCGTCCCATAAAGTTGCTTCCATAGAAAAGTTCTAAGCGTTGATTTCATCTTAAAACTATAATTCTCATATAGGAAAAATATCAATATCTCTTAGCTGGTTGCAAAGGATTGGTAGGTGGTAGAAATTACCGGATAGGTGGTTTTAGGAAGCGGACTGACTTTCGTCAAATGAATGAATACTAGAGGTTAATGGAAAGCATTCATTTGCGCAAGCTAACTCAAGAAAGCACTTCAGAGGATCTTTTCAATGGCTTGATAGATATCGAGATGATGGTTCCTTTTTCGTCAGAAGTAGTTTCTAAGTTATAGCTATTTCCTGATTGACTACTTAAATGAGAAAGTCTCTGTTGGGTGATGGACATACCTAAGGATTTATCCGATGGCTTGTCTTGATCGTGTTGGATGCCACCACCATTGTCTTTAATTTTTATCAATAGAAAATCATCCACGGGTGTAAAACTAATTTCTATCAAACCATCGCCTTTTTTCTTTTTCATTCCATGTATGATGGCATTTTCGATATAGGGTTGAATGATTAGTGGAGGGATGATCAACGCCTGGGGATCAATGGTTTTATCAAGCTCAATGGTATAGTTGAAGCTATCCCTAAACCGCATGCGCTCTAATTCTATATAATTTTCCAACATAGAAATCTCTACATCTAGCGCTACTTGAGATTCTGATGAAACTCTTAGATTCTGACGAATTAACTTAGCAAATCGAGCCAAATATTCCATGGCTTGATCCTTATCATTTGACATGATGTAACTCTGTATAGAATTGAGACAGTTAAATATGAAGTGTGGGTTCATTTGCGCCTGCAAGGCAGAGCGTTCTAGCTGATTTATTTCTTGCTGAATTTTATTTTTTTCATTGATAGAATTTACTCTATTCCTATAAAAAAGCAGGGCCTCTAAGAGCAGACCAAATACGCATAACAAATAAAACCAAGTCTTCTTCCACCACGGATTGTCTATACTAAAAGATACTTCTCGTGCGTCACTCCAAATCCCATCTCTGTTAGCTGCTCTGACAGAAAACTCATAATCTCCAGGCTGTAAGGATGCAAAATCCACTTCAGTTTTATTCGTATACTGCCATTCCTCTCCATTCAGAGCATAGCTGTAATTAATGTCTCCATCTTGAGTATAATCAAGTGCCTTGAAAGCAATAGAAACTGAATTTTCATCAAAATTTAAGCCAACATCTGTATGAGATTGCCACGGGATATTATTCACTAAAAATGATTCGATCAGGGGCATCTTTGGTACAATGGCCATATCTCCATCTGCTATATAAGCCAGTCCATTGGATGTGGCGACTATGATCGTATCATTGATAATCAAGGCATCATTGACTTCATTGGATGGGAGTCCATGTTTTCGGGAAAAATTCGTTATTGTGGAAGAATCTTCTCCTCGTAATACAGAAATTCCAGCCTTTGTACATAGAACTATAGTGCCTGATGAATCAACCACAAGGCGTTCAATATTATTGGAAATAAGTCCATCATCGGTGTTAATGATTTCAAGTTCCTCTTCTCCATCCCAAATACCTAAGCCACCACCTAAGGTTCCTAAATAATAATTATCCATGTGTTTTTCAATAGAGTTAACCCTATAATTAAAGAAGGAATGGATGCTGTCTAACTTTATCTTGCTGTCATCCTCCAAAACATATAAACCATCTCTGCAGCCTAATAGAAAGTCATCTTTATAATCAATGGCATCGACGGCTTCTAACAATGAGAAAAAAGGATACGTATTTAAAATAGGCGGTTTAAGCCAATTATCATATACAAGTAAACCAACTGCAGTTAAAACAAGGTAGTTACCATTTTCTAAAATTCTGACCTTTTTTGGGATATGGACACTACCATCGTCATAAGGCCCTAATTCAATTTTCACCTCATTCTTTATAAAATGAGCATTTTTCCACAAACCGAACAATCTAACTTCCGTACCGGGGTCATAAAAGAAGTAAAACAGTTTATTCGAAGAATTATTATACTCCAATATTTGTTCTTTTTCAGAAATATTAAAGTTGGCTACAGAAGTGTAATCAATATTGATGAAAATATCTGAAAGTTTTGTTCCTTGAATATTAATCAAGTTTCTTTCATAAACCAATGGAGTTTTAATTTGTGCTATTTCCGTCGGCTTTAAAATGAAAACACCATCTTCTAAAGTAGTTACAATAAGAATATCATCTTGCGCTAAAAACAATTTACTAACTGAAACGTCAGAAAGTATATCAATAAAAATATTAAATCCAATATCCTGAATTGACTCATAATATTTAACACCACCTGCTTCCAATTCCGCAGTCAATAATCCCATAGTAGGTAATTCAACCAAATCCTTAATAGCAGGGCTAGCCATAATGCTTAGTAGCAATGTATCCTTAAATAAGTAGAGATGACCTGCATTGTAATAACAAATCTTATCACCTTCAACCATGAACCCTACTCTATTGGAAAATTTTTTTTGACCCTTTCTTAACTTGACTGGGATGTAATTAGATCCATATTTAATTCTTGACCTTAGAGCTATTATACCATTCTGATATTGAAAAAAATCATTATTATTAGATGAAAGGTTCACCCCTTTTGAATAAGTGATAACTTTGGAGTCAACATTTATAAAACTTGCAATTTCTTCATTGACCTTAGGCCTAAAATGTATTAACTGCCCACTTTTATCTAGCTTAACCAAACCATTATTCCCAACAGAAACGTATAAAGTATCTTCATTACTAATATAGAATTCGAATATATCAGACCTAATAGAATCTTGAGATATTTCTTGAATTTTGTCATTAAATGGATATTCAATAATAGAATCAAGTCTAGAAACATACTTATAAAATTTATCAGAAAAAGTTCGCAACCAAATATCTTGATGGCTATCAATCTGCATTTGCAAACAAGATATATCTCCTAACCCCTCCTTTATCCCATAATTCTTGAACCCATACCCATCAAATCTAGATAGTCCCCTATCCGTAGCTATCCATATATACCCTAGACTATCTTGAAGCGCAGCATGGCATTCATTACTCGGCAGACCATCTTCGAGCGTATACTGGGTAATCTGATAATTAGGTGCTTGGCCTATCAGAAAAGAAGTCATAAAAAGTAGAGGAATAAATATTTTAGTAAAATGCACCATTTAAGAAAAACCAATGGCCAACAATTCTAATAATCTAGGTCTTTTGCGTCTTGATACAGGAACCGACATTTTATTTGATAGAACCACTCGACCCCCATCTTCTTTTTGAAATTCTTTGATGTGATTTATATTTACTAAATGACTTAGGTGTGTTCTGAAAAAATTATCGGAAGATAACTGGGTTTCCATTTCTTTCAGGCCTTTACTACTCAGAATGGAGGTTCCATCCGTCGTATTTATTTTACAATAAGCACCATCGGCTACTATGTGTAAAATTTCATTTTCATTTAGTAATAAGACTCCTTTTGAGGTTGTAATACTTATCCGCTGGTTTTTCGTCACACCAGTCGTAGGCATAATTTTAGCCAATTGCTCAAGTAGTCGCTCATCATAATCTCTATCCTTCACCCGGTCTAAGGCTGAGATAACATCCTTTGGTATATAAGGCTTCAAGATATAATCGATGGCTTCAAAACGAAAAGCAGCGGATGCGTACTCTTCATAAGCCGTCATAAAAATGATTTTATACAGCGTGTGATCAATAGCCTCAAGGACATCGAAGGCTGTGCAATCCTCTAAAGCAACATCTAAAAAAATAACATCGGGTTTGGTCTTGCAAATTAAAGCTATTGATTCTTTCAGATTTGCCGCTTGGCCGACATATTCCACTCGCGGACAATACTCATTCAAAATATTAATCAAAAGTTTACTAGCAGAAAGCTCGTCCTCAATTATAATTGTCTTCAACATCGGCTACAATATAGGTTATGCGTAGTAGAATTCATAAAAGGCTTGAGTTAAGAATTTTTATCATTGAAATCAACTATAAAACATTGTACCGGCTAAGCCTTTTCAAAAGGAAGAATATTCCATTTAGTAGAAATCACCGTGGCACTCTATTTATGAAAATTCCTCACCTTTGGAACCTTAATATATATGATGATCATGATGGACATGATTTCTTGTATGCATAAAATATGAAGAATTTTCAACCTATCTTGCCACCCCTAGTCAATAAGGACAAAACTTAATGAAAGACAAACTCCTACTAAAAAAAGATCTTCACAACGCCTGTAAAGAAAATGTGCAGAAGCGACTCGCAACCATTCAGTCTCAACTCTCATCCATAGAAGAATCAAAAAACAACGACACCAAAAGCAGCGCCGGCGATAAATATGAAACCGGAAGAGCCATGATGCAAATCGAAGAAGATAAAATGAAGCGCCAACTCTTCGAAACAAATCTGGTCAGCCAAGAGTTAGGTCAAATTGATGTTGAAGAAAAATCATCAAAGGTGATCTTAGGCAGTTTGGTCACAACCAACAAGGGAGAATACTACCTGTCCATAGGGATCGGTAAAATAACGGTCAATGAACAACTGTTTTACTGTTTATCAATAAGCTCTCCCATCGGCGCCAAAATGCTAAACAAAGAAGTAGGGGATAAAATAAACTTCAATGGGTCTGAGATTAAAATCCTTGAAATTAATTAGAGTAGTTCATGCGTACCATCTTAAAAGGTCATGGCCACCTTCTTCAAGGATTCAAGATTATGAGCGGAGGTAAATAAATCAATGTATGGAAGCGCAAGTTTCATGGCCTTGGTTTCAACTTTAAAATTAGGCTGCCCAGCCAACGGATTCATCCAGATCAATCGGCTCGATTTCTTTTGCAAAAATCGCATGGTCGTTTCTAACTCACTTAAATCCCCAGTATCCAATCCATCACTTAAAACAAGTACCATCGATTTATTATTCAACAACTTCCCTGCATGGTTATTTTTAAACTGGCTCAACGATTCGCCAATCCGTGTCCCGCTAGACCAGTAAGGAACTTGAACAGATAAATTAGATAAGACCTTATCAAAATTGCCATCAGCCAAAGTGCTTGTCAATGAAATCAATCGCGTACTAAAAACAAAGGTCTTGATATTTAAATTCAGCTGATTAAATCCATACATGAATTCAATTAAAAACTTACTATACAACTCCATAGACTTCGAGACATCACAGATCAGAATCAAATTCACCTTGTTAATTTTCTTTTCTTTATATCGAAAATCATGAACCTCCATACCCTTACGCATCGCCTCCCGAATGGTTGCTTTCACATCCATCTCCCTTTTAGCAAATGAACGAATGTTTCTTCTGGATTTTCGATTGGTTATTTTCTTGGCGATCAATCGTATAACTTCAATCAAGTCTTTGTGTTCATCAGTTTTAAAAGCTGAAAAATCTTGTTGGGATATGGCCTCAAGAGCGGAATGATAAGCAACTTCTTTTTCTTCAGTCTTTGATCTATTGTACAACCAATTTTTCAAGGCTTGCAGATCTGACTTTTGTCGACTCGGCTTCGGAACATTGGTTTCTCTCTTCTCAGTCTTTACCTTTCCATCTTCGGCTCTAGATAATTGAGTCCAGTAATCATCATACAATTCTCCGAAAGTCAAAAACTGCTGACGACTCTTCACCAAAATGGATTTAAACATCAATCTTTGATGGCCATAAGACTTCGGGACACCTCGCTTCAACACCGACAGGATCTCAATCTCTTCATGCGCGCTGACAGTGTACCCTTTCGTTCTTAAAAAACGGATAAATTGAATGATGTGCTCTGGCAGCGAAGTTTTACGTGTAATAAGTGCTCCCATATTATTTTCTATTAAGCCAATCTCTGCTGTACGCCAACCTTCTCAAACAATTCCGCTAAAGAATCCTGACTTGTGCGGATGTCTTGCCAATCCTTCAAAATAACACCTAAGGTAGATTCAACGATCTCATGATCGAGATGATCAATGTGCATAGAACTTAGCGCCGTCGCCCAATCTAAGGTTTCAGCAATTCCCGGATTCTTCTCCAATTTTAATTGCCTGATCTCCTTCATAAACAAACATATCTGATCTGCCAATTTTCTATTGATGTCTGGATGCTTAGACAATACAATATTCAACTCTTTCTCAAATTCTGGATAGTCTATCCATAGGTACAAGCAACGTCTCCGAAGCGCCTCTGATAATTCTCGGGTCCGATTTCCAGTAATGATAACATGTGGAATCGATGTCGCCTTTTGAGTACCAATCTCCGGAATCGTGATTTGCCAATCAGATAATAATTCTAGAAAAAAACTTTCAAATTCTTCATCCGAACGATCGATTTCATCAATCAATAAAACAGGAGATTTATCTTGCGTAATCGATTTTAAAAGTGGACGCTTCATTAAAAAGTCATCACTAAAAATGCTTGCCTCTTTTTCTTTCAAGGTCAAGTTTTCATTCTCTTGCATTTTTAGAAATAACAATTGCTTCTGATAATTCCATTCATAAATGGCATGATTGGCATCCAGTCCCTCATAACATTGCAATCGTATTAATTCCGTATCCATCGCCTTTGCTAATACCTTGGCAATCTCTGTCTTCCCTACCCCTGCAGGCCCTTCAATCAAAAGCGGCTTTTTCAACAACATCGACAAATGGATAGACATAGAAATGGCATCATCCGAGATGTAACCTTCTCCTGAGAGCAACTCCTTTACTTGTTTAATATCCATGAAGCTATCTGTTTTATTAAGAAACATTTTTCAACTGGTCCTCCTTTGTAAATATGGATGGATTCCGTCTAAATCTTTTACTGAGTTTTATAATCATAGATTTACTGAGATCTCTTCGATAATTTAAAAGGTCACCTATTAATTGCCGAGAAACCTTTAGCTCACGAGCAAGTTGTGATTTTGACATTTCATTTTCTTCCAATAAATACGCGATCACCTCGCTTGGATTCATCTCTGGCTTAAATTCAATCGTGCGGGATTCATATTCATCTATTAGGATTTCAATCAATTCAATTTCATCTTTGAACTTATCATAATCTTTGAATGTCAATTTTTCATGTCGGTCTGAATAACTAATGTATTGTTGATCTGACTTTATTTTAGTGTATTTCATTTTAATTCTATGATAGACACATCTACTTTGATTGCAACCTAGAAAAATAAAATGAGGCGAACAATAATGAACGCCTCACTTCGTATCACAAATTGTATAATTATCTACGTTAATCTGAGCAATGCTCGCTTGGCATACACCTTAGCAAGGTGGGTCCTATACTTCTCGGAGGCATAATGATCTCCCATCACGGCCACCCCATTGGCAATTGAATCTACCGCTGCAATAATATTCTCTTCTGTCAATTCTTTACCTATCAATGCTTTTTCAACATCCATTGGTCTATAGGCATATTCAGCCAATCCTGTGATTCCTATGCGTAAATTCTTTACTACCGAACCGTCCATTTCTGCAGCAGCCGCTATCCCAACAATGGCAAACCTAGAGGCCGGTTGTTTAAATTTTTCATAGACGGAATTTGCATTAGATCCTGTCTTGGGAATTCTGATGGCGGTAATTATCTCACCTTCTGCTAAGGCTGTTTCATAAAAGCCCGTAAAGAACTGGTCAATGTCCACTTCACGTTGGCCATCTTTATTTTTGATGACTACATTTGCGTCAGCGGCCAACAAAACTGCCGGCCAATCAGCGGCAGGATCAGCATGAGCAATACTCCCTCCGATCGTCCCTCTATTTCTTACTTGTCGATCACCAATATTAAGGGCAGCCTCCTTCATCATCGGTGCTGCTTTCATGAGATCATCGTTCTGTGCAATAGAAGCGTGTGTGGCTCCTCCACCGACAGTCACGGATTGGGCGTTATCGCTGATGGCTTTTATAGCTTCAATACTAGAAATATCTACGAGTGTTTCAACAAAATTAAGTCGAAGCTTCAAGGCAGGAATCAAACTTTGTCCTCCTCCTAAAACTTTCACTTCGTCGGTCATCAATGAAATTGCTTCATCTACCGAACTTGCTTTTTTATAATTAAATGATACTGGAATCATTGGTTTTAATTTTTAATGATAAATAATTTACCCTTGCATTGCGGTCCATACCCGCTCCGGAGTCATCGGCATCGGAATGTCCTTTACCTTAAATCCAGCTTTCCATAGAGCATCTACCACTGCATTCACCACGGCAGGAGTAGAGCCGATACAACCAGCTTCCCCTGCTCCCTTCACCCCTAGTGGATTATGTGGACACGGAGTTACGGTTCGATCTATTTCAAAGCTCGGGAAGTCATCTGCACGAGGCATGCAATAATCCATGTAGGATCCATTGATCAATTGGCCAGTGTCATCATAAAGCGCACCTTCATGTAAGGCCTGCCCGATCCCTTGAGCCAGACCACCATGAATTTGGCCATCTACGATCATTGGGTTAATCACATTCCCTACGTCATCCACCGCTATAAATCTTTTGAGTTTCACAGCACCCGTTTCTTTGTCAATTTCGACAATCGCCACGTGTGCTCCGAATGGATAGGTGAAATTGGCTGGATCATAAAAGCTTGAAAAATCTAATCCAGGCTCCAAACCTTCTGGATAGTTATGCGGAACATAAGCAGTCAATGAAACATCTCCAAAACTCACGGACTTATCCGTTCCTTTGACCGTCCATTTACCACCTTCATAATTTAAATCATCTGCGGAGGCCTCTAATAAATGTGCGGCAACTTTGGCTCCTTTCTCAAGCACCTTTTCTATAGACTTAACGATCGCCGATCCTCCGACAGCCAAACTTCTAGAACCATAGGTTCCCATACCGAAGGCGACACTGTCTGAATCACCATGTATAATTTCAACATCCCCTAAATCAATCCCCAATTTATCTGCAACAATCTGTGCGAAAGTAGTTTCGTGTCCTTGACCATGAGAATGAGAACCGGTAAAGACACTCACTTTTCCCGTTGGCTGGACTCGCACCTGAGCGGACTCAAAAAGACCCGCCCGAGCACCTAGAGAACCAACAACAGCAGATGGAGCAATTCCACAAGCCTCTATGTAAGTAGAAAATCCGATGCCTAATATCTTATTGGATGAAGCGGCAGCGGCTTGCTCGCTTCTGAAATTTTCGTAGCCGATCATTTCCAAGGCTCGCTTTAAAACAGGCTCATAATTACCACTGTCATATTGCAAGGCGACCTGTGTCTGATAACCTTCTTGCTCCACTCCATCAAAGGCGGGTATGAAATTTTTCAATCGCAGCTCTGCAGGATCCATATCCATTTCTAAAGCCGCAAGATCAATCAACCGCTCCAATAGATAGGTAGCTTCAGGACGTCCTGCGCCTCGATAAGCGTCTACCGCATTGGTGTGCGTAAACACGGCCGTAACATCTACATTGACCTTGGGTGTTGTATATAAACCTTGCATCAGTGTTCCGTGTAAGTAAGTCGGAACAGCAGGTGCGAAAGTCGAAAGGTAGGCTCCAAGATTGGCAAAGGTGGTTGCTTGCAAAGCAACAATCTTCCCATCCTTATCAAAGCCCATTTTTGCATTGGAGTTGTGATCTCGTCCATGAGCATCTGTCATGAATGCCTCACTTCTATCTGAGCTCCACTTGATCGGTCTGCCAATGTGTTTCGATGCCCACACAAGCAAAGCCTCTTCTGCATAGTGAAATATTTTACTTCCAAATCCTCCCCCAACATCGGGTCCCACAACTCGCACCTTATGCTCTGGGATTCCCAAAACAAAAGCACACATCAAAAGTCGAATCAAGTGTGGGTTCTGGGTAGACGTATAAATGGTATATTTATCATAAGCGGTATCGTACAAAGCAACAACACCTCTAGTCTCCATGGCATTCGGCACGACCCTTTGATTGACAAAATCCAATTCCGTAACATGGTGCGCACCTGCCAGTGCAGCAGCCACCTCATCCTTAGGATTCCCTAATTCCCAATCAAAACAAATATTACTCGGACAGTCCGGATGTACCAGCGGTGCACCTGGAGCTGCCGCCTTTTTTGGATCAGCCACTGCATCTAAAACCTCATAATCTACATCTATCAGATCGGAAGCATCTTTGGCAATGGCTTTGGTTTCTGCTACAACCATTGCAACGCCGTCACCGACATGTCGCACAGTTCCACGCACCAACAGAGGATGCGGAGGCTCTTTCATCGTATCTCCATTCTTAAAATCAACCTGCCAGCCACAAGGAACTCCAGCAATAGCCTCTGGAATGTCGGCACCAGTAAGTATGGTTACAACTCCGGGTACTTTCAAGGCTTCTGCGGTATCTATTCCTTTTACATTTGCATGAGCATAAGGACTACGTAGAATGTACGCATGAACCATGTTGGGCAACTTAATATCATCTGTGTATTTTCCTTGACCTGTTATAAAACGTTTGTCTTCAACCCGTTTTATTGATTTACCTATATAGTTTGTCATTGTGTTAATTTTGGAGAATAAGTTAAGCGGTTACACCATTCATTTTCTTAGCAGCATGCTGGATGGACTTCACAATATTATGGTAGCCCGTGCATCTACAAAAATTGCCTTCCAGCGCATCTCTAATCTCATGTTCGGAAGGATCTGAATTATCTTTCAAAAGATCAACGGCAGTCATCATCATTCCAGGCGTACAAAATCCGCATTGCAAGCCATGCTCTTCTTTAAAACCTTCTTGAATGGGGTGAAGTTCACCATTGGTTGCGAGACCTTCAACGGTTGTAATACTGGCTCCATCTGCTTGAGCAGCGAGGACCGTACAAGATTTCACGGCATGCCCATTCATGTGTATGGTACAAGCGCCACAACTACTGGTATCGCATCCGATGTGTGTGCCAGTCAACGATAAATGTTCGCGGAGATAGTTGACTAGCAATTCTCTACCCTCTACCTCCCCTTCATATTGTTTGCCATTGACTGTTACTGAGATTTTATTCTTCATATTTAAGAGATGTTTAGTAAGCAAATATTATTGTGATTAATTCATTTTATCTTCCTCGAAAAATCGATTTAAAGAAATTTATAATAGCAGCAAAAAATCCTCCTTTGGAGCTATTATTAGAAGTTTCATTCACAGATTTTTCAACCTTAGTTTCAAGCCTCTTCTCCACTTGTACTCCTTCTTGCATGGAAACCTTTGAGGCTTGATCTGCAGCCACTTCTTTGGCGCTCAGATCTTGAACTGGATCTGGGGTCTTTTTAATGTCGGGTTTACTTAGCTGTTCCTTAGGAGCTTTATTCGGAGCCGTTGTTTCGGATGCCGTTGTTTCGGGTGCTGTTGTTTCGGGTGCTGTTGTTTCGGGGGCCGTTGTTTCGGGGGCCGTTGTTTCGGGGGCTTTTGTTTTTATGGTAGAAGCTGCTTTTGGAACTTCAACCTCTACATCTTCAGCAATATGATTTTCAAGTGAAGCAAAAACTTCTTTTGTAACTGCATTGGCCACGCCCGAAAGCACTCGCTGACCAGTCCGCGCAATCATGCCTGACAGCTTAGCCTCACCATTAAAAGTCAATTCTGAAAAGCCATTTTCTGCATGATCAATTTTCATGTGAATCTTTGCATGGGCATTCCCGATCTTACTCAATTGCTCCATTTGAATCACAAAAGATTCAGGTTCTACCTTATCTAGCACATTTAATTTTCCCTTAAAAGCACCCTTCACAGGACCCAACTTTATGTCTGATATGGTTTTAAATGTATCCTCACCCGTTACCTCGAGCTTTGAAACACCCGGAGTGATTTTGGCCAATACCTCAGGATCCATTAAATACATCCAAAGTTTTTCTCTAGATACTTGAAAACCATGCCGTCCATCTAATTGCATTTCTAAATATAGCGCAAATTTCTAAATGTCAGAAGTAATATTTTGATAAATTTTAGAGCAAGAGAACAAAATAATGACACTATTGGACTTTGTAAAATTATATACAAAGTGCAGATAACACAGAAAATGAATTTTACTATGGCAGAAGCCTTCCATTCTGCTCTTACCTATATAGGTAGATAGGATAAATTTCGCCCTTATTAAAAACGTTCTTTCCCCTAGGTAACTCCATAAAGGCATCTGCATCCACGAGATTGGCAAGATCACCTGAACCACCACCTCTCTTAGGAGTCGCTAAGATTTTTCCCGATTCAGCATAGGAAATTTTAACCTCCATAAAATAATTCAAATCAGGTTTGAAATTTACATCGTCGGTTAAAACGGCATAGCTGATCTTCCTTAAGGATGCACCAAGCGATAAGCCCAACCAGTAAATGAAATATCGCTGCATACACATAAAGGAAGAAATAGGATTTCCCGGAAAAGCAAAAATATGACAGCCATCCCCATACTTCCCAAACCAAAATGGTTTGCCTGGTCGTTGCGCGATCCGATGAAAGAGCTTTTCTGCGCCCAGTTCATCTAAGACTTCAGGAAGAAAATCAAACTTCCCTTTGGAAACGGCACCACTTAGGAAGATTACATCATAACGAGCTAGGTAATCGCTTAACTTCGCTTTCATTTCTTCTTTGTCATCATTAAAATGTGCGGTATCACAGGCAATTTTCAATGACTCCAAGATGGTACTGATTCGATAAACATTTGATTTCCTAATTTGGTGAGCTAGTGGTTTTTCATCAATGGGAACCAACTCATTACCCGTTGAAATGACGATGGCTGAAGGTAGTTTGGCAACGACAACTTCACTTTTTCCAATACTTGCACCTAAGCCGATTTCTGCCGCGGAGATTAAGGTATTCTTTTGCACCACAAGTTCATTCACTTGCCTATCTGAAGCCTTGATATGAATGTTCTGAAATTGAGAAATTTGCTCTATTGTGATGGTCGCTTTAGTATCATCAATGCTTAAGTCCTCATATCGTATAACAGCATCGCAGCCTTTCGGCAAAATAGAACCAGTCATTACTTCAAGACAGGCATGAGTTGCGGTCAGTTCTTTCTGTGGATCGCCAGCCGCGGCCACACCATTTATATTAAAGGTTCTAGTATCCTCTTTAAAATCGTTAAAAGATATTGCAATTCCATCCATGGCAACGCGATCATAAGGCGGCAAGGGTCTATCTGTATACCAATCTTCTTTTAGGATTCTACCCAGGGATTCTGATAGTGGAATTTCCTCAACACCAAATGAGCCAAGATTTTCTTTAAAGATTTGTAACGCCTCCTTTACCTCAATCATTTCCTAATCTTTGTTTTTCTGCTTTCGCAAATTTATCCATGGATGGAACCTTCTTTCAACTTCAAAAACGCACCCTTCTTATCTCTGAAGACTGCAATAATTTCTGCAACTATTGACAGTGATATTTCTTCTGGCGATTCCGATCCTATTTCCAATCCCGTAGGACTATGAATAAACTCATATTGCCACAATTTCAAGTGTTCCAATTCCTTATCCATTTTTAGAAATCTTTTTTTCGGACCAAGTAGTCCTAGGTAACTTGGTTTGGTTTTTACAAAGTGCTGAAGGATGGTTAAGTCCCATTTATAATCGTGAGACATTAGGACAACTGCAGTGTAGTCATGAGTCTCAATTTGATCATATTCCTCAAACGCAATCACTTTTTTCACTTTAGCGACGAGGTCCTTGTTTAACTTTTTCATTCGTCCAACAATCCATATTTCCCAGCCCAAGGTATCCGCAACATTTACCATCGCATTGACATCATAATTATCACCGACCACAATCAATCTAGTTTCAGGCCGTATAAATTCTAATAAGACTTTAATGTTCCCTTTATCTGATGGAATGTCAATTATCTGGGGAGATTTTTTTTGGATGGCTGATTGAATTCCAACACTCAATTCTGATTGGTCAAGCCCGAGAAATTTTTGCTTCAACGCATCACTACTTAATATCTTACATTGAGCCAGAACCTCGTTTCCGCCTGCAATGACCTTGGCAATGATAGAAGGTTCTTCGGCGTGCAATATGGACCGAAGCAATTCGATTTCATTGTTGGGATCATCAGGATTGATCGGATTAAGTAAAACCTCGATGCGACCATTACAGCCGAGACCTACACCGATTTGATTCTGGTCATCTTCCATGGTATCGTAAACTATTATGGAAGCTTCATTTTTGTAAATGGCATTCATGGATTGCTTTAGGGCATCACCTTCTAGACATCCACCACTGATTCCACCCACCCAAATACCGTTGGACCTCACTAACATTCTAGCTCCGATCCTTCGATAGGAAGATGCTTCAACACTGACCACTGACGCTAAGGCCACTTTCTCTGCGGCATGGTCAATGGAATCGTAAGCAGCAAGTATTCTTCTTATTTCTAACATGTGATCGGCTTAAAAAGCAGATTGACTAATCAATCCGGTATTACTTTACATCTCCTACAAGATATAAAATAGCCACTGTTTTTTAGAGATAGTTTGTGTGGTTTTCGCTTATGCAAATGCAAAAAACATATTATAATTAATTATAATATGTAATGAAAATACTTCACCATCGTTATGATTGTGGTGGATTAATCTAATTAATATTGATAGCTGATCTAGAATTTTTAGAAATGAAAACCCACCTTAATTTGCCCAACATTCAGGAACTTTATTTCAGTCCAATTGGCATCAGCTTCAGGATTGAAAGATTCTGGATCTTTTCTAATTTTTCGTAAAATCGCTAGACTGGGTTCGGTGGATAGTGAAAAGTGCTTTCCCATTTTAAATAAAACGCCTAGGAAAACATAGGGACCAAAATGTCTGCTCAGACGATCAGTACTGGTCGTAACGCTCTGACCATACGTAACATCAAAACCAGTATAAAAATTCCATCGCTCCGTATCCTTCAAATTGAAATCATAGCCCAAGCGTATTTCGTAAGCCGTGATATCTCCTTCCTCCGTACTGACATCAATACTAGAAGCAAACCTAATTCTTTGCTTGTCGCTTAAAGAATAACGATAAGTCAAATCAAGGTTATTTACCTGCTCATTAAAGATAACGACAAACTTGGAAGCATTCATTCCAAGTTGATGCTTGGTATAATCTTCTTGAGCAAAAAGAATAGCGCCCATACTTAGGATGAGCGCTAATGATATGTATATTTTTTTTACCATTCGCCAGTAAATTCAACAACCATCGCTTCCATTTTTTCTAGGAAGTCGTCGATGTAACTTGCTGCACTTTCTGAACTTGCATCTTTGTAAAACAGAACAAAATTCTCCTCTGCTTCATCGTATTCAAGATCTGCTATTTTTAGATCCTTAAACAATACGTCTAAATCAAGTAAAGAGTTGATGGTAGATTCATCTGGATCATCTTGAGATATAAGATCTGCCAATCCTGCCAGTGACTGAATGGATAGATCACCGATTCTTACTTTCGCATGTAACTTTTCAATAGACTCTTCTGTCAAGTTTTCAAAATCATCATCCATTAAAGCAATATCCGCCTCAAATGACATATTACATGAATTCCCATCATTGAAGCCAATTACTGCATTAAATTCAGTGCTTGAATTTCTCACAACATCCAATGACATCTCCATCGGATCTAAAAATAAATTCGCATCAATTTCCACTGGAATTTCAAAACTAGAATTTTCATCGTAAGTCACATTAGCTACATTTAATTCAAACAATCGAGCATTATCTACATCCAATCTTGCATGGATTCTTGACGGTGCATATACTTCTTCTCCATCCAAGATGATCGCTTGATCAACATACAAATCAATCACAAAATTGGCGTTATTTTCTGTAATGTCAGGAGACGTCGGGAATTGCACAGTAACGAAATCCAATTGTGCTTGACCTTTTGCCCAAGACTGTGTAGTGTGATCATAGTAATATCTTCCTCCATGGTGTAAAATATTAAAACGTTCATTCTCCTCTATATGCTCAAAATCAAAAACACCTTCAAAATTTGCCGTTAGGTCATTTGTCCATTCTTCATTGTAAGCTTCACCATCTGATACCTCAAAGAAGTCTCTCAACAATACATCAATGGCTCTAGCAGATGTCATATCATCAACACAGACCAACATATTATCTAGCGTAGTCTGAATGTTTTCCTTGTCTTCTTCAACGGTGGTTTCTACTGGGTCCATACCGGGATCTACTTCTGGGTCTGTACCAGGAGCTGGGTCTTTGGAACAAGATACGATGCTCATGCATGCAAGCACAACTGCGAAAATCGAAAGTGAACTTAAAATTGTTCTAAAATTCATGTCTTTATTTATTTGTTAATTAAAATTTGTTCTACCTATCTTAATTGAACTCATGAGAGTTACATTCCGTAACGTAGGATCTAAATATTTGGTTGGTGATAAAAACCAGCCTTAAAATATATTAACTTTATTGGTGTTGAAAATTAGGGTAAATGGATTAGTAATTGCAATATATCTATTATTTGCGTAAACGCAGATTAAATAACTATACTTGAAGGGGAAGAAGATTGATTTCAGTGAATAATTTCAAAAATTATACCTTTTAAATTAGAAGTCTAATGAATCGCTTGCAATTTGATGAAAATGGCAAGTAGCTTACATTAGTTTCAAACGGTACCAGTAGAAAGACTACTAATCCACCCTTTCAATATTAAAAATTGGTGGTACTGCTTACCAATAAATGACCAAAATATAATCAACCCAGCCCTTAAACTGTTATCATAATAATGAATGAATTGTCAATGAATGAATCATGAATCTAAAAGAAAAATTAATTGCCTTTGTTGAACTTACCTTGGATTCATTGTATCCCCTTAGACTCGGTCTTAGAAGTGAGAATCTTTCGGATCTAGAAACGGTGGAACATATGTTATTGGGAATTCTAGACAATAATTTAGAACAGACCACAATAAAGAATGCTCAGGTTGCTACATCTTTCATTGAATATCTTCCTACCTTAGAAAAATTGCTTTCTAAAGATATTGAGGCTATTTATGAAGGAGATCCTGCGGCAAAAAGCACCAATGAAATCATATTAGCCTACCCCGGCTTTCAAGCCATCTCCTGTTACAGAATGGCCAATTATCTTTTAAAAAATGGAGTCGCTTTATTGCCGCGTATGATTACAGAATACGCACATAATACTACTGGCGTTGACATTCATCCTGGAGCGACCATCGGTGAATCTTTATGCATTGATCACGGTACCGGTATCGTGATAGGTGAAACTGCGGTCATCGGTAATCATGTTAAAATTTATCAAGGCGTTACCCTAGGAGCTCTGAGTATAACTAAACGAAATACTGCTGGTAAAAGACATCCTACGATAGGAAATAATGTTGTTATTTATGCGCAGGCAATTATACTTGGAGGCAAGACACATATCGGGAATAATTCTATCATTGGTGGAAATGTATGGATCACAGAATCTGTTCCCGACAACTCTAAAATATATTACCAAAATTCTAATAGAGAATTGAAGCACGAACAATCATCGAAATTATGAGCAACTTTGAGCAGTTAATTGGGAATACCCCACTGGTATTATTAGAAAAATTAAATAAAAAACCGGATGTAAAACTTTATGCCAAACTGGAGGGACAAAATCCGGGAGGGAGCGTGAAAGATCGTGCAGCCTACTACATGATAAAAACGGCGTTAGAGGAAAAAGCCTTAACGACGAAAGATACAATCATAGAGGCCACTAGTGGAAATACCGGAATTGCTCTAGCAATGATAGCGGCAAGATATGGGATCAAAATCATTTTAGTAATGCCATCTAATGCTACCCCGGAAAGAATTAAGACTATGAAAGCATACGGCGCTCAGGTTGAGTTGACTCCCGTAGAAAAAACAATAGAATATTCAAGAGCTTGGGCAGCAGAGCAAGCAGAAAAAAATGGATACATTATTCTAGACCAATTTAATAATGTGAACAATAGACGCGCCCATATTGAGACAACAGGACCAGAAGTCTGGAGAGACACGGATGGAGAGGTCACACACTTCGTTTCGGCCATGGGAACCACAGGTACAATTACTGGAACCTCTACCTACTTAAAAAGTCAGAATGAAAATGTGCAGATCGTCGGAGCACAGCCAACGGAAGGGTCCCGAATACCAGGCATAAGAAAATGGTCACAAGAATTTCTACCCAAAATATACCAACCAGAAAAGGTAGATGAAATTATTTATGTATCTAGAGAGGACGCCATGATGCACACGAGGTTACTAGCCAAAGAAGAAGGGATCATGGGAGGAATGTCATCCGGCGGTGCTTTATTCTGCGCTCTGCAAGTCCTAGAAAGACTTGATTCTGGAACCATCGTTTTTATCGTCTGCGATAGAGGTGATCGTTATCTAAGTTCAGAATTATATATTTAATGAAGTTTATTTTCTGAGATTCTAAGGAAAAACTTAACTTAAGGCATAAAGTTAAACCTTATGTCCCAACCAATTCAAACCAATTCTTTTCTGAAAAAATTCTTGGCTGTAATTCTAGGCTTTGGTCCCGGAATATTTGCTATAGGATATACCATAGGTACTGGAAGCGTAACCTCAATGATTGTCGCTGGATCTACCTATGGAATGCAACTCACTTGGGTACTTCTATTGAGTTGCCTATTCTCAGGAATTTTAATTTTTGCTTATGGTAATTTTGCATTAATTTCTGGGGAGACGGCCCTATTTGGGTTTAAAAAACATCTTCGCTGGGGCAAATATTTAGCCATATTAATCATTGTAGGTATCACTTTTGGACAATGGAATTCATTGATGGGAATTCTTGGAATTTCTTCAAACATTATCTTTGAGTTAATGGCCCTAAAGTTTCCTTCCTTCTTGGAATATAGATACGAAGGTGTTTTAGGCATCGCTATAATAATCATCACAGCCTTTTATTCATTGATGCTTGTTGGGAAATATACCTTCTTCGAGAAGATCCTAATCATTTTTGTTACAATCATGGGGTTGTCTTTTTTCATTTCCCTTTTCTTTGTTCACCCGCTCCCATCTGAGGTTCTCGCTGGATTGATTCCTTCGATTCCAAAAATCCCTGGAGGAAACATGATGGTTGCCGCCTTTGTAGGTACGACCATGGCCGCTGCGACCTTTTTATCACGGCCATTATTTATTAAGGGTAAAGGTTGGGATGAAAATAATCTTGATCAGCAAAAAAAGGATGCCATCATCGCAGCCTCCTTAGTTTTTGTCATCAGTTTGGCCATCATGGCCGTCGCTTGTGGTGCCCTCTTCCACCAAGGACAACCGATAACTAAAGTCCTCGACATGGCCAATACCCTCAAACCGGTAGCTGGAGATTTAGCTGTAAGCATTTTCTTTTTCGGAACTTTAAGTGCAGGCTTGTCCTCTATTTTCCCTTGTTTGTTGATTGCACCTTTACTATTAGCAGACTACCAATCAGGAACCTTAGACACAAGCTCTACTCAATTCAGGGTTGTGACCTTTGTCGCCTGTTTAGTAGCACTCATTGTCCCAATATTTGGCGCCAACCCTATTCAAATGCAGATTCTATCGCAGGTTTTTAATGTCTTTGTACTGCCAGCGGTCATCATCGGAATTATCCTTATGCTCGGTAAGGAAACCGTCATGAAAGGTTATAAGACTAGCCTCTTTGTGAAAGCAGGCTTATATGGTGCTTTGTTTTTTTCATTGATAATATCGTACAATGGGATTATAGGGCTGATAGAGTTTTTTCAATGATGAATGAATCTGTTGGATTTTGTCTACAATAACGCTGGTTCCATTTCACTATCTTTGTGCTTAACACAAGTATAGTTCATGTCAAATTACAATTTTGGAATTGCCATTCACGGTGGCGCAGGTACCATTGAGAAATCATTGATGACGCCCGAGAAAGAAGAAGCCTACAGACAGGCTTTAGAAATTGCTATTGATGCTGGTTATGAAGTTTTAGCTGCAGGTCAATCTGCCATTACCGCAGTAGAAGCTGCGGTGATTGAACTTGAGAATTGCCCTTTATTTAATGCCGGTAAAGGAGCTGTTTTCAATGCCATCGGACAGCATGAAATGGATGCGAGTATTATGGATGGAAAAACACTGCATGCAGGAGCTGTTGCCGCCGTTAGAAATCTAAAGAATCCCATTACCCTTGCCAACATTGTAAGAGAACATTCGGATCATGTACTTTTAGTCGGTGAAGGTGCCATAGAATTTGCCGAAAGGTTCAAGATTCAGGTGGAGCCAGATGACTATTTCCATACCGACCATAGATATAATCAATGGCAAAAAATAAAAGGAAGTGATGCCTTTCAATTAGACCATAATGCAGATAAACCTGGCAAACCCTACCTAGGTACTGTAGGCGCCGTAGCATTAGATAACCATGGAAACTTGGCAGCTGCAACATCTACTGGTGGAATGACCAATAAGAAATTTGGAAGAATCGGGGACAGCCCACTGATCGGTCTCGGGAATTATGCCAACAATAAAACTTGCGCTGTTTCATGTACCGGAAGTGGAGAATACCTGATGAGAGCTGTTACAGCCTATGATATCTCCTGTCTAATGGAGTATAAGGGACTTTCTTTGCAGGAAGCTGCTGAATTCTCGATACTAAATAAACTTATGGATCTCGGTGGAGACGGAGGTGTAGTGAGCATCGATCAATCCGGTAATATGGCCTTGGTTTTTAATTGCGATGGGATGTATAGAGCGCACCGCAATCAATCCACCAAAGAAATTGCCATTTACAAATAGAGCCTAGGCCATGGCCTCATTAATTCCTTGAACTGTTATCTTTTTCTCATCTATCTCAAATGAATCTCCACTGGCCAAGACATGAACCGTAAGATTAGTCAAAGTCAATGGGATGTGGTCTGGAAGAATCTCAACATTGTTATGCGTCAAGCTACTCGGATCAAAAAAAATAGCCATCCCTGAACCAATAACAGTAATATGATTACAATTTTTAATAATTAAACCAGTGTCTTCGGCTAAGCCTACCCCAAGTAGATGTGGGAAGTTGGCTACGGCCTCCGTCAATCTGCCGAATCGACCTCTTTTAATAAAATGAGAGTCGATGATCAATCCTGGTATAAAACTCATCCCATGACGCATATCTACAGATCCTTTCAACATACTCTCTGTGCTACTTCCGCCTGAAATCATCTCGCTAGACATAGCCATGGCACCGGCACTTGTACCAGCAATGACTATTTCTTCGTTTTGGAAGCGATAATTCAATATTTTATGCATTTCTGTGCCGCCGATGATGTCAACAATTCTCGATTGATCTCCTCCAGAAAACATCATACAATCGGCTTTTCGTACCTTTTCTAGTAATTCGGCTTCCTCGGCTTCCTCTGATTTTCTTATATCCAAAACCTCAACATTACTACATCCAAGTAAACCAAAGGCTGTTAGATAGTTTGCTCCGACTTCTTTAGGTATTCTAGAGGCTGTTGTAACTACAAGTATATAAGCGTTCAAGCCTCCACTTTCAGATACCACCTGACTCAAAATTCCTTCTTTCAAAAAATCTAAACCATCGTCATGCTTGTCCTTTCCCTTATCTTCATTTCCTCCGATCGGGATAAGTACTCCTTTAAATGCCATAGTTATTTTTTATAATGCGTGCAAATAAACGCATTATTAGACTTTCGTCAAACCATTTTTATATATTTAGTAAATCAGCTTTTTTTTTATTAAAACTTGAAACCTAGATATGAATATTCGAGAAATCAGAGCAATGCGTGGACCAAATTATTGGTCAATTAGAAGGCATAAGTTAATAGTAATGACCTTAGATCTCGAGGAATATGAGCAAAAGCCCACGGATACCATTGATGGCTTCCTAGAGCGCTTGAAAAACATGTTTCCGGGAATGTATGAACACCGTTGTTCTGTCGGCACTGCTGGTGGTTTTTTTCAGCGTGTGGAGGAAGGTACTTGGATGGGTCATGTCATTGAACACATTGCTTTGGAAATACAATCTCTAGCAGGAATGGAGGTCGGATTTGGGCGAACAAGAGGTTTTGGAGAGGAAGGAGTCTATTCTGTGGTATTTGCATATCTGGAAGAAAAAGCTGGCCGGTATGCCGCAAAAGCAGCCGTGCGAATCGCTTTGGCCCTCTCAGAAGGCAAAGATTACGACCTGGAAGAAGATCTTCAGGAAATGAGAGAAATTCGCGAAAACGAAAGACTGGGACCTAGCACAGGTTCCATCATTGATGAGGCCGTAAGTCGGGGAATCCCATGGTTAAGACTCAATAAGTATTCGCTATGTCAATTGGGTTATGGCGTCAACCAGAAGAGAATCCAAGCCACCGTCAGTAGCACAACCAGTAGCATCGGTGTAGAAGTTGCATGCGACAAAGAAGATACCAAGCATTTATTGGAGCAAGCCAACATTCAAGTGGCCAAAGGTGACATTGTTAAATCAGAAGGACAGCTAGAGGCTGCTGCCAAATTTTTGGGCTATCCTTTGGTTACAAAACCCATCAATGGAAATCATGGCAGAGGCATTAGCATCAACATCAAAACCTGGGAAGAACTGCTAGAAGCTTACCATGTTGCTAAAGAAATTTCTAGAAGTGTAATTGTTGAAAGATTTGTCATCGGGGATGATTATCGTTTACTGGTTATCAATTATAAACTGGTTGCTGCAGCTAAGCGCACGCCTGCACATGTGGTCGGAAATGGGAAGGATAGCATTCAGACCCTTATCGATCAAGTAAATGACGATCCTAGAAGAGGTTATGGTCATGAAAAGGTATTGACCGCCATAAAGGTTAATGCAATGACTGAAGACATTCTTAAATCTAATGGCTATACCTTAGAAACAATCTTAGCCGCAGACGAAATATTACACCTAAAGGATACGGCAAACTTATCCACGGGGGGAACTGCCACTGATGTAACTGACATCGTGCATCCCGAGAATATCTTCATGGCGGAACGCATCGCTAAGGTCGTTGGATTAGATATTTGCGGCATAGATCTAATGACAACTGATATATCTAAACCCCTCCATGCGACTGGAGGAGCAGTCCTAGAGGTAAATGCAGGTCCAGGTTTCAGAATGCATTTGGCTCCGACCGATGGCATGCCACGGAATGTTGCTAGTCCGGTCTTAGACATGATGTATCCCGTTGGTTCTACCTCTAGGATTCCGATTGTAGCAGTTACCGGAACCAATGGTAAAACCACCACGACTCGATTGATTGCGCACATGGTTAAAATGATGGGCCATAAAGTGGGTTACACAACCAGCGACGGTATTTATATTCAGAATCATATGTCTGATCGTGGCGACTGCACCGGTCCCGTTAGTGCGGAATTTGTACTCAAAGATCCTACGATTGATTTTGCGGTTTTAGAGACGGCTAGGGGTGGACTTTTAAGAGCTGGACTAGGATTTCACTATTGTGACATCGCAATTGTCACCAATATTGCTCCAGATCATTTAGGCATGAGAGGAATTAATACGGTTGAACAAATGGCTCGATTAAAAGGGGTTGTTCCAGAGACTGTTTTACCAGAAGGATATGCCATTTTAAATGCAGATGATGAACTGGTTTATAACATGCGCAAGAATCTAAACTGCAACGTTGCCTTATTTTCCATGGATGAAAACAACGAACATATTAAAAAGCATGCAGAACAAAATGGACTTGCAGCCATATATGAAAATGGATTCATAACCATCTGTAAAGGGAGTTGGAAAATGCGAGTGGTAAACACCGTGCATGTGCCGCTTACCTTTGGTGGTAAAGCCAGATTCATGATCCAAAATGTTTTGCCGGCTGCACTGACAGGATATATACGAGGGTTTGATTTAAGGGACATTAAAACGACCTTAGAGTCATTCATACCTTCTCCGGCACAGACACCCGGACGACTGAATTTATTTGAGTTTGATAAATTCAATGTGCTGCTAGATTATGCACACAACCCTGCTGGGATGACCGCATTGTTTAAATTTATAGAAAACCTAGATGGTTCACCTAAGATTGGAATCATTGCTGGCATCGGAGATCGTAGAGAAGAAGATAATGTTGAAATGGGAAGATTGGCTGGTGAGATGTTTGACGAAATTATTATCAGACAGGATAAAAACCTTAGAGGCAAAACAGAGGAAGAATTGATTGCCATGTTAATGAAAGGAATCAAATCACAAGACCCCAATAAAAAAATCACAGTATTTAACTCTGAAAAAGAAGCCATCAGTCATTCTATAGAAAATGCAGTGGAAGGCTCCTTAATAGTTATGTGCAGTGATGTGGTCCCGGATGCATTAAAACAGGTGCTGGAGTACAAGGAAAAAGAAGAAAATAAATTGTACAAATTTAGCAAGGACGACATTCCTAATCAGTAGTATGATGTTGTCCGATCGGATTATAAAATTCAATAGCTATGATTGAATACCTTATTAAAAGTGGTAAATTATCTGTGGCATTTTTCTTTTGCGCAATCTTCGGAACGTTAACTGCACAAGACGCAGAACAAAGGATCGAGACTGACCCACCAGCTGAAATTATAACCAATAGTAAGCACAGCTTAGTTGCAGAACTCGGAGGTCGCACCTTTATTTTTGGTTCTTTGAGTTATGAATATAGATTATGCAATAAGCTTTTCCTTGGCGCTGGTCTAGGCGTTCAAGGAGTTTCAATAGGAGATATAACAAGACTCAATGATGGGAATCCTGAAACTGGAAACTATGTTGATGTGGGTACATCCCAAATGATTTACGCAAACTATTTCGTTGGCAAAATGAAACATAAATTACTTATCACGGGAGGATTAACGCATTTATTTTTCACATCCAAAAATAGATATCCCTCAGAAACTGAATTATTTAAAGAGTCATTTTTATCACCGAATCTTGGGCTGGGATATCAATTCACTGGAACTAAAAGTTTCTTTCGTTTTACCGCCTATGTCATGAAATTACCAGAGTCAGATTTCTTTTCTTCTTTCTGGCCTTGGGCAGGTATATCTTATGGATATAATTTAGGCAAGAACTAGTTAATTAAAATTTAAATTGAGGCATAATACAAATTTTGTTTACTATTCTAAATTTTTTATGTCTTGACAATGAAGGTGATCTTTTTTTCTCAGTTCGCTTACGCAAATATGGCTAAACAAAAAATAAATATATACACTCCTGCATCAAATTATTGATGCACCTTTCTTATATATCTGCAAATGAAATCAATAATAATTACCCTCTGCATAATTCACTTATCCTCATTTACCCTACTAGCCCAAAAAGAGTATTATGAACTGTTCACTGAGATTATTTCTGTGGATGACAAGCCACCACCTACAGATCTTAACTATACCTATTGGAGACGCTTTAGAGACAAGGTCTTTTTCTATGATGGCTACACATTAAACTTTTGGAAATCAGGAGTTCAAGAAATTGGAAAGGATTTAAATTTTTGGCACGTATCCGTCATAGACACCCATTCTGAAAAAGTTTATGTAAAATTGAATCGAAAGAATAATCCGCCTTTTGAATTTCGTGAAAGTACGCAATATTCTGAATTCGTCAATGGCTTAAAAGCAACTGGAGTTACCAAAATAATCAATGGATATCAATGTGAGGAATATCTCGGTGACGCCTTTCCATCTGCTGAAGTGAGATACTATATCACTAGAGAACTTCCTTATATAAAATATCAAGCAACCAATGTTAACTTGCCTGGCTTTGTTGTGGAAAAAGAAATTTATTGGGGCGATAAAACTAAAATAAAGTTGCAGCATAGTCTCAAAAAAATTGAGTATAATCCAACCTATTTCAAATACCTAGAAGAATTCAAAAAATATCATAATAGAGATCCGAAATTTATTCTAGAAAATTACACAAACGATTCCAAATTTGACGAAAGTTTAATTAAAAAAATCAATCAAAAAGTACATCACCTTAAATCTTACAACAATGAAATAAAAGACTTTCAAAAATCCTATAAACAAGAAGAAAAAATTGATTTCACATACAAATTTGGTCATCAAAAAACCATGAAATATTATAATTCAAAGGGCCAAATAACACACGAATTAATTAACAAAAGTAAAGAGTGGGAGTTAACAACCTATCATTATGACAAAACGAACAGGCTTAAGTCAACCACTAAAGATGGTAGATTAAATCGCCTGGTGGAAAAGAATACTTTGAAAGAAAAATTCCCAGAAGGATTTTATAGTTCTGTGCGTAAATATGATGACAATGAAAAATCGATAGAAGTGATCAATGAGCGATACAACCATAAAACATTGTTCAATAAAGACAATCGAGTTCTTTCAGAATACACTATAAGTCCAGAAACCACATGGAATATTAAATACCACTACAAAAATGAAAGAATTGATTTCTACACAAGAGAAAAAATAATAAATGCAGACAAATCGAAACATGTTTATGGATATAGTTTCGACTACCATAATTCGGGTTTAATAAAAACGATCATCGAAATAGACGGTGATACAACGAACTATAATTACATCTGCAGAATTAAAGCAGAAACGGATTCGATTTACATCATTTCTGAAAAACAAAACTATGAAAAGGTACAAACGTTAATCTTGGACAAATATGGAAACACCGATAGATTAGGAACCATTATTTATAGTGATGTCCAGCCATTAGATGAGGATGAAGTTGCTGCACAAAAAGAGCTAAGAACTTATTATCTAGAAAATTTTATAGTCACAGATTCCATCGCTTCTGAGTTTAAGGTTAAATCCTACCTTGATTCAATAAAAATATATAAACGATATCCATTTTTATACTACAAATTTTTAAACAATAAACGAAAGGCGCCTTATGAAGATTTACGAATTATACCCGCAATTCAATTAGGATCTCTAGAAATTCATCAGGATTCCGCAAATGAAACAATTTATAAGGTGCATTACATCGAGAAGATTATTGGACGATTTTTTAAATCTGCAGATTTTTACGGATTCATAAAGTTCGAGGAACAAAATACAGATGGTGAAATTATCACCCATAAAGACTTGTTAAAGTGGGAACTACATTGGCGAAACGAATCCCATTTTGTACTTATGAAGAAATCAAAATCAGACAGCAGCTGGTCAGTAGTAACAAAGGATGATTGAACTTTTATTTCAATTTTGTATAGATTACTTAAATGAAAGTCTTTCTGAATTTTTATTTCTATTAAAAACTTGAAATCAAGAACAAACGGGCTTCTGCCTGCGTTAGAATCATCTAATTAATCAAGAAGAATGTCAAATAAAACTGAAACAGTTCACCTCGAAAAGGTATTGCAAAACCACACAAAAGATATGACAGGCAAGGTCGTCGTCATAACTGGAACAACAAGTGGAACAGGATACGTCTGTGCAAGAGAGGTCGCAAAAAAAGGAGCCCAGGTAGTGCTTCTTAATCGAAAAAGTGAAAGATCTGAAAATTCATTAGCACAACTAAAAGAAGAATGTCCAGAAGGTAAATTTGATCAGATAACTTGTGATCTACAAAGCTTTGAAAGTGTGGAAAGAGCGGTAGATTCCATAAAAATAAAATATCCAGTAGTAGACGTGTTGATCAACAATGCAGGAGTCATGGCCTTGCCTGACGAAGCTACCAAAGATGGTTATGATGTTCAAATGCAAACCAATGTCATTTCCCATTTTCTGATCACAAAAGAGCTATGGCCACTACTCAAAAACAGCAAAGAAGCGAGGATTGTAAATCATTCTTCCATGGCAAGATTAGGCCCACCCTTGGCTCCAGAATACTTTGAGAAAAAAGGAGGAAATTTAGGAGGTGACGGAACGGAAGAGGAGAATTTCAGCTTCAAAGGACCGAGATGGATGAGATATCACCAGACCAAATTAGCCAATGCCGCATTTACCTATGGATTAAAAAATAAATTAGAAGAAGCTAAGGTTTCAAATGTGATCCCTTTGCTGGCCCACCCGGGCCTAGCCACAACACAACTGCAAGTAACCAGTGCATCTGTGGGTGGAATGGACGGAGCATCTAATTTTATGAAAAGTGCGCAGTCCGCAGAAGATGGTGCCACTGGAATTATCAGAGCAGCAATGGACCCCAGTGTAAAGGCTGGAGATTTCTTCGGTCCATCAGGAGAAGGATGGACTGGATTCCCTGAGGCACTTACGCCTGAAGATCTCTTATTAGATGATTCGAACATAAAAGTTAACTGGGAAGGCTGTGAAAAAGCCGTGGGAAAGTTTGAATTATAAGATTGTGATATAAAACTATTGTTTAAAAAACCGCTCTGAATAATCGAAGCGGTTTTTTAATTTTATTTACCATAAGACTGTAGCGTAAATTCAAATTTTGTGCCTTTACCAATTTTGCTTTTAACTTTAATCTTAGAGCCGTGATCTTTTATGATTTTTTGACAGGTTGCAAGACCTATACCGAGACCGTCATATTCTGTTTCGACATGTGCCCGCTTGAAAGGTTTGAAGATTTCTTTTTGGTATTTCTTTTCAATGCCTATCCCATTATCTTTAACTGAAATCTTGACCTTTCCTTCTTTTGCTTTTGCCCTAATCCTAATGCATGGCAATTCCTTTCCATCTTGATATTTAATGCCATTAGCAATTAGATTTTGAAACAATTGTACCAGCTGAGAAGATTTCCCTCTGACTAATACATCTTGCTTTGGTAATTTTATTTGGGCATTTGAATCTTGAAGTAAGGAATGTAGATTTAAAATAACTTTTTCAAGTATGGAGTTCAGTGAAATTTCTGTAGACTCAACATCTTGATCAACTTCGGCCACATGTAAAATATCCTCAACAAATCCATTTAGATTTGTACTTGCTTTCTTAATATACTCTAAGTACTCTTTAGATTTTTCTTTGCTACCTTTCTGCAAAGAGAGTTCAACCAAACCTGCAAAATTAGTAATTGTCTGCAAAGGTGATTTGATATCATGAGCTACCACATGTGCAAACGACTTAAGTTCCTTGTTTGAATTTTGCAACATATTTTTCTGAGCCATTAACACCTTACTCTGCTCTATAACTTCAATTTGCAGGTGGCCCAATTCACCATACAGACAAGATAAGTCTGAACATTCAGCAGGCTTAAAACTATTATTGATTTCTTTGATAAGTTTAATCAATTTTTTTTGCTCTTCAAAGGTGTTCATTACCTGCCTAGCGATAATAAACAAAACTCCCTTTTGATCCTCTGTTAATTTTTCTTTAGATATTATATCTGAAACCGCAATAATACCTATGTTGATATTTTCCTTATTTGTTAACGGCACCGAAACATAAGATCTGATATTATCTTGCCTCTGAACAGCAGGTAATTCCTTTATCCTCGCATCTAGATTGGTATCTATAATTTCGAAGACAGAAGAAGCTCCTATGGCCCACTTAGTTATAGAATCTTTCAAAGGATTCGTAATAACTCCGACTCCCCTCAATGAATGAACATATTCATTCTCATCGTCTACCAGTCTTATGGATGCAAATCTAAATCCTGTAATTCTTTTTACAAGCTCCAATGAATCTTGAAGAAAATTTTCATTGATTGAAAGTTGCTCTTGAAAACCATAACTGCGAATTAATTTATTGCGCGAAGGAGCGGTAGTAGTAATTGAAGAATTGGTAACTAAAGCAATCGGTAACATTTTTATTTCGGTTTATTTATAAACAACAAATATCAATCCACGCCAAACCGGTCTAGCTCCATTTCTGTCAGATATTTGTCAATCTTCATTAATTTTGGAATATCAAAAAAAATTTATTACTTCTTGTTTAGCTTTAATGTAAGCTATGTTACATTTTCCTGTCTTATCAGTCTTAAAATAGAGAACATGGTTAAAACAATTTTTTAAAAAAAACAGTCCTTTGAAAAGCTACCTATTTATCTTGATACTCTTTGCTTTCAGCAAAAGTTTTACGCAAGTACCCATCAACGAGATTGATTCTACACAGGCTCTAAAGGATTATATTAGCAAGACATACGTTTACCTTGGAAATACATTTGCTGAAAAGCATAATGGAATTATTGATTCAACAAACTATACTTTTATTGAGGTATACAAGCAAGGAAAAATCCAAAGTCAATTCTACCCTAAATTTGCCGGCAATTCCAAAAAATTGATCACTTTCAATTACTACCCGAGTGGTGAATTAAAATCCAAAATAAGTAAGATTGATTATGGTTCGGGAGGTAATAAAATAGACTCCATAGTATATAAGATAATTAATAGCCAGAGCTCGGAGATATGTGCTTATTATTATCTCGAGGAACCTCAGAAAGAAATTCAAAGAAAGTTAAACGATACCTTGTTCACTGACTTTTATAAAGGTGAGAATATTGCATACACTCATAGAGAATTTTGGGAATCTGAAAATGTTAAGCAGAGTTGTCAAGTTTACCCTATAAACACACAACAGGTCAATAAGTACACTTATGATGAAAGTGGTGAGCTTACGCAAATGGATAGATACCAGAACGGAGAAAAAATAGAAACTTCGCTGCACATTGATATTGACTATGATAAATTTGATAGAGTAATTAAAAGAGTTCATTGGGCAGGAGAAGAAAAGATGCCATCCTACATTGAATTTATTATATTCGAATAATGAAACATTTTGGATGCAAACTTTATTTACTAGCAATACTTTCTTTTCTAAATTCGGATAGAATGAATTCACAAACAAAAACAATATTTCTTTCAGGGTGGGAAGTAGTTTTTAATGGCGACGAAGATTGTCAAAAATTCCTTAGTACACAAGTTGTGAATGAAGTCACTGCGATGAAGGAGTCCTCAGCCATAGAACTCATTTTTCAAAACAATAAATTAGTCAAGACCTTTGAATATGAAGAAGGGGAAAAACAGCCTCGAGCTTTAGACCCTGTGGAAGTTGGCTTTCCATATCAACAGCTTATCCCACATACCATCTATGATATTGTAAGAGCAGAAGAAGGAGTGAGTTACTTGGGTGGCGATGCCCCAGATTTTTTCAAGATTCCAACCTATGATTTTGTGCTACCCTTTCAATACCTTGGAATGTTCTCTCCTAAAGATCCTGCTTTTAATTGGCTTCCTTTTGATCTGCATCTCGCAGCACCAATTTATTCCAATTTCCAATTCTTTTTCATGGACTACTCCAATCCATTAGAACCCAAACCACACCATCAAATGGATCTCTCAAAAATGAATAATGCTTATGAAGAAGAGCTCAAACCTGACTCAAAAATAATATTCAAAAAAAGCTTCATTAAAACTGAAATAGTTGACTCAAGCATTGACAGCTACGCATTTGCAGGTGTTCCAAATTGGATTCAATACCCTGACATACCTTCCTGTCCTAAATCAGGAAAAACCATGCGCTTCCTTTGTCAAATTACAAGTGATACTGGAATAGAAACAAAATTCACCAACGTAAAAAGTGAAAGTAAATTCATTCAAGATTATTTCCACAGACTGAACTTCTGGGGAGACGGAGACATTTTTATTTTCTTCGAGCCTGAAAGTAAGATGGTATGCTATCTAATTCAAAACACCTAAATCTATATTACCTAGCTCTAGACGTTCTGTTCGATTTATTTTTCTTACGATTTGCAAAGTACTCTTGCTTCCTTCTTTGTTTTTCTTTATTCCATTCCTTTTTCTCTGCAGCAGTCATAGGTTTATCTGTCTGAGGAAATGGATGATTTTTAACCTTTTCAATTTTCTTCTTGATCAGTCTTTCAACATCTCTTAAGTAAGCATTTTCTTCAGGCTCACAGATCGTAATTGCCAATCCAGATTCTCCGGCCCTACCCGTTCGACCAATTCTGTGTACGTATGTTTCTGGCTCATTAGGGACATTGTAATTTACAACATATTGCATCTTTTCAATGTCAATCCCTCTTGCGGCAATATCCGTTGCCACAAGCAATCGAATTTTTCCCTCTTTAAATTGCTTTAACGCTTTCTGTCTTTGATTCTGAGCCTTGTCACCATGAATGGCCTGACAAGAAATGTTACGCTTCTTAAGATCTCTGCAAAGTCTATCAGCTCCGTGCTTCGTTCTACAAAAGATCAATACTTGATCAATGGAACGATCTTTCAAAATGTGCAATAACACCTTTATCTTATCCGTACGATTGGTATAATATACTTTTTGTTGAATGGTTTCCGCTGCAGATGAAACTCGGGCAACTGTAACCATAATCGGATCATTCAATATCTGATTGGACAGCTTCGTTATGTTGTCCGGCATGGTTGCTGAAAAGAAAAGAGATTGTTTTTTCGCTGGTAATATTTTCAACAATTTCTTTATATCATGGATAAAACCCATATCCAACATTCGATCTGCTTCATCTAAAACAAACATCTTTATGGTCGACAAATTAATGATCCCTTGTGATTCAAGATCTAATAATCTACCTGGTGTTGCTACCATAATATGGACTCCCTGCCTCAAGGATCTCACCTGAGCACCCTGCTTTACTCCACCAAAAATTACCGCATGTTTTACAGAAGTATAACGACTATATTGAGCTATGTTCTCACCAATCTGAATGGCAAGTTCACGCGTCGGAGTAACGATTAATGCTCTTAATATTGGACGCTTGGATTGTTGCACATCTATCTTTTCAATCAATTGAATGATTGGAATAGCAAAGGCAGCCGTTTTGCCGGTTCCCGTCTGGGCGCATCCTAAAACATCTTTTCTATTTAAAACAAGGGGAATCCCTTTTTCTTGGATCTCTGTGGGTTGTTCATAATTCAATCCCTTCAAGGCTTTTAAGATTGGATCAATCAAGCCTAATTCTTCAAACTTCATATATACTTTTTTCTGCCCGAGACACTACTTTTGTTATTTCTTGGGCTAATAAGTATGCAAAGGTAAACTTTTGTAGCACACTCTGCATAATTTAGTCCCATAGCATCCAAATCACCTCGAAATCAGTCATCAATTTCAGTCAATTTTATCATTCTTCTTTACTTTTGTTTATGATTTTGACCCTATTACATGGAATAATTGCCAGTATTAACCCCCAATAAAGAGCACTAAGTATTTAACTTTTAATTAAGGTGCACTTTCCTTAATACGCTCCCCTAGCTATATAAATATCATCAATGCCAGACGTTCATGATAATTTAGAAGAAAGGAACGCGGTCCTCTGTTTATGAAATGACTCTACTTTGGAACTTTGATGTGTATGATAGGTGTGATGGGTATGATGTTAGTTTTCTATTGGTGAGAAGTTTCGAGAAAGCAACGCGGTTCTCTGTTTATGAAATGACCCTACTTTGGAACTTTGATTTGTGTGATAGGTGTGATGGGTATGATGTTAGTTTTCTATTGGTGGAGAGTTTCGGGAAAGCAACGCGGTTCTCTGTTTATGAAATGACTCTACTTTGGAACTTTGATGTGTGTGATGGGTGTGATGTTATTTTTCTATTGGTGAAAAGTTTCGGGTAAGGAACGCGGTTCTCTGTTTATGAAATGACTCTACTTTGGAACTTTGATGTGTGTGATGGGTGTGATGGGCATGATGTTAGTTTTTGTGATAAAAGAGTTTTCAGTGAAGTAAACATTTATCTAGAGGGACTACGCAATTAAAAGTCCTTCGTTTAAATAGACATCCCGCATTTAAGGATAGGACTAGGATTTAAAGATTAATAGATTTTAGGATGGATGTACTAGGATTCAAAGATTAATGGATTTTAGGATGGTTTACGCAAATAAAAATATTGTTTTTTTCATTGGAGAAATCGACAGAAAAATAAAATTAATCAGAAACCCGAGTTCAAATAGGCATCCCGCATTTAAGGATTGGCCGTTAAGAAATGGGCTTTGGCGCGGAGGCATGGAAGCGCAAACTGTATGAAGCAGTTGAAATAATTCAAGGAGGGTTGATGACAAGGATCCAGGTTCAAAAAAAATCATATCTGCGGAGTTTTTGCGCTGGGCGTAGGAAAAGCTCGTTTTAGGTCAATACTTACAAGCGGCCGATTTTTTTTGGTTACTTTTTTTCATCACGGGAAAAAAAGTAACAACCTATGTATTAGGGTAACCATAATAAAAAAGAATATTCTAAAAGGTGGAACACCTTTAAATAAAACTTCGATAAAACGAAAGTCTTCGTTTATAAAACAATCCCTCATCTTACAGGGTTAATATTTCAAATTTTTATGTCTTATGAAGTACAGTGGAAAAAACGGTGAATATTTTGAAATTGTAAGAAGCCAGGATACCAACCTACTCTTTCAAGATTCAAGTAGAGAAGACTTGTTATCTATCTTTTGGTTTAAAGATGAAAACAATGTAGTCGTGGTTGATGGCATCGAAATAAATATCCCTAAAAATGGTCTACTCAGTCTCACCGCCTTCCATAAACTTGATTTAAAAAATACCACCAACGTACAATTTGTCAGATTCAATAAGCCCTTCTATTGTATTTTAGACCATGACAGCGAAGTTGGTTGTAAAGGCATCTTGTTCTTCGGAGCTCAAAACCTCCCCGTCATTTTCCCAACGGAACAAGACTTGGAAATCCTGGGCACGGTCTGGAAAATGATAGAACTTGAAATGGCCTCCAGAGATAATCTTCAACTTGAAATGCTACAAATGATGCTAAAGCGTTTGTTCATTCTATGAACAAGAATTTTCAAAAATCAAGAAAATTATACACAACTTGAAAGTGGAAAATTAGACCTCGTGAGAGAATACAACTTTCTTGTTGAAACCCATTTTCGCACAAAACATTCCGTGGAAGAGTATGCTAGCCTTCTAAACAAGTCCCCCAAAACCCTGTCCAACCTCTTTGGCAAAATTCACAATCAAACACCACTTCAAATGATTCAAGGCCGAATCATGCTTGAAGCAAAACGACTACTAAAATATTCAGACAAAAACATCTCAGAAATTGCAGATGAAATTGGATTCTTAGATCTTCAATCTTTTAGCCGTTTTTTCAAAAAGCATCAAAGCCTATCTCCATCTGATTTTAGAAGCGCTTAATAATATGCTCGTACTAATTAAATTGAAGTGCTTCTGATTAAATGGAATGTATGTGTATATTTGGTCTAATCCGAAATTATGCAGCATAGATCAAAATTACCCAAATCAGAGACCACGATTTTTTCCGTCATGTCTGCCCTAGCCAACGAGCATCAGGCCATAAATTTAGGGCAAGGTTTTCCAGACTATGATTGCAATGAAGATCTTAAACAATTAATCACGAAGCATTTAAATGAAGGGAAAAACCAATATTGCCCAATGCCGGGCTTACTTGACCTGAGACAAGCCATCTCTCACAAACTAAACCGTTCTTACAATATAGAAATTGACGCTTCTGATGAAATAACCATCACCGCAGGCGCAACCCAGGCCCTATTTACTGCCATAACTGCATTCATTCATGCAGGTGATGAAGTCATAATATTCGAGCCGGCCTATGATTCTTATTTCCCATCCATCCTCCTAGCCGGTGGCACACCCAAACCGTATCGGATGTATGCTCCTGATTTTAAAATAGATTGGACAGCTGTTGAAGACTTGATCACTGATAAAACAAAAATGATCATCATCAATTCTCCACACAATCCCACGGGAACAAGCTTGTCGGAAGAGGATTTATTGTGTTTGCAGGAAATCGTAAAAGAAAAAGACATCGTTATTCTCAGTGATGAAGTTTATGAACATTTAATATACGATAAGCAAGAACATCAAAGTGTGCTAAGATTTCCACAGTTATTTCAGAAGTGCATCGCTGTTTATTCATTTGGCAAAACCTTTCATGCAACAGGCTGGAAAATAGGATATGCCGTGGGCCCAAAAGCATTGATGAAAGAATTTAGAAATGTGCATCAGTGGAATGTATTTTCCGTAAATTCATTCATTCAATATGCCCTCGCGGAATATTTAAAAATTCCAGACAGTTATGAATACCTCTCAAGTTTCTTTCAATCAAAGAGAGACCTATTACTAGAAGAACTTAAAGATTTACCTTTAGAGGCAACACCTGCTCAAGGAACATACTTTCAAGTTTTTGACTACAGTCAAATATCAAGCCTAAGTGACTTTGAATTTGCTAAGTATCTAACCAAAGATATTGGAGTTGCGGCCATTCCGTTGTCTCCTTTCTATTCAGAAGAAATTAAAGAAAAAAGTATAAGATTATGTTTTGCAAAGGAGGATAGCACTCTTTTAAAGGCCGCTGAAAATTTGCGAAAGCTTACGAAATTATAAAACCCATAAAGTAAAATAGCTGATCAGCAATCTGTATAAAAACATCGCAACAAATAAGAATCCAAAATTAATAACTCCTACACCTATTGCCTTAAGCCAAGACAAATTTAATACCCTCTTATTCGATAAGATTAAATAAATCAATACAATAACAAAAATTATATAGATTGGAAAATTCCCTACTTCCCATGGAATTATCCGAAAAAAGTAATGAAAAAAGAAAACAAAATAAGTAAAAAGCAAAAATTATGAATATTAAATATAAAGTGCTTTCCAAATTCAGGCAAGGATTTTCTACCAAATAAATAACTAAAGATCGCCATTACCGGAACCATACTAATAATCCCAATCTTCGAATAATTTACCACCTTTGTATCATATAAAATTCTAATCTCCTCTAGACTCAATCCGGTAGCACTCATCTTCTGTCTTACCAAGTTCATGACATGAAAACCAAATTCATATTCCTCTACGAAAAACCATTTAGATGGAATAAGCACAACATCGAAGTCCGCCAAAAAAATAAACAATACTACAGAACACAAAAGAAACATTTGAAAAGGTTTCATATATTTATTTCGTCGCCCCACAATGTACTCCTGACTAAGTAAGCCTGGCTTAAAAACTAATGCTCCAAAGCTTCGAAAAAGTTTATTATCCAAATTTGTGAAAGCGCTGAAACCCTCCTCTATTATTCTTATAATTGAAAAATCTGAATCTTGAACAACCTTCTCCCCACAGTTATAGCAATACCTTCCTTTAAGTGCAGCTCTACAAGACAAACAGTTTTTGTTTTCTATGCTCATATAATTTATCTGTTCTGCTAAATTTAACAAACAATAGAAAGTGCATTAATTTTTTCTCATGCCTTAACTTATTATCTAAAGAATGAAGTGGTTGGTAGAAATTTAATTACAACTTGTGATGATCGTATTAATTTTAGATTATGAAAGCTAGCTTCCGCAAATCTTATGGCCCATTTAACAATATTGAAGTCGTAGAATTAGAAATCCCAAAACCAAAACCAAGGGAAATCTTGGTTAGAATTCACGCAACGACAGTCAACAGGACCGATACTGCTGTCGTCACAGGAAAGCCTTTTCTCATGCGATTTTTTGCAGGGTTCCCTTACCCACGATATGTAACACCAGGAACAGACTTTGCTGGTATAATAGAAGAGGTTGGCGTAGAAGTAAATAACTATAAAATTGGTGATAAAATTTTTGGATTCAATGACAATGGCTTAGGAACTCAAGCTGAATATGCCTGCATTTCAACCAAACAAGCCATCGCAAAAATACCCAATGGCTTCAGCTTTACGAAAGCTGCAGCAAGTTTGGAAGGAGCGCACTATGCTATAAATTTTCTTAACAAGGTGGATTTAAAACCTACACATAATGTCATGATCAATGGTGCCACAGGAGCCATCGGATCTGCTGCCTTACAATTTGTTAAAAATATTGGATGTAAAGTAAATGCGGTTGCCAACGCAAAGAATATTGAAAAAATAAAAGAACTAGGAGCAGCTAAAGTATTCAATTACGAGGAAGAAGATTTCACACAAGTAGACATGGAAAAGTATCATTTTATATTCGATGCAGTTGGTAAATCTTCCTTTGGAAAATGCGCCCCTCTTTTAGAAGATAAAGGTATTTACATCTCCTCGGAATTAGGACCAAAAAACGAAAATCCATTACTCGCCCTAAGATCAAAATTCTATGGCAATAAAAAAGTGATTTTTCCTTTCCCAAGTGACATACCTACATCAATAAATAAAACAATAAAATTGATCGAAAAAGGAAGCTTTAATCCACTGATTGATCGAAGTTATCGCCTAGAGGATATTGTGACAGCCTACCATTACGTTCAATCCGGTCAGAAAACAGGCAATGTAATATTAGATCTTTCTACTCAATAATTAATCCATACTTTTTAGGTCAAGAAAACCTAAAATTATTATCTTCCAAAGAATTTAAGCGAAGCAATTGAAATTTAGATATGCTCGACATACGGCACAATTAGAAAAAATGACTGAATTTTATGTTGAGGTTATAGAACTTAAAGTCTTAGGAAGTTTTGAAAAACATTCTGGATATAATGGAGTATTCTTAGGAAAAGAAAACATGGATTGGTACCTTGAATTTACGGAATCAAACGATCCCCCTAAACACAATTTTGATGCAGATGATGCTCTGGTATTTTATCTAAATGATAAAGAGGAGGTGGATACATTCAAGAAAAAATTAATTGCAACTGGAATAAATATCTATCCATACAAAAATCCTTATTGGAATAACCATGGAGTAAGCTTGAAAGACCCAGATGGACATCCAGTCATACTTGCATATAGACCATAATTCAATATGATAAGGAAAGAGAGACTAGAAGATTTCCATCAGATTGATGAGTTGATAACTGCAGCTTTCAAGGAAGACAAGCATAGTGATGGCACGGAGCAATTACTTGTTAAGAGATTAAGAAATTCTGATGCGTACAGAAACGATCTTGCATTACTCTACCAAGTACAAGACAAAATCCTGGGATACATTCTACTTTCAGAGATAATGGTTAAAGATCATTCGCTGAGTCACCTAGGCTTATCATTGGCACCTGTTGCTGTATTGCCAAGTCATCAAAATCTTGGCATTGGATCTGCTTTAATTGAGAAAGCACATGAAGTAGCTTCTAGATTGGGCTATACCTTTGTTGTCTTGATTGGGCATGAAAATTATTACCCAAGATTTGGATATCAGTTGGCAGAAAATTTCGACCTCAACTTTCCATTTGATGCCCCTTCCAAAAATTGTCTAGTTAAAGAACTTAGCGAAAATGCCCTTTCCAAAATCTCAGGATTGATTCATTACCCACAAGAATTTTATGGATAAACCTAATCCGCAGCCTCTCTAAAACGTAATTATATAAATCTGATCATCCTCAGGAGCTGTTGATGAACTATAGTGAATCAAAACTTATAACGATAAGACATTTCAAGATAATATTGATTCAATTTTGAATTCACAGGATTATCCACATGATTGGTAGGATTGAAATACTTTGACCAGGTAGGTTTTAAATAAATGGTTCCACGGTCATGTACATCCATCCCAAAAGTAAACGCTGCTCTCAATCCCAGCCCTAGCGAACTTCGATATACACCTTTTTCATTTTCAACCCTAGAAAAAGATAAATCACCCGTTCTAATTTTTCCTTCAGCAGAATATTTTAGATTAAAAACAGAAGTCAACTCCGCCCCTAATTTAAATTTTCCCTTTTCCAATTCCGCGCCAATGGATAATGGAACATTAAACTGCTTATAGGAGATATCACCAACATTGAAATAAGTGTAGCCCACAATACTAAATTGATTTGGCATGGTATCTACCAAGTCTTCAAGTTTCACATTTGATCGTTCAAAACTAAATCTATCTCTCGAGTCAATGTATTCAACTCCAGTTTTAAAATAAACACCATTTTTCAACCGCAGCCCAACCTGAGTCGAAACACCCCAGGTATACCAATTTGACTCTGTCGAACTTCTGTAATATCCTGTCGTGTCATTTTCTTCAAGCCCTGTTGCATGGGTTCCTGCTAAAACATTAAAATCAATAAAGTATTTGCTCCGAAGATCTGAGTCTAAACTTTCATCCTGAGGTTTAGGAAATAATTTTACTTCTGATTTCTTGTCCTCTGTGAGCACAAAATATTCTCTAGAATCATCCATTTTCCCAATCCCAAGAAAAGGAATCTCAGAAATTACTACCGGATAAAAATCATCTAACTTATTTCGCTCTATTTGCTCTTCAACATTGATGGAAGGAGCATAAGAAAATTCTGGATTTAACTGAGTTGGAGTATCGGGTGATGCTTCGATTATTTTTGTTGAAGAACTATTAGGATAAGCTACATCTTCAATATCAATCAATTCATTCGAAGAAGAAGAAGAAGAAGAAGAAGAAGAAGAAGAAGAAGAAGTTTCAATGGCTAGTGGTTGATTAAATTTTTCTTCATTTGGATTTTTATCCAACCAATCCTCAGAGAGATCATTTCCAATCTTCAAAGAACTAGGAATAGATTTAGAAAATTCAGTTTCGTCCTTCTTCATTTGTGAAGCTTCTGACTGCAAGTCTTTGGTTGTTACTATTACCTCCGAAGAAAAGGGAGCATTATCCTCTTTCGTTGAGGCTGCTTCTAAAATAGAAGATTGATCAGCAAAAGTATTTTTTCCAGGGTAAACAAGGAAGATTAAACCATAGCCTAGGATAAGGCCAAAGAGTAGAAACAAGAGGGCTTTCTTCTTTTTCTTTCTAGGTAAGGCCTCCTCAATATTATCCCACAAATTTTCTGGAGGATCCTGCTCTTGCCCACTAGCCAGATCATTAAGATGTCTTTCTAACTTATTAAAATCCTTCATTATTAAAAATTTTCTAGCTTAACTTTACCAAATCTTTTGATTACAATCTCTTTCAATAATTTTCTAGCCTTATGGAATTGAGATCTAGAAGTATTCACGGATATCTTTAAAATTGATGCAATCTCATTGTGTTTCAAATCATCCAAAACATACATAGAAAAAACGGTTCTATACCCTATTGGAAGCTCATCTAATATTTGCAGAAGCGCGGAGTAATCAATGGAGTCAAGTTTATGATCATAAGGCTGAATATTGCTTGAATGATCTTCAAGCGCATCCACCTCATCAAATCTCAACTTCGTTTGCTCATTTAAAACATCAATTGAAGTCCTTACAATGATTGATCTGATCCAGCCTCCAAGACTGCCGGTATATTTATAAGTATTTAATTGCTTGAACACTTTAATAAATCCACGCTGCAGTGACTCATTGGCTAAATCACGATCTTTATGATACCGCAAACAGATGCTATACATCTGTTTGCTATATGTATCATAGAGAAGTTTTTGTGCATCTCTTTTTTGCTGCAAGCAGCCTTCTATGAGCTTTTTTTCATTCAATATGTCTATTCAAAGTAGTCTAAGATAAATGAACCTGTAATCGTTCTAACTAGACCAGAAATCTCATCGGTGCAATCTACAGAGTACTTACCCGAGACTTTACTGACTTCATTTCCTTGGGGTTCAATGGTTTGCATTTCTATCTGCCCAGCCTGGCCGTTTTCCATATTAAAAGATTCTACATAGTCATTTCCCTCTTGAAGACGTACCTTGAAATAATTCAAATCATAAGACCTTATTTCTAATTCCTCAGGTAATTCCCATGACACGTTCACATCAACGGCTTCGTCTGATAAAAAAGAATATCCTAGTATTTGTGCATGGCTTATTCCTTCTGCGTCTACGTAATTATAAAAGCCTAAACTATCAATGATATTGTAGGCCCCATTGATCAGATTATCAACAGCAACATGATTTGCCAGTTCATCACAAATGACAACCTCCATCAAATCTATTTCCCCTGCTGAATTTATGGTAGATTCAAATGTTTGCATTCCGCTTTCAGTATCTACCAATCGAAAATCAAATGGGAACCCTCCACAAACTGGGAAACTTAAATCAACAACCCCATCTGTGAATGGATAAAAATTCCAATGGAAATTTCTTAAAATGACCACTCGTCCATTTTGGACCGGTTCAAAATCACAATCAACAGCAGTACCTTTAAAGATAACAACATCATCATCATTTAAATTTAGGTTTAACTCTCCTAGGTCAGTGTCAATATTAAAAGGACCAATGGTCTCTTGATAGATTGGATCTAAACCTGGAGTCGAACATCCCATCATTGAATAAATACTCATCGTAAGTTCTACACCGGCTTCTATCCTACCTGAAAATACACCCTCTGAATCGGTCGATCCATGTCCGCCTTTGTTATCATCGTTTTTAATTTCTATCCAAACAAATTTAAGAGGCGAGAGATTACTTACTAATTTTCCCGTAAGAACAATAGAAGGAACTGAAAGATCAAAATTCCACCAAGAGAAATGACTTACACTGCCTGTATATTTATTTCCTTGCAAGCTTGCTGAACCTTCCTTAATCCACAGTCCTAAGTCATCATTGAAAGTCCACAAGTCAATCACACCAGGTGCCTCATCAAGAAATAAGTCATTGACCTCATAAACAACATCCACAAATTTACCAGAAGCAATTTGCAATTTCTGACCGTCAGAGGACTGCAATTCTACACCCACCATTCCAAAACTTTGAAGGATAGTTAAGGTATTATCCTCTTCCCTTCCGGTCAAGTCTCCTGGCATAATTTGAGCTATGTTATCCTGACCTGGATCGATCATTTCCATGGCTACTAAAACTTCACCGGAATATAATTCTTCACTACTTTCTACTATTATTGATCCCGCTGGAAAAATTAATGATGCTCGGTCTTTAGTAATGGTGCCCCCATCCGCAGAATTAAAGGAACGATCAAAAATCTTCCCCTGAAGTTCCGTTCTTTGATATTGAGTAGAAGATCCAGAAGACCTAAAGACACGTGCCCCGTCAAAAAATCCTTCTTTCTCAATTTTTACAACATTATGTTGATTTCCAATCTTTACATCACTAAAAGTGTATACTCCATACTCATCAGTAAAAGTGACTTGATCCTGAAAGACTACACTTGCATTTCCAACCGGCTGATTATTTGACGTAACCACTCCAAAAATATCAGAAACAAACATTTTTTGATCCACCTCTAGTTCATTGGTAGGTATAAAACCTTCTTCGTCCTTTTGACAGCCAACAAGAAGTAAGATGAAAAATAAGTAAGCAAATATGTACCTAATCTTTAACGCTTTCATATTTAAAATTTATTAAATTATTATAAGAAATTAGGAGTCTCCACCTACATGACCATCAATAATTGAAAACGTTGCCTAGAATTGAAAATTATATTTAAAATAATTATAAAAATACCCGCTGTAAGCTCAAACACATGTATTTACTCAACTACCTCATAAACTAAAACATAAAATTATTTAATCAATCTAGTATGAGGATAACTATTATACCAGGCAAACCAGAATATGTTGTGAGATGGAAGCTGTCGCAAAAGTCTCTTACCATTAGAAAGACCAGTCTTCCCTATCTCCCATTCCCTTGATTTTGTATCAACCAAAGCTTGATCCTTCACATCAGTAAACAATACATCAGCGGCATCAAAAGCCCTTAAAATTCCAAGCCCGTCAACAGCTAGTATCACTGATCTACCATTGATTTCCTCCTGATGCCATCGCTTTTCTTTTAGATAATCAACAGAAAAAGCCACTGGATCCTTTGCATAGCCCTCTATTCTCACCACCATTACCTCCTGCTTGTTTTTCAATACTGGACTCAACATTGGAACAGGGAACATCAATTCATCTGTAGAAAAATACTTGTAATAAGCCGCACCTTCATCATAATCACGCCTATAACCCGTCTCTACTGAAAGAACCTTGGTCTCTGGGTAACTTTCATTCCAAGCTGCCCAAGTTGTAGTGGTCACAGGATAACTTTCTAGCTCAATGCCACGATCCACCAATGGACCGATGACAGGCTTTCCTTCAATTGTATTCCATAAGGACTGGGTCGCCTTATCATACATTAATTTGTTGGATCGATATAAAAACCCACTGGTTCCTAGTACATGCTTGACTCCATTATGCTGCATATCATAGGCGATCACCGTCCCGCATAAGGTACAATAAACCAGCGCTATTTCAGTGTCTTCAAACCGATCTACAGCCATCTCATGCCAAGCCAATATGCGCTTAGGGTAAGCTTTCGCTTGGCCGTTAATAACCACTCCAAAAACAACATTTGAATCATCAAGATATTTTGCATCATCAGAATCAACAAAGGAGGGATAACGTAAAGGAGGTATGCCATCTTGAAGTACCCCTCCCCACATAACCTCATCCAATCGTATCCGCATCTGCTCCGCTCTACTTGAAAAATATTCTTCAAATTTAGGATCAAGCAGCGCATATAATTCTGCCTTCAATTCAACATATAGTGTATTGGGCTTTAACTCTTGCTGCCATATCCATTCCACCCAATCGTAGTAGGTGTCTAGGCCATCTTGCCCCGTAATATATTCCAAGAGCTCAATGATCATCTGCTGCCCTTTATGATCCAATCGAAATCTCAATATTTCTAGGAGGCAAGGAAGATATGGTTCCTTCCAATTATTTCTGAGATAATCAATTTTTTTCTGAAATTTAGCTACGTCTTCTTCCAACAATAGATTCAAAAAAAGTTGAACTTCATCACCTGCCTGAAGCAATGATGCCTTTTCATTCTCTGGCAGAATAATTCCTCTGAGGTCAAAAGCACTGAAGACATTACGCGATGAATTTTTACAATATTGCGCTTCAACTACCTCCCTCTCCACACTGGAGCTTATCCCAGACAGCAAACAAAGGACCAAGACCAAATTTATTCTTTTTTGGAAATTCATATGACTTAAATAAAAGCTCAAGCTTTAAATAAAATACTTGAAAAGAGACTCTGTTGATTTTTAGTATCGACTTCTTTCACGTTCAAGTAATTTCAAAAATTTAGATGGAATGTCTATTTCTATTTTAGTGCGCTTAAAAGTATCCGGATGGTTAAAAATCAATTGCGTTGAGCACAAAAATAATCCCTTCCCAAGAATCGTTTTTTGCGCTCCAGCATACTCTTTATCTCCCAATAATAAATGATTCTGCGCTTGCATATGGATGCGCAATTGATGCGTCCGCCCAGTTATGGGCATTAATTTAACCAAGCTTAAATTCTTATAAACCCTGGAAGGAACCACCTCAACACGTTCATAAACTGTCGTTGAACTTTTGCCTCCAATGGGCATTTCTATCCTTCCTTTTTCGTCCACTTTCCCATGAACAATCGCATGATACTCCTTATGAATCTGTCCTTCTTGAAATTGCCTTCCTATTTTAATCAGGCTAGATTTATTCTTAGCCAACAAAACCAATCCTTTGGTGGGAACATCTAGTCTGTGCGAAGCAACAGGACGATGTAGTGCATCCCTTAAATTAGATTTTTTGGCAACACCGACGAGGGCATTCTCCACCGTTTTATATCTATTTCCATTAACGGCTATCCCAGCAGGTTTATTAACAATTATAAGATGTTCGTCCTCAAAGACAATGGGCATTCCCATATCGTACGCCTTTGCTTTACTCATTCCATCTCCGATCAACGTGAGCTTATCCCCATTTTCTATAAAGTCAGAGGCATAGGCTCGTTGTCCATTCAATCGTACACGACCCCCTGATAAGGCTTTTTTGGCAGCACTCTTACTACCTAATAATTCAAAGGCAGATCCACAATAATCTACCAGTCGAATGGAAAGATTTAAGCCTTTTACTCTGTGTTCTGATGTCTTTTTCACCGCTTACGCAAATTTTTAATTTCTCAAATATTACCATTTATCAATGACTTCTAAAATCAGAATGTCTTTTATTTGTCATTTGTGACCTAAAAAATGCTTCGGCTACAGGGTAAGTCAATTTTTCAATGTCTACTAAATAGCTAACAAGGTTTACTAGCAGATGCTAGAATCTATTTGAATTTTAAATACCAAAGAGAAATGGGAAATTACACATTCACAGCCAAAAATGTAGATTATGCCATCTATGTTGAAATTAAAGGCAAAATGACACTGCTTGACGCACTGAATTTAAAAAGCACTTTACCCAATTTAATCATTGAAGGTCTGCCTTTACACCTAGACCTCACGGCAATAAGCCAAATTGATATTAATGGGTTGAATGCGCTCTTAACAACCAAGTTAAAATGCGATGAGCTCGACTCACCGCTATACATCAAGACCGGAAAGGAAAATCCCTTATTCGAGCTTCTTGATGAAACAAAATTTAAAAATCAATTTTCATTCAGGAACACTTTAATCCCTGCTTGTTAATGTAAAGAAAAATTGGATTTATTGTAAGGTCCAACCTATCTTGATTTATTGATTAAAGGCTTGCCATTGGCAAGCTTTTTTAGTTCCACTACCTATAAATCGTCTGATATCTTATCTTCGATTTAAAACCAATAAATGGTACACGGAACACATAATGCCGTAAAAGATCAACGCAATGAGGAAGTACTCATTTCCATCAACGGTGAATTATTCAAAAGACCAGAGGCTAAAATTTCTGTATTTGATTCTGGCTATCTCGTTGGAGATGGCATCTGGGAGGCTTGCAGACTTCACCAAGGCGTCCTAGTTTTCTTCGACCTCCACTGCAATAGACTGTGGAGAGCAGCCAAAGCGGTGCACCTGGATCTTAAAATGACAAGGGAAGAACTTAAAAAATCAATTTGGAAAGTATTAGATGCCAATAAAATGCACACCGACGTGCATGTACGATTTATGATTACTCGAGGCATAAAAAAAACTCCCTCGCAAGATCCAAGACTCACCATTTCAGGGCCCAATTTGGTCATCATTGCAGAGCATAAAAAAGCTTCGACCGAAAGCAAAGAACAAGGCGTAAAACTTTTCACCTCAAGCATCAGAAGAGGTTCGCCAGATTATCTAGATCCAAGACTTAATTGCCACAGCAAACTTCACGAAGTTCAAGCCTTAATTCAAGCCATTGAAGCAGGAGCTGATGAAGCCCTAATGTTAGATATTCATGGCTTTGTATCTACCTGTAATGCAACTAATTTTTTCATGATTAAAAATGGAGAAGTCTGGACTTCTACTGGTCAATATTGTATGAATGGAATTACCAGACACAACATTCTCCAAGTTTCAAGAAATTTACGCTATCCCACCTATGAGAAAAATTTCTCTTTGTATGATGTGTATGATGCAGATGAAGCCTTTGTTACCGGGACCTTTGGAGGTGTTACTCCAGTAATAAAAATCGACGGTAGAGTAATAGGCGATGGATCCTTTGGTTCAATCAGTAAATCACTCTCTGAAGGCTATATTCAGCTTATTAAATCCGAAATCGAAAAACTTAAATGATAAACTTAATTTCTAATGGGCACAATTAAAAGAGTTTGCCTTTGGTCCGGTCCTAGGAACATCTCTACAGCCTTGATGTATTCATTTGCCCAGCGCTCAGATACCAAAGTCTTTGATGAACCTCTATATGCGCATTATCTCGCCAATACACCTGCAAAAGAATATCATCCCGGGAGTGAAACCATTCTTGAAACCATGGAAAATAACGGGGAAAAAGTCATTGAAAATATGCTATCTGATGTTAGCGCTCCCGTTCTTTTTTTCAAACATATGACTCACCATCTCATTGATCTTCCGCTTGATTTTTTAAATGAAACCATTAATCTTATTTTGACCCGAGACCCTGCATACATGCTTCCGTCTTTCCAAAAACAAATCAAAAACCCGAGCATGGTAGATGTTGGCTATAAAGCCCATTTTGATTTATCAATGCATTTTAAAAAGCAGAACATCCCTTTTGCAGTTATCGATTCAAAAAATATCCTTTTCAACCCGGAAGGACATTTAATACTTGTATGCAATTTCATTGGAATTCCGTTTGAACAACAAATGTTATCCTGGCCCCAAGGTCCTCGAAAGGAAGATGGATGTTGGGCACCCTATTGGTATGAAAATGTCCATAAATCTACCAGTTTCAACAAATACGCTCCCACTAAACCTGAAATGCCAGAATTTCTGAAAAGCCTCTATATAGAATGCAATGAAATCTACCAAGCGCTGCTTCTATCTGCACTTTAATTTTGATCCATTCAAATTTTCAAATATTTCTAATTTTCTAAGACATAAAGGATAGAATAAGTTTAATTTTTATTGGATGATATTTAACTTACGTATTCTAATAAACTAATTCTAAATGAATAAGACTCTAACTCAGTTGGCACTGCTCTCGCTTAGCTTTTTTGCAACCTCAATATTTGCACAAGTAGAAATTTCAGAATATTCTGCATCAAATCTGGATCAATTTATTGACTTAAATGGAAAATATGAAGATTGGATTGAAATTCACAATACAAGCGATCAAGCAGTCGATATTTCTAATTGGGGGCTTTCGGATAAAGTTGACAAGCCACTAAAATGGCTCTTCCCTGCCAATTCTGTTTTAGCTGCTGACGAGTATATGATCGTCTGGTGCTCTGGTAGAGACACCTATGATGGTCAATATCACTCCAACTTTAAATTAACCCAGACCAAAGACAATGAATTTGTTCAACTGAGCGACCCCGCTGGTAACATCGTAGATGGAAGCAAATATGAGCTTACATTGGTCGACCATTCAAGAATAAAAATAAATGGAGAGTGGTTGGTTTCAACAAATCCATCTCCTGGCAGTGGAAGTCAAAATCAAATTATAAGCGGATACACTGAACAACCAACCATTGATTTAGAAGCTGGTTTTTATATGGGTGAACAAATTGTAACCATTGAAAGCAACGATCCCTCAAGCAGACTTGTATACACCACTGATGGATTCGAGCCAACAATTTCATCAACAGAATATACAGGACCGATCACTATTGATGAAACAACCGTTCTTAAAGCCAAAAATATTCCGATAGATGCTGATAGATTGCCAGGAAAGATAGCTTGGAATACCTATTTCATTAATGATTCTTCCACTTTACCAGTTTTCTCTGTTGCCTCTGACCTAGTTCAAGATTTGGCCAATGGTAACGGTGAGTTAATTCCAATTGGTACCATAGAATACTTCAATGCAGACCTTAAACCTGATGGCAGAGCCTATGGAAGCTTGAATAGACATGGACAGGATTCTTGGGTTTTAAATCATAGAAGCATTGATTGGGTAACCAGAGATGAAATGGGATATACCAAAGACATAGAGTCTAAACTTTTCAACTATTCCGACAGACTTTCTCATCAAAGAATAATGCTAAGAGCCTCAGGGGATGATAATTACCCAGCAATAGATGATGAACCACATCAAGGCAGTGCACATGTTAGAGATGAATATGTACACGAGCTAGCACATAAAGGTGGGATGAAATTAGATGTCAGAGCCGTAGAGAGAGTCGTCGTATTCCTAAATGGTGACTATTGGGGCGTATACGGCCTTAGAGAAAGACCAGTCGATCATGATTACACCGAAATTTACTACGATCAAGATAAATACAATCTTCAATATCTTTCCACATGGGGAAATACTGAGGCTGAATATGGAGGAGAGCAAGCTTTTGAAGATTGGGGAGAATTTAGAGACTTCATTCTATATGAAGATATGAGCATTGAAGAAAACTATGAAAGAGTCAAAGATGAAATGCAAGTTGTTGGGTTGATGGATTACATGATTACCAACTTAAACGTCGTATCACAGGATTGGCTAAATTATAACACTGGTTGGTGGAGAGGCCTGGACCCAGATGGAGACCATAAAAAATGGGGATACATCCTATGGGACAATGATGCTACTTTCGACTACTACATAAATTACACTGGCGTACCTAATACATCTCCAACGGCACAACCCTGTGACATGAATGATATCCTACAGTCTATGGATAACTTCTACGGAGGCGGCTGGGGCGGTGGCGGCGGCGGCGACCAAGATTTTAATGGAGGAATGATCATTGATTCACCAGATCATTGCAATACGGTAATAGATGGATCAAGTCCTTACGACAGCACAGATTCTATTTTCGTGCAGGTTGTGAATAGAGATAATTATTGCTGCTGCGTCAATTGGGATGGAGTTTGTCAAGCCTCGTATGACAACATTGCGGCTGGAGAAGACATCCTACCCACAGACTTATCAACCTGCGAAAGCATTGCCAATGGAAGCTGCCCCTACCCGGAGGATGACGTAAACTTCCAGATAACTGCAAATCAAATTCCTAGTTGCTGCAAGGTTGAATGGGGACAAATATGTGAAACAATTTACGAGCAAGCCGCTTCCGGAGAGTTTGATAGTGACTGTATGCCTGGAGAAGATGAAGGTGGCGGTGGATCCACATTTGATTACGGAGATCTAGACAATGCGGATGTCGGAAAGCATGAAAAAATCTTCATGAAATTACAAAATGAAAGCCCAGAATTCAGACAACTTTACTACTCAAGACAAGCAGATTTAATGAATACCGTTTTCTCATGCGAGAATATGATCTTCACGCTTGATAGCATGATTGCAACGATTGAACCTGAAATGCCAAGACAAATAGAAAGATGGGGCGGATCAATGGAAGAATGGGAATCAAATGTTGAAAGACTCAGAGACTTTGTAAACCAGCGGTGTGAATTATTAGATGATGGAATGGTTGACTGCTTTGATCTGACGGGTCCATTTGAGATTACGCTGAATGTACAACCCGTAGGAGTAGGTATGATTGAATTCAATACCCTGGATATTACATCATTCCCATGGTCTGGCAACTATTTCGGTGAAATGGAAAATTTAATCGAAGCCAATTCCATTGATGACGGTTGGGAATTTTCACATTGGGAAACAACGTCAGGAAGTATCGTTACACCAGATATGGATTCTAGAAAAGCTGCAATTATGCTAGAAGATGTAGAAGACCTCACCGCTGTGTTCGAGATGGTAAGCGCAGTTAATGAATTAGAAGATTCTGCAAACCTTCAGGTTTTTCCAAATCCTACGAAAGATCAAATAAACATTAACTACACCCTAGAAAATTATACGGAAGTTACCCTGAACCTCTACTCCATCTTGGGAAAAAGAATTGTTTCAATTCCTACAAGAGGCGCCAGAGAATTTACAACCCAAATCAGCGTCGCTGAAAATAACATCAAACCTGGGGTATATTTTGTCAATCTTACCTCTTTAAATGGTACGATTTCTAAGAAAATTACAATCGTAGAATAACAATAAAACGCATAATCTAAATAGCCCTGAATTCAGTTTTAGGGCTATTTTTTTTAAAAAAATTGAGTAACTCATAATAATTACTAAAAAAACTGGGTTTTACTAAAACCTTTCCAAAACTCGCGAGTTAATCGTGAGGACTTTAATAAATTCGTCCTAATTTTTTAATTATCTATAAATTCATCAAAATGAAAATGATCAAGAATGTATTATTTCTTGCTTTCACGCTAAGTGTATTTGCTAGCTGTAGCAATGCTCCCAAAGGAGAAAAAGCAGCAACAACAGAAGCAGCCCCAGTAGCTGAAGTAGAACAAGCAAAAAGTCTTTCAGTAAATACTGGTAGTTCATTAATTAAATGGTCTGGTAGTAAAATAGGCGGAACACACACTGGTACTCTTGCTATTAAGAACGGTACAGTACAAGTAAAAGATGGTAAAGTTGCCGGAGGAAATTTTGTAATTGATATGTCTTCTATGAAATGTACAGATCTTCCAGAGGATAAAGGAAAGGATCTCGTAGGACATTTAAGTTCTCCAGATTTCTTTGATGTAGCTAAATACCCAACATCAACTTTTACCATTACTAAAGTTACTGGTTTATCAGGCGATGATGCTGCTAACTCTCTAGTTTATGGTAACTTAAACATGATGGGAGAAACTAAGCAAATCAGTTTCAAAGCTAATGTCAAAGCTGGTGCAAATGGGGTAACTGTTAGCACTCCTGATTTCACAATCGATAGAACTGATTTTGGAATTCAGTACGGTTCTACAAAACTTGCAGACGTTGTAAAAGATAAAGCAATCAACGATAATGTTGGACTATCTATCCAACTTGCAGCTTCTTAAAAATAAAGCTCATTAGATATTAAAAAGGTCGTTTGTTTTCAAGCGACCTTTTTAATATCCATTTCCAATACATAATCGAAATCTCCAGGATTCATCCACTTATCATCTGCTCGATCTACATCCACAAATCCATGTCGCAGATAAAACCGGACAGCAGCTTCATTATTACTCCATACACGTAGCCACACTTTCGATTTGTTTAATTCCTTTGCAAGATCAATTCCTCGTTTTAGAAGCATCGCTCCTAACCCTTCACCTGTCCGTTTTGAATCAACATACAAGCGATCCACTTCCATACAATCAATCCCTCTATTCAGCGATTGATTACTCGGAGCACTACATTGAATAAACCCGATAAGCTTCTCATTTTCAAACATCCCATAGCACCAGCAATCCGTTTTCTGAAGTAGCGATTGCATCGTTTCAATAGCATATCCATTTTCTACGTAAGCATCAAATTTTATTCGCACTTCATCAACTATAATCTTCGGCCCAAAGGCGTTTATAAAAGTACTTTTTGCAAGCAAGGATAAATCTTGAGCATCTCTTATTCCTAGCCTTCGGATAGAAAAAGTTTGCGATATTTTCACTTCGAATTACTTAATTGTTTAGTTGTAAAAATCACCAAGTTAAAATGTTCTTGGTTGTTAAGAAAGTTTAATTTGATGGAAATTTTGAAATTAAATTACTTTTTTAGTGATAAGAAAAATTATCCTACTAGTAAGCAAACAATCATAAATATTATTTCAACTGGAAAAAAATTATCTTATATTAAGTTCAATAGATAAATGCCCATATTTAAGTGCCCTTATTGACAAGGCTCCTTTATTTTTAAAGCAATCTTTCTACATTCTAATAAGATTCCTTAATTTCATTAAAAATTTTTGAGATGACTAGAATCATTAGCTTTTTCATTTTCCTCTTATTTTATATAAATAGTTATAGTCAAGTTTATGTCAATCATTCTGCGTCAGGCGCAAATGATGGCTCAACTTGGGAAAATGCTTTCACAAATATTTACGACGCTTTCAATTCTGCAGAGGAAGGAGATGAAGTTTGGGTTGCTCAAGGAACTTATATAGCCGCAGAATCTAGAACAAATTTTGTGACCTTAAATAAGAATATTCAAATCTATGGCGGCTTCCTAGGATCAGAAACACAGCTTGATGATCGGAATGCTGAATCCAACATAACAACCATTACTGGTGACATTAATGGAGATGATGTCCCTGATGATTTCATTACCAACAAGGAAGAAAATGCAATGCATATATTATTCTTAGACACCCTCGTAAATAATGCTACCATCATCGATGGTTTTACTTTTAGAAATGGTCATGCAGATGATGATACAGGTTCTGGTAATACCAGAAGAGCGGGTGGAATTCTCAGTTATGGATCACCGATAGTCCAGAACTGTACCTTCACAGGAAATTATGGGTACTTTGCAGGTGCACTCTACCCTAGAGGAATTCTTGCCTCTCAAACACAAATCAAAGATTGCTCATTCATTAGAAATCATGCAGGATTCGCTGGAGCCTCTTACTATGTAGGAGTAGAGGGCCTGGAAGTTTCAGATTGCAGATTTGAAGGCAATACCGCAGACAATAGTGCAGGAGCTGTTTATAACACCGGATCAAGCAGTACTACAATGACAAATTGTATCTTCATAGATAATGAGACTGGTCCCGATGATAGAGGAGGTGCAATATTTAATTATGAAAGTTTTTTAAGTTTAGAAAATTGTAGCTTCGATAATAACGAGGCGTCACGTACTGGTGGAGCGATTCATAGCACAACTGATACCTCATTGGTTGCCGGAGTCACTATTGTTAATTCTTCATTTACAAATAATAATTCCTTTGGCTGGGGAGGAGCAGTAACCTTATATGGCGAAAACCAAAGCTTAGAAGTAAAAGGATCTCAATTTACAGACAACAATTGTTTTCAGAGCGGAGGTGCTTTGCATGTCGGATTTTTAGGATCTGCAACAATAGATAGCTGCCTATTCCATAACAACACTTCCACCTTTGGTGGCGGTGCCATTTTCTGCCAAAATGAAAACACAAAATTAAATGTTACAAACTCAAGTTTCACAGAAAATATAGCAGATTCTTCTGGCGGTGCCATCTCATGTAATGGAGGGCAACAATCAAATATTTCGGGTAGCATATTCAATGGTAATAATTCTGGACTTGGAGGAGCTTTAGCCATTGGAGAAGATACCATGGATCTTTCGACACTTGTACTGAGCAATTCTCTTTTCGAAGGCAATACAGCTCAGAATCAAGGGGGAGCCATAAATATTGAATCAACCAAAGCATTGATAACTAATTGCAACATCAATACAAATTTTGCCTTCGGCACGGGTACCGGTGGAGCTATTTCTAATAATGTTATAGATAATAAATCAGACACCATTAAATTAGTCAACTGTACCCTGCTGAATAACTCTGGTGAATTGGCTGCAGGTATTGCCAACTGGTCAGGGCCTGAAGCAAGAAGTAACATCATTGAACTTAAGAATACAATTCTAGATAATATAGGTGCCAACTATGTCATTGAAGATGGCGAACCAAGCATTACCTCTCTAGGGGGAAACCTAAGCTCTGATGATTCCTTGATTGATGCCTTTCTTATGGCAGGAACCAATGATACACACAATGAATCCTCATTGCTTGAAAATACAGGATTACAAAAACCCAGTTCTCCAACGATTAATGCTGGTGTGGGTGGTGACGATGTTCCAGAATTCGATATACTCGGCAATGGCCGGATCGGAGAAGTGGACAAAGGAGCCTATGAATTTCAAGGCATGGTAAGTATAGAAAACTTGCTCAATGAAAATGAAACTAAACTCTACCCCAACCCAGTCATAGATCAGTGTGATCTAATTTTTGAGAATAAATGGGGTCAGAAAATTAATTTAATAATTATAGATCAATCAGGATCCATTAACAGAACGATTAAATTAGATAATGCCTTAGCAAATTTTAATCATAGATTAGATTTAAGAGATTTAATTCCTGGGGCATATCATTTGACAATTTACGCTGGCAATCAATTTTTAACCAATAAAAAATTTATAAAAATTAAGAAGTAAATACATAATATTAAGATTCTTTACATTTGAAATTCCGGCGTAATATTGGACACTTCAAGTGGTTACATTCTCTCGGGCTGAACCATTTGGCCTTCGACTGTAATATCTCCATTTGATCGCCAATCGACCAGTGTAATCGCAGCATTGAATAAATAGAAGATATACTTCACCACATTAGCTAGGTTAAATTGCATCGCTGCTTTCGTTAGCTGCACGATATTATATAAAACCCAGCTTAACCATGTTTCCTCATACTTAAGTGCACTGCAAATATTACCACCAATGGACAGACCAAAAGTTATCGCAACAATATTTAAAAACAAACCATCAGTTCTTCCTCCGAAAAGATAGGCTCCTAAATAAACCAAGACAAATCCGAACAAAATCCCTAGTCCGATGATCGTGTAGTATTTAAAATCTCGAGGTTTAATTTTTTCTCCCCCCTTCCATTTGGACACAGAAAAAACCATAATAAAAAAAGTGAGTGGGTAGGTTATGATAGCAGAGGCGTTTCCAAACATAAAATCTATCACTCCTGAATTAATAGCTGTGAGAACACCGATTACATTCCCTGCATTATTCTGTTTACCAATTAATCGAGTGGAAAGCAAAGAAAATATAGCACCGACTATTGACAGGATTCCCAGTGGAAAAGCGCCTTGACCAATGTACCCCAGTAGCTCTGTAATCTTAATCCCAAATTGTATTTCACCTTGAAAATATATTGTTTCATGAAAAGATCGATAAAGACATACTCCTAAGACAAGAGAAGCACCTAAAAGGTCTAACCAAGAAGAAAGTACCAAGCTTCGAATAAAAGGAAATCGTAATTTTTCCACGCCTACAATTATTTAAAAAACAATAAAATGGCTCCAATCGCAGTCCCAATAAGAATAAATTTTCTGTAAAAACTTTCCTTAAATAAGAGGACTACTTTTAATCCTATCCAAAAGCCAAGTAACATGATAGGTAAAAGGTATAAATCAATTTTTAAAGAATCTAATGTAATCGTTTCCCAAACGAAAATATGAAATGGTAGCTTGAAGAGATTGATAATAAAAAACAACCAGGCAGCAGTGCCTATAAATTCATTTTTGGGAATTCTTGCAGATAGAAAAAAAATGTTGGAAAACGGCCCTGCAAGATTCCCAATCATGGTCGTAATTCCTGCCAATATTCCAACGACACTCACAAATGATTTTCGATCGGATAGAAGTAAATCTTTTTGTCTTTCCCAATAAATCATCATTCCTACACTCAATATAATTATGGCCGCCATGACATCCCTAAAAGTTTCTTCTGGAAGGTCCTTACCATACAGAACACCAATTAAAACTCCAAGAACCATCCATGGCAAAAAACGCATCAACAACTTCCAATCAACATATCGCTTGTAGTAAATGACGGCCAAAATATCCCCCATAATTAATAGCGGAACGATAATTCCTGTAGATGCTCTGCTCCCAAATACAAGAGCCATCAGAGTCACCGTAATTATAAATATGCCTTTGACGCCAGATTTAGACATTCCAATAACCATACTGGAAAGACCAATAAGCAAATAAGAATATACATTAAGTTCCAAAATAAGTAATTACGATAAATAGGGAATTTAGCTCAAATCTTTTGAAAACTAAGAATTCTATTAGAATACCAAGGTTTCTCTAGCTCTGCCATAACTAATTAGCAATTATCTTTGTTGTAATTTTATATTTGCATTTGCATGCAAATGCTCAAAAATTAATCCATGGAAACAGTTCAAGCAAACATTTCTTTTGATACCATAGAAGCCGCAATTGAAGACATCAAGAATGGCAAAGTTATCATTATTGTTGACGATGAGGATAGAGAAAATGAAGGCGACTTCGTCTGTGCCGCCGAATGCATTACACCGGAAATCATCAATTTCATGGCAACACATGGCAGAGGCTTAATCTGTACCCCAATCACAGAAGAGCGAGCCAAAGAGCTTGAATTAACCATGATGGTAGATAAAAACACAGATTTACATGGAACTGCCTTCACTGTTTCTATTGACTATAAACTAGATGGCTGTACTACTGGAATTTCAACCTATGATAGAGCCACAGGAATAAAAGCGATCTTGAATGAAGATACCGTGGCAGACCATTACGCTAGACCAGGCCATATTTTTCCTTTAGTCGCCAAAAAAGGTGGAGTTCTAAGAAGAACTGGGCATACAGAAGCTGCGGTGGATTTAGCTCAAATGGCTGGATTAAAGCCTGCTGGAGTACTAGTGGAAATCCTCAACCAAGATGGTTCCATGGCCAGATTACCGCAATTATATGAAATTGCTGAAAAGTTTGGATTGAAAATAATAAGCATTAAAGACATTGTTGCCTATCGAATAAAGCGGGAAAGACTCGTTCAAAAAAGTAAATATTTTACCTTAGAAACCGTTTTTGGACCATTTGAATTTATTACATACGCTGAATCAAATTCCCCTAATACGCACTTGGCTTTGAAGCTAGGGGACTGGGAGGACGGAGATGCAGTACCAGTTCGAGTTCATTCAAGCAGTGACATCAATCATCTTATGGCCATGATGATTAAAGGATATAAAGGCAAAATAAGCAGTGTACTTAGTCAGATCCAAGAATTGGGTAAAGGTCTATTGATCTTCATCAGGCCTAATGAAAAAAATGACACTTTAGAAGAGACATTGGCCTTTCTAGACGCACAATCTAAGTCTCAAACAAGATTAAACCCCCATAAAAGGCAGATAAGTAACGATATCAACAAAGAAATTGGCATCGGCTCCCAAATCTTAATAGACCTCAAAGCATCAAAAATTTTATTAATTACAAATAATCCTGGTTCGATATCGGGGATAAATGGCTACGGAATTGAAGTAATCGACCATATTCCCTTGATTTAATATAGAAATTTACCGTTTGTAGGGCTTTTGTAGAGCTCTGGTAGATTTCCGTAGGGTACAGAGTGATCGTTACACAATTATGCTTTGCCGATATTTGTATTACTATAAGTAAATTAACAGGTTGTATTAACGAAAAGTCAGGTCTAACCGCCTGACTTTTCGATTTTTATCCCCCCAAGACTATTCTGTCTAACCTTTGTAGAGGATTTGTAGGTTTCTGTGATGTTTCTGTAGTGATTGCAGCCCATAATTTCACTTTTCTGTCATCATTTTTGCTTATTCTCTAATGAATTATCAAGCTATTTAACTTTTCTTCTTCCCTTTTATATTTATGAACTATTTTCATATATATAAAGTGCATATATGACTCAAGTCTTATCAATATCTAGTATAGACATCGAAAATGAAGTAATCCTCTCCTTAGCGCTATGTTATGGGGATAAATTTTCAATAGAAGAAAATGCTCAGAACTTTTACAATGTTTTGGCATCCATCAAAGAATTCTCAGGGGTCTACTTATGGCTCGATTCGGATATTATAGAATATGCTGCATCTAGCAAAAAAGTAACTCAGGCAATCACAAAGCTTAAAAAAGCAGCACCACTCCAAATCGCAAACAAGGATTATGCAATATTAAAATCTGCCTCCAAATATAAAAGTTACTTTGGTATTCCCTTAGGATCAAATGGACTGCTTATTCTGGAAATTGCACAAGATAATATCTTAAGCATTTCCAATAAGTTCATAGACATAGTTCAGAAATTCAGTCTATTCTTGGACAATCATAACCAACGTTTTGAAAATAAATTTCTACTCAGACAAATTAAAGCCATTGTTAGTAACAACGTCTATGGAATTTGTCTATTGAAGGATAATGTAATTCTTGAAGCCAATGCGTCGCTAGCTCAAATCACCGGTTACAGCAAAAAGCAATTAACGGGAATGCCCCTCTCCACCTTGCTGCTCGATAATGAAAAGGACAAGATTGCTTACCTCACGGAAGCATTCAAAAATCGAACAATAGAAAAATTTAAATTAACCTCGAAATTTGTTACCGCTAAAGGAAAAGAAAGAAACTTTAGTGCTTCCCTTCAAGGCATCTATAAAGACAATGGGGAACTTTATGCCAACGTCTGTACACTGATAGATAACACGGAGGCAATAAAAGATAAAGAAGAACTAAGCAACTCGAAAAATTTATTCAAAGATATTTTTAACACCATCGATACGGCTATCGTAAACATTGAAAATGGTAAAATTAAAGATGCTAGCCCTTCATTTTATCAAATCATCAATAGGAAAAAAAGCGATGAAATTAAATTTAGTGAATTTCTGGATCCAGACGATTATAAAAACTTGTTCTCCATTTATGAGAACATTTTGAACAAAGAAATTAAACATGGATCAACAATAGTCAAAATATTAACACCTAAAGGAAACGATAAATATGCCTTGGCTAAACTCAGCCATAAATTATCTAACGATAACCATACTAATGGAGTACTGATAACACTTGCAGATATTTCAGATCTTAAGAAAAAAGAAGGAGAACAAGAAAAAAGTGAAGCACTACTCAGAACAATAATAGATACATCTACAGATGAAATTATTGTAGTAAATAAGGAAGATGAAGTGATTCTTGCAAATCAACATGCAATTAAATCCTTCAAAGACTTCTTTAAATTCGAACTTAAAAAAGGTAAAAAACTCTTTTCTACCTTTCCTCAATTACACGAACTTAATACGGCCATGCAAGGGGTTATAGAAAATGGCAAGTCAGTGTCCATAGACCTACAGATGGAGCACCCAAAGGGTACGCGATATAATAATATTATAATATCTCAAATTGTAAACAGCACCGGTGAAGTCATGGGAGGAATGTGCATCGGCAGAAATATAACAGAAAGTAAACTTCAAACGAAAGCAATCATCGAAAGAGAAGCGATGCTTCAAGCAGTTCTCGATGCAACTCCAGATGGTATTTACGCCATTGATAAGGACTTAAATGTCCTGACAATCAATAAACAAGCCCAACTAGATTTCAAAGAACATCTAAATATTAATCTAAAAGAAAAGATCAATCTTAAAGATGTAGCCTCTCCTGAACAAATCAAAAGTTGGTCAGAACAATATTACAATAGGATATTTGAAGGGGAAAACTTTGTCTATAAAGGAGCGGTACCTGGGCAAGCCAGAGGCCTTTACGAAAATAGATATTCTCCGGTAGTTAATAAGATGGGAGAGATTATCGGTGCCCTAGAAATTGCCAGGGACCTTTCAGAACTCATGAGAAAAGAAGAAGAACTCTCCAAGAAAGAAAGAGAATTGAGTTCTATCATTGAGAATACACCAACTGCTATTGCAAAAGTCAATCTAAAAGGAGAAATCACATATATTTCCAACAGGACTAAAGAAGTTTTTGGTCTTTCAAATTCTAAAGATTTCATAGGACAAAAACTATCGAACTTCATTGATCCTTCAGATCATAAGAAGCTTTTAAAAGGGATAACTACCCTATTAAAAGGTGAAAAAGAAATACACGAGAGCTATAAGGCTAAGCACAAAACGAAAGGAGCCATAATAATTGATGGAATCGCATCTATCACTAGAAATAGTAAAGGCGAACCTTTGGAATTTCTCCTAGCTTTTAATGATGTAACTGAAAAAGTAGAAGCCATTGAGGCTCTTACCGATAGAGAGAATCAGTATAGATCCATCGTAGAAAGTTCTCCAACAGGAATTGCAAAAATTGATAAAGATGGATTGTTCACCTTTGTCTCTCCTAAGGCCGAAGAAATTCTTGAATCTAAAAATCTAACAGGAAAAAATTATGGTCCATTTATCAAAGAAGAATTTAAAAAAACCTTAACTAAATTTTTGAGCAAGCTTGTAAAAGCAGGAGATTGCTTCGATTTTCAAATCAGCATCTTAACCAAAGATGATACAAAAAAATACCTCGATGGGGTTGTAAGATTAACCAATGAGGAGGGCGACCTGCTACTGTTATTTAATGATGTTACCAACAGAATAGTTGCTCAGAAAAAATTAAGGACTACGCAGCAATCATATACAACAATGTATGAAAACATGCATGATGCAATCCTGATATATAAATTCAGTGAGGATAGATTCATAGATTGCAATACTTCCGCTCAAGATCTTTTTGGATATTCTAAAGAAGAAATCCTTTCAAAAAATAGAACCGAATTGATTCCTCAATTGATTAATGAAATAAGCTTTACTAATTTACACCAGAGGATCAAAGACAAAACCGATAGTTTTGTAAAAGGTGAAAAAATTTATTCAATTAAATTAAACCCTTCAGACCAATCGAAAGATGTTTACGCAGACTTAAATCTAATCGTAGAAAACGAAAACCCTGATGAGCTGTATATAATTGCTCATGATAAAACATCGGAGCGAGCAGCTAGAGAAGAACTGCAAAGTAAGAATGATCAACTCGTAAAATATATTGATTCAAATTTGCAACTTGAAAATTTTGCTTACATTGCCTCTCATGATTTAAAAGCTCCACTCCGAACCGTTTCAAGCTTTGCATATTTATTGAAACAGAAGTCCTATTCTTTGCTTGATGAAAAAGCACAAGGATATTTAGATATTGTAGTGAAAAGTTCCGGTAACATGCAGTTACTTATTGATGACCTACTAGCATACAGTAGAGTGGGAACTCAAAAAATTAAATTAAAAATTTTAAACCTTGAAGATATTCTTAAACGAATACTTATCGAATTGAATTCCAACATTAAAGAAGCTGAAGCAGAAATAATTGTCGGAGAATTACCAACGTCAATTGTAGCGGATGAATCAATGATGATACAAATTTTTCAAAATTTAATAGGTAACGCAATTAAATTTAAAAGAAAGAAAATTACCCCAATCATAAATGTCACCAGCGAAGACAAAGGAAAACACTGGCTTTTCAATGTTTCTGACAATGGAATTGGAATAAAAGAAGAAAACCAATCCAAAATCTTTGGAACCTTTGAAAAACTACACAGTAATGACGTTTTTGAAGGTACCGGACTTGGGTTATCTATCTGTCAGAAAATTACTCAGAACCATGGAGGGGACATCTGGGTTGAATCTAATGGGGACCACGGATCTTCCTTTTGGTTCACCGTTTCTAAAAAGATAGAACCAATTATTAATAAAAAATTGAACACTTAGGGTCAAAAGGTCCTTAATTATAAACACAGATTATTTATTATCTTATTTTTGCTTTACTTCCACCAAATGCTGTGTAAATGCAAAAAAATAATATCATTTAACGATGCAACTTAAGAAGAAGAAAATATTACTTATTGAAGACAATCCAGGAGACATAAAACTCTTTGAGGAGGCAATAAGCATTGAAGAATTGAGTATTGACTTAGATATTGTAGAAGATGGAGAACAGGCCTTAGAATACATTAAAACGCTTAAAGCAAATGATTTTGCCAACGCTCCGTCCATAATTATCTCTGATTTGAACATTCCCAAGGTTAGCGGACTTGAAGTAATTAAGGTTTTCAAAAGTGATGAGGTGCTAAGAAACATCCCTTTAATAGTTCTAAGTACCTCAAATCTAGATTCAGACATCAAAGAATGTTATTCTAATCATGTGAATGCCTTCCTTGTAAAACCTATAGGGATTGATGAGTTTTTTACCCTCGTGAGATTAGTTAATGACTTTTGGTTAAATACCTGCCATCTGGTATCCATTTAAAATCTAAACATTGCATTTAAAATCTAAGCATTAAAAACTGCTAAAGACTATATATTAAACGTTGATCAGCAAACAATAAAAAAGCCTCCCCGATTAAATCGTGGAGGCTTTTTATTTATTCTTTCTAAAGAATCTATACTGAGAGTATAAATTCTCTTAAGTGAATTTCCTCATTTAGGTTCAACTTCTTCTTCAATCTATATCTAGTCATCTGCAGAGACTTCATTTCTACATTTAAAATCTTTGATACTTCATAATTATCTAAATTCATTCTGATATATGCACAGTGTTTCAAATCCAACGATGTTAACTTTGGATTTATCTGAGTCAACTTTGAGAAGAACTCTGATTCAATGCTTTCAAATGCTGATTTAAAGTCCGTCCATGAATCATCATCTACATTCAAGTATTCTATTTGACGCTCGATTGTTCTTAATCGTCTTAGCACCCCACTCGATTCGTTTTCGCTCTTTAACTCACCATAGGCCTCAGCCACCATCTTTTTAATCTCCTTAAACTGATTGGTAATTTTTGAATTACCAACTTCCATTGAAACCACCTTGCGGTTCTTTTCCTTCATCCCTTTTTCAAATTCTACAACACTGGTCTCTAGCAACTGGCTTTTTAGTGCCAATGACTTCTCTAATTCACTTTTCTGATTCTTGATGATTTGATTTAAATCTAGAAGCTCTCTCTTTTGTGTTAGCAAAGTTCTCTGTGCTTCAACAAGCTTTAGTACATTCATTACCCGGGAAGATAATTCAATCTTACTGACAGGCTTATTAAGAAAATCTACACTTCCATAATCAAAGGCTTCTTCCAAAACTTTCTCATCCTGCAAGCCAGTAATAATTATGATCGGAATATCCTTAAATGAATTGTTCTTCTTAATCATTTTTAAGGTCTCAAGACCTCCCTGACGTGGCATCTGCCAATCAAGTAAAATTAATTCAGGCTTATCTTCTTTTAATTGATCAATAATCCCTTCTCCATCGTTTAATTCTCTAAAGTGATAATTGGTGTCATCAAGGTATTCTTTGTAAAGAATACGATCAAACTCCCGGTCATCAACTATTAGAATTTTGGGTAAATCCATTTTTTGTACATCTTTGGTATTACTATATCAATAATAATTCCATCCATAGACCTTGTCAATACTAATTTAAACAGAATTTGACTACCAGATTACATATCAATTCATTAATCCCAAATTATACCCATTTAGAGCCTGATTATAGCAATCTGGCCAGTCTAATACTTAATACAACAGTTCGAAATAGAAGATATTTAAACCATGACCCTCGGGCCAGAATTTATAACTTCTTTAGAGGCCTTGTTGGCAAATCTTGAAAAGTTGTTATCAAATAACCCAGAAAGTTTCTTAGACATTTCATCATATTCATGGCCATTCTTCCAGGTGTTTCGTGGATTTAAGATGGCATTAGGAACATCTGGACAATCCTGAGGCACCTGCAATCTAAAGACATTATCATCCTTGTATTCCACCCCATATAATTTGCCTTCCAAGGCTGCCTTTATCATTGCACGTGTGTATGTCAGTTGGATTCTATTTCCTACCCCATAAGGACCACCAGTCCATCCAGTATTGACCAACCAGACATTGATTTCCTGATTTCCTACATCAATACCTTCTTCCAATTTCTTTCCCAATAGATCTGCATATTTAGTTGGGTGTAAGGGAAGAAATGGAGCTCCAAAACAAGCAGAGAAGGTAGCCTGCGGTTCTGTTATTCCTTCCTCGGTACCTGCAATTTTAGCAGTGTAACCACTCAGGAAGTGATACATGGCCTGAGCCTTGTTCAATTTTGAAATGGGAGGTAACACACCAAATGCATCGCAGGTCAGGAAAAAGATGTTCCTTGGAATATCTCCTCTTGAATTGTACATGATGTTATCGATGTGATATATTGGATAACTTACTCTCGTGTTTTGAGTAATGTGTGTATCCTTGTAATCAGGCGTAATGCCATCCTCCTCAAATCCTATATTCTCAAGCATTGCCCCAAATTTGATCGCCTTATAAATTTGTGGCTCTTTGCTTTCTGACAAATCAATGGTCTTAGCATAGCAGCCGCCTTCAAGATTATAAATATTCGCAGTACTCCAGCCATGTTCATCGTCCCCGATCAATTGTCTATCGGGATCATTTGAAAGGGTCGTCTTTCCTGTCCCTGATAATCCAAAGAATAATGCGGTATCACTCTGAGAACCAACATTTGCACTGCAGTGCATTGATAATACATCACGCTCAGTAGGTAAAATGAAATTTAAAACAGAAAATATTCCTTTTTTAATTTCACCCGTATAAGCCGTCCCTCCGATAAGTATCGTCTTTTCAGTAAAATTGATAATAGAGAAATTATCTTGCCTTGTGCCATGCACTTTTGGTTCTGCTTTCACTCCTGGAAAAGCGTATATCTTCCAGTCCTCTTTAAAGTTATTTTTCTCTTCTTTTGTTAACCGCAAAAACATATTATGAGCAAATAGATTTTGCCATGCATATTCTGTATGGACTTTTATATAAAGCCTGTATTTGTTACTTGCACAAGCATAAGCATCTCTCGTATACACCTCATTTAAACCAGAAACATAAGTTTCGAATTTTTTGAGCAGACTATCGTAAGTTCCCTTGGTGATAGGAATATTAATATCCCCCCAATCAACAGTCTCCTTCGTAATATCGTCTTCAACGATATATCTATCCTTAGGTGATCTACCAGTAAATTTTCCAGTGTTGACGACCAAGGCCCCACTCTTACTTAACTTCCCATTTTCGTTTTCAATGGTTTTTTGAATAAGCGCTGCAGGCAACAAATTGTGATTCGAATTTGGATGATTCATATATTTTAAATTTATGGTGCAAAATAAAGCTTAAGAACATATTAATTCCAATCCTATATAAACTTTTAAAAGTTATAATTCATTGTACACTAAGTACTTATAAAGTATTTTATCATGTTGTATAATAATTACTAAAAATTATGAAAGCATATTTTACTTTTGCACAGAACAATCAATGGATAAAATCACAATTCAATGAATGAAATTCCTCGATGGAGATCTGCCCTGGGATGGGCCATGTGCCTTTTTGTTTGCCTCGGAATAACAGCGAGCGGCATGGCCAAGCTCATGAAAGCACAACCCCTGATAGATTTTCTAAAGCAGGTCAATCTTCAAGACCATATTGTAACCATTGGAATTATTGAATTAACCTGCGTCGCTATCTATCTATTCCCAAAGACAAGCAACATCGGTTTCTTCCTCCTTTGCAGCTATATCGGAGGAATTATTGCGACTGAATGGAGCGTGGGAGGTGCTTCCATCGGTGTCACACTAGCGGTCGTTTTTTATGTTGGAAACATGCTTAAAAAGCCCGAACTTTCTGGTTTGAATATTTAAAAGTCGAGAAGTAGTATTCTTTATTTTTGATAGGTTTAGCCTTTCGGCAAAAGTATGATCAGTAGAAACTGAAATTTGTCTTTAATACCACTCCTGCAATATCACCCCTTAAATTTGGAAACCAATTTTTCTAAGTCTGTTGTCTTCATTGACTTTAATTGGTTGATATTATTTAAACTAATTTTTGTCGTATCACCGAAGGACTCTATCGCTGATTCAACCTCAGCCACGCGGAGCAAATGGATCATAGCATAAGGTGCTTTGTTTCTATAATTAGAAGGATCATTAACCGGTGTATCAGTATAGCGATAATCGGGATGAAAGGAAGCCAATTGAACGATGGTATCCGAACCAGACATATTTAATAATTCTTCACATTTGTAATATAAGGTCAGATATTTTTCAAAACTTTCATAATTCGGAACTACTAAAAAAGCATTTGAAAAATCATTTCGTTCGTCAATAAAATGAACCAAATAATTCAAAAATTCAGGCAAGAATTCCTCATCAGATGTACTATCAAAAGAATGAAAATCCACCAGTCCTTGAAACATCGGTAGCGCAGCAAAAGGACATATCTGCAAGGCAATGATAAACTCTTCAATCCACTCCTTGGTGAGATCAATTATAATTTTACTCATTTAAATAGTTCATTTAGCAGATCATCTTGGACTTTCACAGCGAGCGTTACCTTTAAGTTTTTAGTTCTTTCCATTTCTCGCTTGATCGCAAATATTGCTTCATCATTTCTAGCCCAAGACCTTCTTGCAATTCCATTATTAACATCAAAAAACAACATAGTCTTTAATGCTTCCCCAGCCTCCTCGGACCCATCTAGCAACATGCCAAAACCACCGTTAATAACTTCTCCCCATCCGACACCTCCTCCATTGTGGATAGAAACCCAAGTAGCTCCCCTAAATCCATCTCCTATGACATTGTGAATGGCCATATCTGCGGTGAACCTGCTGCCATCATAAATGTTGCTTGTTTCTCTATACGGTGAATCTGTTCCACTCACATCATGGTGATCTCGACCAAGGACAATCGGTCCTGAAATCGTTCCTGCTTTAATGGCAGCATTAAAAGCTGCAGCAATTTTCATCCGCCCTTCTGAATCAGCATATAAAATTCTTGCCTGAGATCCTACTACCAATTTATTGGACTTAGCATCTTTGATCCAATTTATATTATCCTGCATTTGTTGCTGGATTTCTTCAGGTGCGCTTTCCTTTATTTTTATCAATACCTCCGCAGCTATCTCATCCGTCTTATCTAAATCTTCACTCTTCCCAGAAGTACAGACCCATCTAAAGGGCCCAAATCCATAATCAAAACACTTGGGTCCTAGAATATCTTGAACATAAGATGGATATCTAAATTTAGATCCTGCAGCGTCCATTATTTCTGCACCAGCTCTAGATGATTCCAACAGAAAGGCGTTCCCATAATCAAAAAAGTAGGTTCCTTTTGCCGTATGTTTATTAATGGCAGCTACATGTCTTATCAAGGTCGATTTTACTTCCGACTTGAATTCCTCAGGATTTGTTTTGATTAACTGATTGGCTTCATCAAAACTCAAACCAACTGGATAATATCCACCCGACCATGGATTGTGCAAGGAGGTTTGATCAGAGCCTAGATGTATATAGATATTGTCTGCATCAAATCGTTCCCATACCTCCACTACATTCCCGCAATAAGCAATGGATACGACCTTTTGTTCTTCCTGCGCAAGTTTCACCCGTGTGACCAATTCTTCTAAATCAAAAGTTATTTCATCCACCCAGCCTTGTTCATGCCTCTTTCTCGCTGCCTTCTCATTTACTTCCGCACATACAGTGATACAGCCAGCAATATTTCCAGCCTTGGGCTGAGCTCCACTCATTCCGCCCAACCCTGCCGTCAAAAATATTTTACCCGCAGGAGTTTCTCCAGCCCTTAGATTATTTCTGAAAGCATTCATCACAGTTATCGCTGTCCCATGAACAATTCCTTGTGGCCCAATATACATGTAAGAGCCCGCAGTCATCTGTCCATATTGCGTGACACCTAAAGCATTGAATTTTTCCCAGTCATCCGGCTTTGAGTAATTTGGAATCATCATTCCATTGGTGACAACAACCATTGGTGAATCTTTGGAAGATGGGAACAAGCCCATCGGGTGTCCAGAATAAATATGCAGGGTCTGCTCTTCTGACATTTCGGCAAGGAACTTCATTGTCAAAAGATACTGGGCCCAATTCTGAAATACACTACCGTTGCCACCATAGGTGATTAATTCATTCGGGTGCTGGGCAACTGCTGGATCTAGATTGTTCTGAATCATCAACATGATTCCCGCGGCTTTATTTGACAGACAAGGATACTCTGCTAGAGGTCTAGCAAACATTTCGTATTCGGGCTGGAATCGATACATGTAGATTCGCCCAAAAGTATTTAATTCTTCTAAAAATTCAGGAGCTAAAATCTCATGCCATTCCTTTGAAAAATACCTCAAGGCATTTCTTAAGGCCAGAATCTTTTCTTCCTGATTTAAAATATCCTTCCGCTTAGGCGCACGATTTGCATCCTTGGGATATGCCCTCAGTTCAGGCAGCTCATCTGGAATACCTCTTCTAATTTGTTCTTTAAAATTCAATTTTGCTTCATCATTTTATGGAGTAATAAATCTGCCGCCTATCATTGTCTTAGATGGCTGTAGTCGCCCTTGCTGATACAGAATCTCATGATAACTATCTGTTTCATAAAATACCAGATCTGCCCGTTTCCCTGCTTTTATTTCGCCACGATCCTGAAGGCCCAAAGCATTTGCAGCACGCTTTGTTATACCAGCCAGAACTTCTTCACTACTTAGTTTTTCATAGGTAGCTAAAATCGAAGCCTGAGTAATCAGATCGCCCATCGGCGCTGACCCAGGATTCCAATCACTCGCAATAGCCAACATGCCACCCTGATCTAAAATCTTTCTTGCAGGAGTGAAAGCGCAACCTAACCCTAGACTTGCACCAGGCAAGGCAACACAAGTCGTTTCACTAGAGGCCAACATCTCAATTTCTGATGCACCACTTGCCTCGAGATGATCTGCACTAATCGCTTGATGCTTTATAGCAACCTTGGATCCACCCACAGAAAATTGATCTGCATGAACCGTTATATCAAATCCATATTCCTTTGCGGCATTAAAATAGTTTTCTGTATTTTTTTCATTGAACGCTTCCTCTTCAATAAAAGCATCAATTCGATTGCTCAACTTTTGCTCCGCAATCAAGGGGAATAATTCTTGAATAATTAAATCTAGATAAGCGGAAGCACCGTCTGTAAAATCCTTAGGAATTATATGAGCGGCAAGACAAGTAGGTATTAAATTTATATCAGTATTTTCATTGGCCATCTTTATAGCTTCCAACATTTTTAACTCTTCTTTCACAGACAATCCATAGCCACTTTTTACCTCTACTGTCGTAATGCCTTTTCTCAATAACACCTCCGCTCGATCATTAATGCCGTGTACAAGATCTTCAAGACTAGCTTCACGAGTTCTGCTTACGGTATCCCAGATTCCACCACCTGCCTTCGAAATTTCGAGATAGGAAATTCCAGAATTACGCATCGCAAAATCTCTTGATCTCGTTCCGCTAAAACAGATATGCGTATGGCAATCAATAAACCCAGGCAAAACGGTATATTTTTCTCTCAACTCAACCCACGCTCCATCATAGTCACTTGGTACTGCTTCATGGACGCCAGTTATATGTTCTCCTTCAACTGAAACATATACTTGATTCATGGTTTTTACCTGATTATACTTCAACGGACCTCTCAACCCAACATCATCAAATGGAACCAAAAGCTGAATTGGCCCTATGATACTTTTGACTTTTTGCGTACTCAAGATTTGTGTGTTTTATGATGGGAAACTTTCACTTTTATAGATTTGGAAATCGGTGTATGACTCTCCTTTGCAAAATGATTGATCGGGACCAAGGAATTAGCCTCAGGAAAATAGCACGCAAGATTTTGGGTTGGGATATTATATGGAATGACCAAAAATTTAGTTTCTATCCTAAGTTTACCATCATAACTACTAGAAAGATCTACCACATCTTTGGGATTAAATCCTTGTCGAGCTATGTCTTTTTCATTCATAAATAAAACTCTTCGTTCATTGTGAACGCCTCGATACCGATCGTTTAATCCATAGATGGTTGTATTAAATTGGTCGTGAGATCTAATCGACATCAATAGATATTCATCCTCCTGTAATTGATGATTAGGTAGCTCAATGACACTGAATTGAGCTCTACCGCCTGGCAATTTTGAAAAGTCCCCAGCCCTTGCATTGTTGGGTAAATAAAACTCTTTATTGTCTGCTACTTTTTCATTGTAAGACTCAAATCCACAGAGTACTTCCCCTATTTTATCCCGAATCAATCCATAATCTTTTCCATACGAAAGCCAATCAATCGGATGTTCGTCACCCAATACTGCATGTCCTATTTTAGCAATAATTTCTGGCTCACTCATCAATTTATCAGAGATAGGTTCCAAAGCGCCTTTAGAGCTTTGAACCTTACCCATGCTATTTTCAACGGTAATAAAACGCTTAGCTCCATTCTTTTTATCTATTTCTGATCTACCGAGCGTAGGAAGTATCAATGCTGTTTTACCCGCAATTAAATGTGATCGATTCAGCTTAGTACTTATTGCCACCGTTAGGTCGCAGTTCTGAATAGCTTCCGCAGTATAATGAGTATCCGAAGCTGCGGAAACAAAATTTCCACCAAGTGCCATAAATACTTTTGCTTTTTTTTCATGCATGGCCATGATGGAATGTACAACATCTAGCCCTGGTTTCTCCGGAGCATCAATTCCAAAAACTTTCTTCAAACTTGACTTTAGGGCTGGTGACGTGCGATGCACAATTCCGACACTTCGATCTCCTTGCACATTACTATGACCCCTTACCGGACAAGTACCAGATCCTTCCTTTCCTATGCTACCTTTCATTAAAAGAAGATTCACACATTCCTTAATGTTATCAACTCCATTTTTATGCTGTGTCAAGCCCATGGCCCAACAAATAATTATCTTACTTTTAGATGCGAGCAATTGAACAAATTCTTCAAGTTCATCATTAGAAATACCTGATCTTTTCAACAGATCTTCCGTCTCCTGCTTTCGCAAATTTTCAGTTAACAATTCAAAATGAGCTGTGCGTTCATTGATGAATTTTTGATCAAGGACCTCTTCTCCCTTTTCATTCAATTCCAATAAACCTTTCATTGCAGCCTGAAGCAATGGGACATCTTGATTTATCTTTACCTGTAGATACAAATCCGTAAGATTGGTCCCGCTTGTTAAAAGGTCAATCGGTGACTGCGGATTTTTGAATCTTCGAAGGCCTGCTTCTATCAATGGATTAATAGTAACAATTTTTCCTCCGTTCTTTTTACACTTTTGGAGTGCAGTCAGCATTCTCGGATGATTGGTCCCTGGATTCTGTCCTAGAATAATGACCAATTCAGATTTTTCAAAATCATCCAATACAACAGACCCTTTCCCTATCCCTAGGGTTTGGCTTAAACCTACTCCACTAGATTCATGGCACATATTGGAGCAATCAGGCATATTGTTGGTCCCAAACGCTCTACAGAACAGACCATATAAAAACGCAGCTTCATTGGAGGATCTGCCAGAGGTATAAAATATGGCTTGATCTGGAGTCTCAAGCTTCTGGAGATGATCGGCTATAAGTGAAAAGGCGTCCTCCCAAGATATTGGTTTGTAATGAAGGCTATTCTGATGTAAAAGCATGGGCTCGGTGAGTCTCCCACTTTTCCCTATCTCTAAATCTGACCATTCGGATATTTCTTCAATCGTATGTTTTCCAAAAAAACTAACATCTACTTTTTTCAGCGTTGCTTCTTCGGCGATGGCCTTTGCTCCGTTTTCACAATACTCGCCGAGTACGGATCTTTTATCATCAGGATCTGGCCACGCACATCCTGGGCAATCAAAGCCCTTTTTTTGGTTTAATTTAGAGAGTGCCTTAAAGGCCCTTACCGGTCCCATTTCAGCAAAGATATGCTCCATTGCTACCTTCACTGCTTCTGCGCCAGCTGCATATTCCGCAGGTTTTGTCAGTTTTAATCCAGTAAAGTTTTTTGAAGTGAGGGGATTAACCTTTCTTTTCATTGATAAATATTGATTCGAAAAGATACGACTAATTAAGAAGTAGCTTGGACTATAAACACAAAAAGCTGCCAATTGGCAGCTTTTGCGGAAGAGGAGGGATTCGAACCCCCGGTACGCGTTAACGTACGTCGGTTTTCAAGACCGGTGCATTAAACCAGCTCTGCCACTCTTCCAATGGTTTGCTTTTTTAAGCGATTGCAAATTTACACTAGTAAATGAGAAAAAGAAAATTGAACCCATGAAAAAAGGGACTAATTATTAGTCCCTTTACACATTTCTAAAATTCTTAATAAAACAAAGTTTACGATAGGCTTTCAATATCCCTAATCAGTATACTTTTTCTCTTAAAATATATCTTATTCGATTTTCTTAGATCGTTTAGTACAGATGTCACCGTTTGACGTGAAGTTCCGGTGAAGTTGGCAATATCTTGCTGGGTTAAACTATGCTTTATAAGCATTTCATAACCAATTCTCTGCCCAAGCTTATCCGCATTATCCTTCAAGAACTCAATAATTCGAGTCCGCGCATCGTGAAGTACAACAGATTCAAACCTTCTTTCTGCAGTTGCTTTACGAGTTCCTATGAACGTAATCACGTTCTCCGTTAACTCCCAATTTGTCTTCATGTAATTTTTGAGCTCGTTGATATTCAACTTCAGACACTTAACATCCTTTTCCAAGGCTATGGCTGAATCTACTCGGACTGGCATTTTATACATGGCTGATTCACCAAATACAGCGAAAGGACTCATGATCGACTTGATAACTTCTCTTTTGTCATCACTTTCCTTTGATATTTTAATCATGCCTTTAATAAGAATGAATAAAGAATCTGTTTCTTCACCAATCTCATAGATAGGTTTACCTTTTGCTACATTGAACTCGGTCGTCATGTCCGCAATGTTTTGCAAAGTCTCAATCTCAAGTCCTTTAAATAGTTTTACATTCTCAAGGAACTCAACTCTTTCGTCAAGTTGTACACTAGATAACATACGTTAGTCTTTTAATTACGATTAATTAAAAAAAGGGTGTAGTTAAATAAGTGGTGAAAAAAAAAGAGTGGTGAAAATTATTCAAAAGGCCAGAGCCCAATATATCTTAAAACTCCAATTTGAACTCTGATTTGGCCGAAGAGCCAAAAAGACCTAATCCATTTTCAACATTGGTTGAAGATGTCAAAGGTTCATCTAATTGAAGTGATGATAAACTTACTTCTCGATCAGATTGATCGTGAAACATCATTGTTTCATCTGTTATGGTGCTGAGGTTGAAAAGCATATGATCAATAAGATCATACTGGTCAATTTGCGCTGTATAAGTTAAGCGCAAAGTGACTAAAGGTGATTCTAACTTGTTAATATCAAGAAATATACCATTTTTATGAATGTACTTCACAAAAGCCGATTCATCGGATAAAATTTCAATAAATTTTGATTCGAGCGGCATATATTCTTCTGTGCCTTCTATTAAAAGACTTGGATTTAAAATACTCGGTGTAATTTGAAAATAGTTGCTACCATCCGTTGGATTCTCTATTTCAATATCTACCTCTAATACCCTTTGTATTTCATTGCCTGCTTGATTTTCAATATTCTCAACAACATCAATTGATTCAATATCATTGCTGAAAGGAACTACAGTCCTTGCAAAGGCAGTAGGCGCGTCATATATAGCATTAGTATCTATTATACTAATGGTGTACTCTTTCCCCTCTTCTATTGTAAATGAGCTAATGAAATATGCTTCAAGTGAAGGTGAATAAGGAAATCTTTTTGAATCATCTAAGAATACATTGATGTCCTCCTTAGGTCTAGATATTGGTTCACTACGATCAATGGTACCAGTCACGTGAATATATGCTAAAGGCATTTCTCCAGGCGTGAGTTCACACTGAATGTGAAACTTCCTTTCTTGATCAATATCTCCTGGATCAAAAGGCACCACACAAGCAGTGAACCATAAACATGGCAGTAGTAATATGTAGGTTAGTTTCTTCAAAAGTCTTTTAGACCTGTACTTTAATTTCGTTAATTACAAAAGTATCTATTTTAGAACTGAAATTCGTTTAAAATGACGCCAGTTGTAAATTTTAACATTTAGTTCTTAGAGCACAGACCCCTAATTTTATTGGTTCTCATAACTTATGACGGAAAAAACTATATAAAGGGACAGTATTTGACATTTTCAAACTGTTAAAATATGTAAGAAATTGTAAGACTAGGGAGGACTGGGAGAAGACTGTATTTGAAAGGAGCAAATTGATTTGGATCACTATCCACTTTTTTAACATCTAAATAAAAGGGATTGAGACGATTATATATATTAAAAATACCGAGAGACAGTTTCATCCTTCCCTTCTTATAAGTCGAGTAAAAATTAAATCCAATATCTAAGCGATGGTAGTCCTCAATCTGAAGATTATTTTTTTCATCATAAATAAGAACTTCAAACATGCCCCCTTGATCATCCCGAATTTCTTTAACACCTGTTGGCCAAGTAACGACATTTCCAGTAGCAAAACTCCAGTTGAGGTTAAATTCAGCATTTGTGTTAATCTTATGTAAAAAGGAGAATTTAAAATTGTGCCTCCTATCATATCTGAACCTGAATCTCTCTCCTCCATTCAACTTATCAAATTGTCTCCATGCAAAAGAATAGGTATAATTCATGGACCAAGTGGTCCTTCCTATATTCTTGTTAAAGAAGGTTTCAACACCATAGGCAGTACCTGTTCCAACTGGAACACTGGCCTCCCATTCATTTCCTTCGTTAATATTTCTAATCTCTCCTTCGGCAAATGACAATAAGTCTCTCATTTCCTTATAAAAAACTTCTGAGCCAAACTGGAAACCCTTCTCCCCTTGCAAACTAAAACCTGCTGAAGCCAACCATCCTTTTTGGGGTTCTAAAGTTCTAGTACTCGGCAACCAAACGTCTACTGGTAAACCCAGACCAGAGTTTGTAATAAGATGAATGTATTGACTTACAAAACTTAAGGAGGTTTTAAAAGTGAATTTATTCTTATTATATAAATAAGCTAACCTAGGTTGCGGTAGAAAAAAGGTTTTTCCGTCATTCTGAATGATGGATTGATGAAAACCAATATTTATTGTGTGATGTTTATTCGGTCTGATGTTGTCCTCAAAATAAATCTGGATTTCAGTTCCATCAATCTCTGGATTGTTAAGGACTGCTGATAATGAATCTTGGCTAATGTCGGCTGCGGACTCGAATAAATTATCTAAATGACTTGTTGCTAATAGTCCAGGTCTGAATTTATGCAGGATTACATTTGTACCAAACCTCAAAGTGTTTTTACTATTAGGAAGAATATCAAAGTCTAAATTAAATCCACGATCTTGGATATCACTTGTATAAAGACCAGCTAGGAAATCTGTAGCAATGATGTTAGAATCAACCCGCTCTTCCGTCCTATTGAATTCATAAGTATTGAATTTATAATTGGTGAGGTAGACCGCAGACTTTAGAAAAGCCTTTTTACTTATTTGATGAGAAAATCTCACGACAGCCATCTGATTTCCCCAATCCCAATTCGTTTCATTTTTATCTATGAAAGTTGAGGAACTACCTGTCGTGGGGAGTGAGGAAGAACTCTCATATACATCATCTCCCTGATAATAACTGAGATAGATAGAGGACTTCTTTCCTAGCTTAAAATTTATTTTACCATTGAGATCACTGAAGTGATATTTAAATGTTCCTTCACCACCGTTCAACCTAAATATTTGCTCAGAGCCTAACTCTTGCCAAATATCCCAGAAGGTACGTCTGTATGAAAATAGAAAAGATGCTTTGTCTTTAATTATAGGTCCTTCTATGGTGCCTTTTGCTGCTAAAAGTCCAAGGGTAAATTCTCCACCTATTTTTTCTTTACTGCCTTCCCTCATCCAAATATCGAGGACTGAAGACATTCTGCTTCCATAACGTGCAGGGAATCCACTCTTGTAAAGCGTTGCAGATTTTATCACGTTGGAATTGAAAACTGAAAAAATCCCTAGAGCATGGCTTGGATTGTAGATAGGCACACCATCTAATAGAAAAAGATTCTGATCAACAGATCCCCCTCTTACACTCAATCCTCCAAATCCATCGGCTCCAGAATTTACTCCAGCTTGGTTCTGAACCACTCTGATTATATCTGATTCACCAGCAACAGAAACGATGCTATTCAATCTGTCTAATGGAATTTCAACTATAGATGCAGGAGATTCATCCAATTTCACAGAAGTATTTTCTATAATAAGGACTTCGTTTAATAAAGCCGAAGGTTTCATCTCTACAGATATTGTAGTGTCCTTAGCCAGACTAATCTCTTTGATATCTATATCATAGCCTAAATAACTGTAATAAATTCTTTGGGTTCCTTTTGGAACGGTCAGACTGTAAAATCCGTATTCATTGGTTACTGTTCCAGCAGACTTGTCATATAGGAATACATTGGTGGAAATCAGACTCTCTCCTGATTGACTATCCGTAAGATAACCACTGATGGTTATCATGTCCTTGGATTGACTAAATTCATCGACGATGATTACGATTTGATTTCCTACTATTTTGTACTTAGTTCCAGTCCGTTCAAGTATCTCATCGATAATCAGCCCAATGGGTTTGTTTCTTGCTTCTACATTTATGAGGGAATCTACCGGAAGAATTTCGTCTTGAAAAGCAATGTTGATCCCGCTTTTGTCAGAAATTTCAAGTAATACAGTTTTTAGAAATTGGGATTTGGCAGAGTAAGAGATGGTTATCTCATCTGGTATTTTTTCTTGTGCAGATACATTTGCGAAAGCGCAAGAAATTGCCAATAAAAAGGTAATAATTACTCGAATCATAGTGTGCTACAAATAGTAAGCGCTATTATAACTCAAGATACGGCAAAAATTAGGCTAATTTTAAAAAGTAGGTAGATAAGACTACTGGCACTTAAGCTTAGAAACGTTAAATGTCGTTGCTCCTTCTTGTTCAACTCTGAATTTAAAGGATTCGTGTAGTAATTCAAACAACTCCCTGATATTGGCATTATTAACCGGAGCCGTGAAGTGGCAATCTGAAGGGATAGATCCTTTAACATTAATTGTTATTCCGAAGAATTCTTCCATTTCGTTAAATACGGATCCTAAGTGTGTATTATTGAAAGATAGTGTTCTGTCAGACCAAGTGGTGTAATTGTTAGAAATTGATATATCTAGCTCATTGGTTGTCATGTTCATAGCTTCAAGGTCATAGTGACCGGAAGTATTTTTATCCAAAGTCTTAACCTCTCCACTACTGTCTTCGATTTCAAGAGCACCTTGCTTTACATCAAACCTTAGTTTATCGGACTCAGACTTCTGAGAAAGATTAAATGAAGCGCCTTGTTTTGCGACAATTTTTTCACCGTTGGGTAAATTTAAGTGGTCAAGTCCTTCAAAAAAGGCATTACCTGAAACACTATTTAAATTACCGTCATTGTCTAAAGAAATTGTAGCTCCTGGAGATAAAGTTATTGTTCCCCCTTTGTAATCATAGGACTCGATTTGAGCTGTATTATTTTCAAAGGTTGTATTTAACTTAAATGCGTTGGAGGCACCATTGTTAAAGTAAAAGAAAAGAGAAGATGATACAAGCAAAGCTATCACAACTGAAATAAGGACTAGCTTGTAATCAAATTTACTAGATTTAGTCGTAGAGTCAGTAGGTATCTTGTACTTCGCTGCAAACTTGTCAAAGGCAGAGGAAGAGTCAAAGGTTACATTAGGAACATAAGATCCAGATGCATTCCAAATTTCCTGCATATCGTCATAGGTAGAGCTGAAATCCTGATTGCTACTTCTCAGTTGCGCCAGAGTCTCAGACTCGGAAAGGTTTATTTCGTTCGTTAAACCTTTTGTTATTAATGATATGTAATCCTGCTTATTCATCTTCTGCTATAATGAGGACAAGATATTTTGCTTTAACCCCTACGCTCAAACTACTTATTTTTAGTTTTTTATTTATACCAACGATCATTTGCTTTCTATATAACCCGTAAACCGGGGATTTCCTCACCCTAATGTCTAAATTTAACAAATATACTAACACTATACATCACTCTCTACATCCTACTCTACAACTAATTTTCTCTTTCCCTGAAGGCAGTTACCTGAGTTCTAAGTATTTTTAATGCCTTAGAAATCTGGTTCTCCACAGTTTTGGTCGAAATATCGAGCTTTTCCGCGATTTCTTTGTAAGATAGCTCATCAATTCTACTCAATATAAATACCATCCGACATTTCTCAGGCAAGTTATCAATTACTTGATTAATAAAAGTCTCTAATTCGCTTGTTTCTAGGTCTTCTTGAGTACTAGCTTCATTGGAAGTAAAACCTTTTAACTCATCTTCCTCTGCAAAATCTATTCTTTGACCTTTTATAAAATTTAAAGAACGATTTCTTATGGCTGTTCTAAGGTAGGGGCCGAGAGAAGTCTGGATGTTTATATTTTCTCTTTTTTTCCAAAGCTCATAAAATAGCTCTTGCACAATATCCTCAACTTTCTGCTTATCTCTTATATATCTGTAGCCTGAGAGGCACAATGGTTGATAATACTTCTTAAAAAGCATTTCCATCCCTTTGCCATCTTGATCTTTTAATAAGTCTAATATTTCCTCGTCGGTGTATTCCAAGTTCTAGGTTAATGCAAATTTATCCTGCCATTAGGCAGTTTTAGGCTTGGCCTTTCTTTTAGTTTTAAATTGCTCTTTCAATTCCTTTTCACTCATAAAGCCTAAATCTTTAAAATTAGACCAAACATATTTTTTAATGTCTTGGTAATCCTTCCCGCGCTTATCTGTAAAATGCCTCAACAACTTTTTAATATAAATTAGGCTAGTATTCTTGATATCGTGATTGAATTGCTGATTATCAAAAACATTGATATACTGAACCATTACTTTATTAATTTCAAAGTAATCTGCATAGTCAGTCTCTTGAAGTGTTTTCAACAATCTTTTAAAATAGCCAAAGATGCTTGCTCTAATGGCAGTATTTTGAAAGGATAGTCCTTCATTGGAATAATAAAAATCTCTACTAGCATTTATTGCCTCCTCGTTCATGTATCCTTGGCCGTGAATAATATTTATCACCTTATAAAAGGCAGAAATCTTATCATCTAACGTTAGATCAAAAACATTAACTAGCCTCAATTCAGCCTTAGGATCAATTTCAAACTCGCCGTGCAATCGAACTAGAACATCAAAAAATCGTTTATCAAAATCTTCTCCTTGTCTAAGATCACTGAAGTAAGACTTGATTTTTTCTCTGTCTGAATCCTCAAGGTCATATTTAAGAGCGATTATAAACAGTAACTCCGAGTACCTTGGATCCTTTTCAAACTGGTCTTGAGAATGTATAAGTTTGCTTATGTGCGGCATTAAGGAAGCATTCTGGTCTGGATGAGTATCCGCACGATATAATAAGAATTTCTTCAAAAGCTTAAATTCTCTTATAACCTCCTGCCTATTTGTTGGAAAATCTCCAGTGTAAAAATTTAAAGATTGGAATTGCTTAGCATATTTAATATAAGCTGTTTTCCTATTCCTTAAATCGTGATACTTAAGCATGTTTTGACTTTCGAGGAAGTTTTTAACCTGCTTATTATTAACAACATTGATAATATTGGTTATCCAAATGTCACTAGAAAGTGCAAATCCTATTTGGAGGGATTGGCCTACTCTTCTTTTTACTTGATCAAAGTTGGAAGAAGAAATAATGAATTCAAGGATCTTCTTAAACTGCTTTTGCGGCCTTTCATATTCATAGTTCTCATTTTTTATTCCTCTTAATACAGTATAACCCATCGCCTTGGGTAAATAAAGTGCTTCAAAGTCATGATCAAGCAAAGCATCTTCGAGTGCTATAATTTGTAGTGGGTTATTATCAGCAACATCCGTGTATACTTCATGGATATCATTTTCAAATTTATCAATAAGTGCTTTATACTCTTCATCGCCTTCCTCGTCAAGATAATTTTTAAGCTCATCCGAGTCTTGAATCAGGCTTTTAATTTGATTTAATCGATCTTGATATTCCTTTTGTAATGCTTCCATTTTACTTGAGTTTAAACACTAAGAACCTAGTAAAACCCTGGGGCTTTACTAGGCTCAAATTCAATAAAAAGTTTTCTTATGTAATATAACGATATCTACTCTTCTTCAGAAGAGGTAGTGGATTCTTTGCTTTCTGCTTTTGGTGCTGCTTCCGCAGCTGGAGTTGTTTCTGCTGCTGGAGGAGTTGCCTCTGCTACAGGTTCCGCCGCTGGAGTTGCCTCTGCTGCAGGTTCTGCCGCTGGAGTTGCCTCTGCTGCAGGTTCCGCCGCTGGAGTTGCCTCTGCTGCAGGTTCTGCCGCTGCTACTGGTTCTGCTGCTGGAGCTGCTTCTTCAGCAGGTTTATCTTCTCCCTCAGGAGTGGCTGTAAAAGCCGCCTGAGTAGCTTCATCTACTTTTTTATCTTTCTTAGGCTTAATTTCACCAGAGACTTCTTTCCAGAAGTTTTCCTTCTCTAGTCTAGACTGCTCTACTCTTGCAGCGATCTTAGATTCTTTGCTAGTAATCCACTCATTATACATCTGGTCTGCTTGGTCTTGAGTCAAAGCTCCCTTTGTTACACCTCTAGTTAGGTGTTTTCTATAATAAATGCCTTTAAATTTAAGGATTGCTCTAGCAGTGTCGCTAGGCTGTGCTCCCTTCATAATCCAATCAAACGCCTTATCTCTATCTAATTCTACGGTTGCGGGAACGGTTAAAGGATTATAACTTCCCAATCTTTCTATGTACTTACCATCTCTTGGGGATCTTGCATCTGCAACGATGATGTGATAGAAAGGTTTTTTCTTACGACCTTTTCTGGCCAATCTAATTCTTACTGCCATGTTAAATTTTTTATGCGGACTGTTTAATAAACCATACCAGAATATTTAGCGAACCTAATAACTGGTTTTAACGGCGCAAAGATAGAATTTTATTTATAATTTAACCAAGCTTTTTCACCACGGCATTATAATTGCCAAAATCCAATAATATGGCAAGAGTAGCAATAATTATGGGCTCAGATTCTGACTTGACAGTCATGCAATCTGCTGCAGACGTTTTAGATGAACTTTCAATCAGTCACCACATGACGGTAGTTTCAGCGCATAGAACCCCTGAAAGGATGTTTGAATTTGCTCAATCCGCTAGAAAAAAGAAATTTGAAGTAATAATAGCCGGAGCCGGAGGCGCTGCTCATTTGCCAGGCATGGTTGCTTCAATGACAACACTACCAGTGATCGGGGTGCCGATAAAATCTTCTAATTCCATTGATGGATGGGATTCAATTCTATCCATATTACAGATGCCTAATGGGATACCAGTAGCAACGGTGGCCTTGAATGGTGCAAAAAATGCCGGACTTCTTGCTGCTAGAATCCTTGGCTCTCACGACAAAACAGTGGCCAAAAGCTTGAGATTTTATCAACGTAAAATGAAATCTAGTGTATTGGCTAAGGCCAAGAAAGTAGAAAGTATTAAAAAAGGGTAGCCTTACGACTACCCTCTTCAAAACATTATTTTATTCCTATTAATTTCTTGGTGTTAGGTTGAATTCAACCCTTCGATTCAATGCTCTTCCACTTAACAAGTTATTGTCCGCAATTGGATTTGCCTCTCCAAAACCTGCAAAGGATAGCTTTCTAACAGATATTCCTTTTGTTATGAGGTAATCATGACAAGATTTTGCTCTTTTTTCAGAAAGTCTAAGGTTATTGTTAGCATCTCCAACACTATCTGTATAACCTTCAATACTCAAATTATAATCTGGGTATCTATTCATTATATTACTTATTTGATCCAATATCGCGTAAGATTCTTGCTTCAATGAAGATTTTCCAGTATCAAATTGTACTGCTCTCATGGCTAATTCAAGAACTTGCCTATCTTCTTTCGCTATTTCCGGGCAACCATTATTATCTATAGAACCAGGCGAACTAGGACATCTATCTCTGCCATCGTGCATGCCATCTCCGTCTGTATCCGGGCAGCCTTCGTAAACAGACAAGCCTGGTTTTGTGGGACATTTATCAAAAGGATCTCCAATACCATCATTGTCAGAATCAGGACAACCTTTTGCAGAAGATACTCCATATAAATTCGGGCATTTATCGACAGAATCAGGAATACCATCTTTATCTTGATCACCACCAGGACAACCATTATTTTCTGCAGATCCAGCTATATTAGGACAACTATCCTGTGCATCTGGGATACCGTCACCATCTTTATCTTCATCAGGGCATCCATTTTTTTCAGGAACACCTGCTAAATTAGGGCATTCATCATCATTATCTGCTATTCCATCGCCATCTGAATCAGGACAACCTTTGAAGGTTTTTAAACCAGCATAATTGGGACAATCATCCTTAAAATCTGGCACTCCATCACCATCTTTATCCGGACAACCCATATTTTCGGAGGTTCCTATTTCTTGTGGACATAAATCTATATCATCCATAATTCCATCTCCGTCAGAATCTGTTTTAAATAACTCTTCATCAGCTACAGGCTTTTCTGATACTTGACCAAACTGATAAACAAATCCTATCCCGTGATGTAAATTATTTCTATCCTCTGCAAGGCTAAACCTATACTCTGATTGCCAGTTAAACCAGGCATTATCTGTAATTTTTATAAAAGCACCTACTCCAAGTGGCACTTGAATATTGGATTCTCCTTCAACTTCTGCGACGATTCCTAGTCCTCCCATCAGATAGGGCTTCACCTTATCGCTGACACCTAAGAGGTATTGTAACTTACCATCCAGTCCGTAAGTGGTCTTGTGATTACAATTAGTTAGATCTTGTAGGTGACTTGTTACTACCCCTGCTCTGAAAGGCACATTTAATATGAGTCTTTCATTCAGTGTTCTATTATAACCAATTTCAAATCCATGGTGATAGGAGGTAAAGTCCGAAATACTTCCGCCGTTCTGAGATTGATAGTCCATCCAAAGTTTCTTTACCGTAACTCCGGAGTTTAGTAAGGGATTTTGTCCATAAAGACCTGTAGAAAGGGAAAAACAAAATATCACAAGGGTGATGAAATGCTTAGTCATAGTATTTATTTTGAAAATATGAGTCATTGAGCTTTGGTCCTTAAGTCCGCAAAGTTAATATTTTATATTAAATATAATCGTAATTTGATTGCATGGAAATTGTCACCGGTATACATTTTCAATTGATAACCAATTGATTACATAGTAAATAAAACAATCATGGCTACTAATTACATCAAACCAATGATTCAAAATAGCCTGTTTGCCTGTTCTTTTTAACATTATCCCAGTTGTAGTATCTACCATTCATACTTATGTATACTCCCCTAGGTAACGCTTGAGCAAATGCCAAGGCTGCTCCTAAATTAAAAAACCCATCAGAAGATGTTCCAAAGGCGTATGGAACCATTGCTCCAGTAAGTACAATTGTTTTATCCTTCAGTTCTGCTTCAGCTATCAGTTTAGCAGTGCTTACCATAGTATCTGTGCCATGGGTAATGATAATCCTAGACTGCGATGTTTTTTTACAATTGTGTAAAATTATTTGACGATCTTCCGTGGTCATCTCAAGGCTATCAATCATCATCAAGGTTTTAACATCAATATCCAAGGTCGATCTTCCCCTAGAAAACATCTCTTTTAGGTGGGTATCCTTAAAAAATAGCTCACCATTAATAAAGTTGTATTCCTTGTCGAAGGTACCTCCAGTAACAAATACCTGTATGGTTTTATCTTTCATAAAGGTATATTTCCATGTTTTTTGTTCGGTCGATCAACTTTTTTGTTTTCTAGCATTTTAAACCCCCGGATAAGTTTTCTGCGCGTATTTCTAGGTAGAATCACTTCATCTACAAACCCTCTTCCGGCTGCCTTATAAGGATTCGCAAATTTATCAGCATATTCTTGCTCCTTCTCTTTTAAAACCTGTTCAGGGTTCTCCGCCGACTTGATTTCTTTTCGAAAGATAATTTCAGTTGCTCCTTTTGCACCCATCACTGCAACTTCTGCACTCGGCCAAGCAAAGTTTAAATCAGCGCCAATGTGCTTACTATTCATTACATCATAAGCTCCTCCATAGGCTTTCCTTAAAATGAGGGAAATTCTCGGAACCGTGGCTTCTGAAAATGCATAAAGAAGCTTGGCACCATTAGTAATTATACCATTCCATTCTTGGTCCGTCCCAGGGAGGAACCCAGGAACATCAACCAATACCAATAATGGAATATTAAAACCATCACAAAACCTGACAAATCTTGCACCTTTCCTAGAACTATTAACATCTAAGACACCTGCGAGGCTCATCGGCTGATTGGCAACAACTCCTACGCTTTTACCTCCTAATCTACTGAAACCGACCACAATGTTTTCAGCAAATTTTGGATGAATTTCCATGAAGGAATCATGATCTACCAATTCAGTAATCACATCTTTGATATCATATGGCTGATTTGGGCTATCCGGTAAAATTGTTTCTAATTTTTCTCTTATTTCCTCTGAAAGATCCATAGGAAGATCCTCTACCTTGTGTTCACAACTTTGGGGAATATAGGAGATTAAACGTCTAATTTTAAGGAGACATTCTTTATCGTTATCAGCAGTAAGATGAGTTACCCCCGACTTGCTTGCATGGGTTAATGCTCCCCCGAGCTCTTCAGAACTGATTTCTTCGTTGGTTACGGTCTTTACGACGTTTGGTCCTGTTACAAACATGTATGAGCTTTCCTCAACCATAATTGTAAAATCAGTAATTGCGGGTGAATAAACAGCTCCTCCCGCGCAAGGTCCCATGATGGCTGATATTTGTGGAATGTAACCTGAGGCCAAGGTATTTCTAAAGAATATATCAGCATATCCACCCAAAGAGTTAACGCCCTCCTGTATTCTAGCTCCCCCTGAATCGTTCAATCCAATAATAGGAGCCTTGTTATCCATGGCCAATTCCATGATTCTAACAATCTTTTCTGCATGAGTTTCAGAAAGCGATCCGCCAAAAACCGTAAAATCTTGGGAATACACATAGACTAAACGCCCTGCGATTTGGCCATATCCAGTAATAACTCCATCCCCTAAGAACTTTTGTCGCTCCATCCCAAACTCTACAGATCTGTGTTGGACAAACATTCCTAGCTCTTCAAATGTGCCATCATCTAGAAGTAAATGAATCCTTTCTCTAGCTGTTAATTTTCCTTTGGAATGTTGTTTTTGAATTCTATCTACCCCGCCGCCTTGATTAGCAAGCTTTATTTTTTCATTTAGTAACGAAATTTTATCTTTCATTCTTTAAATTTAAGGAAGCCAAAATTAGCTAAACAAATTCAATTGATATGTTTTCGTTAAGGAAAGTAATCCTTGAATGTTATCAACCCTAATTCATTTGCCATGAGCGTAATTACACAAATTAAGTCACTTGTAGAATATAAGGAGATTTATAAAGAAAGCATTGAAAATCCAGATGAATTTTGGGGAAAACAAGCAGACTCGTTTCTGTGGAAGAAGAAATGGTCAAAAGTGAAAGAATGCGACTTTGATGGCCCAAGTATTCAATGGTTTCTTGATGGAAAGCTAAACATCACAGAGAATTGTCTTGATCGTCATATTGCGACAAAAGGCGATCAAACAGCCTTAATCTGGGAACCAAATGACCCAAATCAAGCCGTTAAAAAATATACTTACAAAGAGCTTTTGGCAGAGGTTAATAAATGTGCAAATGCTTTAAAGAAAAATGGGATAGAAAAAGGCGATAGAGTTATTCTTTATATGCCAATGGTTCCGGAAATAACCATTGCTGTTCTAGCATGTGCGAGGATCGGTGCTGTACACTCTGTTGTTTTTGCTGGCTTCTCTGCTCAGGCACTTGCGGACAGAATTAAAGATGCTCAGGCAAAAATGGTAATTTCTGCAGATGTGAACTTTCGTGGCGCGAAGGTAATTCCAGTGAAATCAATCGTAGATGAAGCCATTCAAATGGGATGCGACAGTATTGAAACTCAATTGGTTTTCAGGAATGGAACAGATGAAATTGCCTGGAATTATAAAATTGATAAGTGGTGGCATCATGAATTGGATGGATTATCAGATGAATGCGAAGCTACCGTTATGGATTCTGAAGACCTCTTATTTATACTTTATACTTCAGGGTCAACAGGTAAACCCAAAGGTGTTGTGCACACTTGCGGTGGATATATGGTTTATACTTGCTTTTCTTTTATGAATGTTTTCCAATATCAGGAGAAAGATATCTATTGGTGTACTGCAGATATTGGTTGGATCACTGGACATTCCTACATTATCTACGGTCCGCTTCTTTCTGGAGCAACCACAATGATGTTTGAAGGTGTTCCAACATATCCCGATGCGGGAAGATTTTGGGAAATTTGTGAGAAGCATAAAGTCAATCAGTTTTATACAGCGCCTACTGCCATAAGGGCATTAATGGCCAAGGGGTTAAATATTCCGGATAAATATGACTTATCGAGCATCAAGGTTCTGGGAACCGTCGGCGAACCCATCAACGAAGAAGCTTGGCATTGGTACGATGAGGTCATTGGGAAAGGTAAAGCTCCCATTGTTGATACATGGTGGCAAACAGAAACTGGTGGAATAATGATTACTCCGTTACCCGGAATAACAGATACCAAACCTTGCTTTGCTTCCTATCCACTACCTGGCATCGAACCAGTTCTGGTAGATCCAGAAGGAACTATAGTTACTGGAAATAATGTTGAAGGATTGTTGTGTATCAATAAACCTTGGCCGAGTATGATCCGTACAACCTATGGGGATCATAACAGATGTAAATCCACTTACTTTAGTATTTTTAAAGGCAAATATTTTACTGGTGATGGAGCAAGACGCGATGAAGATGGGCGCATACGGGTGATAGGTAGGGTTGACGATGTGATTAACGTTTCTGGCCACAGAATCGGGACTGCAGAGGTTGAAAATGCAATCAATGAACACCCACAAGTTATTGAATCAGCGGTTGTAGGATTTCCGCATTCAATAAAAGGTCAAGGAATTTATGCTTTTATCATTTCAGATACCCCAACAAAATCTAAAGAAGAATTTGAAAGTGAAATCAGATCAACGGTTGTAAAGATGATTGGTCCCATTGCAAAACCTGATGAAATGATTGTAGTGAGTGGACTACCAAAGACAAGGTCCGGGAAAATTATGCGACGGATTCTGAGAAAAATAGCCAGCGATGAATTTAACGCTATGGGTGATATTTCTACCCTATTAAACCCAGAAATTGTCAAAGAAATTATAAGTAAGAAAAAAAGTTTAACCCCATAAAATTTATACAATGAAACTCTTCCAATTAATACTGTTACTATTTACAATTCAGTTGATACCGTCTGATCTACCTGCTCAAAAATTAGGCAAGTTATTAAAGGATGCTGCCAATGACGTAAGCAATGCTCTCGGAGATGCATTAGCTGATGAGGCCATAGAAAGGTTAACAGATAGAATTGTAAAAAACCTGGATGAATCGATAGACTCCCTTTTCAGAGATGAATATGAAAGCGACACAAGCTATCGGAGCAAAACTTACAGTGATTTTCTTACGGACTTCGATCGCTCTCAAGACTTACCTTCAGCTTATGATTTTGGTTTTAATATGAATTATCAATCTATAGATGATAAAGGTGAAGTAACAAAAGGTGTCTATCGATTTAATACTGAAGACAAAATTACAGGCATTGAATTTGATAAATCATTGATCGTTTTTGATCATCAAAATGAATTAATGGTCACTTATAATTTGGAGGATAAGACTGGGTATGCAACAAGTGATCGATGGCTCAAAATAGGCGCTTCAATGATTACCGAGGACATGATTCCAGACTATGAAATTGTAAAAACCGATGAGTATAAAACCATCCTAAATTATAGATGTCAGAAGTACCTTGGAAAGTCCTCCGATGGAGAAGAATTCATATCTTATGTAACAGAAGATTTCCCCATAGATTGGCAGTCTATGAACCCTGATTTATTTGGCAAAGCAGGATCTAGTAAAATACACGAATTGATGTCCGAATTAAAAGGTATGGGTCTTGAGTCAGAAAATAAATACAAGGATGGAAAGACCTGGTATTGGAAAGTTACGGAGATCTCTGAGTCAAATTATTCTCTTGATAATTCTAACTTTGACTTCGGTCAATCGAAGAAGTAATATTTAAATTATATTTCTTGTAATTAAGGAACACATTAAAGATGAATCTAATATTGAATGATTAGATTTGATGAAATTTACGGTTTATGAGCTCTAAGAATTTACTTTCGAATAGATTACAAAACATGACGGAATCTGCTACCTTGGCTATGGCACAGAAAGCACGTGAAGTCAAAGCCCAGGGACATGACGTTATTGCCTTGAGTTTAGGGGAACCAGACTTTAATACCCCAGATCACATTATTGAGGCAGCAAAGGAAGCTTTGAGCTCTGGCTATACTAGATATACACCAGTCGCAGGATTAGCAGAGTTGAGAGAAGCAATTGTGACAAAATTCAAAAGAGATAACGGATTAGAATTTACACCCACTCAGATATCTGTTTCTAATGGCGCCAAACAAAATATTGCCAATGTCTGTCTAGCTGTTTTAGACCCAGGAGACGAGGCTATTATTCTCACTCCATACTGGGTGAGTTATTTTGATATTGTAAAATTTGCTGGAGGCACTCCGGTACCGGTCAAAGGAAAAATCGATCAAGATTTCAAAGTGACACCAGAGCAACTAGAGGCAGGCATAACAGATAAAACCAAGCTTCTTATCTTTTCATCTCCATGTAACCCCACCGGTTCTGTTTACACCAAAGAAGAGTTGGAAAAGCTGGCAGAAGTTCTCGCAAAACATGACAGAATAACCATCGTCAGTGATGAAATATACGAGTATATAAATTTTACCGGAAAGCATGCAAGCATTGGAACCATTCCATCAGTGAAGGACAGAGTAGTTACTGTTAATGGAATGTCAAAGGGCTTTGCTATGACTGGATGGAGGCTAGGATATATGGGTGGACCTCAATGGCTTATAAATGCTTGTAATAAGGTTCAAGGACAGTTTACTTCCGGAGCAAATTCCTTTGGACAAAAGGCTGCATCCATAGCGTTAACCTCGGATTTGGGGCCAACCAAAAAAATGGCAGAGGCTTACTTAAAGCGTAAAAAATTAATGCAAGAATTATTGGGGGATATTCCTGGAATCAAGATTAATGACCCTCAAGGAGCCTTTTATATATTCCCAGACGTAAGCTCTTATTTTGGTAAATCAGACGGAACCACGGTCATCAAAGACTCCTTTGATTTTGCAGAATATATCTTATTGAATGCACATGTAGCCATAGTTGCTGGAGCAGCTTTTGGAGAAGAAGATTGCATAAGAATATCTTATGCAACCTCAGAAGAACAATTAACTGAAGCGTGTCGTAGAATTAAATCAACTCTTGCCAAACTAAGCTAAATGAGAATCTTACTCCTTTCCCTTGTCATATTTATTTCAAGTTGTAAATCTGCCATCAATCCTCCAGGCAATCCATTTAAAAAGGTTCAAGACAGTCCAGAAGAGTTGTACTTGAGCAGCTTGGAACTTCCAGATGGTTTTACGATTGAAGCCTATGCAACAGATGTAGATAATGCCCGGAGCATGTGCTTAGCACCTGATGGTACGCTTTTCGTTGGAACCAGAGGGGCTGGAAATGTTTATGCCCTCAGAGATACTGATGGAGATAATAAAATAGATCAAAAGTTCACACTTTTGGAAGATCGTGAAATGCCCAATGGAGTAGCCTTCAAAAATGGTAACTTATACGTCGCTGAAGTGAGTCGGATTTTGAAATTTGAAAACATTTTATCAAAGCTTGATGCCCCAGGAGATCCTGTAGTCGTATACGATAAGTTTCCAACAGAGACCCATCATGGTTGGAAATACATTGATTTTGGGCCTGATGGCAAATTATATGTACCGGTAGGTGCACCCTGCAATATTTGTGAATCAGATGAGATTTATGCCAGCCTAACCAGATTAGATTTAGAGACAAAAGAGCTTGAAATCGTGCAACACGGAATAAGAAATACCGTCGGATTTACTTGGGACCCAAAGACTCAAGACCTATGGTTTACAGATAATGGTAGAGATATGATGGGAGACGATATTCCCGGATGTGAATTAAATCATGCGGCCTCTGAGCAATTGCATTTTGGCTACCCATACTGTCACCAAGGGGATATACTTGATGATAAATTTGGAGAAGGAAAAAACTGTGGAAATTATGTTGCTCCTGCTCAAACCTTAGGAGCTCACGTTGCTCCTCTTGGTCTTGAATTTTGTGCTGCAAATATGTTTCCAACAACCTATCAAAATCAAATTTTTATCGCAGAACATGGTTCGTGGAATCGTTCTAAGAAAAGTGGCTATCGAGTGATGATGGTCGAATTAGACGAGAATAAAAAGGCCAAAAGCTACAAGCCATTTATTGAAGGCTGGCTTGATCAATCAAGCGACGAAGTGTGGGGAAGACCAGTAGATATAGAATGGTTGGCCGATGGCTCCATGTTGGTCAGTGATGATTACGCCAATGCTATTTACAGAATCACTTATACGAACTAGTCAAAGTAGTAATTCTTTAGCCATAACTTATACACAGGGTCATTGAAGCTTATGGTCTTGTGCAGATAATCCAAAACGTCCTTATCTTCTAGAGAAGACCTAACCCTCGCTACCGTTCCCGTTGTTCCCAAATCGTATTTTTCGATGGTAGCTTTCGAACTTAATTCTTTCTCATCATTGATTAAAGCCTCTAAATAATTTACCTGCTTTTTTGACAAGGTATCCGTAATTTGTCGATACAACATAGACAGTTGAAGTTGCAGACTATCCAAGGCCTGGTTCACGATCTCATGGGAACATTCATAGCCTGTACGAAACCAAGTCAATTGCGCCAATTGTTGAACATAATAAGAATGATTTTCTACGGCAGTGGCCAGATATGCTGCTTGTTCACTTGTAATCATCTTTGATGTCCGTTTAAACTCCTTCCGAATATACTTTGCCCAATGTTCTGTTGATATTTTCTCTAAGAACATCAGGCTTCCAAATTTATAGAATGGCATTTCACTAGAACCAAAGAGTTCCATCATCATATGTCGTTTGCTTCCAAAAATGCAGTAACTCACATTTTGGTGATATTGCCAAATAGCTCTAAGTTTTTTCTGGAAAGCCATTGGGTTTTTGAAGCTGGATATGTTTTGGAATTCATCGATGCAGATGATCAATTTTATTTTCTTCTTCTTTGCTATGAATTCTGGAAGGTTTAATATTTCATCTGGAGATTTTTTTATTTCTTCCCAGTCCATGCTCAGTGAAATTTCTGAATTTACATCCGGACTTACACTCAATTTTGGAACGATTGCTTTAAAAAAATTCATAACGGAATCCATTGCCTCTTCCACTTTTCCAGAGGTAGCATTTATGATAGCCTCTGCAAATGCTTTATAGAAATCTGTTTCTTTTTGAATCTTATATATGTCTATAAAACAATATTTATATTGTTTATCCTTGGCCACCAATTGCCTTACAGTACGTTGGACCAATGAGGTTTTACCCCATCTTCGCGGCGAAATTAAAATAATATTATTCTGGGCCTGCATATTCTGGGTAAGGACATTAATGTCCTCTACCCTATTAACGAAGGCCTTTTTTTCTACCATCTTGCCATATATAAAAGGAGCATCCATTTTCTAAAGGTAAATAAAAACAGCTTAGCTTGCAAATAAGCAAGTTACAAATATGTAAGTTGCAATTATGAAAGTTGCAATTATGAAAGTTTTAGTTGTGAATCTTTTAAAGTTGCAAACTTTAGATTATTCATCATACTAAAAGTGTCTTCGGAAGACTAGATGCTAAGAAGTAGATCAGCGTATGATCCATCAATACAAGATTCTTCAGAGATATGAAAGAGCTTCATATAATGCTGGCAATCACGGAGTAGATCATCATAGGAATGCTCTAGGGGACCAATGGCTTCAATCTCAACAAAGGAACCGAGGTTTTCGACCTGATCTACATGAAATTTGACATGATCGATAAAAAAAATCTTGCGCATTTTATCAACGACAACTAGGGTCGGATAAAGACTGGAAAGCAATGATTTTAGAGGAGAAACTTGTTCAGATTCAAGACGGACGAAATCTACATTAGACTTTTTAATTCCTTTCACCTCCACCCTTTGATACCTAATCAAAGTATTCTCTACATTACCTTCTCTAATCTTTAATTTTCCCTCCGGCACCTTATAATAGGAATCCACCTGATGATCTGTGCCTTTGAAGTCGGCCTTAAGACTTTCCAGAAGAGATTCGATAAGGTGTGGTTCAGAGCATGCAGCCTTGAGCTCAGCGATGTGAACTTTAGACATTTACCCGAGTACTTCTGGGGCCATTCCCATACCTGAAAATCCACCATCATGATAAAGGTTCTGCATGGTAACCATCCGAGTGTAGTCAGAAAACATAGTTACGCAAAAATCAGCGCAACTTGTTGCATCGGCGTTTCCTAAAGGAGACATGGTATCCGCATAATTATAGAAATCAGAAAACCCTTTGACTCCGCTACCAGCCGTAGTCATGGTTGGAGATTGTGAAACAGTATTTACACGGACTTTATTTTTCTTGGCATAATGATAGCCAAAACTGCGAGCGAATGACTCTAACAAGGCTTTGGATTCAGCCATTTCATTATAATCTGGAAAAACTCGTTGTGCGGCAATAAAACTCAGAGCTAAAATAGATCCTCCTTCACTCATAGCATCTAGCTTATATGCGGTCTGCATCATTCGATGAAAGGACATGGCACTGATATCAAAAGTCTTATGCATCCAATCATAGTTTATGTCTGTATAAGCTTTTTTCTTACGCACATTGATAGACATGGCCACAGAATGAAGAATAAAGTCTATTTTTCCTCCTAAAATCTCCATACTTTTTTGGAAAAGATTATCTAAATCTTCTGTAGAAGTGGCATCTGCGGGTATGATTTCACAATCAAGCTTTTCACCCAATTTATCCAATCCTCCAAATCTTAGAGCCACTGGCGCATTGGTAAGTGTAATGGTGGCACCTTCTGACACGCATTGCTCGGCTACATGCCAAGCGATAGATTGCTCATCTAAAGCACCAAATATTATCCCTCGTTTACCTTTCAATAGGTCCTTTCCCATGGCGTTGAAATTTTATCAAAGATATATTTTTCCTACTCTATTTCAAGTAATTCCCTTGCGTTTGAAAGGGCAGAATCTGTTGGATTAGAGCCGCTCAGCATTTTAGCAAGTTCAATAATCCGTGCCTCGGCGTCTAATTCTACGATTTTGGTAAAAGTACGCTTCTTAGATTCCTCTTTAAATACATGGAAATGTTTGCTAGCCCTTGCGGCAACCTGCGGAGAGTGTGTAATTGAAATAACCTGATGTGCTGCAGATAAGTCCTTCATTAATGAACCCATCTTAAGCGCTACCTCTCCAGATACTCCTGTATCAATTTCATCAAAGATGAGTGTAGGCAAATCCATTTGCTTAGCGACAGTAGACTTCATGGCCAGCATTAATCTGGACATTTCTCCACCGGAAGCGGCCTGCTTGATAGAAGTAAATTTTCCACCTTTATTAGCTGAGAAAAGAATCTCAACAATGTCTATGCCAGTGGCAGTAAGAGCCGCAGAATAACTATGTTGAAAATCTATTTGAGCGGAACCCATTGATAGTGTACCTAGTATTTTATGAATTTTGTCAGTGAGTTTTTTGAACACCTTTTTCCTCTTGGCGCTTATCGCTTCTGCTCTTATTCTTAAATCTTTTTCAACCTTAGTTAGTTTACTTTCCAAGAGTTTAATCTGTTCTTCTCTCGACCCATATTTGGTTAATTTCTCTTCAAGCTCTACATGTAATTGTAAAAGCTCATCTGAGGACTTCAGTCGATGTTTATTTAGAAGCGCATTGATTTGATTCAATCGATCTTCAATTTCGTTTTTCCTTGAAGGATCTACCTCTAAGTTATCTTTAGCCTCTTCACTCAAGGAGACGACTTCTAGAATTTCATTTTCGACAGTGTTCAATGCCTTTACAATCGAATCATACAATGGATTTAAGGCTGCTAAGTCTTCCCACTCTCTTTTAATAAGGTTCAACTGATCAACAATGGAAGGATCTTCCTCTGAAAGTGAATAAATCGTTTTTTGCGTAAGCGTGCCTAATTGTTCTGACTTAGCTAGTACTTGTAAATCTGATTCAAGGGATTGTGCTTCACCAGATTGAATCCCCAATAGGTTAAGTTCATTGAATTGAAATTTCAAAAACTCTTGTTCCTTTGCCGCTTCATTATCGAGTTTTTTCAATGCTTGGAGCTCTGCCTCCTTTTTACGAAATTCAAAATACTCTGATTGATAATCTTTCACAGCTTTACTCGTTCCTGCGGTGACATCAATCATCTCCAGCTGAAACTTCGCACGCTGAATATCAAGCAATTCAAATTGTCTGTTAAGGTCAATAAGACCAGAAGAAACTTTTGTTAGGTTTTTTAAGGTGGTAGGTGTATCATTAATAAATGCCCGGGACTTTCCGGTAGGGCTAATTTCTCTTCTTATGATCAGCTCTGCATCTGTATCAAATCCTTCTTCTTCAAGAAAGGCCAGGGTTTCACTTTTTAAATCAGTGAATATGGCTTCAACGATACATTTAGAATTGGAATCATGCAAGATTTTCGTGTCTGCCCTTTTCCCAAGAATTAGGGATATGGCGCCAAGCATAATAGACTTACCAGCACCAGTCTCACCAGTGATAATATTAAGCGATTCACTAAAATTCAATTGAATTTTATCTATGATCGCATAATTCTCAATATAAAGGCTTTGAAGCATCTATTAATTGGCTACGAAAGCAGAGATTTTTTCGGCCCAAGCAAGGTGCTCTGCTTCTTCCCCTGGAATATTGAAAGCAATCATGTAAAGCATTTCACTTCCATCCATTCGCCAGTAAAATTTACTTAATTCATAATTATAAGCGCCTTCAACCCCTGGACCATTAAAGGGCTTATATGTGTATAATTCATCCCCTGCGCCTCCCGTAAATCCTTTCTCTCCTGTCTTTATTTTATTGCTAATGAAATTATTTGCCCATTCTGGAAATTCATCGGGAACTGGATTCCCTTGGGCTTGGACTAAAACTCCGCTGTTAGGAATACCAGTATGTTCCCATCTAAAAAAGCAGGAACGAGCCTTTAAATTTGCTGGATTCGAACCATCTTTTACGGTGATCACAGAAGCATCTACTCCGATAACTGAGGCAATTTCTTCAGTTGTAAGTAAAGTACAAGCATCTGGAATGCTGGCATCAAATTCTTTCACCTCTTCTTCTTCAACAACTTCTTCTTCAATACCAAGCATTTTCTTTTTTTGCTCTAGTATTTCTTCATTTGATTTTTTGGGATTAGCACATGAGCTCAAGGCAAATACGGTTAACCCCATTATAAACAAGGTATTTTTCACTGTTGTTAGGATCATCATTAAAAATTCTCTTTTATAAACATCAAAGATGCAAAATGCATAAACTAAATTATTCTAGCTTTAGTATTTTAAATTAATTTTTTGACTTTTATTTATGAAAGTTGCCCTTCTAAAGCGTTATTTCAAGATTTATGAGGATTATTTGGCCGATGGAGGTGAAATAATTGACCTTCATGTCTGGAAAATTCAAAACAGTTTTCAAGACAATTGGGACTCAGATTTCTTGAATTTTGGAGAAATGTATGATAAATCACTTGTAAGTGATCATACTCAAAGAGTATGGAAGCGAGAAGATTATTATCCCAAACAAGTGATTCTGAAAATGATAGATCACGATAGAGAAATGATGCGGGTCATTTTTCAAGATCTATTGAATGAAAAAAAAGATTATGTTCTTCGGATTAATAGATTTTTATTTCACCTTGACCAAATGCTTGCCATCTTACAGAAAAAAGATCGGAAGATTGCGAGTCATTTTCATTCGGATCTAGAAATGCTCTCCCACTACCTAGCCTTTGCTACTCCGGAGAATCACTCTCCATATTTTAAAAGCGAGTTCAATGTGTTTTTGAAAAAGGTAGAATCGAAAAAAATTCCCGTGGACTCCGATCTTGATCAATTTTTCAAATTTGCGAAAGCGATCAAAATACTTATGCTAAAAGAAGGCTCTTTAATTGAGACTCAAAAAGATAGGCTGATGAAAGAGGGAATAAATACGCATCATCCAAATTTATGGGTTAGCTCTTTCTATAGATTTGTTGCAGCCGCAGATAATTAATTTGTGCAAGGTCCTATGAAAGCATGAAAAGCACTTCCAAGCTCTACTTCAAAACCTGGATCTAGTAGGATTTGTTGGCTTGATTTAAATTCAACATCGGCTCCCATCGTAACATTTGATGCGGTGTTCAAACTAAAAACAGCACCATAGGTCTGGCTTGGTATGGGCTGAACTCTAACAGTTTGATTAGATAGGCACACGTTTAATCCTTTAGTAGAAACCACCCCATTACCCTCCTCAATATTATTTAGTCCATTTATAAGAAAACTTGAACCTGCAATAGTCTCTGTACCTGTACTACTCGGCCAGTGAATAATTAAATGATCAATGCTTGTGTTATTCCCTATGCCTAGTGTTAAAGTTTCTGAAGCCTGAGACAAGTACGCATTGGTCGCATGTGTCATATAATATCTAATTACACCACCGACCGATAATTCAAGAACACAGCCAATGCCTTTTTTGTTTGCATTAATGCCTTTCAAATTAATCTTAATAAAGTTGTTTGATGTGTAATTATTATTTGCGTAAAGCGCAAAGGTGTTATTTTCAAATCTATTGATGGCCAAATCTACACGTCCGTCATTGTTAAAATCTCCGAGTGCATTTGTTGTTGCAGGAATAATGTCATCACCATTTAAGCCTCCAGTATTTTCAAAAGGCTCAGTAAAAATTCCAGTTCCATCATTAACAAAGAAACCGTTGGGCTCTGAAGCAGTTGCATGCTCTCCAGTCACATATAAATCCTCATCTCTGTCATTATCATAATCGATAAAATTTCCTGTCCACCCAAATTGCCCATATAAAGTTCCGACGGAAGAGGCAACATCTGTAAAGGTATTGTCTCCATTATTTTCATAGTGCACAGAATTGGTTCCATCTGTAATATACAAATCCATCCACCCATCACTATTAAAGTCATGAACTGCAGAATTCATCGCATCTATTGCAGCATTTGTGCCGGAAGGAACAGATACATCCACGAAAGAACCTCCACCCAAATTCATGTACAAAGAATTTTTAAATACGGTTCTATCATTGATTACATACATATCTAAATCACCATCATTATCAAAGTCAAAAAATACAGAACAAAAGCTCTGTCTCAAACCATTCCCAGTGTTGGTTGAAGCGGTAATGTCATCATACTGGAAGGTATTGGGATTATATTGATAGAAAATATTTTCGGCACCTACACCTACCGGTCCAAAATTGGATATATATAAGTCTAAATAACCATCCTCATTGATATCTCCAAAGGTAGCTCCATAAGTTGCTTCATTAATCTGAGAAATTCCCTTGGCCACAGTTATATCTGTAAAGCCCATCATCCCATCATTCTCATAAAGTGTATTTACATCATCATAGCAAGTAACAAACAAGTCTCGATCTCCATCATTGTCATAATCTACCCAGATAACAGAGCGCTGCTCACAGGTATTAGAGATAAAACTAGGGATTAAAGTAAAGTTGTCTCCATCATTTTGATAGAACATAGCATTGGAACCACTATTAGTGGCAAAGGTTAAATCGTCGTATCCATCATCGTTAAAAATCAACGAAACTTACAGAACCTCCACCTTGATATATTTCTGTTCCGTATGATCCTCCAAGATTGAGGGCTACTTGCTGTGGAGTAAAAACCTAAGTTAAAGTCAAGTACGGAGACAACAGAGCAATAATGAAACTTAAATTTTTTGACAAATTCACTTTTTGATTATTAGATTCAATTACTGCAATTCTTTATTTCTCCTTCAAAAACAGAGCCTACTGGAACGTAGAAACCATTCAAGAGGTTTATCTCAAACTGTGCATTAAATACAACTGTAGCATTTGATTGCACCTCACTTGAAGAGTTTACATCAATTGTCGCTCCATAAACTTGCGATGGAATTGGATCCATGACTACATTGTTCGATGTGAGACAGAGTTTCAATCCATATGCACTAGCAACTCCTGTTCCTTCAATTACGTGATGAACATGATTAATGGTGATATCGGAATTGTATAGAGTATCAATGCTGTTGGTAAAAGGCCAATGAATTACGATATGATCTATACTTGTTTCAGAACCGATTCCTACATGAAATATGTCAGAGTTCTGAGAATTAAATCCTTCCACGCTATGTGTATGATATATCCTTGTTAGACCATTTATAACCACCTCTATATATGCACCATAAGCATCCTTATTGGAGCTAGTTCCTTCAAGGTCTAATTTAATGAAATTGTTAGTTGATATTTCTTGATTCGCATAAAGGCGGAAATCATTGCTCAAGGCATTGTTCATGGTAATATCCAAAAGTCCATCATTATTAAAATCTCCAATAGCATGAGAATATGAGGATACCGTATCGTTTCCAGTCAATCCATAAGATGCATCCAAAGGTTCTGTAAATCCCCCATTGCCGTCATTAACATAAAAGGCATTTTGTGAGCCTACAGGAGTGTAAGTAGATACATAAAGATCGTGATCTCTATCATTATCATAATCTAAGAAATTAGCTGTCCATGCCCAATCAGTTTCAGCTACTCCTGCTGCTACCGCAACGTTGGTAAAAGTATTATCCCCATTGTTCTGTAGGAGTTGTGCTTCATTGGTATCTGTGATATAAATATCAAAATCCATATCGTTATCATAATCGCATATAGCCGCATTCATTGCGTCAATGGAAATGTTGGATAAAGACGGAACGGAGACGTCAATAAAGGAGCCGCCACCAATATTCATATACATGCTGTTTTCTTGAGTTCCACTATCATTGACTACATACATATCTAAATCGCCATCTAAATCCATATCAAAAAAGGAAGAATAAAAGCTTAGCCGATTTCCATTGCCAGTCCCAGAGGTTTGAGTATAGTCAATGTATGTATTTGTAGAAGTATCCCATTTCCACATTTCATTGGGAGCACCTTGATTTGCGATATCATATTGAGAAACATATAAATCTAAAAATCCATCTTGGTCTATATCTGCGAAGTTTGCACCACCTGTAGGAAAGGTCACCACTGGCAATCCCAATGCTGCTGTTTCATCTGTAAAATTCAAAGCTCCATTAATGACTCCATTATTCTGATAAAGTAGATTGGGGCCATTGGATGAGACAACGAAAAGATCTTTATCATCGTCATTATCAATGTCGACCCAAAGGATATGGGTTTGTTCGTAGGTATTAGAAATAAAGGATGGGGTCACTAATTCAAAATGATCCCCTTTATTTTCATAAAACATTATTTCGCTTCCAGCTTCAGTTGCAAAGGTTAAATCATCTAAACCATCGTTATTAAAGTCAACAAAGCTTACGCCGCCCCCAGGTGGAGCTGAATGGTTTCCAAAATTCCCTGACAAACCTAGCCCAGCTCCTTGGTCAAAATATATTTGAGCCGAGAGAAGCATAGGAAATAGTAAGAAAATGGAGATCTGACGTACGGTTCTGCTTAATTTCATAAAGGTTGGATTTCTACAGAGGGGTCATTCAACGTAAATATAGTAATAAATTGTATATTTTATGTGGCTGAAGCTAATTCCCGCAGACCATAATCTCAGCTTCAAAGCTTGCCCCTATTGGCACTTCAAAATCATTGGTTAAATTTATCTCTTGTTGGGACTGGAAGAGTACGGAATGGTCGATCTGGATTGCTGTTCCTGAATTTAGCTCCAGCATTGCGCCATACACTTGGGTTGGCACTGGAGAAATCACAATGTTGTGCGTATTTTTACAAATTGGATTTAGGTAAGAATTAATTACTCCAATTCCCTCTTCTATAACATTTGTACCGTTGATTAAAAGATCAACATTGTAAAGGGTATCAATACTATTTAAATAGGGCCATCTAATAACCAAATGTTCAATATTTGTATGACTACCAAGACCTAAGGTTAACACATCTGAATTTTGGCAGTTAAACCCAACTGCAGAATGCGTTTGAAATATGCGTTTTTCTCCTCCTGCTTTTAATTCCAAAATAGCGCCATAAGCGTCTTTCGCTGAGTTAGCTCCTTTCAATTTTATTTTCACAAAGTTATTGGATGATATATTCTGATTAGAATACAGCCGAAAGGTATTGGTGTTGGTATTACATAACATAATATCAGTCCCTCCATTGTTGTTAAAATCCCCCATTGCATGAGAGTGACTAGATATTCCGTCATTTCCAGTCAAGCCACCGGAAGCAGTCAAGGGTTGACTATAGCTACCAGTGCCATCGTTCAGGAAAAAAGGATTAATTCCTCCATTCGGAAATTCAGTAGAAACATATAAGTCTAAATCTCGATCGTTTTCGACGTCAAAAAAGTTACTCGTCCATGCCCAATCAGTTACGAGGGATCCATTCGATGCAGCAATATCAGTAAAAGTATTATCTCCATTATTTTCTAAAAATTCTGAAATTTGCTTATCGGAAACATAAATATCAAAATCTAAATCGTTGTCATAGTCTCCAATTCCAGCGCTCATAGCATCAATTGAAATATTGGTGCCGGATGGAACAGATACATCTAGAAAACTGCCACCCCCCATATTCATGTACAAGGAATTTTCCTGCAGCTGATCATCATTAATTACATATAAATCCTGATCGCCATCCATGTCCATATCAAAAAATGTAGCACAAAAACTCAGTCTTTGACCATTGCTAGTATTTGAGTTGCTTGTATAATCTTCATACATGTTAAGTGTGGGGTTCCATCTGTACATTTCATTGTCTCCGCCTCCATTAGGCAGTTCATAATTTGATACATACAAGTCTAACCAACCATCATTATCAATATCAGCAAAACTAGCTCCAGAAGAAATTTTTGTCGTCACAGATAGGCCAATCATAGATGTTATCTCGGTGAAATTTCCTCCATCGTTTCTGTAAAGATGGTTTGGGCCATTGGAGGCGACTACAAACAGATCTTTATCCTCATCATTATCAAAATCAATCCATTGAATTTGTCTATGCTCATAAGTTGTAGAAACATAAGATGGTAGCACTAATTCAAAATGATCCCCTTTATTTATGTAAAATTCTATGGTTTGTCCAGACGCTGTACCGAAGCTTAAATCATCTAATCCATCTCCGTTAAAATCAACAAAACTTACTCCTCCTCCACCGAGATATAAGTAATTCCCAAAATGGCCTGTAATACCCAAGCTTGAACTATGATCGAAAAACTCTTGGCTGGATATGTTTGACAGTTGAAATAGTAAAATTATGCTTATGCAAATACGATTCAAGACTGTTTAATGTTTATTATAAATTAAAATAGAAAATTGACTCCACCTAACCTAAAAAGGAACCAATTACTCTAAGATTTTGTAGTATATTTAGTTAAAACTTAAATATATGGAATTCATATTTGCTCCAATAGCCTTTGTCATAATCCTTCTTATCCTCTCTGGCCTCTTCCTAGTAAAGCAACAAACAACAGCACTTGTTGAACGGCTTGGGAAATTCCACAGTGTGAGATTGCCTGGCCTTCAATTTAAAATACCCTTCGTAGACCGTATCGCTGGTAGAGTAAATATGAAAATCCAACAACTCGATGTGGTAGTTGAAACTAAAACCTTTGATGATGTTTTTGTAAAATTGAAAGTCTCAGTTCAATTTTTAGTTTTGAAAGAGTCAGTATATGATGCATTTTACAAGTTAGAAAATCCGCACGACCAAATTACCTCATACATTTTTGATGTGATTAGAGCGGAGGTGCCTAAAATGAAATTAGATGATGTTTTCGTTAAAAAAGATGACATCGCCAATGCCATAAAAAGAGAACTTGAAGAAGCCATGAACACTTATGGTTTTGGAATAATAAAAGCCTTAGTCACAGATATTGATCCAGATCACTTGGTCAAGGAATCTATGAATAGAATTAATGCTGCAGAACGTGAAAAAATTGCAGCAGAGTACGAAGGTGAAGCAGAGAGAATTAGGATTGTCGCCAAGGCTAAAGCTGAAGCAGAATCGAAAAGATTGCAAGGACAAGGAATCGCGGACCAAAGAAGAGAAATTGCAAGAGGTCTAGAAGAGTCCGTTGAAGTACTAAATAATGCAGGTATTAATTCTCAGGAAGCTTCTGCCTTGATTGTCATAACTCAACATTACGATACCTTACAGGCAATGGGTGAAACGACAAGTAGTAATCTTATCTTACTTCCTAATGCGCCATCTGCTGCTTCCGATATGCTGACTTCCCTTATTACAAGTTTTGCCGCTAGTGAAAAACTAGGTCAAGCAATGAAAGCCCAAGAAAAAGAGAAATTGACACAACGAAGACTGGATTAATTTCTAGCCTTCGTTTATTTCTTTCCATGTTTTGTATAAACTCTCCTGTTCCGGTTGATTATCTGGAACTCGCCTTAATGGTTGAGTTTCCCTCATATACTTAAAACAGTCCTGCGGTAGCGATTGGTAAAGTTTTGTACCATTGGTTTTCCATGCGATCATTTCATCTGAAACACGTTTGATAATTTTACAAGGATTACCCACTACTAGGCTTCTCTCGGGAATAATAGTATTAGCTTTTACAAAAGTCATTGCTCCTACGATACTTTCTTTCCCAATCAGAGCATTATCCATAATCACAGAATTCATTCCTATCAAAACATTTTCACCAATGGAGGCACCATGCACAATAGCGCCGTGACCAATGTGCGCACCTGCCTCTAAATTTATAGTGATTCCTGGAAACATATGGACCGTACAATTTTCTTGAATGTTGCAACCGTCATGAACTATAATACCACCCCAGTCTCCTCGGATCACCGCACTCGGCCCTACATAAACATTCTTACCTATCTGAACATTGCCAATCACTGTTGCTTGTTGATGCACATAAGATGTTTCATGTATAATTGGGATAAACCCTTTAAACTCATAAATCATTTTGCTTTATATTTTATCTATAGAATCTTTAATTTTTTTAACGACCTCAAAGGCAATAGGACAACGACTTACATTTTTGGCATGTAATCTTTTTAGACGTGCAAAACCTTTGTTATCCGTATGTGGATATCGACGGCAGGCTTCAGGACGCTGTTCATATATACTGCAATAATTATCCTCCCTTAAAAAAGAGCATGGAACATTTATGAAACTCATCTCACCGTTTACATCTTCTAAAATGTACTTCCGTTGAAATTGCTTTTTACTTATTCCCAAATGTTTCGATATCCGTTTGATATCACTAGGGATTATGATCGGAGGGCTTGTTTTACAACAATTGGCACAGGTCAAGCAGTCAATTCTAGCACTTACCTGTTGTGTTGTCTTAGTCGCTAACTCATCAATATTTTCCGGAAACCTTGCAGTTTTCAAATATTCTGCAAGCGCTAAAGCCTTCCTTTGATCAATGGTTGAAAGAGCCATTAAATTTTCATTATCCGCTCCAGGTATTGATTGTTTCCATCTGAAATCTGAAGGAAGTATAGACCTGCCGGTAAGCTTTCGTTTAACTCAATGGTTTGTGCTTCCCCTATAATTCCGTAATCCATTACTCCGCCCTCCGAACTATAAATCTTGAAAGACTTAAAACTTAGTCCGTCTGCCATAATTTTCATCGAAGCATTTCCCGAGAAAAGATTGGGAACAATGGATATTTGTGCAAGGTTTACGTCTTCGGATAGAGATGAAACATCTGTTGGCTCGAAAGCGATAATTTCTGAGCTCATGGCTGCACAGAATTCTGTTGAATTAAAAGCCGTTACTTTCCAGAATAAATCAAAATTTGTCGGAAGATCAGAAACAAGCGCCTCTGAAGAAGTAACAATCGTATCAAAATATACGAGGTTTAAAGTTTCCCCCAAGCCCGCTTGTAACAAATAAAAATCTGCATTTTCAATAGGATCCCAACTGAAGCCAATTTCTAACCCATCTAATTCTGAATCTATCGGTGGATTGAGTACAAATTCTTCATCCGCAGGAATACTTATACTCGGATTGATGTCTAAAGTGAGTTCCGTTTTTTCTTCAATCGCGTTGTTATACATCGCCAAACTTTGGTCTGCTGTAAATCGATTTGCGCAAGCGTCAAATCCATAAGACATAAACAAGCTTGCATCAGAATTAAATTTAATCCCAGTAGGATCAGTCTGTTCAGTAAAGCTCATCCCGTCACTATCACAAGCCCATCGTTGGGCTAGATAATCAGCTTCTGTATCACAAAATCCATCCGCAGCAAATGCGCAATTGGACCTATCCATTAATTCAACGAAAGCTGTGTCTACAATAAGGGTATCCTGGATCAAAGAATCTTTGAAACTTGTATAATCATATAAGACATATTCAGGTGCAGGATCATTAAAATTATGCCCGGCAGTCCCATCATATGAAACACCACCTTCCCAACCCAGAAATGGATGTGGTAATGAAAATGCATGACCGATCTCATGCGCCCAAGTATGATCTGTAGGTGAAGTACAACCAGTAGCCAGGGCAATCCCTGCATATGGTAAATTGTATCCACAATTACCAGCAGGATCTCCAAGGATATAACAATTAAGAGCTAGCTCATCATTATATTCAAACATTTTATACGCACCGTCAATCACCGTTTCATGTTCAAAAAAGTCTGAATCTTCAATCCATCGAATTTCTTTTAAATAAAATATCATATCTGTTTCTTCAAAATCCTCAGACAAGGTGCATAACGCCTCTAGCACCGTTGACTCTGAAAAGAATCCAGTGCCAACATCAGTCCCAACGATCGCAACACTTAGCGGGATGTAAATTGTTTCACCTGATTTATCGGTATACTGTTCAATGTTATTTTGGAACTTTTTTAACCAATCTGATCTGAAATTTTCAGTGCCGCATGGATGGAAATCCTTCCCTGACTGAGCACTTATTGATAGTGCAAGAAACCCTGAAAGGGCAAGTGTTATTAACTTTCTCATAGTTTATATTAATGCTTTAAATTAACAATAAATCTTAGCTTTTACCCGACATCCGCTGGTTAACTCTTGTCTCAATCTATTCATTTTATTCAAGAATCGTATTTTTACTGTATGAGAATACTTGTATTTTTTTTAATAATTACGCTCAAGGCAAATTTTTTGCTAGGTCAATTAAATACCGTGGGTTTAATTAAAAACTCAAATGAGGTTACAGACGGATACGTTCTATTCTCTCCAATAACTAACAATAGCACCTATCTTATCGATAACTGTGGAAAATTAATCAACAGCTGGACCAGTGATTTCAAGCCTGGACTCGTCGGTTATTTAACGGATAATGGTCATTTAATTCGCTCAGCAAGAACTTCCATCCCATTGACACTCGGTGGAGCTGGTGGACGAGTGGAAATTTTCAACTGGGAAGGTGAGGTCGTTTGGGCAGAAAATTTTGTAGAAAATGGAATTTCACACCATGACCTTGCTTTATTGCCCAATGGCAATATATTACTTTTATTATGGGACCCTATTCCTTCAAACCTTGCATTTCAATATGGAAGGGACCCCGAAACTTTGGACAATGAATTTTTAATTTCTGAAAAGCTTTGGGAAATTAAACCCATCGAAAACAATGGATACGAACTTATCTGGGAATGGAAAATGATAGATCACATCGTTCAAAATATTGATTCCACACTCCCTAATTTTGGCCAGCCAGAGAATCAACCGAACAAGCTTGATATAAATAAACCAGCCGGGAGTATTAACCAAGATTGGATTCATTTCAATTCGATCAGTTACAATGAAGAACGGGATGAAATCTTGTTGAGTGCTAGAAATTTAAATGAAATTTATGTGATTGATCATAGCACTACCACCGCGGAAGCCCAGGGCAACTCCGGAGGTATAAGTGGCAAAGGTGGAGACCTATTGTATCGATGGGGCAATCCGCAAAATTACGGACAAGGCAACGAACAAGATCAAAAACTTTTCGGCCAACATGATGCTCAATGGGCTACAGTAAATAATACATCGAGTGTTTCAATTTTCAACAATGGCGATGGAAGACCTTCAGGAGATTTCAGTACCGTCGACCTACTTACTTTACCAATTGATCAAAATGGAAATTATATCCGTGAAACGCTCGCAGCTTTTGGGCCGGAAAATGCTGCTACAACCTACCCTCAGGACCCCAATGAGAATTTCTTTTCTGCACGTATTTCTGGCAGCCAATTTCTCGATAATGGAAATGTACTAATAACAAATGGTAGTTTTGGAAATTTACTCGAGGTTAGTTCTGAAGGCGAAGTCGCATGGGAATACCATAGTCCGATATCTATAGATGGTCCTGTCAGTCAAGGTAGTGTTGCTTATGCCAATGATATCTTCAAAGCTCGGAGATATTATCCAGAGTTTATAGGTTTTGAAGCTAAAGATCTCACCCCTGGAGATCGCCTAGAATTAGATTGGAACGAAGATGGATGCATGACAACAGTCTTAGAATATAGCTCTGATAACTCTTTAAAATTAAATATTTTACCCAATCCCTTCAGAGATTACATTAAACTCCCAGATCTTGACGAAGAAAAGTCTACATGGAAAATTATCGATCAACATGGAAGAATATTGAAAACAGGGAATGGAATTACAAGTAGCGGTGATGTAATTGATACGTACGACTTATATCCTGGTATTTACCTTTTTATGGTCCTATTTAATGAAAGACCGGCTATATTTACAGAAGTTATCTTAAAACAGTAATATGAAACAAATTTACACCTTCTTCTTTGTCATTTTAGGTCTGACCGCAATAAGCCAAAACACCGTTGGCCTCTTAAGTTATGAGCCGTGGAACAGTTTGGATGGATATAACCTTATTTACCCTCACAATCAATCCAATGTGTACTTATTAAATAACTGTGGAGAAATTGTTCACATGTGGGAGGATGAATTTGGTTTCAAACCAGGAAATACCGCATATCTAACAGAAGATGGAAATCTCTTAAAAACCAAAAGACCTTCAGACATTTCTTCTGACGCCATTTGGGCTGGAGGTGGCGGGGCCATTGTTGAATTGAGAGATTGGGATAACAATCTAATATGGGATTTTGAATTGAACAATGACCTTGAAAGAATTCATCATGACATTGCAATGAAGCCCAACGGTAACGTACTCATGATTACTTGGGAATATATATCATACGATGAAGCTGAAGCAGCTGGTCGAGATACTGCACTAATGTCTCAGAATGCGCTTTGGCCAGATAAAATTATAGAATATAATCCAAGTCTTGATTCTATCGTCTGGGAATGGAGAAGCTGGGACCATCTCATTCAGGACCTTGACCCCAACAAGCCTAACTTTGGAGTAATAAGCGAGAATCCAGGTAAAATTAACTTAAACTGGGATACCACTTCAGGTAGTGCCGACTGGCTGCACGCCAACGCGCTAGACTTTAATCCAGACAATGGCCATATCGTCATGTCCGTCCCTACCTTCCATGAATTCTGGATCATCGATAACTCCACAACAACTGAGGAGGCAGCTGGATCTACCGGCGGTTTTGCTGGAAAAGGTGGTGATTTATTATACCGATGGGGAAATCCAATGACCTACGATCAAGGGGATTCAACAGATCAAAAATTATTCTACCAACACGACGTCCACTACATCGGAGATTTTCTAGATCCTTGGCATCCTGATGCTGGTAAAATTGGATTGTTTAATAATAGGATTGGCCCTGACTATTCTGCTGGAACAGTTATGGTACCTGCCTACGATATGTATACCAATATTTATGAGAAAGAAAATGGTAGATTTTTACCAGAAGATGTTGAGAGAAATGTATTTCATCCAGATAGAACCTCTATCTATTCAACAGGACTTTCAAGTTTTCAGATTTTAAACAATGATAACTTCTTAATTAGTGCCGGTCGTACTGGATATACTGCCGAAATAACCCCAGATAATGAAGTTGTATGGGAATACAAAACCCCAATTGTTGGTGGAAACATAGCCTCGCAGGGAGATACACTCACGATAAATCAAAATCTTACTTTTAGATTTAAAAGATTACCGCCAGATTTTCCTGCTTTTCAAGGAAAAGATCTGGAACCAAAAGGCTACTTAGAATTGAATGCCAACGAGGATTTCTGCGCACAAATATTACCAGTATCTGATCTTCTGGATATGGACTTGAAGATTTATCCTAATCCGACCGTTGGGAACATCGTAGTGGAATGGACTTCCCTTAAACCACAAAATTTTAAAATATTCGATATCTATGGCATCGAAAGAATTTCAATCATGGGTATGGGAGGCAAAAAATACATTGACCTTTCTTCCTTAAATTCTGGAATTTATTTCCTAAAAGCAGGTGAGGCTAAAGCCGTGAAAATTACAGTATCACGGTAAATTCTTTGCAGAGATATTTTTTTGAAATAGCATTTGATGGTGACCCCTATTCTGGTTGGCAAGTACAACCGAATGCACCTACAGTACAAGCTGAAATCCAAGATATTCTATCAAAGCTTTACGGCAATGAGATAAATATTGTTGGTTGTGGTCGGACCGATGCAGGCGTTCATTCTAGCTACTATATTTTCCATGCTGACCTACCGTCAGAAAAGCTTACTAAAGATTTCCTGTTATACAAATTAAACAGGATGTCTAAGCCACAGATTGCCTTTAGGAACCTCCATGAAGTTGCATTAGATGCCCATGCAAGATTTGACGCATTCTCTAGAAAGTATATTTACTATTGTTGTTTAAAGAAAGACCCTTTCAACAAAAAATTCCTTGTTCAAGATCAAAGGAAATTTAATTTAAAATTGCTACAAGAAGCGGCAGCTGTTATTAAAGGATACGCTTCGTTCTACCCGTTCTGTAAGGCCAACAGCGATGTAAAAAACTATGAATGCCAAATTATAGAATCCAAGTGGGTAGCTGATGAACAAGGGAATTTTAAATACCATATTAGAGCCAATAGATTTCTCAGAGGGATGGTTAGATTAATCGTGGGAATGTGTTTTCAATACATGAACCAAAAAATAACACTTGAAGAAGTACATCAAGCCCTGAAAAATCAAACGAGATTGCCTAAAGATCTCAGCGTACCTCCAGATGGTTTATTCTTAGTAGATGTTAAATATCCTTTTGAACTTTAAATATACAATGGGAAATTGGCCATGAAATTGTTTACCTCAGTCTTTATCTCTGAAAGCATGCCTGTGTTTTCAGGATCAGAAATCACTTGATCTATCCAATCTACGACTTTCACACAGTCTTCTGCTTTTAGGCCTCTAGTGGTTATCGCCGAGGTTCCAATTCTAATACCTGAAGTTACGAATGGGCTTTTATCATCGAAAGGAACCATGTTTTTATTGACCGTGATATCTGCTTCAATCAAAGCATTATCAATTTCCTTCCCGTTCCGTCCTTTATTCCTTAAATCAATCAGCATTAAATGATTGTCCGTGCCACCTGAAATAATGTTATATCCTTTACTGACGAAAGCCTTAGCCATCGCTTGAGCATTATCAATAACTTGCTGACCATATACTTTAAAAGAAGGATCTAGTGCCTCCCCAAATGCCACAGCCTTCGCTGCTATTACATGTTCTAACGGTCCCCCTTGCATGCCAGGAAATACACCGCTATTCAATACAGAAGACATCCTGATATCTTTGCCCTTTTTCGTTTTTCGTCCCCATGGATTTTCAAAATCCTTACCCATCATAATTATCCCACCTCTAGGACCTCTAAGGGTTTTGTGTGTTGTCGAACTTACAATATGGCAATGAGGAATAGGATCGTTTAAATGGCCTGAGGCAATAAGACCTGCAGGATGTGCAATATCAGCCAATAATAATGCGCCCAACTTATCTGCAATAGATCTGAAACGTTCGTAATCCCAATCTCTCGAATAAGCAGATGCACCACAGATAATAAGCTTAGGCCTATGCAAATTGGCAAGGGCTTCTACCTTATTCATATCAATGACTCCAGATTTTTCTTCTACTCCATAAAAAACAGGATTATAGACTTTCCCACTAAAATTAACTGGCGAACCATGACTTAGATGACCTCCATGAGATAAATCAAAACCAAGAATAGTGTCTCCCGGGTTTATGCAAGCCAGAAAAATCGCAGCATTAGCCTGCGCTCCTGAATGAGGCTGTACATTAGCATATTCTAAACCAAATAGTTCTTTAAGCCTATCTATAGCTAATTGCTCAATTTGGTCTACAATTTCACATCCTCCATAGTACCGTTTCCCTGGATACCCTTCTGCATACTTGTTGGTTAAACACGTACCCATGGCATCCATCACTGCTTGGCTCGTAAAGTTTTCTGATGCAATTAATTCTACACCCCTTCTTTGCCGACTTAATTCCTGATTAATTAATTCTTGAACTTTCTCCATTCTATCCTGATTATCTAATTACTGTACCCAAATCTAATACATTTTAGAGTCTTCAATTTCTACTGAAGCCCATTTTTTTTATAAAAATTTAGGAGTTTAATTCTTTGACTTTCCCAATTGTATTCTAGTTGCCCCAATTTGCATGATTCTTTGGCTTTTCCATGAAAATCTTCATTAAAAAATTGTTTTAGGCATCTTCTCAAAGCTAATACAGAATATTCTTCCACACACGCTCCAAAGGGGTATTTATTTAAAATATTTCTGTATTCTGGAAAATCCATATTAATACTAGGAATCTCGCAATTCATGTAGTCGAAAAACTTGTTGGCTAGACTGTAATAGTAACTCAATGACTGTTTTTCGAGTAGATTTAAAGCGATCCATGAATTGCATAAATGACCATATATTTCAGCTGGTTCAACATAACCAAGAAAGCTGACCCGATCATGAACTTTTAGATCAGTGGCCAATTTTTTAAGCTCATCATCTAAATCTCCCGATCCAATGATCAATAGAGTAATCTCAGGAATTTCAGCAACTACCTGAATAGCCAACTCGATGCCTCTCCCTTTATTTAAAACACCCAAGTAAACCATTTGCTTTTGATGACTACCCAGGATTTGATTGTGGCTATCAATTTCTAGTGAATCGATCTCAGGGGTTCGACTTTCAATATTTAAAATCGTCTCATAAGGCTGGCCATATTGCTTTTCAAAAATTTCACTCAATTTATGACCAACCGTATAATTGTGTTTAATTTTAGGCAAGGTAAAATTTGCAATTTTTTGCCAAAAAATCTTCACGCTCTGTCTGCCTATAAGTTCAGGTACTTCAGTAAAATATTCATGCGAATCAAAAACTAATTCCTTCCCTCTAAGTTTTGAAACTAAATAACAAGGAAGAATTGTATCCAAATCAACGGCAGATATAACATCAAATTTTTTAAATAATAACTTTAAAAATATAGAGACATTTATCAAGGCATAAAATAAAAAACCTGACTTGATCCAGGGATTTAAATCACTCACTCGCAATGGCTCCAATTTTAAGTTTTCCCCATTCGTGCGTGAAATCCATTCGATAGAATAATCAACACTCAAGGTCTTAATAATTCTCTGGATTCTACGATCATATTGCCGGATGCTCGTACTGCAAAAAACGATATGTTTTTTTGAATTATTGATTATTTTCTTTTTAGTAAGTTGCCTTTAACTTCTATTAATCCCTGTCTTTCCCACTCTTCAATACAATTGATCAATTGTATTCTTTTCATTGTCATCTTATGCGAAAGTAATTCATCTACCTTATTCCATTTATCACCAAGCAATTTATACATTTCTTTTTCTTCTTTTATCAATCCTTCTTTAGGTATCTCTGATGTACAATTATCACAATTTCCACAATTATTTAGCAGTCCTTTTCCTCCAAAATAACTCTCAATAGTTTTTTGTCTACAAGCTGTGGAATGGGCATACTCATTCATTGATTCCAGTTTATCTAATGCTACTTTCTTCAGTGCAAGATAATTTGATTTCAATAAGATCCTTTCAACCTTCTTGGCTTTGTTTATTAGTACTCTAAGATCCGTGGATCCTGAGGATGGAATAAACTCAATCAATCCATTATTCTTTAATTCTAATAATCGGCAAAGCAAAGTAGGTGTCGTACACTTTATTTCCGCAGCAATGTAGTTTTCATTGATCTTGACCTTCTTGTAGAGGATTCCGTCGTACATTTTTACCAGTAATCTCAACAAAAGTTGTGCATCATTAGAAACGCGATTCGAAGAGCTCTCAATGCCTTGAATAATTTTCACCAATGAAGGTTCTTTTAATTGATTTCCCATAACGATAATCCCCCATCGGTCAAGAACCTTTAAAGAATAATAAGTTTTTAAGATGGAAGTATTTATCGCTTCCGCAAATTGTTGAATAGAAAAATTAGAAGAATAATTATTAATTGTGGCCTCCTCCAAATGATTAAAAACCTGTAATATCTGTTCGATTGGTGGATAAGTCTTCCTTAAATCTTCTTCCTTCTTCCTCATATCATAACCGCCCAGAAGAATGACTGCAGCAGATGAAGAACGGTCGCGCCCTGCCCTACCTGCCTCTTGCACATACTCCTCCAAACTCAAAGGCGGTTCATAATGAATGACCTTTCTGACATCTGGTTTATCGATGCCCATTCCGAAAGCGTTGGTTGCAACCATTACTTGAGCTTCATTTGAGATCCATTTCATTTGGTTCTCAAGCTTCTGAATTCCAGACATGCCTGCATGATAACCTAAGGCAGATATTCCTCTTAAACCCAATTGATGTGACAGCTCGGCAATGGTTCTTCGATTTCTTGCATAAACAATGATAGATCCTTTGTTTGTAGATCGAATCGATTTCATTAATTGCCCAAATTTGTTGTCTGTCTTGATGACCTCGTAGATAAGTTCATTCCGCGTCGTTGAATTGACCCAGCAATCAGGTTTTTCCAATTTTAAATTATCTACAATATCTTTTTGAACCTTTGGAGTAGCGGTTGCCGTTAATGCTAAAATAGGCATTTGCCGAAAGGCAGATCTAAAGCTTGCAATTTCCCGATAGGAAGGTCGAAATTCATGTCCCCATTGAGAAATACAGTGAGCTTCATCCACAGCCAATAAACTCACTTTCAACGATCGTATATTGTCAATAAATTTCTTAGAAACTAGTTTTTCTGGAGAGACATAAATCAACTTATATTTACCTGCCCTTAATCTTTCTAGGCCCATTGTTTTTTCCTCAGTAGTTTTCCCAGAGTGAAATGCCATGGCTTCAATTCCTTTCGAATTTAAAACTTCTACTTGGTCATTCATCAATGCAATAAGTGGGGAAACCACAACTGTAATACCATCCAATAACATCGCAGGTGCTTGATAGCATATGGACTTTCCTCCTCCAGTGGGTAAAATAGCAAGCGTATCTTTCATGTCAAGGACCGACTGGACAATTGGCTTCTGAAAAGCTCTAAAATCTTCATACCCCCAAAATTGTTTCAGGACCGCTTGAAGATCAGTATAACATAGTTGTGATTTTAAAATCGAGGACATGATCCTCCTCCTCGTCTTGAACGACCCCCTAAGCTAAGTTTAGAACCCAAATTATAGCTCAAGTTAAAGTAGAAGGTAAAATAATAGTCGTTAACATCTGCTCCTCCTCTCTTACCCCCATTGGTTAAATTGGCATTAGATCCTTCTCCTTCTCCCAAATATTCATCAAATCGTTGCGAAAGATTCGCAGACAATTGTCCATTGTGGACCAACAGCTCATCGAAAAAAGCATAATTGGTACTCACATCGTCCAGATAATCGGTAAATGTTACCCTACCCAACAATTCTATGCTACCAACTAGATTTCTATTAATCTTGAATTTCAGTCCACCGCCCATAGGGATTACCATCTCAGTGAGTTTATACTTCTCAGGAAATCCTGGTAATGTTTGGCCTTCTGTTCCTAAAGGTTGCAAACGGACTTTATTTCCATTGTAGGTCGTCTTTGGATCAAATTTCACAAAACCAACTCCTAAGGTGAGGTGCGGCGTAAAAATGGCTTCATCATCCTTAGGATTCAATCCAAAAATATTGTATTCAACCAAAAGTGCTCCTTCGGTGATTGGAGAAAAAAAATCGAGATTCCTCTGTCTCAATGATTCATTTCTAGAGTCTTTATCACTTCCAGAAATTTTACCGACGGTTAACATTAGCCGTCCAGCAAATCTTTCATAATTATATCTGAGGAATAAATTACCACCTGCATTGGGATTTCTAAAATTGTCTGAAAATGAGTCAGATTTTAAATCTCCCCAATAAGAACTTACGCCTCCACCAAATCCCAATTCCCAGTAAACATCCTGACCATTGGCAGTAAAAGAGAAAATAATCGCAATAATTGCAGTGTAGAATATGTTTGCTTTAGAAATCATTGGCTTAAAGTTACAACTATTATTTATGGTACCTAAGAACCTTAGGTAACCATCCTTATGATTTTATTAACGCATAACGGCCCAAAATATGCTGTACATATTCATTTCAATATTAACTTTGTCCTATAAAATTAAATAAATGAGAAATATTTTCACCCTAATTAGTTTACTTATCACTGGTGTCTTAATTGCGCAAGCACCCACCGATTGGATTCATTTGAGCAGTGATCAAGGGTACAATGGAGTAGCAACAGAACAAGCTTACAGATATTTAAAGGATAAAACCCCGAGTACTGTAATAGTTGCAATTATAGATTCAGGCGTTGATATCGAGCATGAAGATTTAAAAAATAACGTTTGGGTCAATGTTGGTGAGATTCCAGACAATGGCATTGACGATGATAATAATGGTTATGTTGATGATGTCAATGGTTGGAATTTTATAGGTGGACCTAAAGGCAATGTGAATCATGATACTTATGAAGTAACCAGACTTTATAAAAAGCTAAAGTATAAGTATGATGATGCCAACGAATCCCAACTTTCTAAAACTCAATTGGAAGAATATAAAAAGTTCAAAAAATACGAGAAAGAGGTCATGGCGAAAAGAGATAAGGCCATTAGTTCTTTGGAAAATATCAAAGACACAGAAAAAAGAGTGCTTTCTGCCATAAGTGCGCTTGAAAAAGCGCTTGATGGAAAAGATTTAAATGTAGAAAATTTAGACTCTTTAGATGTTTCTGATCCTGAAGTAGAAATGGGTGTTAGTATGGTTAGAAGAGCCTGGAATGAGGGTGCTGAAATTCCAACTGTTGAGAATTTGAGAACAGAAGTTTTGGATCAATTTGTGGGAGCCAAAGAACATTATAGTGGACAGAAAGATTTTGCATACAATCCCGATTTTGATCCTAGACCATTAATTGGTGACAACTATTCTGATGGTACTGAAATGTATTATGGTAATAATGATGTTGAAGGACCAGATGCCATGCATGGAACGCATGTAGCTGGAATTGTAGCGGCTGAAAGAGGAAATGATTTAGGTATGGATGGCGTCGCAGATCATGTTAAAATCATGTCTATAAGAACTGTTCCCAACGGTGATGAAAGAGATAAAGATGTAGCCAATGCCATCAGATATGCAGTAGACAATGGTGCAAGCATAATAAATATGAGTTTTGGTAAAGGCTATTCTTGGGATAAAGGAATAGTAGATGCAGCGGTTAAATATGCTACTAAAAATGATGTACTCTTAGTCCATGCAGCTGGTAATAGTGCACAGGACAACGACACAACCGATAACTTTCCTAATGACACCTACAAAAAGAGCGGCTTATTTAAACCTAAAAATTCAAAAAATTGGGTTGAAGTAGGAGCACTATCCTATAAAAAAGGAGAAGATCTTTCTGCCAGCTTTTCTAACTATGGTTCCAAAAATGTAGACATTTTTGCTCCAGGGGTTTCTGTATATTCTACGCTCCCGGATAATCAATATAGACCTTTACAAGGAACAAGTATGGCTGCTCCAGTAGTTGCAGGTGTGGCTGCACTAGTTAGGTCTTACTACCCCTCTCTATCCGCTGCTCAAGTAAAAGAGGTCTTGATGTCTAGTTCTGTAAAATTAACTGATACGGTAAATGTTCCTGGTACAGATGACCAAAAGCCTTTTAGTAAGTTAAGTGTTTCAGGTGGAACAGTAAATGCCTTTAAGGCGGTTTCTTCTGCAGCCTCTGTCAAAGGTAAAAGCAAGAAGTACAAAAAGAAAGCAAAAGCCGCAGTCAACAGAGCTTAAAATGAGCATAATAAAATAATAGCATAAAAAAGGAAGGTTTTATAACCTTCCTTTTTTTATGTTATTATCAACTCTTTAATCTCTCGATGTTCAAGTTCTTTATTGATTTTATCAATCAATTTTTCTTTCTCAAATTCTAATTCATTCCGCAATGGAGCTGAACTTATTTTAACGTACAATTTTTCATTTTCCAGACGCAGACCCTGCGTATATTTTATAACCGTCTTCCCAAGAATTTTTTCCCAGATAGTTGCCATACTATTTTTACGATATCCTTCAGAGAACTTTGATCGTTCGCCCAAAATTCCATCAAGCACAGAACTTATTTTCTTTTCTTCTTTTTTAAACATCTATATATTCTATTGATTGATCTTCTGAAATATGAAGGTGTTTGCAATTTTTACCCCCATCGACAACAAACTTAATAATTCTATCCTTATCAGTGTCAGTAATAAAAACCTGTCCTCCCCATTTTTCGTTCAATTGTTTCAAAATCTTTTCAACCCTTGATTGATCTAACTTATCAAACATATCATCTAGCAATAGGATTGGTAGCTTATTAGTTTTGGCCAAGAAGTATTCAAAAAGTGCAATCTTTAGTGCAAATACAAAGGATTTAATCTGCCCTTGAGAACCATATGTCTTTATGGATCTACCATTCAATTCCATGCTCAATTCATCCTTGTGTATTCCCACATTTGATCTGCCACTCATTCGGTCTTTCATCCGATAATCTGCAATTAAATCAGCCATTGATTGCACTAATAATTTCGAATCATATCGCAATAATACCTCTTCTTTTTCTGGGGATATATCTTGATATACCCTTTGGAAATATGCACCAAATTCTTTCATAAACTCATTTCGAGACTCACTTATATAAGGTGCTAATTCAATCATTTTTTGATCATAAGCCAATAGCATTGAATCATCAAATCTATCTTCTTTTAAAAATCTCTTGAGCAATGCATTACGATGCTTGACAATCTTATTGTATTCGATTAAATTTTGAGTGTATTTTTTATCCAACTGCACAATCGCCTGGTCTAAAAATTCCCTCCGATCAGCGCTCTGACCATTCACTAATAATATATCATCGGGTGAGATACAAACGGATAAAAAAGTACCTACATAATCCGATAGCCGAGTGATTTTTTTATCGTCCATTTCAAGAACTTTGGATTTAGATACCTGAATTTTTGCAACCAATTTATAGGATTCTTCAGACGTATTATTTATTTGAGCACTAGCTCTAAGAAAATTTTCACCATGAGAAATACAAGATTTATCGGAAGGTGAAAAGTAAACTTTCCCAAATACCAATAATCGTATTCCATCTAAAATACTTGTTTTTCCAACCCCATTTTTGCCTGTAATAATATTTAATCCAGGACCAAATTGGAATCTCCCTGAACGATATCTCTTGAAATTGGTTAAATCTAGCGTATGTATTAAATATGATTCTTGCAACTAATTATAATTGAATAGCATTTGCATGCAAATGCATAAGTTGTACAAATGTCAGCTTTGAAACGATAACCTCTACAGTTGTCATGGTTTTTTTTTATTTTTATCACCTAACATTAAATAAAAATGGCAGAAACATTAGTGAAAAAAGAGAGTTCAGAAAATGGCTCAAGCAGTAAAAGCACTCATAGTAAAGAGATGTATTTAAAATGGTTTGAAGTAATGTATAGGGTTAGAAGGTTTGAAGAGCAAGCTCTATATGCCTATTCACTCCAGAAAATTAGAGGATTCTGCCATGTTTATATCGGTCAAGAAGCAATTGCTGGTGGATTATCTTCAGCTTTGAGAAAAGAAGACAAACTGGTTACAGCATATAGACAACATGGGATTGCACTTTCTAGAGGTCTAGACAGCAACAGCTGCATGGCTGAACTCTATGGTAAGGTCACTGGAAATGTTAAAGGAAAAGGTGGATCAATGCATTTTTTCTCCAAGGAACACAACTATTTTGGAGGAAATGGGATCGTTGGAGCTCAAATTCCTATCGGAACGGGAATCGCTCTCGCTGAACAGTATAGAGGCACTGATAATATAGCCGTTACAATGTTTGGAGATGGTGCAGCACGTCAAGGGGCACTGTATGAATCATTTAATATGGCAATGACTTGGAAATTACCAGTCTTATACATTGTTGAAAATAATGGATATGCCATGGGTACTTCTGTCGAACGAACCAGTAATGTCCATGATCTATATAAAATAGGGTCTTCATTTGATATGCCTTCAGAGGCTATCAATGGCATGAGGGTTGAAGATGTGCATGAAGGTATAATGAAGGCTTCAGAACACATTAGAGCAGGCAAAGGACCATACTTTTTAGAAATCAAGACTTACAGATATAAAGGTCATTCAGTTTCAGATCCTGGGAAATATCGATCTAAGGATGAATTGAACTCATATAAGGAGAAGGATCCAGTGTATTCTACTGAGGCACACATCGTTGAAAATAAAATTGCTAGTGAAGCTGAAGTAAATAAGATCAAGGAAAATATTGAAGCCGAAATCGAAGCAGCAATGAAGTTTGCAGATGAAAGCCCATTACCTATGGCATCTGGATTATATGAAGACAATTATGTCCAAAAAGATTACCCATATATTATGGATTAAACCAGTCTTGATTGACATCTATATGCCCTCATCTTATTTTTTATTGGTAATTGCTATCATTGAAGTCATTGTTTGGTTATTTTTGCCCAAATTTTGAAATAGCTACACATGGCAAAAAGACGTAAAAATTACAATCCAGCCGAAGAGGAGGAAATCATTAGAGAAGATTCAGTTGTTGAAGAAGTTCAGGAATATTCAGCCGAACCACAAAGTTGGTTTGAGGAAAATAGAATGAAATTCCTAGCAATTATAGGTGTTTTAGCCCTATTGATCGGAATCTTTGTCATTTATAAATATGCCATCAAAGCCCCGAAAGAAAAGGCTGCTGCCAATGCTATCTATAAAGCAGAGTCACAATTTGCTAGAGATTCATTTGCGCTCGCTCTTGAAAATCCAGGAGGAGGTTTTGAAGGTTTTCTAGACATCATTGATCAATACAATGGAACTAAAGCAGCTAATCTTGCCAAATACTATGCTGGAATCAGCTATTTAAACCTTGGTAGATACGAAGATGCCATTGAATATTTAAAAGCTTACAAAGCAAACGGGGACATTACACCCATAATGAAAAATGGTGCTTTAGGAGATGCATATGCCGAAACTGGAGAACTTGATCAAGCCCTAAGCTTCTATAAAAAGGCTGCAAATGCTGAAGACAATGAATTCCTTAGTCCTTACTACCTTAAGAAATATGGTATGTTAAGTCAAAAGCAAGGAAAAAATGATGAAGCATTAAACGCATTCAAGAAAATAAAAGAAAAGTATAGCACTTCTTCTCAAGGAACAGACATAGACCGTTACATTGCTCAGGTGCAATAAAGAAATAAACATCAATGAATCGAAAAGCTTGTATTGTCAAATACAGGCTTTTCTTATTTTTGGGACATGACTAAAAAAACAAATCTTTCGGAAAGCCCTAGAGAGACCATAGATGGGGCTGGTTATAAGATTGGAATAGTCGTTTCAAAATGGAATGATAAAATTACCAATGCATTATTAAAAGGTGCAAAAAGTACCCTAGATGCCGCTGGAGTAGATGAAGAAGATATCAGAGTGGTAGAAGTTCCTGGATCTTTTGAAATCCCCGTAGCCCTAAAAATGCTACTCCAAAGCGAAAGCTTAGATGGGGTCATTGGATTGGGCTGCGTCATTAAAGGAGAAACCAGTCATAATGAATATATCAATCAGGCAGTAGCTAATGGTATTACACAATTATCAATAATGTCGGGTAAGCCTTGTGTGTTTGGTGTACTAACACCCAACTCCATGGAGCAGGCAGAAGATCGGGCCGGAGGAAAGCATGGGAACAAAGGAGATGAAGCTGCAAATACCGTTCTCTCTATGATTGCACTTAAAAAATCCTTGGCTGAACCTAAATCTAACATTGGCTATTAATGAATATTAAAATACTAGAGGCTGGAAAATTTAAATTAGATGGAGGGGCTATGTTTGGTGTGGTACCAAGAAGTATGTGGAGTAAACTCAACCCTCCCGATGAAAATAACATGTGCACCTGGTCAACTAGACTTCTGCTGGTAGAGACGGGTGATCGCAAAATTATTTTTGATTGTGGTCTAGGCCTAAAGCAGGATCCTAAATTTTTCTCCCATTTTCATCCACATGAAGGAAACGTCCATGAGGCTATTGAAAATTATTCCATTGATGCAGAGGAAATCACTGACGTTTTCCTGACCCATTTACATTTTGATCATTGTGGAGGTGCCTTGCTCTATGATGAGCAACAAAATATCCATCCAACTTTTCCTAATGCAAGTTACTGGAGTAATCAGACCCATTTTGACTGGGCTTACACACCCAACCCTAGAGAAAAAGCCTCTTTTTTAAAAGAAAATTTTGTTCCACTTAGAGACCTTGGAATACTTAATTTCATTCCGGTCATTCAAGGAGTTGAATGGATTCCTGGAATTAAAATTTGGTTCTACTATGGGCATACAGAAGCCATGATGGTGCCTGAGATTTCCCTTCCAAATGGACAAACTGTTTTTTATACAGCAGATCTTTTGCCTTCTAGTTTTCATGTTAGGCTTCCATATGTAATGAGCTATGACATTCGACCTTTGAAATGCATTGATGAAAAATTATTTTTCTATAATCAATTGCAATCAAAAGAAAATCACCTCATTATATTTGAACATGACCCAGTGAATCCCATGGGAAAACTGGTTTTAGATGATCGAGGAAGGTACAAAATAGACACACAAGTAGATATGGTGACTTAATTTGTAATTTTTTTTAGTATAAATACACTATTTCACTTAATTTAAAGTTATAGATGCGAATGTCGTTAGTTTAACATATAAAACGAATGACTTTACAAAGATAATTCCGTCTCAAAAGCGGAAGTAGTTTTTTCATATTGGTTTGAGGAGAAGCTTTCCTTTTTAGGGAGCTTCTTTTTTTATGCCCATAGTTTATCTGGATATGCCTTCTTTTCAATTAGATCAGTAATTCTAGAAATCACGAACGGTTTGTCCTCCTTATAAGTTACCCCAAACCATTCCGCATCGCAGGTAAGTACCTTCACCTTGGCAAAACCTTCATTAATCATGTTATCAAGGACCAATGGAATAAAAAATTCTGATTTAGGTACATTAATCTGCTCTTTTAGGAAATTCTTGAAGTACTCTTCAACTTTATCAAAGAAATTAGGCTTGAAACCAAACATATTCATTGATACTAAGGTATCCGGATCAAGAAATTTATACCTTTTCGATCCCGGGTCTAAATACATGCCTCTACCTGCAATGTCATGTTTGACAATTTTCAAGGTTTCTACAATTTCTTTCAGATATCCCTCTGAATCTTGATGACAAACACCTCTATTTACGTCTCCGTGATCTGAAAGAGTATTTTTGATTTTGTACCCAACAACAGAATATTCACGATCCGAAGAATTATTAAAAAATTCAATCAATGTTTTGTAGGATGATTTCCCATAATAATCATCTGCATTTATAACAGCAAATGGACCATCTGTCACCTCTTGCGCTACAAGTACAGCATGGGCAGTACCCCAGGGCTTTTCTCTAGCTTCAGGTAAAGTGAAGCCTTCCGGCAAATTAGTTAATTCCTGTGAGACATAACTCACTTCAATCTTACCTTTCAATTTATCCGAGAATACTGCTTCAAAGTCTTTTTTAAAGCTCTCTCTAATAATGAAAACTACCTTTTTGAAGCCCGCCTCAATGGCATCGTATAGGGAATAATCTATGATCGTTTCACCATTCGGACCAAAACCATCCAATTGCTTTAATCCACCATATCTACTCCCCATTCCTGCTGCTAGCACTATCAAACTTGCTTTATTACTCATTTTGTTAAATTTTAAATTTCCCTAATGTTTCACATCAACTTTTTTCTAATTCAATCGTTTAATTAGGACGAAACTATTAATTTTGCCCATAATTGAATACAAATATAAAATCTTCATATTTAGATTTGGTATAATATTTGGATTCAATAAGAAGCTGAGAAGTGCTTTTAACAACCCTTATTATAATTTATAATTAAATAACCGGTAAGGTTGTACGATAATGAAGATGAGAAGAAAACAAAAAATCCTTATTTTTCCTATCCTACTTTTAGGAGTATTAATGTTCTCTTGCACAGATACTGTTATACCCGGATCTAACCAATTAGACTCGCAACTAAAAGAAGCCATTAGAGCCTCAGCAGAGCTTGCATCTGGACAACCGAATCTCGACTTTTACATATTACCAGATCCCTCAGACCTCAGCTCCATTCCTCAAGATTCAGCAATGAATCCATTAAATTCAGCCAAAGTTGAGCTGGGTAAATTTTTATTTTACGAAACAGGAATTGCTGTAGATTCTAAATTTGATTCAGGGATGAACACCTATTCATGTGCTACCTGCCACGTTCCGGAAGCTGGCTTTAGACCTGGAACTTTTCAAGGAATTGCAGATGGAGGGATAGGTTTTGGAATTAGAGGTGAAAACAGAAGAAGAAATCAAGACTACGAACCAGATGATATGGACGTGCAAGACGCTCGTGCCCTGTCTTTACTAAATGTAGCTTTTGTGAAAAATACCTTTTGGAATGGACAATTTGGAGCCAACGATGCAAATCAAGGCACAGAATCCTTATGGAGTGAAGAAAATGGAGCGATAGTCAATGAATTAGGCTTTGCTGCGATCGAATCTCAAAACATAGAAGGAGTACATGTTCATAGAATGGACATCAACAAGCAAATGTCTGATGAATTTGGGTACACACAATTATTTGATGAAGCGTTTCCAGAATATCCTTCTTCTGAAAGATATTCTCAGACCACCTTGGCTCTTGCTTTGTCTGCATATATCCGAACCCTTATGTCCAATGAGGCTCCTTTTCAGAAATGGTTAAAAGGAGATTACTCTGCCCTTTCATTTGAAGAAAAAGAAGGGGGCTTGCTTTTCTTTGGTAAAGCCAATTGTTCTACTTGTCACTATAACGAAAATCTAGGCTCAAACGAATTTCATGCACTGGGAGTAAAAGATATGCACGACATAGATGGTTTCAGCACAGCAGTAGATGATTTTAGAAATTTTGGAAGAGGTGGATTTACACAGGTTGAATCTGACATGTATAACTTCAAAGTTCCTCAGGTTTATAACATGAAGGATACCCCATTCTACTTTCATGGATCAAGTGTGCGATCTCTAGAAGATCTTGTAGATTACTTTAATGATGGAGTGAAAGAAAATGATGAAGTACCTGTAGAAGCAATTTCTACAAAGTTTAAACCTTTAGACCTAACGGTTGAGGAGAAAGCTTATTTGGTGAAATTTCTAGAATATAGTCTGAGAGATCCCAACTTAAAAAGATACAAACCAGAAGTTATCGGTTCAGGACTTTGCTTTCCTAATGCCGACCTTCAATCTCAAGTTGATCTGGGCTGTTTCTAACGCCTATATGTCCTTTAATTCTGGATTTAGGTACCACGCGCCATTTATGTCAAATTCGGCCCGTACTTTCCTTAAAAAGCCTTTATAGTCATTAGATATGTCTGCGCAAGGTGCTTTAAGTCCTACCCTAGTATATGGACCATGACTTTCTGTATAAATCGAATGACTAGAATTTCTCACCTTTCTAGATATTGCTTCAACATTTTCTGAATTTGTAAATGATCCTAGAATTATAATGCAATCATCCGCTTCCAGATTTGAATCAATACTTGTCACTGTTTCATTCTCTCCATCATAAATATCTGTATCATTATCTGAAACTGTCTCCTCTAGCATTTCTTGTTCATCCTCCAGCACTTCCACCTCCTGGTCATAACTTATTTCCTCCGATCCTTCACCGGAATCATTTGATTTAAGCGCTTCTTGTTCTTCTAAATATTCAAGATTTTCTTTTTCTGCCTCTGTAATCACTGGGTCAGTGTCACTGTTACAAGCTTTAAAACCAAATATCAGCAATGCAAGTAGGCCCAAAAACCCAAAAATGGCAATTAACCAATTCCAAAGGCTAGAGCTTTTAGAAACTTCGCCAGTCCTAGTATTTTGAAGCATTGGGACTGCTTCGACTTTCGTCCCCACCTGAGAAACTGGTTTGGTTTCGATCGGATTTTCTTCTTTATATACCGGCGGTGGAACGGCCTGAGCAGGAGGTAAATCTACTTTTGGTAGCGATTTATTTATGCGGTCCTCCGTTAGCTGGTTTGAGATAAAATTAATTTTTCCATCCTCCTCCTTCTGAAGATTTCCCAGATAAGCAATTTCCACCTGATTGGATTCCATTAAACCTCGGAGTACCTCAGAACTAAATTCTTCAACGAAATTTTTAGAAAATTCTGTAGACAACCCGGTATTCTTGGCGATTATGCTCGAAAGTGCCGTAGAGGATTCATCGTGACTTTCAGAATACGCTATTTTTTTACCAGGCGGTAGCAGTGTTTTTCTGCCATCTCCAAAACTTGCAGGTCTATTAATAAAACTAAAGGTGCCAAGACCGGGTACCACAGCTTCTTCTTCCTGAAGTAGCAGCTCTAAAATATGTTTTGGTAAATTGACTTTCATTGCACCCATTTTGTTCAAAGCCAAAGATAAACAATGTGCAGACTTTAATATTCAAGAATTTTAAAGGTCGTTCGACGATTTTGCTGGTGTTGTTCTTCTAAGCAGCTTTCGCAAATGCAGTTTACCGTCGGATTTCCTTCTCCAAAGCCTTTATAAGTAAGTCTTTCTCCTGCTATTCCTTTAGTTTGAAGGAATTCAACAGCTGATTTGGCTCTTTTCGTTGATAGATCTAAGTTATATTCTACCTCTCCTCGGCAATCTGTATGAGAGGCAAGCTCAATTTTAAGCCCTGGGTTAAGCTTTAGAAGCCCCGCAAGGCTATCTAAAGTTGGCTCTGCATCTGATCTTATATTCCATTTATCAAAATCATAAAAGATATTTTCCAATACAATTTCTTCATTCAATTTAATTGGCTCTAATTCAATTTTAAAGTTTATAGTATGGCTGGTCTTATTTGCCGGAAGGCTAGAAAGATCAGATGTTAAATTTGTGCTGTTGGTAAAATATCCTTCAACGGTTGCATTGATTAAATAATTCTTATCAACTTCCCCATCAAATATTAAAGCTCCATTTTTATCTGTTTTCAATGATGTTGTTTGATTAACAACAACATCAACAAAAGGCAGCGAGTTTCCAGTCTCTTTATCAACAATTTTTCCTGCGATATATATGGTAGGAACAATTGGTTTATCTTCAATAGGTGAAGTATCCTTGTCTATTGTAAGTATCCTTTCTTCAAAAAAATAAATATCATCTCCTTCAGAATTCTGACGAGAAGAACAGAAGTATCCGGTTGACCTTAATCCCTTTTTCATGTCCTCAATAAAGCTGATACCAAAATCATCACCTTCAGAATTTATAGGTGAAACCAAAGCTTCTGGCCTTGTAAATTTACCAACTTCATCCAAGTAACTTTGATAAATATCCAATCCACCCAATCCGCTTAGTTTGTCAGAAGAAAAGTATAAAGTGTCCTTTCTACTCGTAGGAAATTTTTCGTCGCCTTCCGTATTTATAGCTCCTTCCAAATAAGCGGCTTTGGTCCATCCAGTAGGAAGTAATCTAGAGTAATACAAATCATAGCTATCATAATTCCCATGAGGTCCTACGGAAAATATCATAAGACTATCTTGAGCCATCAAGGCCGGATGGCCTACATTCACATCTTCATTAAAAAAAGAAATAGCTACTGGATCTGTCCATTGTCCTCTCACTTTTTGGCTCTTGTAGATTCGACAATGTTTATTTCGGAGTTGTAGTTCTTCGCAACGGGTAAAATAGAATTCCGAACCGTCGGCATTCATACACCCACTTCCCTCATTTTGATCTGTATTTAAGAACGGATCAAAAGATTGAACTTTAAAATTTTCAAGCTTGGCCTCATACAAATCTGAATAATGTAATCCATTCCATTTATATACGTCAGCTCCTTCTTTTGTAGGGCGGTCAGAAGCAAATATTATTATTTTATCTTGAAATACGAATGGGCTATATTCATTAAATTCTGTATTGAAAGATACACTTTCTACGTTATAACTTTCATCTGGAATGTTCCTTTTAGAGTCTAGAATAGCTTGAATAAATTTCTGCTCACTGGCGTAAGTATTTGATGAATATTTTTGCTGGAGTTCTTTATACGCTGCTAAAGATTGAGCATAAGCGCCCTGTCGTTTTAAGGATTCAGCCAATCTTTTCAGTGTAACTTCCTTAGAACTATGTTTATAGGATTTGGCATACCACTCAGAGGCCTCAGGAATTTGTCTCAGTGCCAATTTAGACTCTCCTATTAAGAATGACAGGTAGGCTTTGGACTCTTGATTATTTGCCTTAGAATATTCATCATTGAGCATGTCAATGGCCGTTGCATATTGTTTCAATTCAAAAGCTTCTTTGCCATTTGCAATCTTTTTTTGAAGATTGCATCCATAGATTATACCCAAAAGTAGGAGCATAAAAAAAAGAGCGTTATTTGATTTGATCCAAAACATGGTTACAAATAAAATAACTCTCTTTGAAAGCTCGGTATTTTATGATACTTCTTTTATCTCTAGTTTTATCCTAGATAAGATTTAAGTGCATTTTTATTTGAAGATTTCCTTAACCTTCTCAGTGCCCGCTCCTTGATCTGTCTCACTCTTTCTCTTGTAAGACCATATAAATCCCCTATTTCTTCAAGGGTAAGCGAACTGTGCCCGTTTAACCCATAATAAGAGCATAGTACTTCGACCTCTCTTGGAGATAGTAAGGATAAGCCATGCTTTAATTCATCTTTAAGAGATTGGTCCATGAGGCCAAGGTCTGGTAATTCTTGATCATGTTCGTTGAACAGATCAATCATGGTTGCTTCGCCAGAATCTCCTCCTACTGGAGCATCCATGGAAAGGTGTCTTGAACCTCCTTTTAAAAGGTTGGCAACTTCTTTTGGTTTGATTTCCAGAATGTCTGCCAATTCTTCGTTTGACGGTTCTCTTTCAAATTCTTGAACGAATGATACGAATGCATCATTTACCTTTTTGTAAGAGCTGACCTTATTCAATGGTAATCTTACTAATCTGCTATATTCTACAATGGATTGCAGGATAGATTGTCTAATCCACCACACCGCATAAGAAATGAACTTAAACCCTTTTGTTTCATCAAATCTTCTTGCAGCTTTCATAAGGCCTACATTCCCTTCGTTGATTAAATCACTGAGAGATAGGCCCTGATTCTGGTATTGCTTGGCGACAGAGACAACAAAACGCAGATTAGCTTGTGTCATTCTTTCAAGCGCGTCATGGTCTCCTTCTCTGATTCTGCGAGCAAGAACAGCTTCTTCATCACCTGTCAAAAGGTCTATTTTACTAATATCATTTAGATATTTGTCAAGTGCGACACTCTCTCTAGAGGTAATTTTGTTTGTAATCTTTAATTGTCTCATAAATATTTCTCTTCTGGTATTGACATAGTCAATAAAATAACTTAAACATTGTTTAAATTATTACGCTAATAGCGTTGATAAAGTTTCAGAAGAGCAAAAAAAATTCCAATCAGTGTCAGAACTGATTGGAATTCAATTATAATTAACTTTTTGTAAACTATCTTACTCAGTTTTGGAAGATTGCTTTCTCGGATCAGGTAAAAGTGCCTTTCTAGACAATCTCATTTTTCCATTCTTAGGATCAATTCCTACAAGTTTCACCCTAACTGTATCTCCTTCTTTAAACACATCTGCTACATTCTCAATTCTTGTATGAGAAATTTCAGATACATGGAGAAGTCCACTTTTCCCTTTAAAGTCTACAAATACACCATAAGGCATAATTGAAGCTACGGTAGCATCATACTCATCTCCTACAGACGGTTCGAAAGTAATTTCTGTAATTCTAGCCGTGGCCGCATCAATACTTGCCTTATCAGAACTTGAGATTGAAACTATTCCTCTGTCTCCTTCTTCTTCGATATTAATTACGGTGCCTGTAGTTAATTGTATATCCTGGATAATTTTTCCTCCTGGTCCAATAACAGCTCCGATGAATGATTTATCTATGTTTATTTCGATCATTCTAGGTGCGTGAGGCTTAAGATCTTCTCTAGCATTTTCTAGCGTCTTAGCCATTTCTCCTAAAATGTGTAATCTTCCTTCTTTGGCTTGATCGAGAGCTTTTTCAAGCAAATCATAAGGCATTCCATCTACCTTAATATCCATCTGACAAGCCGTAATTCCTTTTGATGTACCGGTAACTTTAAAATCCATATCACCTAAAGCATCCTCATCTCCCAAAATATCAGAAAGAATCATGTTCTTATCTTCAGAAGCAATCATTCCCATAGCAATTCCTGAAACAGGTCTTGTAATCTTAATTCCAGCATCTTGAAGTGCCAATGAACCTGCACAAACGGTTGCCATTGATGAAGAACCATTAGATTCCATGATATCCGAAACCAAACGGATAGTATACGGCATTTCTTCTGGAAGAACTTGCTTTAAAGAACGACTCGCAAGATTAGCGTGTCCAACTTCTCTTCTACCCGGACCTCTCATAGGTTTTGTCTCTCCTACTGAAAGCGCTGGGAAGTTATAGTGCAAAATAAATTTCTTGTACGATGATTCCAAAGCGGTATCAAGCATGGCTTGATCAAGTTTAGTACCAAGGGTTAATGAGGTCAATGCCTGAGTTTCGCCTCTATTAAATATGGCAGAACCATGAGCACTCGGTAGGTAATCTACCTCGGTCCAGATGTCTCTCACATCCCTAGGACCCCTTCCATCCAGTCTTTCATTGGTCTCTAGCATGTAAGCCCGGATCAATTCTTTCTGAAGTTTACCAAAATATTTTGAGATGAACGGAGACTTTTCACCCATCGCCTCTTCACCAAATTTCTCTAAAGCTAAAGCCTTTAGATCTTCTTTCACTTTCTTAAATCCAGCCTTTCTTTCCTTTTTATTAAGGTTTGATTTTGCAACTTCTTTAATTCCAGCAGAGGCGTTTGCTTTTACAAACTCATATGCTTCCTCATCTACAGCTGCTGGCTCTACTTCTCTTTTAATGGTTTTATCACCTAAAAGTTTAGCAAGTTCTAGTTGTGCTTTACATTGAACTTTTATGGCCTCATGCCCAACTTTAATTGCTTCAATTAGCTCACTTTCTTGTACTTCATGCGCTTCACCTTCGACCATTGTGACGTCATCAATGGTTGCTCCTACGACAATTTCTAAAGTTGCATTTTCTAATTGAGATCTTGTTGGGTTTACAACATGCTTACCATCAATTTTTGCTACTCTAACCTCTGAAATAGGTCCTGCGAAAGGAATATCTGAAGTCATTAAAGCGGCTGATGTTGCCAAGGCTGCATAGGCATCAGGCAATACATCCATTTCACCTGAAATTAGGTTGATAATAACTTGAGTATCAAACATATATCCATCCGGAAATAAAGGTCTGATGGCTCGATCTACCAATCTTGATACGAGTATTTCGTAATCATTCAATCGGGTTTCTCTTCTAAAAAAGTTTCCAGGTATTCTTCCTACAGCAGCAAATTTCTCTTGATAATCTACAGAGAGAGGAAAAAAGCTTTGTCCTTCACGAGCTTCGTAATTAGAAACGACAGAGCAAAAAAGCATTGTTTTTCCAACTTTAACTACGACAGATCCGTGAGCTTGTGTGGCAAGTTTGCCAGTTTCAATGACTACTTCCTGCCCATCTGGTAGGTTAAATGAAGCAGTAATAGGAGTAATGTTTCCCATGTATGTTTTTATTAATATGTATAAAAGTAGCTTACTTGAGACCTGTGTAGCTTCTTGTGAAAAGCTTGTTACTTTCGGAGCTTAAGCTTGTCTATAATATTTCTATATCTTTCGATATCTTTTTTGCCTAAGTAAGTTAAAAGTCTCTTTCTTTTACCTACTAGCGTAAGAAGTGCCTTTCTACTTGCATGATCTTTCTTATTCGCTCTAAGGTGATCTGAAAGAGCCTGAACGCGAAAAGTAAAAAGCGCTATCTGACCTTCAATAGAACCTGTGTTGGCTTTGTTGCCCCCATGTTCTTGAAAAATCTCTTGTTTTGATTCTGTTGTTAAGTATGTTGCCATTGTTATTTTTTTTACCAAAGAAGATTACGGAAATCATAATTTAGCGGTGCAAATGTACAATAATATTCTATATAATTCACGCCTATGTTCTTTAAAATAGCCGACTTCAAGGTATTTAGATTCATTATTTTGAGTCTACTCTTTTCAATTTCTTCTTGGCATCTACACGCTCAAGAGTTAATTATTGATAGCCTAGGCTATGAATCCTTCCAAATGATTGAGAATGATACCTCATACACCATGAAAAAGTACTTCTTAGTACTTTTAAAGGAAGGAGATAATCGAAGCCAATCGGATAGCTTAGCCGCTGAAATACAGAAAGGGCATATGGCTCACATGAACAAACTCGCAGAACAAGGATTTTTGGATATAGCGGGACCGATGAGTGATCAAGGACAACTAAAAGGAATGATGATATTGTCAGCTCCTACCATGAATCAAGTTCAAAATTTAGTTGCTCAAGATCCAGCTGTTATTGCCGGGAGATTGATTATGGAAGTAAAACCCTTTTGGGCAGCCAAAGGAAGTAAACTGAAATAAGTCCGATATCTAAAAACCTGCTCTTAAGAGACCATCAACATTTGATTGTCCATAATTGTACTTCAAGAATTCCAAATTGCTATTCGTGACGCCGATAAAGAAACTATACTGTTCACGGAATGGCGCCCAACTAAAACTCATTCTCCAGCAATGCAAGTTTCGTGAAAGCGAAAATGATGGATAGACCCAAGATTTATTTTTGAAGTCATAGGAGATATTACCTATGTTCATATCCCATTTATCTGTCAACGCTATTCTTCCATTTAATCGCAGAGTGTTAGCAACCAATTCATCTTTACGCTCCCCTTTCGTCGTTATAAAATTATATTGAATGTTGTGCTCCAATGTCAAGTTTTCTATCCAAGTTGCTAAACTAGATGGTCCTCTTTCTTTTGGATCTTCAACTTCAGAATCACCACTCGAATTTGATGACTTTTTCTTATTTATAAAATCTACAATTTGCTTCAGCTTAAATCTTGAATTTAATTTCAGAAAACCATCATCCATTCTTAAAGGAATTAACCGGTCACTTGTTCCTACAAATTGATTCACCCGCCCATTTTCATTTTCTACATATGGGTCAAAGCCAAATCCAAATCCAAATGTTGTAATTCCTTTAAATAATCTTGCAGTTCCTCTAATGGACATCTCATCATAATTAAGACTGTCTTTTGCAAGATCATAACCACTAGAAAAATTTAAGTTATCTAGTAATTTTATTTTCTTTTCTGTCGAATCTTTCTTTGAAAAATACTTCATTTCAACCGTACCACCTACCGTCAAGCCTACCCTTCCTCTCAGATCATGTAACCCAGGTACACTTACTGCTGCTCTTTCAAAAGGAGAATAATAGATGGTGTCCTGCCCCGATAAAAGAATCTGTTCATAAGCCGATCTAGTCTCCGGCGCATAATTAAAATTTAAACTTGGTTTTATGGTGTGTCGATATCCTCGAAACCAGCCTTTAGTTGCTGGAAGTGAGGCAAAAATATTAGTTTTTAAAGAGGCGCCTGTTGAAAAATCTCGATAACTTCTAAACGAACCATTAAACTTAGTTACTGTTCTTTCTATGCCCTTTTCATCTGTTTCAATACTTTTTTGAGCTGTTTGAAAAAGCCACATTTCATTATAACTGGCGGAAGGAACAAAGTTAAAATGCTTCAATATCCTATAGGATGCACCCGTATTAAATCTATTAGATATTCCAGATCTCATTTCATCAAAAACTACTTTAGTAAATATTGTACTATCAGTGGATGAAATTAAATTCTTAAACTCTGTATCATATTTAAAGGAGATCTTTTCATACCATCTCTCGTCCGTGCTAGGTCTGGTCTTACTCTTGAATGGAAATATAGTATTCATTCTTAGTTGTATATCTGGAAGCGTTACATCTATGGTTTCCTGCCTCGTGTTTTGACTATGTCTGAATGCACTAGTAAAGCTGAATGGTGTCCTTGGCATGCTATGGCTGAAAGACAAATTGGAAGTATATACATTATTTAGAACGGAGTTGGCATCATTGTTAACAGCAGCAGCAAATCCATTAAATTGAAAATTTACATCCCCTCCAAATTTTCTGTAAGGGTGAGCCTTAGTGTCCTGATTATGTCTGATTCCGATAGCAAACCTCTTCCTTGATTCTAAATATGCTTCTGAATTTTCTACATAGTCATTGTCATATCTAACTGTGAAAGACCCAGAGTATCTATACCGCTTTTTATAGTTGGATGTAGCGGTAATTCCATGGGATAAATTGGTATACAAATTTCCTTTTAATATTAAGTTCATGTAGTCATTAATCGGGAAGTACCACCCTAGACCTTCAATCCCAAACCCTTGTTCTGGTGAGTAACGAAAATCATTTGGAAAAATTAATCCAGAGCTTTCGGATTCAGTCAATGGAAAAAATCCAAATGGAAGCCAAAGCGGTGTGGGTACCCCAGCCAGTTCTAGATTAGACGGACCAACAACTGCAACTTTGTTGGCAACAACTTTCATTTTATTTGCTCGGATCCCGTAGTGAGGCTCAGGATGGTTGCAAGAAGTAATCAATGCATCCTTATTGTATATAATATCATTGTTACCTAGACTATCTTGCGCCTTGCTTACATATTTAGTTTTTGCTCCATGAACGAATAGTCCACCTTCATTAGTAATTGCATCATAGACAATACCCTTCTTCTTTTTAAAATTATACTTTAACCGGTCATAGGTAAATTCCCTTTCTCCATCATTGAAAGTCGGTAGCTGTTTTTCTTCACCTTCTAAGCTATTTAGACCTTCTGCAGTAGCAATGTTATTCTCCATATCAAAGATGATATAGCCTGCATTCAACTTCATATTTTCATACTCAACATAAGCTTTCCCATATAAATGCATGGTCTGAGACTTGTGATCGTACCACTGAGTATCTTGGGCCCCATAATTAATTACTGCCTCTAAAGAATCATTGGATGTTAAATTTGATCTTTTTAAGACTAAAGAGCTGTCCTTCCTTTCATTAAGACTCAGGACGTTTAAGGAATCTTTAAGAGTTGTTGTTTCTGGTATTGTATCCACCGTTCCCTTGTAAGGAACTCTGCCCATAGAATCTTTATGAATAACAACATTGGAATCTGGTAAAATGAGCTCAAGTGAGTCAATTTCTTGTCCATTTGCCGAAAGGCTAAAAAAACATATTATAAATATCGATATAGTGTAATTACCTAATTTCAAATAAGTTACGTAGTTTTGTGGCGTATTGTAAAAATACAAAAACAAAATAATGAAACTACACACAATGAATACCCTTACTGGGTTTATGGCTTCTTTTTGCCTTGTGCTGTTCTATCTATGTCCTTTCAACGCTATTAGTAAGCAATCATTGTTACATTTCTCGTTTAATAATCCATCTTCTCCTATTATTATCGTTGTAGATCCCGGTCATGGTGGCAAGGATAACGGCTGTACAGGAAGAAATCAAGTTGAAAAAGATATTAATTTACAAATTGCTAAAGAGCTAGAGTACATTCTCGAGAGAGATAACCCAAACTTTGAGGTAATTTTAACACGTCGCACAGATGAGTTCATTAGTCTGAAAGAACGTGTCAGAATCGCCAATGACAATAATTCAAGTCTTTTTCTATCCATTCATTGTAATTCAATCAATATAGCTAGTGTTTCTGGGTCTGAAACTTATGTAGCAGGATTAGATATGGTCCATTCAAAACAGAATAATCACCATCATGAAGGTGTTGAGGACTTTTCAAATGTATCAACACTTCCTCATGCTGAAAAGATGGTGGTACTTAAAGAAAGTTTAGATCTTGCCTCAAATTTAGCAAATGCTATGGGTCATCGCCTCCCGTATAAGAATAGAGGAGTTAAGGAGGCTGGCTTCACTGTTTTAAAGTATTTAAGAATGCCAGGTAGCTTGGTAGAAATAGGGTATTTATCCAATCCGATACAAGAAAATTATATAGGTTCTGAAGCTGGGATGCTAGAAATTGCACACAGTTTAAATGACGGAATATTGGCATATTTAGAGCAGACTGTATTTGAGGTTAACCGAGAAAGACCTCTCCCTCATGCCAATGCAAATCTTGAATCATTTAATCATGCACCGCACGGTATGATATATAGTGTCAAGCTTGAAGAAAGCATTGATAGACCAATTTTATATTTTGAGAAAAAATGGGACAAACTAGAATCTCTTCAAATAATTAAGAAAGGAAATAATTACATTTATCATACAGGTAACTATTCTACCCTAGAAGCCGCTAAAATATCCATAGGATACCTAAACAATATTGGATTCAATAATCTCAGTGTTATTGAAATTCCTATGGATCAATAACTACAGTAAACTAAGGCACATACTATTGTTAATTTAATGTAATTTTGCGCTTAGTTTAAAATTTCATTTTTTTCAATTCCGATCTATTATAGTTTCTATTCAAATCAAATTATGAAGAAAGAAATTCGTCTTGGAATCCTTGCGATACTCACCATTGCTGTATCTATATGGGGTTATAAATATTTAAAAGGACAAAACGTATTTAGCAACGTAAATATCATTACTGTTGAGTTTGATGAGGTAAAAAATCTTGAAGTTGCTTCTCCAGTATCCATTAGGGGGTTTATTGTCGGGTCTGTATTAAACTTTGACATTGATTCTGAAAATGTGAATAAAATTCTCGTAACCTTCGATGTTGCAGGCAATCTAAAACTACCCAAAAATACCAGGGCTACCTTGAAAAGCGAAAGTGTAATGGGAGGTCGTTACATTGAACTTGAATTTGATGTGCTTTGCGATGGAAGCAATTGTCTCCAAGATGGCGACAGAATTGAAGGTAGTACAGCTGGTATGATTTCCAGTTTCCTTTCAGAAGAGGAGTTTGGAGGCTATGTTTCAAAAATAGGGATGGGGATGGACACCATTGTTGGTAAACTCGGAAATCTAGAAGAAGATAATCCACTGAACAAAACTATCCGAGACTTAGAAAAATCAATGGCAAATTTTGCTTCCATCACTACCCAAATAAATGCCATGTTAGGTAGCACCACTAAAAATATAAATCGAACAATGAATAACCTCGATATTATTAGTGAAAACTTGGCTGCTAACAATGGTAAAATATCAGGTTTGCTATCAAATTTTGAAGCGATAAGTAATGATATAAAAAATGCTAATATTGGGTCGACGATCGCTTCCGCAAATGGAGCATTAGACTCTTCAAGTAAAGCGATAAATGAAATAAAAGCTTTGGTTGCTAACACTCAGTCTTCTATTGAAAATCTAAATAAGGTTATCACAAAAATGGATAGTCAAGATGGCACGCTTGGAAAATTGATCAATGATGAGGGACTTTACAACAATCTCAATAGTACTACTAAAAACCTTGACCATCTGCTACAAGATCTACGCCTCAACCCTAAGCGATATGTGAATGTTAGTGTATTTGGAAAAAAGAATAAGCAACCATATGTACTTCCTGAGGATGACCCAGCCATAGATAACTAACAAAAAATAAGGGGGAGCTAATACTATAAGGCTGACCTGCTTTTATTCATTTGTTTGTACTTATTCTTAAGCTGCTTAAAGGAGACCATTTTTTTTAAATCTTCGTCCCACAACTTATGTTTATACATCGATAGGCTTTTAAAGAAAGTGATCTCTGTAACATATTTATTCAATATTGGATTCTCCTTATAGCATTTTGGCAAATTGTAATTAGGTATCAAGCTATTTAGATGATGGATGTGGTGGTATCCAATATTACCAGTCAGCCAGTGCCATACCCTTGGTAACTTATAGTAGCTACTTCCTTTGATAGAGGCAATGAGAAAATCCCATTTATCTCTCCATTCTTTATAAGCTGATTCATGCTGATGCTGAACGTAAAAAAACCAAAAGGCAATGATCCCAAAGAAGAAAATAATCGATAATTGGATGGTTAAAAATTTAGCCCAGCCCAATAGATAACCAAGAATTGCATACACAACAAAGATTCCTAGATTATTAAGAATTTGGTTTCTGGTGATTTTTAAATTTTTACCAAACTCCTTGTTGTATCGATTAGTTATAATTATGTAATACATGGGCGCAATTCCAAACAACACAATTGGATTTCGCCATACTCTGTAAAAGAATTTGCCCGGCTTAGACTTAGACAAATACTCCTTAACCGTTAAGGTAGGAATATCGCCTACGTCTCTCACTTCCAATTGTCCGTTGTGTCCGTGGTGAAAATTATGAACCTTAGCCCAGTATTTATAAGGTATTCCACAAAAGAAACTACAAATTGTGCCAACTGCATTATTCAAAGCCTTGGAGTTAAAGAAAGATTGATGTCCACAATCATGTTGTATTATGAAAATACGCACGAGGAAAAATGCATTGATCAAAAGCAGTGGAATGGCGAGAAATATTGACCAATCTAAACTAAAGTAGATTAAAATCCAAAGACCGATAAAAGGACCAAAACTATTGATCAGCTGTATTGTGGCCTTCTTTGCATCTGCTACCTGATATTTTGAGACTATATTCTTCCAATCATGTAATGCATCTCTTATCTGTTGATTTGATACGCTACTTGAAATACTATTCACAAGACTTAATTTTGATACAATATTAGTGAATATAACCAAAAAAGGAGGTACCATTCGATACCTCCTTTTATTCTTCAATGTCGTTTTAAATATTATTCAGCCGGCTCTTCTTCCATCTCGGGCTCTTCCTCTACAATAGGTTTAGGAGTTACGATCAATCTCTTGAACTCTTTAAATCCAGTACCTGCTGGTATATTCTTTCCAGAAATTACATTTTCTTTCAAACCAGTTAAATGATCTTTCTTCGCTGCAATTGCTGCTGTACTCAATACTTTTGTGGTCTCTTGGAATGAGGCTGCTGAAATCCAACTTCTTGTTCCTAATGAAGATCTAGTGATACCCTGCAACATCGGCTTCGAAGTCGCTGACACTGCATTTCTGTATCCTAAGGTCTTTTTATCATTTCTCTTCAAGAAGGAATTCTCTTCTCTGATTTGTCTCAATCCAACCAACTGACCTATTCTCAACTTCGTTGATTCACCTGCTTCTGTAATGATATACTTGTCAAAGATGTAATCATTCTGTTCTAAGAAATCATTCTTCTGAACCGGCTCACCTTCTAAGAATATTGTATCTCCTGGATCTTCTATTTCTACCCTTCTCATCATCTGTCTGACAATTACTTCGATATGTTTATCATTAATGCCAATTCCTTGAGATCTATATACTTCCTGAATACCATTTACTAAATACTGTTGCACTGCAAATGGACCAGAAATATTCAATATATCAAATGGGGATGTTGCACCATCTGAAAGCTGAGTTCCTGCTTTCACAAAATCTCCTTCTTGAACTAGGATCAATTTGGATTTTCCAATCAAATATTTATGTCGTTGATCTGTTTTAGAATCTTCAACAAATACCTCTTGATTACCCCTCTTAATTTTACCGAAAGAAACTATTCCATCAATGGCTGAAATTACTGCAGGGTTAGAAGGATTTCTAGCTTCAAATAATTCGGTAACCCTTGGTAGACCACCGGTAATATCTGTAAGTTTTCCTAATTTCCTCGGAATCTTTGCAATCCTTTCACCCGCTACAACAGAACCTCCGTTTTCAACCGTAACATATGCTCCTACCGGCAAGTTATAAGATTTAACTTCATTTCCTTTCGAATCAACAATTTTAATTCCAGGAATAATTTTCTTGTTCTTAGTCTCTGTTACAACAATGTCTACATTTCCTGTTTGTTCATCAATCTCCTTTCTGAAGGTATCACCTTCTACTAGATCTGAAAACTCAACAAGTCCTCCAAATTCAGAAACAATAGGAGCATTAAACGGATCCCATTTAGAAACCACATCTCCCTTTTTAACCTTAGACTTATCCTTGATCAAAATTTCAGAACCGTAGGTAATGTGTGTTGATGACCGTACTTTATTAGTTTCAGGATCTACAATTCTAACTTCTCCGGATCTTGAAAGTACAATAATTGCAGTCTTTCCTTTGTCGGTGTATTCTACAGTTTTAATGTTATCAAATTCAACATTACCATCGAATTTAGCTGTAAACTCAGACTCTGATTGACTTACTGAGGCAATACCCCCAACGTGGAATGTACGAAGCGTCAATTGTGTTCCTGGCTCACCAATACTCTGTGCAGCGATAATACCTACTGCATCTCCGTTTTCTGCAATTCTATTAACCGCTAAATTCTTACCGTAACACTTACGACAAACTCCTTCTCCTGATTCACAAGTCAGTACAGATCTGATCAGTACAGATTCAATTTCTGCTGCCTCTATTTCATCCGCTTTCTCTTCGCTTATGTAAGTACCAGCCTCCAATATGATATCACCCGTTTCTGGATGAGCCACATCTTGTAATGTAAATCTACCTTCAATTCTTGCAGATAAAGTTTCTACAATTTTATCATTCTCAATAAATGGAGTTGTTGCAATACCTCTTAGGGTATGGCAATCATCTTGTGAGATAATAACATCCTGAGAAACATCAACCAACCTTCTAGTCAAATAACCGGCATCGGCTGTCTTCAATGCTGTATCGGCCAAACCTTTTCTCGCACCGTGAGTAGAGATGAAATAATCTTGAATCGATAATCCATCAAGGAAGTTAGAAAGAATTGGATTCTCAATAATTGAACCTCCTGTATCTCCAGACTTTCTAGGTTTTGCCATCAATCCCCTCAATCCACACAGCTGCTTAATCTGCTGTTTGGATCCCCTAGCTCCAGAATCAAGCATCATATAAACTGAATTAAATCCATCTTTATGAGCAGCAAGCTCAGACATTAGATTTTCAGTAATCTTGTTATCTGCATAAGTCCACTTATCAATAACTTGATTGTATCGTTCATTTGGAGTAATCAATCCTAAATTATAGCTTTCCCATACCTCATCTACCTCGTTTTGCGCTTCAATCAAAGTTTGCTCCTTCACTGAAGGGTTAATCAAATCTCCCAAGTTAAAAGATAGTCCTCCTTTGAATGACCAGTAGAAACCTAGCTCCTTAATGTTATCTAAAAAGGTAGCAGTTGTCGGAAAATCTGTTCTCTTAATTACATTAGAAATTACCTTTTTCAAGTTCTTCTTAGAAAGAACAAGATTTATAAAAGGTACATCTAAAGGAGCTTTTTCATTAAATAAAATTCTACCGACAGTAGTTTCAATTAATTGTTGCTCAAACTCCCCTTCTTCATTTTCTACTCTCGCCTTAACCTTAACCTTTGCATGAAGCTCTGCTTTACCCTCGTTATAAGCAATAATTGCTTCCTCAGAAGAATAAAAAGTCATGCCCTGTCCTCTTGGTGATTTTGTAGAAACCTCTGGGTATTGCTTTGTCAAATAATATAATCCAAGTACCATATCCTGCGAAGGAAGAGTAATTGGAGAACCATTCTGCGGATTCAACATGTTATGACATGCAAGCATTAGTACCTGTGCCTCAAGAATCGCTGCTTGACTTAGAGGAACGTGAACGGCCATTTGATCACCATCAAAATCGGCATTAAACGCACCACAAACCAATGGGTGAAGTCTAATCGCCTTTCCTTCAATTAAAATCGGTTGGAAAGCCTGTATAGATAACCGGTGTAAGGTAGGGGCCCTGTTCAATAGTATCGGGTGTCCCTTGAGTATGTTTTCTAGTATTTCCCAAATAATTGGATCTTTACGATCAACTAATTTCTTTGCTGACTTTACAGTCTTTACAATTCCTCGTTCTATTAATTTCTTAATTACAAATGGCTTGAAAAGCTCCGATGCCATCCCTTTAGGAAGCCCACATTCATGTAACTTCAAATTAGGCCCAACAACGATTACAGAACGACCAGAATAATCTACCCTTTTTCCTAAAAGGTTCTGTCTAAATCTACCCTGCTTACCTTTAAGAATATCAGACAATGATTTCAATGATCGTCCACCTTCTGCTTTTACAGCATTTGACTTTCGTGAATTATCAAATAAGGAATCTACTGCTTCCTGAAGCATTCTTTTCTCATTTCTAAGAATTACCTCTGGTGCTTTAATTTCTAATAATCTCTTCAATCTGTTATTTCTAATAATAACTCTTCGGTAAAGATCATTCAAATCAGAACTTGCAAATCTACCTCCATCTAAAGGAACCAACGGTCTTAGTTCTGGCGGAATAACCGGAAGGTAATCTATAATTGTCCATTCTGGCTTATTTTCAATTTCCTTCTGTCCATCTCTAAATGCTTCTACAACTCTAAGTCTCTTTAGCGCTTCTGACTTTCTTTGTTGCGAAGTTTCAGTCGCTGCCGCATGTCTTAATTCGTATGACAACTCATCCAGCTGCAATCTCATCAAAAGTTCTCTGACTGCATCCGCGCCCATCTTAGCGATGAACTTATTCGGATCAGTATCTTCTAACATCTGATTTTCTTTTGGCAAAGTGTCAAGTACTGCGAAGTACTCATCTTCTGTCAAAAGATCCTTTTTCTCGATTTCTCCCTCTTTGGCACCAGGCTGAATAACAGCGTATCTTTCATAGTAAATGATAGATTCAAGTTTCTTAGAAGAAAGACCAAGCAGGTATCCAATTTTATTTGGAAGAGATTTAAAAAACCATATGTGAACCACAGGCACAACTAGCTTGATGTGTCCCATTCTTTCTCTTCTCACCTTTTTCTCGGTGACTTCAACCCCACATCGATCACAGACTATGCCTTTATATCTAATCCTCTTGTACTTCCCACAGTAGCATTCATAATCCTTTACAGGACCAAAAATCCTTTCACAGAATAGACCATCTCTTTCTGGCTTATATGTCCGATAGTTAATGGTCTCAGGTTTCAGAACCTCACCAAAAGATCTTTCCAATATATCATCAGGAGAAGTAAGACTAATTCTGATTGAATCGAACGATCTTTGGTTTTGTGTTTTTTTCTTAAACGCCATGCTATAAATGAAGTTTTAATTAATCAAATTTTACATCAAGAGCTAATCCTCTTAGCTCATGCACCAGTACATTAAATGATTCTGGAATTCCTGGCTCAGGAAGATTGTCACCCTTGACAATTGCTTCATAAGTTTTAGCTCTTCCAATAATGTCATCTGACTTTAAGGTCAGTAATTCTCTTAGAATGTTTGATGCTCCAAATGCCTCCAATGCCCATACTTCCATCTCACCAAAACGCTGACCACCAAACTGCGCTTTACCACCCAATGGTTGCTGTGTAATAAGTGAGTATGGTCCGATAGATCTTGCGTGCATCTTGTCATCAACCATGTGTGATAATTTCAACATGTATATAATTCCAACAGTAGCCTCCTGGTGAAATTTGTCTCCGGTCTCTCCATCATAAAGGGTTGTCTGACCTAAGGTCGGTAGCTCAGCCTTTTTGATGTAGCCATCTATTTGCTCTAAACTTGCTCCATCAAAAATTGGCGTTGCAAATTTTAAATCTAATTTATCTCCAGCCCAACCAAGAACCGTCTCAAATATTTGACCTAAGTTCATCCTTGATGGTACACCTAATGGATTTAGTACGATATCAACTGGAGTTCCATCATCAAGGAAAGGCATATCTTCACCTCTGACGATTCTTGCAACAATTCCCTTGTTACCGTGTCTCCCTGCTAACTTATCTCCAACCTTCAGTTTTCTCTTCTTCGCCATGTAAACCTTGGCCAATTTCAATACACCAGCAGGTAGCTCATCACCAATACTAATGTTGAACTTCTCTCTTTTATACCGCCCGATCTCCTCATTCAATTTGATCGTATAGTTGTGCAGGAGTGTTGCAATTTGTTTATTGACGTCATCATCCTTTGTCCACCTGGAATAATCAATTTCATTGTATGAAATATTCTTCAAGACCTTGGTAGAAAACTTGGTACCTTTTGATATTAATTCAAGGTTGTAAATAGTTTTTACTCCCTCTGAAGTTTTACCTTTTGTAAGAATCATCAGCTTATCGACCAATTTAGTCTTAAGTTCATTTACTGCAACTGCATGTGAATCATCAAGCTTGGAAAGAAGTTCTTTTTCTTGAACTTTTTGCAACTTGTCTTTTTTCGCTCTTGCAAATAATTGCTTACCAATGATAACCCCTTCTGTAGAAGGCTTCGCCTTGAGAGAAGCATCCTTAACATCACCAGCCTTGTCTCCAAAAATTGCTCTCAGAAGTTTTTCTTCTGGCGTCGGATCTGATTCTCCTTTCGGAGTAATCTTTCCAATTAAGATGTCACCTTCTTTTACCCAAGCACCAACTCTTATTATTCCATTTTCATCAAGATCTTTAGTTGCATCTTCACTTACATTTGGAATATCATTGGTTAACTCTTCCTCTCCTAATTTTGTATCCCTAACTTCTAATTCAAAATTTTCAATGTGAATTGAAGTAAATACATCTTCTCTTACAACTCTTTCATTAAGTACAATGGCATCCTCAAAGTTATATCCCTTCCAAGGCATAAATGCTACCAAGAGATTTTGACCAATGGCCAGCTCTCCTTTTTCAGTAGCATATCCATCACACAATAAAGAACCCTTAGTTACCCTTTCACCAACTGAGACAATCGGTTTTAGATTAATACAAGTTCCTTGATTGGTTCTTAAGAACTTTATGAGGTCATAGGTCTTTTCATTTGTGTTGAATGAAACGATATTTTGCTCATCAGTTCTATCATATTTAATGATGATTTTGTTTGCATCTACATATTCTACCACACCATCTCCTTCGGCATTAATCAACATCCTAGAATCCTGAGCTACTTTTGCTTCAATTCCTGTTCCTACGATTGGAGATTTTGGTCTCACTAAAGGCACTGCCTGTCGTTGCATGTTAGAACCCATCAAGGCTCTGTTTGCATCATCATTTTCCAAGAATGGAATTAAAGAGGCGGATACTCCAACAATTTGATTTGGAGCAACATCCATATATTCTATTTCTTCTGCTGAAAGCAATGGAAAATCTCCATGTTCTCTCGACTTAATTCTATCGGAAAGGAAACCGCCCTTTTCATCGATAGGTGCATTTGCCTGAGCGATCTTAGAATAATCTTCTCCTTCTGCACTTAGGTACACAGGATCGGTTTTTATATTGACCTTACCCTTTGTTACCTTTCTATATGGCGTTTCCAAGAAACCCATTTTATTGACCTTTGCATGCACACATAAGGTTGAAATCAACCCAATGTTCGGTCCTTCCGGAGTTTCAATAGTACAAAGTCTTCCGTAGTGACTGTAGTGAACATCTCTTACTTCAAAACCTGCTCTCTCTCTAGATAAACCACCTGGCCCTAGGGCAGAGATTCTTCGTTTGTGTGTTATTTCAGAAAGTGGGTTTGTTTGATCCAAAAACTGAGACAATTGTGAGGTTCCGAAAAAGGAATTAATCACAGAAGATAAAGTTCTTGCATTAATTAGATCAATCGGAGTAAAGACTTCATTATCTCTTACATTCATTCGCTCTCTTATGGTCCTAGCCATCCTTGCTAGACCTACTCCAAATTGAGCGTAAAGTTGTTCTCCAACAGTTCTTACCCTTCTGTTTGATAGGTGATCAATATCATCTAACTCAGCTTTTTGATTAATCAAATCAACCAAGTATTGAACGATTGCAATGATATCTTCTTTGGTAAGCACTTGATTTTCAATAGGGATTTCAAGATTCAGTTTTCTGTTGATCTTGTATCTTCCTACTTCACCAAGATTATATCTCTTATTACTAAAGAATAGTTTATCAATAATACCTCTTGCAGTCTCCTCATCTGGTGGATCTGATCCTCTTAACTGTCTATAGATGTGCTGAACCGCTTCAATTTCGGAACTTGAAGGATCCTTTTGAAGGGTTTGATAAATAATTGAATAATCTTTATCTTCTTGACCAGGTTCTTTCTGCTTCTGGAGAATCACTGTTTCAACCTCAGCTGTCTTGATGAGTTCCATATTGGCTTCATCCAAAGTATCGTCCCTTTCAAGAATAATTTCATTACGCTCTATAGTAACAACCTCACCTGTATCTTCATCCACGAAATCTTCTATCCACTTTCTAAGAACCCTTGCTGCTAGTTTTCTTCCTATGGCTTTTTTAAATTTAGCTGAGCTAACTTTAATTTCCTCGGAAAGCCCGAATATTTCTAGGATATCTTTATCAGAATCATAACCAATCGCCCGTAACAAAGTGGTTACCGGGAATTTTTTCTTTCTATCAATGTAAGTGTACATGACATTGTTAATGTCTGTTGCAAATTCCATCCAAGCACCTTTAAAAGGAATTACTCTTGCGGAATACAACTTGGAACCATTCGGGTGAAAGTTCAGGCTAAAGAAAACTCCTGGAGACCTATGTAGTTGTGAAACCACCACTCTTTCAGCTCCATTTATAACGAAGGTTCCTTTCGGAGTCATGTAAGGGATATTCCCTAAAAATACATCCTGGACTATCGTCTCAAAATCTACATGTTCCTCGTCATTACAAGAAAGTCTTAGTTTAGCTTTTAGAGGCACACTATAAGTAAGCCCTCTTGCCATACATTCAGCTATGGTATATCGCGGAGGGTCAATAAAATAATCAAGGAATTCCAATACGAAGATATTTCTTGCATCTGTGATCGGAAAATTTTCCTGGAATACTCGAAATAGACCTTCATTTCCTCGATTTTCAGGAGTAGTTTCTAGCTGAAAAAACTCTTGAAATGATTTCAATTGAATTTCTAATAGATCTGGTGAAGAGTCTGCTACTTTGATCTTTCCAAAGTTTACTCTTTGCACCAACTGCTTCGCTTTTGTCTTTGTTGACATTCGAATTAGAAGTTAGTAGATGAACTAAATTATATATGTATAACATTCAAAACTCCTTTGAGTTTTTTTCTTGCTTTATTTTAGACAAAAAGAGGCCTAACCACTTCGTAACTAGTGGTTAAGCCTTTTTATCTTGGTATGTAAAAGTGATCAATTACTGTCGTTGATTATTTTAGTTCAACTTCAGCACCAGCTGCCTCAAGGGCCGCTTTAATTGATTCAGCTTCTGCAGTTGGAACAGCTTCTTTGATAACTCCTGGAGCACCATCAACTAATTCCTTTGCATCTTTTAGACCTACGCCTAATAGATTTTTCACTTCTTTTACAACCGCAAGCTTTGCACTACCAGCAGAGTTTAACACGATGTCGAATTCTGTCTTTGCTTCACCTCCGCCAGCGTCTCCGCCACCACCAGGTCCAGCTGCTACAGCTACTGCTGCCGCTGCAGGTTCTATACCGTGCTCTTCTTTAAGTATTCCAGCTAGTTCGTTAACTTCTTTTACCGTTAATTCTACTAGCTGATCAGCAATTGCCTTTAAATCTGCCATGTCTAAATAATTTAAATTTTAATTATAAAATTTATGCGTAAAGCTTGGAAGCCTAATTTACTCTGGTCGGTCGCCTAAAGCTTTTACCAAACCAGCAATCGTTGATCCACCTGATTTCAATGCACTTATAACATTCTTCGGTGGTGATTGTAATAAAGCGATGATATCACCGATCAATTCTTCTTTAGACTTGATTGATTTCAACTCGCTTAATGATTCATCCCCTACATAAACTGCTGTATCTATATACGCTGCTCTAAGTAGTGGTTTACCTTCTTCTCCTTTTCTAAAATCACTTATTACTTTGGCTGGTGAATTTGCAGCCTTTGCAAAAAATATAGAAGTCGGTCCTTTTAGGTGATCATATATTTCTTCATAGTTTGAACCTTCTATAGATTCAAGTGCCTTTCTAATAAGGGTGTTTTTTGCAACCTTCATCTCAATCTCATTCTCAAAACACTTTCTTCTCAAATTATTCACTTCTTCAACGGTAAGTCCTGCAGAATCTGCTATATAGAAGTATGAGCTATTTTCAAATCGCTCTTTTAACGCTGCTATTTCTGTTACTTTATCTTCTTTTTTCATTTTCCTGGTCTTAAGAATTTAATCAATGGTTTTTGTGTCAATACCAATGCCTGGGCTCATGGTACTAGCAACGCTCACAGTTTTCATGTAAGCTCCTTTAGCAGATGCAGGTTTTAGCTTTTCAATAACACCAAGAAGTTCTTTCGCATTATCAAGCAACTTTTCTGCTGTAAAGGACACTCTACCAATTGGCGAGTGAATGATACCATATTTATCAACTCTAAATGCAATCTTACCTTTCTTTACTTCTGCAACAGCCTCTCCTACCTTTGGAGTTACTGTTCCTGACTTTGGATTTGGCATGAGACCTCTCGGGCCTAAAATTCTACCGATTCTACCAATTTTTGCCATTACGTCTGGAGCTGCTACGATTACGTCAATATCAGTCCAACCTTGAGATATCTTCAAGATATAGTCGTCAAGTCCTACGTGATCTGCTCCAGCAGCTTTAGCTTCTTCTTCTTTATCTGGCGTACAAAGGACCAAAACCCTTTTAGATTTTCCAGTTCCGTGCGGGAGCGTTGTAGTTCCTCTAATCGCTTGATCAGCTTTCTTTGGATCTACGCCTAATCTAATGTGGAGATCGACAGATGCGTCGAATTTTGCCGTATTAACCTCTTTTACTAGGTTCATTGCTTCGGAAAGACTGTATAATTTGTTTTCCTCTAGTTTAGCTTCAGCGGCTTTTCTTTTTTTGGATATGCCCATTCTCTTATGTTTTAAGGTTCAAACACAGACCTTTAAGCCTGCTCCCTTGATTTATTATTATATTTTTTCTTAGTTATCCCAAGGCGGTGGGCCCTGAACAACCAACCCCATGCTTCTAGCTGTACCAGCAATCATTTTCATAGCTGATTCAATTTTAAAAGCGTTTAAATCGGGCATTTTATCTTCTGCAATTGCCTTTACTTGATCCCAAGTAACTGTTCCAACTTTATCTCTATTAGGCACTGAAGATCCTTTCTTCTTTTTAGATGCCTCTAAGAGTTGCACTGCTGCAGGCGGAGTCTTTACGATAAATTCAAAAGACTTATCCTTAAACACTGTAATTACTACAGGAAGAATTTTACCCTGACTCTCTTGAGTCTTAGCATTGAAACGTTTACAAAACTCCATGATGTTAACACCTTTGGCACCTAATGCAGGACCTACTGGTGGTGAAGGATTTGCTTGTCCCCCTTTAACTTGAAGTTTAATAAAGCCTTCTACTACTTTCGCCATTTTATTATCTCTTGTTTATGATGATTTTTCAACTTGCATAAAGTTCAACTCTACTTCAGTTCCTCTACCAAATATCTTTACTATAACTTTTAACTTTTTCTTCTCTTCATTAACTTCCTTAATGTCTCCAACAAACTCATTAAAAGGTCCATCTATAATCTTTACAGATTCGCCTACTATGTATGGTTCCAATAAAGCTTCTGCCATATCGCTACTATCATCCACTTGTCCAAGCATTCGATTAGCCTCTGAAGGCTGCATCGGAATTGGATTGTTTCTTCCTAGAAAATGTATCACATTGTTTAAGCCTGTGATCCCTTGGATAATTTCACCACTAAATTTCTCAGAAAGCGCTTCAATAAGAATATAACCGGGAAGGATATTTCTTTCCATGATTACTTTCTTTCCATTTCTAATCTTGTATACCTTTTCGGCAGGGACTAGAACTTGGGTAATAACGCTATCCCACTTATTTCTTGTAACTTCTAATTCTATCCTTTCTTTTAGGGCTTTTTCTTTGCCACTAATTACTCTGAGTGAATACCAACGAGCTCCCATTTATACTCTATTAAAGATTATAAATAGTCGTAGTAACGAACTTAGCAACTACATCCATTAGGAATATGACAAGTGCAATTATAACAGAACCTATAATTACCAGACGGGAATTATCTAAAAGTTCACCCCAGGTAGGCCATGTTACCTTATGCAGCAGTTCATTGTAGCTTTCTTTTATATAAAGTAAAAGATCGTTCATTTTACAATTGTTGTGATTTCATAAGTGGAAAAAATGCAGGGGAGAAAGGAATCGAACCCTCAGCCTACGGTTTTGGAGACCGCCGCTCTACCAATTGAGCTACTCCCCTGTAGCTATGTATTTTCGTCTTTCTCCTACACATAGGATTCTTAAATCCCACACTTATTTTATCTAGGTTTTTTATAAGCAAATATTAAGTACCCACATTTGGATACTTAATATTTACGATTTAAGTGATTCTGGTTAACCAGAACCCTTGTTTATTTAATTATTTCCGTAACCTGACCTGCTCCTACAGTTCTTCCTCCTTCTCTGATGGCGAATCTTAATCCTTTCTCCATCGCGATCGGGTTGATCAAAGCAACTTCTAGTGAAATATTATCACCAGGCATTACCATTTCAACACCATCCGGAAGCTTCACATCTCCAGTTACATCGGTAGTTCTAAAGTAAAATTGAGGTCTGTATCCATTAAAGAATGGAGTATGTCTTCCACCTTCATCCTTTCCAAGAACATATACTTCACACTTAAAGTGACTGTGTGGAGTTACAGATCCAGGTTTAACGATAACCATTCCTCTTTTAATCGCTTCTTTATCGATACCTCTTAAAAGAAGTCCAGCATTATCACCTGCTTCTCCTCTTTCCAAGATTTTTCTAAACATCTCAACTCCTGTAATTGTAGAAGTCAATGGCTTTTCTTCAGGTCCTTGCATACCTACGATCTCAACTGGATCTCCGGTGTTAATTACACCTCTTTCAATTCTTCCAGTTGCAACTGTTCCTCTACCAGTAATAGAGAACACATCCTCAATTGGCATCAAGAAGTCCTTATCTACTTCTCTTACTGGTTCCGGAATATCAGCATCTACAGCACCCATTAATTCCATGATTTGCGCCTTCGCAGTATCTTCTCCTTCAAGTGCTTTTAATGCAGAACCTTGAATTACTGAAGAACCATCACCATCAAATTCATATTGATCCAAAAGTTCTCTTACCTCCATTTCCACAAGTTCAAGCATCTCAGCATCGTCTACTAAGTCTACTTTGTTCATGAAAACAACGATTTTTGGTACTCCAACTTGTCTACATAGAAGTATGTGCTCTCTTGTTTGAGGCATTGGTCCATCCGTAGCGGCAACCACTAGAATAGCTCCATCCATTTGTGCAGCACCTGTAACCATGTTTTTTACATAATCGGCGTGACCAGGACAATCTACGTGTGCATAGTGTCTTGCTTCTGTTTCATACTCTACGTGAGCAGTGTTAATGGTAATTCCTCTTTCTTTTTCTTCTGGAGCACCATCGATTGCATCGTAGGCCATTTTTTCAGACAGACCTGCTTCAGACAGTACATATGTAATCGCAGCAGTTAGAGTAGTTTTACCGTGATCCACGTGTCCAATCGTCCCTATGTTGACGTGAGGTTTATTACGTTGAAATGTTTCTTTAGCCATCAGATAAAATTTTTAGATAAATGATATTAGTTTGTTTAAGTATTTACTTTCATTTTTATTAGAGCCAATGATAGGATTTGAACCTACGACCCCCTCCTTACCATGGAGGTGCTCTACCACTGAGCTACATTGGCAATTGCCTCTACAGCATTTCACTTAAAATTTCTTTTAAGCTTTTTAAAAAAATTGAGCGGGAGAAGAGACTCGAACCCTCGACCCTCAGCTTGGAAGGCTGATGCTCTACCAACTGAGCTACTCCCGCGTAAAAAAATTTCAACTTGGATTTTTGTGGGGGTGATAGGAATCGAACCTATTCAGTCGAAACACCAGATTTACAGTCTGGCCCGGCTCTCCAACTCCGGCGCACCCCCTCCAATTTGACTCTTTATTGAGCCGATGGAGGGATTCGAACCCCCGACCCGCTGATTACAAATCAGCTGCTCTGGCCAACTGAGCTACATCGGCA